>Ga0224555_1002254_pt1 | contig 23300 bp, 21 predicted proteins | sample 714S23034metaG_FD_180687 | JGI IMG/M metagenome (GOLD analysis project Ga0224555, IMG submission 180687) | Peat soil microbial communities from Stordalen Mire, Sweden - 717 S2 30-34 | ecosystem: Environmental > Terrestrial > Soil > Wetlands > Peat | place: Sweden: Norrbotten County, Stordalen...
AATGCAGGCTGGAAAAAAATTCCTAATTTTCAATGATTTTTTTAAATTCTTCCTTGCTCATTTCCGCCTGGCGCAGGATGCTCCGTAAAGTGCCTTCCGGAATTTCCCGCTTTGCCATCGGAACAATGACTATATGCCCGGATGCATTGGTGAATTTGGCATGGGAGCCTTTCTGTGATATTTGATGAAAACCTTTCCTGCCCAGGGCGTATGAAATTTCTTTTGAAGAAAACAGTTTAGACATTAATTCTTTCTTTACCGAGATAAACATTGTCTACAGGAGGAAGTTTTGTACCCTTGGTTTCAAGATATAATTCGACCGCTTCTTTTATATTTTTAGAGGCTTCTTCAACGTTTTTTCCAAAAGAGGAAACATCAACATTCAGGCATTGCGCGACAAAATGTCTTCCCTCTTTCCATATAACATAACTTATATCCTTCATTTTGTTTTCTCCAATATTTATGTTCTTTGTAAAATATAGCAAAATAAACGGCATAAATCAAATACCATTTTGCCTTTAAAAACCGCTTCTTGATTTCAACATATTATCCTATAATATACACATGAATGACAGGAAGATAATTCACATAGACATGGACGCATTTTACGCCTCCGTGGAACAGCGCGACAACCCGGAACTTCGCGGCAAACCCGTTATAGTCGGCGGCACGCCGCAACAGCGCGGCGTTGTGGCCGCATGCTCGTATGAGGCGCGCAAATTTGGGATTCACTCCGCCATGGCCTCGGCCACGGCTTTACGCCTGTGCCAGCAGGCTGTGCTTGTAACTCCGGATTTTTCAAAATATAAAAAGGCTTCCGGCCAGATACACGAAATATTCCATGAATATACCAATATGATAGAGCCCCTTTCGCTGGACGAGGCGTATCTCGACGTCACCGAAAATAATGCCGGCATAAAATCAGCAACGCAGATAGCAAAGGAAATAAAGGAAAAAATATACGAAAAAACGCGGCTCACAGCCTCGGCCGGAGTTTCCTACTGCAAATTCCTGGCAAAAATAGCCTCGGGTTACAAAAAACCCGACGGCCTCACCGTGGTCACACCGGAAAAAGCCCTGCGTTTTATTGAAAACCTCCCCATCGGCTCGTTCCACGGTGTAGGAAAAGTTACCGAAAAAAAGATGTTCTCGCTCGGTATAAAAAACGGCCTGGAGCTGCGCATAAAATCCCTGGATTTTTTAGAGGAACATTTTGGAAAATCCGGCGCGTGGTTTTACGATCTGGCGCGCGGCGTTGATGATTCGCCTGTCATCTCGATCCAGGACAGGAAATCAATGGGGCGCGAAGAAACCTATCCCGAGGATATTCTGGAGATGGATAAAATAAAAAATTACCTTGAACAGCTCTGCTTTGACGTTGAAAAGGACTTAAGAAGCGAGGGCTTAAAGGGCAGGACAATTACGTTAAAGATAAAATACCTGGATTTCAAACAGATAACCCGCAGTATAACCATTGAAAAGGCGGTGCAGTCCGGCGCCACAATATACGGCCGCATATTAAAACTTCTGGACAACACCCTGGCAGGCAAAAAAAAGATACGCCTTCTCGGCGTGTCCGTGCATAATTTTGGCGACGCTCCGGATAAAAAAGGACAGCTTGACCTGCCTCTAAAATAACCTTAAAACCATTTATCCTTGAACTTTGACGGTTTGTATCTTTTTATATACCTGACCGCGGCCCTGCCGTTTTTTGCCACATGGAACATATTACAGAGTTCTTTTTTGATAAACTTCTCTTTTTCCATTTTTTCAAAAAATTTGAACAGTGTTGAATAATAATTAGCCGTATTCACGAAAACAAGCGGCTTATTGTGATAGTGTAACTGCTTTAACGTGAGTATTTCCATGGCCTCCTCAAGCGTGCCCACGCCTCCCGGCAAAAAAATAAAGGCGTCTGATTTTCTTTCCATGACACTTTTGCGTTCACGCATGTTGTCCGTCACGATTAGCTTATCGAGCCCTTCCATGGCAATCCCGTATTTTTTCAGGGCTTTGGGGATAACCCCGATTACGCCGCCGCCCGCTGATTTCACAGAATCGGCCACGGCTCCCATAAGGCCGCGTTTTGCCCCGCCGTACACGAGATTAAACCCGGCTTTTACCATTTCAACGCCGAGCTTTTTTGCCGAATCAAAATATTTTTTTGAAACTGCGTCAGATGAGGAACAAAACACACAGATGTTCATAACGCCCTCCTTTTGATGCCTGCTTAAAATTTCAATATTTTAAATTATTTTTCACTTTTTTTATAGTATAATTATATGTTATTTATTTAATCTGCGGGAGCGTCAAATGAAAATAGGTATGCAGGTCTGGGGCTCGGACGGCGATATACGTCCTATGATAGCCCTGGGCGCGGGTTTAAAGCTATCGGGGCACCAGGTCACAATTTCCATAGCCAGCGTGGACAACAAATCATATGCCGGACTGTGCGCCATGGCGGGAATAACAATGCTTAAAAAACCCGAGAAGATCGAGGCAGTCCTTGACGGCATGGCCGGCAAAAACGGCAGGATAGCCAGAACTCCCGCCATTATGCTCAACCTTCTCGAGCAGACGCTGCATCCTTACATAAAGGAACTTTACGAAGGGGCCAATTACCTTTGCGAACGCAATAACATGGTCATCGGCCATTTCTCGTGCTACTACCTCAAAATAGCCGCAATCAAACATAATAAACCGTACGCGGCCATCCATTACTGGCCGGGATTTATCCCGTCCGACATTGAACCCCCCATAGGCTCTCTTAATATCGCTTCCGGAGTTTCAAAGGTTCTATGGTCGGCATATATGGGGTCAATGGATGTCATGCTCAAAAAAAAGATAGGACAGCTTTTCCTTGATGAGGGGCTTCCTGCAATAGACCACATTATGACCGGCGCGTGGATGTCTGATAAACTTAACCTTGTGGCGTGCAGCAGGGTGTTTTTCACCGAACCGAAAGATTGGGTTTTAACCGGGAAAACAATGATCACCGGATATATGAACGTTCCCGAAGCCGCGGAATTCTGCGAATTCACCCGCGAGCTTAAGGAATTCCTCACCCGGCGCGGCGAGCATCCTGTATTTATAACACTCGGTTCATCAATCCAGATGGACCCCGAACGCGGCATGGAAATGCTTGTCGAGTCTGCGAAACTTTACAAGAAAAAAGTAATAATCCAGACAGCTTCAAAAAAATACCCGGAAAACACATTCCTTCACAATATTTACTTTTCGGCAAGGATGCCGCATAAGGAGATAATGCCTTTTTGCCTGGCCGCCGTGCACCATTGCGGCGCGGGAACCTCGCAGACGGCCACGCGCCTGGGCATACCGTCCGTACCGCTTTATTTTACGGATGAACAAAAATCATGGGCGGAAAGGCTTTATAAACTGGGCATTGCCTCAAAGCCCCTTGATTACGGAAAATTTACCCCGCAGCAGCTTGCCGACAACATGAAAGAGGTAATTAACAGCGTAAAAATCAAAGACAGGGCCATGGAACTATCGGCTAAAATGAAAAAAGAGGACGGCGTGGCTGAAACCATAAAAGCACTGGAGGAATTTTACCGGATAAGTATGGTTTCATAATGGGCTTTAAAACGCGCCCCGTTTCTGATACAATATCTGAAAATATAAAAAGGAGACATACAATGCATTATATCGACTGGATGGAGATAATATACTGGAGCCTGTTTGTTCTGCTTATAATAGGAGAGATACTTGTTGTTTTTGTATTCAAGCTTGATAAAAAAAATGTGGTGCGCGACTGGGTTGAGCCCGCCTTTGAGGCGATGATAATCGCAACCATACTCAGGATATTTGTCATTCAGGCATTCGCGATTCCCACTCCTTCCATGGAGGATACTCTTCTTGTCGGCGACCATCCAATGGCGATAAAATTCGCTTACGGCCTTTACAATCCTCTTGACCAGAAGATGTATTTTGATTTCAACAAGCCAAAACGCGGCCAGGTGGTTATTTTCAGGGACCCGACCGGCAAAACCAACGCCATGTGGATAAAAAGATGTATGGGGCTTCCGGGCGATGTTATGTCAATGAAGGATAAGGTACTTTATATAAACGGCATACAGCAGATAGAGCCGTATGTAACACATAAGGATATGAATATTTATCCGGCATGGCGCACCAACAGGGATAATTTTCCACCGACAGTGGTCCCTCCCGGGACAATGTTCATGATGGGTGACAACAGGGACGAGTCTTATGACAGCAGGTTTTTCGGATTCCTGCCGTATAATAAGGTTAGAGGCGAGGCCGTAATAGTTTACTGGCCGCTGAACAGGATAAAAATAATCAAGCAAGTAAAAATAAACGCCGGTACGCCTCCATCAACCCCGGCAATGCCGGCTCCGGTAACGGCGACGGCTAAATAGAAAATATAATTTAAAAGTAAAAAGGCAAAACCAGGTTGGTTTTGCCTTTTTACTTTTACCGTTTTTTCCTGGCCGTTATCTCCATCTGCCACGAGTGTTTTACAAAACCTATATTCTGGTATATTTTTATTGCCGGCGCATTGTCGGACCTCACGTTTAACCCTATTGTTTTGACATCGTGCCACAGGTCAGCGCACAGGCTTGCCGTAACGGATGTGGCATACCCTTTGCCCCTTTCGTCCGGCATTGTGGCAACATTGCCTATAGCCGCCACTGAATATTCCTTTGAATAAAGATGGACGCCTGCGGTTGCCAGAAGCGAGGCGTTTTTTCTTATACAGAAATACTTCCCTGTTTTCAGCATTCCCTCATTAAAAAACGCGGCTGGATTTATTCCCCTTAAAAATTCACCCACGGCTTCGGCGTCGTTGGAATTAATCCTGTATGTGTATTCAGGATACTTAATATTGCGCCCGATAAATATGTCCCCGGTAAGCTTCATTTTATCGTAGGAAACCGGCTTTTCGAAGGAATACTTTTCGGATATCACATCCATAAGATACGGCGACAACAGGCAGTAAATTTTTCCCGGGAGTTTTCCGGAAATACCGGCAAGCAGTTCTTTCGCGGCCTCATGAGCGGAGTCTTCAAGAAGGTAAAATACATTAATTTCTTTTGCCGTGTATAAAAGAGCCGCGGCGGTAATCTCTCCCCTGTCAGTTATAACGAACCACCGCGCATTCGGGAAAAGCTTGTCCTGCAGGTCACCAAGCTCATAAAAATGGAGATATGGGTCCTTCCTTAAAAAAACTTCAAGCCCGGCCCTGTCCCTTGTTTCAAGTATTTCCATAGTCCGCCTGCTTTCCTATTTGAAATAAAATTTTGCCCTGCTCGCGTCCCTGGCACCGCCCACTTTTAAGACATTACACGATATTTCAAGCCCTTCTCTTTTTCCAACGCCGGTTTTAACCACATCGCCCGCCCTTGTCTCGTCTATAAAATTTATAACAGCCTTTTCAACCGTATGTTTTTCAAGAAATTCCATGCCGGCGGCGTCAAACATCCATTTTATATACTTTACGTTATTTACATGGCGGTTGACGTCCATGTCGCTGTATTGAACGGTATATTCAGCACCGTATTCCGGGTTGACTGGCGCGTCTAATTTATCGGCGTTGCGGTTCAGCGATGATGCATCCGAGCGCGACGGCCATTTTTGCGCAAGCTCAGTGAGCCTTGATATTTTTTTATTGACTGTATCAAGCACCACCCATGTGGTTGTGCCTTTCGCAACCGGTTGTCCGTCGGACCCGGTTACTATAAAATCCCTGTATGCGTAAAATTTTTCGATGCCCCTTGACCATGTTTCCACTTCGATGACATCCTGCCATGCCGGCAGCTTCAATATTTCAACTTCCAGCCTTGTCATTAGCCAGAACTGTCCCGGCGCAAGCAGGTTTCCGAGTGCTTTTTCAACGTAATTATAGTGCCTCCATGCCATGTCCTGGAAATAATCGCACATAGCGGGAAAGGAGAGCCTCCCGATGGCGTCTGATTCATAAACCTTTATTTCATATTTTTGTTTCCAGAAAGCGGGCGCTTCCATTTTATTTATCTCCTTTTCCTTTATCTTCACCGGTTTCTTTTTCCCCGAAAACTTCCGCTTCAAATACATATATTTCGGTTTTCGGGTCCTTATACGCGTCAGGCTTAAGCCCGGCTTTTCCAGCGCACAGATTGCGCATAAATTCCTCTTTTGACCATCCTGTCTCCAGTGCCACCTGCGGCAAAAAGACGCCGCCTGAGAGGCCGTTTTTTACTATTACGCCGTGTCTTCCCAGGTCAATCTCATCTATTGATTTCACCCGTTTTTTGGGCGACAGCACGGATATTTCAATATCAATGCTTTTTAGTTCTTCGATCATTACCGGTTCAAATCTCGGGTCGCCGGATGACGCCTCTATGGCCATCTCTATTATGGTTTCATAAAGCGGCTGGATGCCTTCTATCATGCCGATACAGCCCCTTAGCTTTCCGTTATTATGTATGGTAACAAAGGCGCCGAACTTTTCAGAGAGAACCGGGTCCGACGGGTTATATTTATGTATGATTGATTCCTTTGCGTATGTTTCAATCGTCACCCTGGCAAGGCCGAGAAGTTCCTTTTTTTGCTTTTCATTGAGCATGACGCGCCTCCATTAACTCTTTTTAAAATTTATATTTCTCTTGACAAATCCACCATTAAAAATATAATTGATATCTGCCTTATGCGCGGGCCCTTAGCTCAGTCGGTTAGAGCAGCAGACTCATAATCTGTTGGTCGAAGGTTCGAGTCCTTCAGGGCCCACCAAATTTTCAGCTTTGCTGGAAATTTGAGAAAGGAGAGAGTAGATAGTAGATAATACAAAAAATAAGAATTTACATTATTCCTTGTTTTCCGCCTTCAATATCACAAACCTCACCTTTGACTTTAAAAGCACCGGTATAATTTGCTTCGGGTCGCCTACTATCGTGCCGTAATGGCCCGGGATGGCAACTTGCGGTTTTATCATCTCCGCGCACTTTACGCATTCTTCCGCGTCCATTGTGTAGGTCCCGCCGCACGGCAGTATGGCGACGGTTATATCCTTTAACTTTTTCATCTCTGGTATTATATCGGTATCGCCCGCATTATATATCCTTATGCCGCCGCCTTCTATAATAAATCCCGTATAATTTGCGGCTTTCGGGTGATACGGCTTATTAATATTATACATGGCAACAGCCTCAAAAGACAGCTTTCCTATAATTTTTTTATCGCCGGGTTTGAAAACTATCGTACTGTAACCGCGCAGTTTGTCCGCCGCTATTTGGGGGCACAGGATAACGGTTGAGGGTTTTTTCAGCCTGTCAATATCCTTTATTGAAAAATGGTCGTAATGGTCGTGCGTGATAAGTATAAAATCCGCGGGCGGGTATGGTTTTTTTACGTTCCACGGGTCTATGTAAATAACCTTTTCCTCAAGGGTTACCCTGAAAGAGGCGTGCTCAATCCATGTAATATCCTTCAGGGCCCTGTCAAGATGGCTTGCGGCATGCAACACGGTAAAACCCAAAATCAAGCAAAACGAAAAAAGAAGTATTTTTCCCATATATCCCCCCATGTCAGTTAAAAAAATTATTCAGCAGCTGTTTTGCCCTGTTCTCGATGGTCTTTACTCCTTCTTTCTCAAGTTTTTTTCCGAGGTTCCTTTTTATGTTTGCTATCATCCTTGGCTGGCTAAGGTCGTATTTCTGGTTTTTAACCGTGTTATATATTCTCGCGTCAAGCGGCAGCCACCCGTCACTGTCGCACGCGTACCCGGAGTCATTTATCTTAAAAAGCCGTAGCATGGACGTTCCTATGCTTTTAGCCACACGCGGGTTGAAATCCATCTGCAGTTTAAAATCAACGCCGTTATCCACCGTTGTGTATCCGGCGCCCGCGAGCCTGATGTCGCCGGATTTACCGTCCGGCCCGCTTGACATTTTCAGGTCGTCAGTCGATATCTTTCCGCTTGACATTTTAAAATCCGCGGATAAAATATCAAAAACAATGTCGTTTTTTAGGGAGTCCACCTGCAAAGCTGTCCCGAGGTTTTTCGCAATATCAAGTGATTCCATTTTCCCGTTCGTTACGGCAAAATATCCCGTCCCTTTTATAGTATGTGGAATATCATTAAATGTCGTTCCCGAGAATGAGGCGTTCATATCCAGCGTCCCGTAAACCTTATCCTTTATTTCATCAAGAATATTTTTATCGTCAGGATTTTTGCGCGGCATGAAAGCAATGATATCCCCGGTAAAACCGTGCAGGTTGACTTTTTTAACGGCTGCCTTTATTCCGTATTTTTTATTGTTAATATCCGCGTTAAAGTCCACTCCCACGGTTCCGCCGTACAATTTCATTTTTGTTCCGCCGGCCAATTTCCCGTTTGCAAATTCCATTGTTGCCCTGATATTTTCAGGTATTTCCCCGCTGCCGGAAACCGCGGCTCCCCTTATGATGTCAAGAGTATCCGTAAATTTCAGCTCATTGGCGGTAAAAGTAAAATTATTCTCATTTACGGCGGTCATGTTTATTTTTGTTTTTTTAAAGGTTGCCGCCGTGGATCCGGGCAGGACATCCATTACTTTTTTAAAATCGACAGCCGTGGTTATATCGCCTTTTACATCGCCCGCTCCGGCAATGTTAATCTTTCCTTTTGAATCGGTTCCTGCCGCGCTTAAACTTTCTATTTCTATTTCCGCCGTCATTAACGGCAGATCTGATTTTACCGTTGCCCTCATCGAAACCGGTATCCTGTATTCCCCGGACACAAGCAAAAAGTCCATATCCATTTTAACCGGCTTTATCGCGCTCAATATTATGTCCTCTATAGATAAATTAAAATTTTCTATTGTCATCCCCGATGGTTTTGTTTTTGTATAGTCCGCATAGGCGAATTTTCCGTTTTTTACATATATGCCGGTAACCACTATGTTTTTTAGAAATAAAGGGGCTGTTTTTGCCGTTGATGCGGCTGTAACAGGCTCCGGTTTTATTTTACTGCCGCGCTCCAGTCCCTCTCCGGATTTTTTAACTCCGCCATTTTTCAGCATGTCTGAAAAATTAAACTTTCCGTCCTTTTCTTTTATAATCTCGCAGTAAGGCGAATCAAGCTCCACCCTGTTTATCACAAGCCTTCCCGTTAACAGCGCGAAGAGGTTGTATTTAAGCTCCACGCTGTCGTCTTTTATAAAGACCCTTTTATTATAGCGCGCCGGTTCCATTATTGAGAGTCCCGTAATCATGATCCCCCTGAAAATATCGTATTTCATGGCGCCTATACTTATCTCCCTGCCTGTTTCAGCCGACAGCTTTTCCACTATCATACCCTTTAATTTGTCAGCCGGCATCCAGATGGGAACTGATGCTATCAGCCCGATAACCGCGGAAATTATTACAACAACAATTACGGATGTGATTATAATGAATCTTTTCATAACAACCTCCGGTTAAATATTTCATAAAACCGCAACTGTTACATTTTATACCAAAGCGCGCATAAAAGCAAAAAAAAAGGCCGGCTTTTTAAGCCGGCCTTTTTTCGGGGTAAACCTATTTTTTCTTCGCGCCTTTTTTTGCCGTTTCCTTTATCTCTTCTTTTACAATTTCCTTGACCGGCTCCGCTGTTTCAACCACAGCCTCGTCTTCCTCCGGCATTTCGCCCGGATCATCCGGTTCATCGGCGGGTTTCACCGCTCCCGATTCCTTGATAAAATAATTTTCCCTTGTTTTCTTGTCAATCTCCATGGCAATAATGTGGTTTTCCGTAAGATAAGTTATCGCCGATTCCCTGCCCTGCCCTATTTTTATTCCGTTATACATGTACCAAGTCCCTGATTTTTCAATGACGCCGTTATCAACCGCCACATCAAGCATGGCAGTCTCAGCCACTATGCCCTTTCCGAATATTATCTCGAATATAGCCTCCCTGAAAGGCGGCGCTACCTTGTTTTTCACTATCTTGCCCCTTACCCTGTTTCCCACTACCACTTCGCCCTTTTTAATGGCCTCGACCCTGCGGATGTCTATCCTGACCGAGGAATAAAATTTCAACGCCCTGCCGCCCGGCGTGGTTTCCGGGCTTCCGAACATGACTCCTATTTTTTCCCTTATCTGGTTTATGAATATTACCACGGTCTTTGACTTGCTGATTATAGCCGTCAGTTTCCTCATGGCCTGCGACATGAGCCTTGCCTGGAGCCCCATGTGTGAGTCTCCCATATCCCCCTCTATTTCAGCCTTGGGAACCAGCGCCGCGACCGAATCGACAACAATAACGTCTACCGCGCCCGAGCGCACCAGTGTCTCGACTATATCAAGGGCCTGTTCGCCGGTGTCCGGCTGTGATATCAAAAGATTATCAACGTCAATGCCCACTTTTTTGGAATATTCCACATCCATGGCGTTCTCTGCATCCACATAAGCCGCGTTGCCGCCGTTCTGCTGGCATTTCGCCACTATGGACATGGCAAGGGTGGATTTGCCGGATGATTCCGGCCCGAATATCTCGATTATCCTGCCGCGCGGGATGCCGCCTCCGAGGGCAAGGTCAAGTGAAAGCGCTCCCGTGGTTATGGTTTCCACTTTTGTGGCTGTGGATTTTCCCAGCTTCATTATGGACCCCTTCCCGAACTGTTTTTCTATCTGTGATATTGCAAGTTCAAGTGCCTTTTTCCTGTCATCGCTCATTTAACTTCCCCTTTCGAATTTCCGGATATCCGGATATTTTTACGTTGGAATGACGGATGTGACTACTCCCTGTATGATAAGCCCGTTGTTTACGATTATCGGCCTGTGCCTTGTGTTGGATGAATGCGGTCTTAAAACGACCGCGCCTCCTGCTTTCCTGAATTCCTTTACTGTCGCCTCGTCATTAATAAGGGCCACAACAATATCGCCTTCGCTGGCGGTATTCTGCTGCCTTATTAATAGGAGGTTGCCTTCCTTGATGCCCTTTTTGTCCATCGAATCCCCGCGGGCCTGCAGGAAAAAATACCTGTACGGCTCCTTTACGAGGCTGACGTCCACGGGTATGCGGTCAATGATGTTTTCCTCGGCAAACATCGGTGTTCCGCATGCCACCATGCCTACGAGCGGTATGTCTACCGTTTCCACCCTGCTTTCATCACCCTCGAAATTGGCCGTAAGTTTTATCTCCCCTTTGTTGTCGCGTTTTAACGCCCCTTTCTTTGTTAACTTTTCGAGGAGGACCGAAATCGACCGCGGTGATTTGTACCCCATGGCCTTTGTAAGGTCGCGTACAGAAGGTGCGTACCCCTTTTCCATGAGGAAATTCCTGATGTTCCTGAGCACTTCTGTTTCTCTTGCGTCGAGTGTATGTTTTTTCATGACCTCATTATACACTTTGTATATTGAATGTCAACAATAATTTTTATTTTTTTATTTTAATGGATTTTTAAAAAAAAGGATACCGCCCGGCGGAGGTTTTTTCTGACTTTTCTCCGCCATGGATATTTTTGAAAAAGGTGTTATTTTTCCCTTACAAGCCTGCCGTTCGCGTTAAAAACCCTGACAACGTTCCTTCTTTCCTTCATCTGTTCCCCCACAAAACTTTTAAACCCCGCCTTGAGGACAAATTTTATAAGCTCTTCCTCGCATGAAAATTCACGCATGATAAAAGCGCTTCCGGGCCTTCTGATGGCCCTTATCCTTGGGAAAGCATCGCTGCGAGGGTCGAACATCTCCATTCCGTATTTTGCCAGTTTGAATTCCATCTTCATCCGGCGCTTCATGCCCTTAAACTCGCTGTTATTCATCAGCCCCTTTTCAAAATCAACGCTAATATTTTCACTCTCCACAAGCCCGCTGGTATTATAAAGGGTTTCCATCATCTTCACATTATTTTTATAATATATTTCCGCTTCCCTGACGCCGTCCATATAATATTTCCTGACATAGCCGGTGAGTTTTCCTCCGACAAAAGATGAGGACCTTTTTATTGTATTCATTGTGTCGGTATAATACTCGACACAAAGGCCGTCCTTCAGGGAGTTCTTGTATTCCACCCTTTTCATTATGGCCCCGCAGGCATAATATTGTTTCAGCCTGCCTAACGGCATGCCGTCTGAAAGCCATGCTGTTTTATTCAGAGCCCCGCTGTGATAGTAAGAGTTGTATTTCCCGTTATAAACCCCGTCCTTGTCGATTTCATATGTGATGTACCTTGCCCCGTTGGGCCTCAGCCAGATTATTTCGTTGTCCGCAAATTCATTGTTTACAATTTTTATATATGTTTTTGCGCGGCCGGCGCCGCCAAAATAATAATAACTCCGTATATTGCCTTCCATTACCCTGCCTTCCCTTGATATGACCCTGCCGGTGTTGTCCCGGCGCCAGAACGCCGCGCTTTTGCCGTTGTCAAAAAATTCAACGGTTGTCCCGCTGAATGCCGCGTAAACACCCGGGGAATATCCAAGCGGGGAAAATTCGCCGCTGCCATTCATGTCCCCCGGCTCTTCTCCCGGGGATTTTTGATGTGTTTCCGTTGAAAAAAACCAGACCAGTTCCTTTGAAAAAAAGTACAATACGGCCACAATAATAATTGATAAAAATGGTTGGCGTGTAAAAAACGATGCGAAAAAAAGGATTATAAATATCAGAGGCGCAAAAACATTGAATAGTTTTTTCATCTCTTACACCTCCTTTTATATTATCAATATAGCCGCATAAACTCTTTAATGCAAGCTCTGGAGGCTGATTGGTTTCAGGAAAGGCGTTATGGTTTCGGAAAACGTGGTTTAAATGTTTAACCGCTATCAAATAACAGTGCTGTTGTTTTATGCATAATTGCTGTAATATCTGACGCGATTGATGTTTTTTGCAGCCGCCCCGGTCGGGGAATGGCTTTACCTCAGTATTATAATTTTGCCTATACTGCTGCGGCCTTTTTTTCCTTCACTTTTTGCCTCTATAAAATAATAATATGTTCCGTTGGAAAATTCTTTAAGGTATTCGGCCGGAACCTGCATTACCGCGCTTCCTTTGATAAATGCTCCTTCATTAAACTTCAATATACGCCTGAAAGATTCTGTATATAGCATCAAAACAGTATCGCTGCTGACGCGGTTCGTATTGAAACGGATATACAGCGGAGACTTCATATTATATGGATTAGGATAATTTACCGCATCTGTGATAACGAAAGTCCCGGCTGTTGCGGCGGGAGTAAATGTCCCGGTCGGTGTGCCAGCCGGCGTAAATGAAGGTGTTATATTTTCAGTGGCTGATAGTGACGGCGTGGTTGTCACTGTCGCTGTTGCGGCAGGAACTTCCGTACTCGTCAGTGTTTTGGAGGGTATTGCTGTTAACGTACATGTCTGTGTTACACTCGGATATGTTGTGCTTGTTTGTGTTTGGGAGGGTATTGCTGTTAATGTACATGTCTGTGTTACGCTCGGATATGCCGTGCTTGTTTGTGTCTGGGAAGGTATTGCTGTTAATGTACATGTCTGTGTTACGCTTGGATATGCCGTGCTTGTTTGTGTCTGCTCCGGCTCTGAAGTTGATGTCTGTGTCGCATTTGGAACCTCTGTGGTTGTCTGCGTTTCAACCGCCGCTGATGTTAATGTCTGCGTTGCGCTCGGATATACGGTAATTGTCTGTGTCTGTACAGGCATCACCGCTGAAGTACATGTCTGCGTAACGCTTGGCAGGACAGAACTTGTTTGTGTTTCAACAGGCGTCGGAGTTGTTGTGCCGGTAGATGTCATCACCGCAGTCAGTGTTGCCGTAATTGAAGGTGTCGCAGTCCGTGTCTGCGTTATTGTTATTGTCTGTGTTTTTGTTCCCGTACATGTATTTGTCACTGTATTGACCGGAGACGGTGTAATTGTTCCGGTCATAACAGGCGCGACACAGTTTTCCGCAAACGCGTTCATGGCTAATGTCGGCTTGCCTGTGTTATCAAATGCCCCTTTGCCATAACCCTGCCATCCGTTATAACACTCCGGCTCCCAGTAAAACACTCCAAGGCCGTTATTATTCGGCACTGACTTTACCTTATTTATCAGGTCAACCCCGAAATCATGCGCTGTCTGCGGCTGGGTGACGTCATATCCGAATTCGGATATCATCACCTGTTTGCCCGGATATCTGCTTACCATATCGTTCATGTTCGTCAGGCACTCGGGGTCATACGTAGTATATGGATCAGCGGCGTCCGGATAGAGCGACATGCCCATAATGTCCCATTTCCCGCCGTTATTTTTCAAGCCGTCGAAGATCCACTCGAACAGTCCGTTGTCATACCCGTTGGATATATGTACGATAACTTTTATCGAACTGTTTACGGCTTTTACCGCGTTGTATCCGCTTGCCTCAAGCTGCGCGTAGTTGCTCATACTGTCAGTCGCCCTGCCGCTTATTGCCGCATTTGTATCCCACAACATGCCGTTATTGGTTTCATTTCCGACCTGCACCCACTCCGGCGTCACGCCGTTTGCCGCCAGTGTACTTAAGACGTCATATGTGTGGTTATATACATCCTGAACAAGCTGTGGAAATGTGTCTGCTGCCCACGCAGCGGGTTTTGTCTGATTTGCCGGGTCTGCCCATGTATCGCTGTAATGGAAATCTATCATTATACGAAAGCCCATGTTATGAGCGCGCACTGCCATGGCTACCACGTCCGCCTTTCCGCAATACCCGTTTGCCGGATTTACCCATACACGCAGGCGTATGGAATTTATACAGAGGTCCTTTAATATCTGCAGGCAGTCCTGCTGGACCCCGGCGCTGTTATAAAATTTTTTACCGGAAGCTTCCATTTGTGAGAGCCAGCCCACATCCGCGCCGTTAGCGAAAACGGCAGTTGTGGTAACAGTATTAATAAACGTTGGAGTTCTTGACGGTGTGAAGGTCGCCGTAATTACAGGAGTTGATGTTGTTGTTCTTGATGGCGTGAAGGTCGCCGTTCTTGCAGGTGTAAATGTTCCAGTACTTGATGGAGAATATGCAGGGGTAGATGCCGGAGCGCAATTCGACGGGGTAATTGCCGCCAGCCAGTTTTTAACCTGGGTTCCGTGGCACGCCGTCGGTGTAAAACCGCTCCAGCTCGAGAGCAGGCACGGCCCTGCCTCTGTGCTGAAATTCCACGCCATTGCATTATAGGTATAATTTGCGGTATTGTTCCCGTTTATCCATGAAAGCAGGTCTGTTTCAAAGGGCGTGCATCCGCCGGCATCCTGGCCGCTCCCCGGCCCGAATTCCCCTATCATCACGCAAAAGCCCGCGGTAACCGCCGCGGTCACGTTCGTGTTCCACAAACCGATTTTTTGCGTCTCGTTGGAACCGCCTTTGTTGTCATATATGTGCGCTTCGTACATTATGCCGTAGCCTGTCATTGTATTTCCCGTATTTGTATCTGCAAGTTTGTTTGCGGATATTCCGGTTAAATCCCATGAATACCCGAGCCCGCCGGCTGATATGATATTTTTTGCGCCAGTGTCCCTTATTGTATTAATCAGCTTCTGGAAACCCGGAGTATGAAAAGTTGTTGTTGCCTCTTTCGTGGTGGTAGTTCCGCCGTTTTTCCAGATATCCCAGGAAACGTCCCTTGGTTCATTATAAAGGTCAAAAATAACCCCCGGATTATTCGCGTATCTTGTCGCCACATCCTGCCAGAAATTCACACTGTTGTCGTCCGGCATATCCTGGAGCCCTGTAGCCGTTCCCCAGGAACCCGTACCCGACCACTGCAGGTCCAGTTCTATATAGCAGTTAAGCCCCGCCGCTGTCGATATGGCGCTGTCAACAATATTTCTGTAAGTTGTCTGGTTTGCCCCGCCGTAACCGAACCAGTAATCCTGGCTCAATGGAATCCTTATGCAGTTGGCATTCCAAGTATTTACGGCGGCTGTGATGGACTGCTTTATGTCGCCGCCGTATCCGGAGGGAGGGCCGAATCCGCCCGGTGAATATTCCATTCCGGATGTATTTACCCCGTAGAGCCGGAAATTGCACCCGCTCATTGTCTGTGTATGAGTTCCGGAAATCTGAAGCTGCTGCGGTACCGCGAGGAGATGAACAGATATCAATAGAATAATGATGACAAACAAATTATTCTTAATATTGAACATAAATTATCTCCCCTTTTTACAGTAATCATTCACACCGTTGCTGGTTTAACGTGTTAATAAGAAGCTATTACAAAATTACGGTTTTTGGTTCATTATTTTTTGAGCCCCGGTTTTCTTCGAAAACGCTTTCTTAAACACAATAATAGTAAATTAATCAGGTAAAGTCAAGTTTTTAAATCGTTTATCTTATCAATTGTTCAAAAAAGCAATAAGCAAGGTCCGGCACGTAATTTTGCACGTAATTTTTCCAGTCCGGATTTTGCCGGGCCGTGCGGAATTTCAGGCAAATTTAACAATCAACTTTTTACCCAACCCCTGTGCCACTTTCAACAGGGTTTTTATTTCAACGTTTTCCGACCCGTTTAATACCCCTGCCACAACCTGATGCCGTAACCCTGCTTTTTTTGCTATTGCATAATAGGTAATATGCTGTTTAGCCATTTCTTTTTTCAATGATTCAATCAGGTGAAACATAAATTTTTCATCCTGATAGGCTTTTTGTGTTTCTTCGTTCTTCATAAATTCATGGAAAATTTTATCATTGATAGCGCTGTCAATTCCTGCCTTTACGCCCCTGCATTTGCCTTTTATTTTTTTCATTTTAAAGCCTCCTGTTTTGGTAATTTGTTTTTTCTTTCATTTGCCCTGTCATAATGCCTTTGCGTTTTCTTTCCCTCGCTTTTCTCAATAAAACCTTCAAGAAAAACCGGCTGACTTTTATACCATGTGAAAATAATCCTGATTTCCGTATTCCAAAAATGCGGCCTTAATTCCCACAAATCTGAATAGCCCTTTAACTTCTCTACCTGCGGACGAGTCAACATTGGGCCCCGTTCCTCTAAAAGTTCTCCATACGTCTTGACTTTGCCTCGCTGTTCCGGCGTCAATTCGTTTGTTAAAAAATCTACGACCGGATAAAACTTACCTTCGTGATAGTGGGCTATTGGATATTTTTTCATTAAATCTCCTTTCAAATTATGCCTTTATAACTGCATAATGTCAAGCGTTTATTCTTCCGTTGTTTACTGGGTACTGTCGAAAAACCCCGCAACGTTGCTCGATCCCGGGTATATGACATTTTTATTGGCCTTGCGCCGCCCATCTGACGGCCTCGCAAGAGGCCGTCTTTATTATTCCGGGCGACAATCCAAGAAAAATGTCATATACCCGGGATAAACCGTGCAACTGGTTTTTCAACAGTATTGACTGTTCTGCTTTGATGTTCCTGTTAAGGATATATTAAAATGATATGGAAACAAAAACTAATTTAACAGGTTTAAGGTTTTTTAATATGACGGGGGTATGCTTTTTTTTGACTTTTTTCCATTATAAAATTTTCTTCGGCGTTTTCCATCGGGTGGATATTGGGAAATTATAATAAGGCTTATATTTTTTTTCAATTATTTTTATCAAGTCTCAACTCAAGGTACGGCACCAATACTTATTCTTAATGGCCGGGCTGCCGCTTAATGTCTTATAACTTCAAATGAAAAAAATGAAAGTAAAGTACTGTCAAAAGGATCGTAAAATTCTTTGTACCTGCCTTTTGGGTATTTTATTTTCAATTCATTGAGGACGGACTTTTCCCCGGGTTTTAATATGTAGACAAGATTCATGCCGGGAAAATCGCGGTCTTGATTTTTTTCATACGGATCAAAAATTTCTATTACCGCCTTTAAAGGCCTCCCAATGTTAAAATAGAAATCACTAACATCTTTATCAACAGCCCTGTCGTCATAAAAATGACGGTCAACAAGGGCAAACCAGCCTGTTCCGAGAGATTTTATATAATTTGCGGTTTGTTTTTTGTCTCCGTTTAACATTGAAAAATAAATCTTTGACCTGGGAAATTGAACGAAGTACAATTCATAACTTTGAAACGCTTCCAACAACAATATTGCCGTAAAAACCAATAAAAAATAATGCCGCCTGCCTGTTCCGTATTGCTTTACAAAGAATTCATTCATCCTGGAAAAATATGCCGCTGAAAAAATAATAATAATGGGTATTACAAGCACGGCTCTCGTTGATTCAGGCGAACCGTACAATAAAATACCGTGATAAGCGCCGCGGAAAAGTACCGCGCCATGCAGGGCACAGATGAAAAGGAACATTGTGACTGCGGAAAAAATCGTTTTAATATGGCGCGCAACGCAGAAAAATCCCATGACGGCAAATATACCGGTAAAAAATCCCAGCATGGGCAGGTAGGGTATATTACGCATGGGATTCATATCCCCAATCCTGTTAAACATGAGCAAGACAGAACTAAGGCTGTTTAAGTATACTTCCAGCGGGTTTTTTAACCCATCAGCCGAGAATATGTCCATATTGCTTTTATTAAAAACATACAACGCGCGGCTCCTGAAGAAAAAATCATCCATATGCCGGAAGATATAAAGGAGCAGCGGTGCAGTTACAATGATAAAGACTAAGGCCGATAAAACAATATTAATACGCACTTTTTTCCGGAAACCCGGGTCAAAAATTAACGCAAAGGCACACGACAACAACAGGGCGGGAGGAATCATACGAGCCGCCTGATATGTATAAAAAGACAAACCCAGTACAAATCCCAGGAATACATAATCCGATTTTTTCCCGGTTTTGTACGCCCGATACATAAAATATAAAACAAAAATGAATAGCAGTACGGCAAAACCGGCATGATAAATGAGCCTGCTCAGTGTCACATGCCATTGCATTACAGCGAATAAAAATCCGCCGGCTGCTGCCACACCCGGACCAAACAAATAACGCAGCAGAAAATACATCGCAATAACAGCGAGGACGCCGGCTGCAATTCCGGCAATTCTTGCCTGTGTATCTCCATATCCCGCAACTGCGTAAAAAAATGAAACAAAATAATTATACAAGGCGGGATTGTCGGTAAGTGTTTTTATATATACCGGCATGGCTGAATCCCCACCTGCCGGAATCCTGTTTTCCATTATATCGATTGTATCCTGGCATAGTTTTGCCTCATCCCTGTCGCAGGCTGGCGGAATATCGGCAATCCTGTATGACCTAAAAAAAACTGAAATAATTACAATTAAAATAAAAATTATTATTTCCAGCTTTGAAGGACCGGATGCATATTTTCCGGGCAAGAACATTTTCTTTCCCGCGCAGACATGATCTGCCAAAAAAAATAATATGGCTGCCGTAAGAAAAAAAACAACGCCCCATAGCGTGTTTTTTTGATAATACAAAAAATACTGGCCAATAAAAGCAAATATAAATGAAATGGCGCCAAAATTGAACGGTCCTATAAATTTAAAGGCATAAAAAATTTTTTTATTCATAATTTTATCAGAATGTTCCCCCCTCATTTTATTCATTGTTTCAATATTTAACTTAATACTGTTGAAAAACCCCGGCAACATTGTTTGATCCCGGGGTACTACCGGAAAACCCCGCAAACATTACCTGATCCGGGGTATATGGTTTTTCTACAGTATAACCTTGTACATATTCTACATCTTTTCCATAGATTTAAAATACTCCAACGCATTTCATTTTCACATTGTGGAACCGGAAAAATTTCAATAACACCTCAAATTCATTGTCTGTTGCAGGATTTGATGGAACCAAAAAGTCAGGTGTGTCGGACCTTGTAAATTAACTTTTCTAATAACCAAACTTGAACTTACTCAAAAGTAGTCAATTTACAAAGTCCGACACCACTAATCCCACCTCAGCACATGGGCTAAACCGCCTTTCAGAATCGGTATGGGCCAGGACATGCTGATCTTTTTCTATCTAAAAAAATGGTCTAAAACAGTTAAAACAAAGAATCACCATTAAATAATATTTATATCCGCGTGGTATATGAATGTTAAAAAAAGGCAATTTGAATAGTTAAAATTTTGGCTGACTTATATATTAAATATGGAACTTTTTTCTCTGCTTCCTGTCTTATATAATACAGGTTAAATCATGGAGGTTTATTATGAAAAATAATTTTGTTTGCTTGATTGCGTTCTCATTTTTATTTATTTTGGTCAACCTGATTTCGGGTTGCAGTTCAAAACAATCAATCTCCGCACCTTCAATTGTCCAGACCCCCACTCCAGTCGCAGGTGTGACCACTTTAACAGTAAGCGGCCTTTGTTCTCTTACCCCCGCAGCCGTGTTAACTCCATGTGGAATAGCTGTTAATAACGCTGGCACCTTATTTCTTGCTGATATAGGCCATAACAGAATTATCTGGTGCGACCCTCATGGAAACACTATTGGAGCGGTTGGCGGCCCAGGCGCGGCTGATCGTGGCACTGGAAATTCCCAGTTTTTCGGCCCTTACGGTGTCGCAATTGATGCTTTAAACAATATTTATGTAATAGATACATATAATGACAGGGTCCAAAAATTCGACAGTTCTTTCAATTATTTGACGCAGTGGGGTACGTCAGGCTCCGGCAATTCTAGTTTTTTAAATCCAATGGGAATTGCAGTTGATGCTAATGGAAATGTATTTGTAGCCGACACCTATAACAACCGGATACAAAAATTCAGTTCAATCGGTTCCTTCATAAAATCATGGGGTACAACCGGGCAGGCAAACGGGCAATTTGTTTCTCCAACAGCTGTTGCGGTCGACTCTTCGGGGCTTTTTGTGTATGTAACTGATACCGGAAACAACAGGGTTCAAAAATTCGATTCATCTGGAAATTACGTGTCACAATGGGGTGGTTTTGTCCCAAACAATAACCAGGGTTGGCCAAACCCTAGCGGCTGGCCGCCATGCTCCACGCCGTGGGGCATAGCAGTTGATAAAAACGGAAATGTATTTGTTTGTGATACTGCCAACTCAAAAATTCTTAAATATGACGCAAACGGAAATTTTATTACTTCCTGGGTCACATTAAGCGCAAATGGCTACGATGACATGTATCCCTGGGGCGTAACAGTGGATAACACAGGCGCTGTATATGTTGTTTTTTTCATAAATAATCCACTGACTAAGTACATATTTAGCTGATCTTATGAGGCCTGATTATTTTACTGCGCGCCTTCGAGCCTTATGACCAGTTTTTTTACCTCTTTTTTTTCCACATTGAACCTTCTTATATAAGACCTGTCCTTTTCGATGCGGCTGACAAGATTTTTCGTCTCTTTTTCGTTGATTTTCAGTTTCTTCCCAAGTTTCTTCCCAGGCGCGCATGAGCATATCAGCGCCAGGCAGACAATTGCCGCAAAAAAGTATTTCATGTTTCACTCATGTATTTATCAACGGCTTTTTTTACCAGCGCGTACGACGGCCTTTTACCGGTCCATAACTCGAAGGCCTCTATGCCCTGGTATATGAGCATGTCCAGCCCGTTGATTGTCTTTGCCCCTTTTTTTTCCGCGTTTTTTAAAAAGGGCGTCTTTGCGGGATTGTATATCAGGTCAAAAACGACCGCCCCTTTTTTTAATTTATCAATTTTGTAGGGAGCCTCATTGCCGTGCATTCCCACAGAGGTGCAGTTGATGACAAAATCAGCCGACGCAATTGCCGAATCTTTTTCCGCGTCTTTCCCGATGCCGCCTGTAATTACATTTTTCAGCTTAAGCTGCCTGACCAGCCTGTCAATCATCGGAAGGTCTATATTGTATATGCGGAACTCTTCCGGCCTGAAATTATTCAGGGCGTAACCGATGGCGTGCGCGGCCCCGCCGGCCCCGAGCATTACCACCTTTTTCCCCTTCAGGCTTACCCTGTTCTTTTTAAGCGACTGCAGAAAGCCGAGATAATCGGTGTTATAGCCCGTAAGCCTGCCGTTTTTATTTACAACAGTGTTGACGGCCCCGATGACGGAAGCGGCGCGGTCTATTTTATCAAGGTACTTCATTACATGATGCTTGTGCGGAATGGTCACATTGATTCCTTTTATATTCTCGCGCCGCATGCGGGCGATAAATCCGCCCACCTTATCCGCCTCCATTTCAAAGACGTCATATTCCCAGTCCATTTTAAAATGGCCGAATGAACTATTATGCATGGCAGGCGACATGGTATGCGACAGCGGGAAGCCAATTATTCCTGTTATATTTTTTCCCATTGATCCCTTCTTTTTACCGGGTTATTTTCCGGCGACTGTTATGCCTTTTACAAAAAGCGTCGGGGATCCGAAATTCATATAAAATTTCATGTCATCTCCGGCCGCGCTGATGTTTTTCAAAAAATCCCTTATGTTTCCGGTAATGAGCACCTCTTTCACGGCCCCCTTTTTTTCACCCGATTCGAATACCCAGCCGTTGATGCCGAGGGAAAAATTCCCGGAAACAGTGTCTGTCATATGCAGTCCCATCATTGAATTTACAAAGATGCCCTTTTCTTTTTTTAATATTTCGGTTGTTTTTTCCGCTCCCGGCGCCATGTAAAAATTTGAAATGCCGGGTTCCGGCAGGGATTTGTACGAAATCCTGGCTGAATTTCCGGACGCGCTTTTTTTGTAAAAAGCCGCCTCCTTCATATCATAAATAAATCCCGTAAATTTTCCGGCGTCTATGAGTTTTTTTGTTTTACCCTCAAACCCTTCGGCGTCAGCCGGATAGCTTCCCGCGCCGTAATCCATGCACGGGTCGTCGATAAGGTTGACTGCAGCCGACGCGATCGTTTCACCCTCTTTTATTGCCGCAAGAAGCGTCTTGCCTTTCCTTAAATTAGCCGCGGAAAACATCGGCGATATCACCTGCAAAAATTCAACAGCGGCGTACGAGGGTATAATAAGGGAATACTCGCCGGTTTTAACCGGGCCGCCGGATAAAAGAGACGCAGCGCGGCCTCCAGCCTGCCTGCCGAGTTCAACCGGGTCAAGCTTTGACCAGATTGCGCCGCCGTCCATGACATCTGCGGCCTCATCGGACGTCCCGTCCGAGGCTACGGCTGATGTGAACATATATGAATATGTTTTTTCATAATCGTAACGCGCGCCCGCGGTGTTAAAATAAGCCGTCCTTGAGAGCATATCAACACACGTCGTGTCGCGCACATATTTTACTTTCGTCGACTCAGCTTTTGCGGCGCCTTCGACTGAAAGCGCCCTGGCTTTCTTTTTTTCAAGGGTTGCTTCTTCAAAACCCGGGTCCTTCATTTTTATACTGTTTTCGCCGCTGAACGGCCTAAAATCAAGGCCGCTGTATCCGTCAACGAACATGGAGGCGCGCGCCTTTTCAATTATCGGTACAACCGCATCCGGGTCCGGGGAGGATGTGTACGCGAACCCCATTTTTCCGTCCTTAAAAACCCTC
>Ga0224555_1002256_pt1 | contig 23259 bp, 24 predicted proteins | sample 714S23034metaG_FD_180687 | JGI IMG/M metagenome (GOLD analysis project Ga0224555, IMG submission 180687) | Peat soil microbial communities from Stordalen Mire, Sweden - 717 S2 30-34 | ecosystem: Environmental > Terrestrial > Soil > Wetlands > Peat | place: Sweden: Norrbotten County, Stordalen...
TTGAGCAGTGGACAGTGGACAGTGAACAGTGGACAGTGCACGGTGGGCAACGAACAATGAACAAAGGGCAGTGAACAAGGGGACAACCTCTGTCCACTGTGCACTGCCCACCGTTCACTTGTATTTACAGACCCTTCTTCTCAAGGAAGCCGATCAGGTCGACAACGCGGCTGGAGTAGCCCCACTCGTTGTCGTACCAGCTCAGCACCTTCACGCTCTGGCCCACGACCTTGGTCAACGGCGCGTCAAGGATGGAGGAGAGCGGGTTGCCCTTGTAGTCGGAACTGACCAGCAGGTTGGTGTCGTACCCCAAAATGCCCTTCAGTTCGCCCTCTGACGCCTTCTTGAAGGCGGCGTTCAGGGCTTCGGCGGTGATGGGCTTTTCGGCGATGAAGGTCAGGTCGACGATCGAGACGTTGGGTGTGGGCACGCGGATGGCAAAGCCGTCCAGCTTGCCCGCGCTCTCGGGAATCACCAGCTTCAGGGCCTTGGCGGCGCCGGTCGATGTCGGGATCATCGACAAAGCGGCAGCCCGGGCGCGGCGCAGGTCCTTGTGCGGAAAGTCGAGAATGACCTGGTCGTTGGTGTAGCTGTGAATGGTGGTCATGATGCCGCTGACAAGGCCGCATGTCTCCAGGATCACCTTGACCACCGGAGCCAGGCAGTTGGTGGTGCAGCTGGCGTTGGAAAGAATGTTGTGCTTGGCCGGATCGTACTTGCCCTGATTAACGCCCAGAACGATGGTCAGGTCTTCGTTGGACGCCGGAGCCGAGATGATGACCTTCTTCACGGTCGTGCCCAGGTGAGCCTTGGCCTTGGTGGCGTCGGTAAAGTGGCCGGTCGACTCAATAACAATCTGCGCTCCTACATCCGCCCAGGGCAGCTTGGCGGGGTCGCGCTCCGCCCACACCTTGATCTTCTTCCCGTCGACGCTGATAAAGTCCTCGCCGGCGCTGATCTCGTTTTTCAGGTTGCCCAGAATCGAGTCGTACTTGAGCAGGTGGGCCAGCGTTGCCGGGCTGGTCAAATCGTTGACGGCAACAAAATCGATCTCTGGATTGCCAAGCGCGGCGCGCAAAACGTTGCGGCCAATCCGGCCGAAGCCGTTGATACCAACCTTTACTGCCATATGTGATTTCTCCTTCGTAGTCGGTGAGGCTGTGGATTTTTGCTCAGATCATGTGGCGTCTGGAGTGTGCCGAAAGGCGGATCTACCAAACCCTTGATCGTAACATTTGAGGCGGCTGTGCCGAGATTAAAACCCGTCGGCGTTGCCCCCTGTCCCGGTTCCGTTTCCGGATTCCAAACCCCATTTCCGAACATGGAACCGCTCACCGCTAGGATGCTTCTCTTGGTGCGGGACTGTATGTGACGGAGTGCACAGCATTTGCAGCGCCTGCCGCTAGTGTGGTATTCCGGTAACAAGAAGCAGGTGTTCAAGCCGGCATGAGAAGACGCTCCAGACACAGTCCCAATACTTCGGAATCCACGGGCAAAATTGGCCAGGAACTCCCATCGAATCAATTAGCTCCACTGGTTCCGTTCTATCCGGACGACCCGCCCGCGCCCCCGGCGCAGACCCGCCCGACACAGCCGGAGGTTCGTCCCAATGCGAATCCACGGCCCGCTGCCCCGTCCCGCCCCGCCGCGCCCCGTCCAGCGCGTTCGGAACGGCCCCGTCCGGAATGGAATGAGCCGGCGGATTCGGGCCGCCTCGAGGTCGAAACCCAGCCGGAGATACCCGCAGCCCACGCGCCGGAGGCCGCCGAGCGCTCCCCTAACGCGCCCAAGGGCTTTGTTGTGTTGGCCATAGGCCTGCCCGGCTCGGGAAAGACCACTTGGTTTGGCCGCCGCGGCATCACCCCGCTTTCGAGCGACCTGCTTCGCAACATCCTCTTCGACGATGTCGAGGAGCAGCGCTACCAGGGCCTGGTGTTTTCCACACTCCGCTCGCTGCTGCGCGCCCGCCTCATCGCCCGCATGCCCGCAAACTACGTGGACGCGACCAACCTCTCCACCCACGAGCGTCGCCAGTGGATCAAGATGGCCAAAAGCTTCGGCTACGAAGTGCAGGCTGTTTTCTTCGACGTGCCGCTGGATGTTTGCCTGGAGCGTAACCGCAAGCGCGACCGCTCCGTCAGCGAAGAAATCATGCGCAAGATGGCCGAAAAACTCAAACCGCCCGTATTTGAAGAGGGCTTCGAAAAGATCACCGTGGTGAGGGTGAAGAGCGCCAGCTAAAGGATCTCTTCCCCATGACCACTGCCCCTGTGCCTGCTCCGTACATCGAACCCTGGCTGCGCGGAACCCACGCCGATGCCCCCGCTGTCAGTCGCGCCGTTCTCCACGCTCTCGACCTCGCCCTCGACGACATTGCAAAATGGACTGGAGGTCTCACCGATGCCGAAGTCCATGCCCAGCCCCTCGGGCTGCCCTCGGTAGCCTTTCATCTGCGCCACATAGCCCGATCCACCGACCGCATCCTGACCTACGCGGAAGGGAACCAGCTTACCTCGGAGCAGTTGGCCGCACTCAAAGCCGAGCAGAGCGGGGAAGAGGCTCTAGCCGCACTTATAGCCGAAGTCGAGGTCTCCTTCAGCAACGCCGCCGACCGCATCCGCGTCCTGGCGACCGCCAACTTCGACACCTTCCGCGGCGTGGGCCGCAAGCAGGTACCCACAACCATCGGCGGCGCGCTCATTCACGTAGCCGACCACACCCAGCGCCACACCGGCCAGGTAGTCACGACAGCCAAAGTGCTAAAGGCACTGCGGAGCTGAAAGCTAGAAGCTGCTTTCTCACTCCGACTGATCCTCAGTCACCACCATCTCCAGAATGTGCCCCATCTTCTCCTGCTTGGTCTTGAGATACCCCGCAAAGCTCTCCTGTGGCGCAACTTCAGCCGAGACCCGCTCCGCGACGACAATCCCCGCCGACTCCATCGCCGCCACCTTTTCAGGATTGTTGGTCATCAGCCGCACGCTTTTCACGCCTAGCAGCTTCAGCACCGCAGCCGGCAGCTCATACCCACGGCAATCGGCTGCAAAGCCCAGTTCCACGTTGGCTTCCACCGTATCCAGCCCCTGGTCCTGCAACTCGTAGGCTTTCAGTTTCGCCATCAGCCCAATGCCGCGTCCCTCCTGCTGTTCGTAGAGCAGAATCCCCGCGCCCTCCTTGCCGATCTCGTCCAGCGCCATCTCCAGTTGCAGCCGGCAATCGCACCTGAGCGACCCAAAAACATCCCCAGTCAAGCACTGCGAGTGGATCCGCACCAGCGGCGCCGCGGAATGAATGTCGCCCATTACCAGCGCCACCAGTCCCTCCACCTCGCCCTTGTCTTTACCATTTGCCGCAGCCTCTCCACAAGCAGCTGATTCAGCCAGCCGCCCTTCGAAGCCCAGGATGCGGAATGCCCCCCACCGCGTAGGGAAATCAGCCTCGGCGATCTTCTTCACGCTCTCAAATGCCATACCTCCATTCTACGGCGATCAAGCTCCCGCCCACTCGCCACCAGGGCAATCGCATTTCAAAAAGCCTGCGTTGGGATTTGGAGAAAAGCTGCATGCGAGGCACGGAAAAGGTCGAAAGAGGCACCTCAGGCGGCTCGAAATGTGGCAGGGGCTAAACAGGCTGCGGAAAAAGGCCTGATTGGCGCGGATAGTCGTGAAAAGCATACCTCAGGGGCTGAAGCCCGTGATGATTTTATGGCACTTACGGCACGACTGAAGTCGTGCCCTGACACTTATCCCGGCCCGGATGAGTTTTTCCGCAGCCTGTAAAGCCCGGCTTCTTTTTGCGGTCGTTTTGCGGCCTGACTTAAGTCATGCCCTTTTACAAAGCTCGCTTCGATGGAGTCGTTGCAGCAGCCTGAGACGTTCGCTTGCCATGAAAACGCAAATGCGATTGCCCTGCGCTGTCCGCTATCCACTGCCCACTGTCCACTGATCACTGTTCACTGTTCACTGATCACTGAGATACAGTGATGGGGTGACCGATACGCTCATTATCATCACGCTGCTGGTCAAGCTGGGCGTGGCCGCGGCGGTGGCCAGCGCGCTGGCCCGGGCCCGCACCTTCCAGCGTCTGCTCTTTGCCGAGAATCGCACGCACGGCCAGACCGCCGCTTTGCTGGCCTTCCTTCTGGTGCCGCTCACGCTCGGCGTCTGGGTGCGCACCAAGGTCCCCAACTTCCTGGCCGCCGACATCTCGTTCGAAACCGTCATTCTCCTTGGTCTCCTCGTCGGTCCCGGATGGGCCATGCTGGGCGGCGTCGTGCTTTCCGTTCCCGCTGTCCTCCACCATGAATACCTGGCTCTGCCCTTCAACGCCGCGCTCGGCCTAGCTGCCGGCCTGCTCAGCCGCTTTGTCGAGATGGACGAGATCTGGTCCTTTACGCCCTTCATCGACCTGAGCCTCTGGCGCTGGGTGCGCCGCAATCTCCGCCAGCCCCGCTTCGACCGCCAGATCGTGATGCTGTTTCTCATCGTTGTTCTGGAGATCTTCCGCGAATGGCTGGCGCGCCTCTATCCGCATCGCCTGTTTGCTCTCGACACCAACATCTCCGGTCTCCAGGTCCTCGTGTGGCTGTGCGCGCCCATGGTGGTCGGCATCATGCTCAAGGTGTGGAACGCCCTGCGCATCGAGCTCAAGCTTGAAGAGCAGAAGCGCCTGCTGCTCGAAGCGCGCCTCGACGCCCTGCAGCGCCAGATCAATCCTCACTTCCTCTTCAATACCCTCAACTCCATCGCCTCGCTGGTGCGCAGCCAGCCCGAGCTGGCCCGCGAAATGACCGTCAAGCTGGCCAACATCCTTCGCGCCCTGCTCAAGGACCACGACACCTACGTCCCTCTTCGCGAGGAGCTCAGCTTCACCGACGACTATCTCGACATTGAAGTAGTCCGCTTCGGCACCGACAAGCTCAAAGTGGAAAAGGAAATCGATCCCCGCACCCTCGAGGTCATGGTCCCCAGCATCCTGCTCCAGCCGCTTATCGAGAACAGCATCAAGCACGGCCTCGAGCCCCGCATCAACGGCGGCACCGTCACCCTGCGCAGCCGCCTTGAAGGCGACCGTGTCTTTATCGAGGTGGCCGACGACGGTGTCGGCATGGGCAACCGTCCCGCTTCGGCTCTCCGCCGCGAAGGCGCCGGCATCGGCATGAAAAACGTTCAGGAGCGCCTCGAAGTCCTCTACGGCGCCCAGGCCCGCTTCAAAATCGTCAGTAACCCCGGACGCGGCACCCTGATCTCCATCGAGATTCCGTCGGTCATGCCGGGCGCCCTTTAACCGGGCCGTTCGCGGTATGCTCAAGAGATGGTGCGTTTCACGGTGCTGGCCTCGGGTTCCAAAGGAAACAGCACCGTTGTCTCCGGCGGACGCACCCGCATCCTGGTCGATTGCGGCCTCAGTTGCCGCGAGCTGTTCCGCCGCATGAAGCTGGTAGACGAAGAGCCCGAAACCCTGGACGCCATCGTCATTACCCACGAACACATGGACCACATCAACGGTCTCTCCGTCACCGCCCGCAAGCTGGGTATCCCGGTCTACTTTACGGAGGGCACCCATCGCGCCTGGATGCGCTGGCTCACCCCGCGCCGCCAGATGACCTATGCCCAGTGGCTAGAGCAGTGCCGCAAACAGGCCGCCGAGCGCCAGGCAGAAGCCGAAGCGGCTGAAACGGAAGGCGACCCCTACGACCCCGAAGCCGAACCCGTAGCCGAACTCGACACCGAAGTGCAGCCCTTGGCCGCAACGCCCGAACCAGCCGTCGAACCCCCTTCAAATCGCCCTCCCTCCCGCAAGGAGGACCCCACCTGGCTTCCGCAAGTCGAGTATTTTCAGGCCGGCCAGCCCTTCGAAATCGGCGACATTGCCGTCAGCCCCTTCACCATTCCTCACGACGCCGCCGACCCGGTAGGCTTCGTCTTCCGTGCCGAAGGGGTGCGGATGGCCTTTGCCACCGACCTTGGCTACATTCCGCCCAACGTCAAGGACCAGCTCCAGGGCGTCGACCTGCTGCTGCTCGAATCCAACCACGATCTGGAGATGCTGCGCGACGGCCCTTACCCCTGGGCAGTGAAACAAAGGGTACTCTCGCGCGTAGGTCACCTCTCCAACGAGGCCGCCGCCGGCTTCCTTGAGAACAGCTACGACGGCCAGGCTGCTTACATCATCCTCGCGCATCTCTCTGAAAGCAATAATCTTCCCGAACTAGCGAGGGTTACGGCCGAGCGCGCTCTCTTGGGCCGCGCCAGCCTGCTGGCCAACCGCCTGTTGCTGGCTGCGCAACGTGAGCCACTTTCCGGTATCAATTTCTAACACCATTGGGTTACAATAGTAAGACACGGGCAATTATTGGTTGCATGCGGGATTGGCAAGACAAGCGCCATGAACGGATTGCCATGGCAGGGCAGAGGTGATCGGAGCTCCACTGAATCATTCAGGACCGGTGGAGCATTCTGGAACATAGAGGCCTCCGTTGCTGCGTGAGACGCAATCCGACATCGCGGTCGAACAAATCCTTTTTCTTTTTGGTGAGTTTTAATGTCTATGACAAGAACAAGATGCACTGACCTCGTCGTAGGCGCCATACTAGCAAGCTGGCGGTACGACATCTCGGGAATTTCCCCGGAGATGCGCAGAGACTACGAGCAGCATTTTGTCGAATGCGCCCGTTGCAGTGCGCGTCAAAAATTCCACAGAAGTCTCGATGTGACCCTGGCGGCTCTTACCTCCGTTTCGGCGCTTTTCTTCCTCTTTGCCCTCGCGGTCCTCAAGCACATCAAGCCTCTTGAGCACATGGCCTTCAAAACCTTCGGGCTCGATATCGAGGACACCTACCACATGCTCTTCTCGGCCGGAATCGCGGGCCTCTGTTTCTCGGTAATCGCTCTGGCGCTGGTGCTTACAGCCACTCCCGTCCCGGCCTATCTGGGCGGCATCGCTTCGGAGCGCGCCAAGCTGATTGAACAGCGTCTCCCAGCCGCCATCCGCTCCCTCCGGCTGCGCTAAAAGCTGGCCCAAAACGAGAAAGGCGAAGCCGCAATGGCTTCGCCTTTTTCATTTCTATTGCCCAGGCTACTCCACAATCGGCACCCGCAAATCCCCGCCTGTCATCTCCTTCGGCAGTCCCAGCTTCAGCACACCCAGCAGCGTTGGCGCAATATCCCGCAGCGACCCATCGCTCCGTAGCCGAAAATGCGGAGCCTCTTCAGCCACATAAATCAACGGCACCGGATTGGTGGTGTGGGCGGTGTGCGGGGCGCCGGTGACCGGGTCCACCATCATCTCCGCGTTGCCATGATCGGCGGTAATCAGCCAGCTCCCGTTCCTCTCCTTGATCGCCTTGTAGATGCGTCCCAGTTGCGCGTCCACGGCCTCGCACGCCCTGATGGTCGGCTCCAGCTTGCCGGAGTGGCCCACCATGTCCGCATTGGCAAAGTTCACCACGATCAGATCGAACGCGGTATCGTTAACCGCCTTGACCACGGTATCGCCGATGGCCTCGGCCTTCATCTCCGGCGCCAGGTCGTACGTGGCCACCTTCAGCGACGGAATCAGGATGCGTTCCTCTCCGGGGAAGGGAATCTCGATACCGCCGTTGAAGAAGTAAGTCACGTGCGCAAACTTCTCCGTCTCCGCCACGCGCAGGTTGCGCAGTTGGTGCTGGGCCAGCACGTTGGCAAGAATGTTATCCAGCGACTCCGGAGGCATGATCAGCGGCAGGTCGTAGAGCTTGTCGTATTGCGTCATGCAAAGGTAGTAAAGATTCTTGGGAATCTCGGAGCGCGGTATGGCCTGATCCAGCCCTTCCCAGCCATCCAGATCGCGGCCGCCCTTCTTGTTCAGGCCGCTTTCGCGCGTCAGCACGCGGGTAATCTCGCGGGCGCGATCGGAACGGAAGTTGAAGTTGATGCACACATCTTCGTCGCGAATCTGCGCCACCGGCTTGCCCGCCCCATCCACGACCACGAAGGGAATAATGAACTCGTCGGTGACGCCGTTGTTGTAACACTCCTTCATGCGCGCCACCGCATTGGGATAGGCCCCGCCTTCGGCCTTGCCTGTGACCATGGCGTCGAAGGCCTTGCGCTCGCGCTCCCAGCGCTTGTCGCGGTCCATGGCATAGTAGCGGCCGTTCACGCTGGCCACCTTGCCTACGCCGTACTCGCGCATCTTCTGCTCCAGTTGCGCAATGTATTCCGCGCCGGAGCAGGGCGGCGTGTCGCGCCCGTCCATGAAGCAATGCACAAACACGCGATGCAGGCCATACTCGCGCGCCGTGCGCAGCAGCGCGTAAAGGTGCTGCAGTTGCGAGTGCACGCCGCCGTCCGACACCAGGCCGAACAGGTGCAATTGCCGTCCACCATCGAGCGCCCGCTGCATCGCCTTCAGGATTGCGGGATTCTTCTGGAATTCCCCGGAAGCGATCTGCATGTCGATGCGCGTAATGTCCATCTGCACAACGCGCCCCGCGCCGAGGTTCATATGACCCACTTCGCTATTGCCCATCTGCCCGTCCGGCAGGCCTACAAAGTGGTCCGAGGCCTGGATCAGCGTGTTCGGAAACTCCTTCAGCAGCTTGTCGTAGGTAGGCTTGCGAGCCAGCGCAATGGCGTTGTTGGCGGTCTCGGCGCGATAACCCCATCCGTCGAGGATGGTCAGTACAAGTGGACGATTGTATGTGGACACGAAGAAGACACCTCGATTTTCTACTTGGTTTTCTTCTCAAGGATAAACTGCTGGAGAGGGGTCAGTGTGGGGGTTGATCACACACGCCAACCTACCCACAAAACTGTCATCCTGAAAAATGACAGTTATTTTCGTGCGGAAAGAGACTCCCCGAATGCGTAAGGGAGAAGACCGAAGCCTTCTCCCTTCACATCAATCAAACGCTGAACATGCACTCAGTCGTTGTAGTTCAAGCTTTCCAGCCCCAGGTAAACCGCGCCCGAACCCAACTCCTCTTCGATGCGCAGCAACTGGTTGTACTTCGCAATCCGGTCCGTGCGGCTCACCGATCCGGTCTTGATCTGGCCCACGCCGGTGGCCACAGCCAGGTCGGCAATGAACGTGTCCTCGGTTTCGCCGGAGCGATGCGACATCACCGACGTGTACCCGTAGCGGCGACCCAGCTCGATCGCTTCCAGGGTCTCGGTCACCGTGCCAATCTGGTTGAGCTTGATGAGGATGGAGTTGGCCACGCCCTCTTCAATGCCGCGTTGCAGTAGCTTGATGTTGGTGCAGAAGATGTCGTCGCCTACCAACTGAATCCGGCTGCCGAGCTTGTCGGTGAGAATCTTCCAGCCTTCCCAGTCGTCCTCGGCCAGGCCGTCTTCGAGCGAAACAATCGGGTACTGGCGAATCCAGTTGTCGTAGAAACTCACCATCTCCGCGCTCGTCAACTCGCTCTTGTCGCCCTTCTTGAAGACATACTTCTTCTTTTCGGCGTCATAGAACTCGCTCGACGCCGGATCGAGAGCAATCGCAATCTGCTTGCCGGGCTTGTAGCCGGCTGCTTCAATCGCTTCGAGAATCAGTTCAATGGCTTCGGCATTCGACTTCAGCGAAGGAGCAAAGCCGCCCTCGTCGCCAACCGCCGTGTTATAGCCCTTCTTTTTCAGCACGCCCTTCAGCGCGTGGAAGGTCTCCGCGGCCCAGCGCAGGGCATCGCTGAAGCGCTCCGCGCCAACAGGCATGATCATGAATTCCTGAAAGTCCACGTTTGAGTCGGCGTGGGCTCCGCCGTTCAACACGTTCAGCATCGGGGTCGGCAGCACGCAGGCGTTCACGCCGCCAAGATACCGGTAAAGCGGAATCTCCAGCGTCTGCGCCACGGCGCGCGAGGCGGCCATTGAAACCGCCAGGATCGCGTTCGCCCCCAGCTTCTCCTTGTTCGGCGTTCCGTCCAGCGCAATCATTGTCTGGTCGAGCAGCCGCTGATTGGCCGCGTCCATGCCTTCCAGCTCCGGCGCAATCACGCTCTCCACATTTTCCACGGCTTTCAGAACGCCCTTGCCGCCGTAGTGGCTCTTATCGCCATCGCGCAGCTCCACGGCCTCAAGCTCGCCGGTCGAAGCGCCCGAAGGCACAATCGCGCGGCCCATTGCGCCGCTTTCCAGAATTACGTCTGCTTCTACGGTCGGATTTCCGCGCGAGTCAAGAACTTCGCGGGCACGGATAGCAATAATCTCAGTCATGTTGTTCCTCATAATGCGGTGCTGCAGCCGGTCATTAAGGTTGGGCAGTTTAGGACGGCGATCCACGGCAAGAGCTTCTCCGGCAACGCTTTGAATCGAGTTCAAAAGCTCCTCCACGTTCGAGATCTCCTCTCCGTCCTGCGCTAAGAAGGGATTGATACCGTTCCAATTCTAGCAAGCCTGGCAGCAGTGCTCCCTGTGGCGACGGTCACACGCCGCTAATTTGTTTCATGCAGGGAACAGCCTTCTGGAATCGGGAAGGGAAGCAGACTAGCCGCGGAGACGGTAACTCCTCTGATTCGTGCCCTCCAAGGCACCACGCCGATTCCGGTTCGTTTCCAAGCCCACCCACCCGCGCTAGCCTTATCTTGGGTGAGTTGTCCCCTTGGCCGCGCAGGTTCTTGCCCGCCGCGCGACTCTTTGTCCCCGGCCGTGTCTAACTGAGCAGGGACACTCTCGCCAAGGGAGGCCCCGCGAAACGGTGGCGCCCGGAAAAATGGAGACCCCGCTATGGAGATTCGTATCAGCCATTCCTTTCTTGCCTGTGCTTTGATGGTCGCCGCCTCCGTGGGTCTGGCGGCCCAGCAGACCAACCCCTCCAATTCTTATGAAGGCACCTCCACGCCGCCTCCCGACGACACCATCGTCACCAGCAATCCCCCAGCTCCTGTAGCCGCCCCTGTCGCTCCCCCAGCCGCCAAGCCTTCCCCGGCCCACGCTGCCCTAAACCAGCCCGCGCAAGACCAGTACCAGTCCCAGCAGCCGCCCCAGGTTCGTTCCGCGCTCCGCGCTCCCGAGGACGGCACCGACAACGGCATCGTCGAGATCGCTCCCGACTCGCCGACCGAGTCCGGCCAGGCCGGCTTGAATCGTCGCGCCCCCGGCTACGACCCCGATGGCGATATCGTGCATCCGGCGCCCCTGGCCCCTGGCGAGATCGGCGAAGGAACCACCATTCGCGTTCGCCTGCTGAGCAGCCTCTCCACCGCGGAAAGCAGGGATGGCGATTCCTTCCGCACCCGCGTCGCCTCCGACGTCCTGCAGGACGGCAAGGTGCTTATCCCCGCCGGCGCGGAGATCGACGGCAAAGTCAGGGACATCTCCATGGGATCGTTCGGCGGGCACGGCTCCATGCGCCTCAACCCCGAAACCGTCATCCTGGCCGACGGCTCCCGTTACCGGCTCTACGCGCAGGTTACCGGAACCCCCGGCTCCGGTACGCGTGTTGGCAGCGAAGGCGCCATCAACCCGGGCTCGCATGTCAAGCGCGACAGTATTGAGTACGGCGGCACCGTCGGCGCGGGCGCAGTTACCGGAGCGGTCATCGCCGGACCCGTTGGCGCCCTTACCGGTTCCCTGGTTGGAGCCGGCCTGATCACCGTCCATCTCCTCGTCAATCATCCCCAGGCCCATCTTGAAGAGGGCGCCGTCCTGCTCTTCACCCTCACCGAGCGCCTTCACCTCGAACCCGCCGTCGCTGCCGGAAGCTAGCTGTTGCGCGTTCCGCGTAGGGAAATCGCATTTGAAAAAGCCTGCGCTGGGATTTGGAGAGAAGCTGCATTCGAGGCACGGAAAGGGTCGAAAGAGACACCCCAGGCGGCTCGAAATGTGGCAGGGGCTAAAGCCCGGCATCTTTTTGTGGTCGTTTTGCGGCCTGACTGAAGTCATGCCCTTTTACAAAGCTCGCTTCGATGGAGTCGTTGCAGCGGCCTGAGACGTTCGCTTGCCATGAAAATTCAAATGCGATTGCCCTGGGTTCCTCCCCAGCCCGTCCCCGCACTCCGCCACCCGGATTTACACTAAGACTTCGGGAGTGTCTCGGCCATGGAACTCCTTTCGCGTTGAAGTGTCAGCTTCCGGGCACGTCCCCGGCCGGTAAGCTGTGCGGTTCGCGTTCGAAAAATCCTATTCCTGCCACAGACCAGGGGGCTTTTCAGCACGTATGGATAAATTCGTAATTCGCGGCGGCAATCCGCTTGTCGGCACCATCCGAGTTTCAGGCGCCAAGAATTCGGCTCTCCCCTGCATGGCCGCCGCCATCCTCACCGAGGACCAGATTACCCTCGAAAACGTTCCCCAGGTCCGCGACATCGAGACCGAGCGCAGGCTGCTCGCCTCCATGGGTGCTGAAGTCGGCCAGCGCGAAGGCCGCGCCCACGATCGCATCACCATCAACTGCCGCACCCTCTCCGACCCCGTCGCCCGCTACGAGATCGTCAAGACCATGCGCGCCAGCTCCCTGGTGCTAGGTCCGCTTGTCGCTCGCGCCGGAATGGCGCGCGTAGCCATGCCCGGCGGTTGCGCCATCGGCGGCCGTCCGATCGACCTGCACATCAAGGGTCTGGAAAAAATGGGCGCCGTCATCACCCAGGCGCACGGCTATCTTGAAGCCCGTGCCGAGCGGCTCCGCGGCGCGCACCTGGTCTTCGACAAAATCACCGTCACCGGTACCGAAGACCTGCTCATGGCCGCCGTCCTCGCCGAAGGCGAAACGCTGATGGAAAACTGCGCCCGCGAGCCCGAGGTAACCGACCTCGCCGCCTTGCTCACCGCCATGGGCGCGCACATTCAGGGAGCCGGCACCTCCACCATCGTCGTAGAGGGCGTCACCAGCCTCCACGGCGCGCGCTACCGCATCAATCCCGATCGTATCGAGGCCGGAACCTTCCTCATCGCCGGAGCCATCACCGGCGGCGATCTCATCGTCTCCAACTGCAAGCCGGCCCACCTCGGCGCTTTGATCGACAAACTTCAGGAGGCGGGGATCCTTGTCGAAATTCTCAGCCCCGAAACACTTCGCGTCCGCGCTCACGGTCCCCTCCGTGCAGCCGACATCTCCACCGAGGAGTATCCAGGTTTTCCCACCGACATGCAGGCGCAATATATGGCGCTGGCCACGCAGGCCGAAGGCGTCAGCCAGGTCCGCGAAAACATCTTCGAGAATCGCTTCATGCACGTGCAGGAACTGGTCCGCATGGGCGCAAACATCAAGGTGGATGGAAGCACCGCCACCGTGCGCGGACCTGCACGTCTCTCCGCCGCCGCCGTCATGTGCTCCGATCTGCGCGCCTCGGCCTCGCTGGTGCTCGCCGCCCTGGTCGCCGACGGCGAGTCCATCCTCGATCGCGTTTACCACATGGATCGCGGCTACGAGCGCATCGAGGAGAAGCTGCGCGCCGTCGGAGCCCAGATTCGCCGCATGGGAAACATCTTCCCCGACAAGAACCAGGAGAAAACCGACGATTGAGCAGCGAGGCTGACTTGCTGCTTTTTTCCCGATAAGAAACAGGGTGTCGAATGGACCTGGATTGAATGATTAGCGGGAAGGTTCGGCGAGGATTGTGGTAATAAACTCAGCAAGTTAGCGTCCGCTTCGCGGACATGGCAAGTTAGCGAGTTGGCGGCGGCATTGCCAAGCAAAGGTTTCATACCCCGTGGGTCGGCAACGCCGGTGGGAGACTAAAACTCTCCGGAGTCTTCTCAGTCGAATCGCAGCAGAATCCAGATCGCTCCTCCAGACAACCCGCCCCGCCCCAACCGAATCAAATTTCGTTGCGCCTTGTGCTTTAGCGCCTCTTGCTCGCACGCAACTTTTCCCGCGCTTGCGAGTTGATACCAACAACTTCCGGAACCAGGTTCGATTCCGGAAACGCTCAAACACTGGAGGATGAGATTGCCCATGAAAAAAATCGCAATGGCAGTATTACTTGCTCTCTGTCTGTCACCTGCGGCGTCGTTTGCGCAGGTTGTGGTTCGCGTTGGCCCGCCGGCCCCTATCGTCGAGCGCCGTCCTCCACCGCCGGAGCGCGGATTTGTGTGGATCGACGGCTATCACAACTGGGATGGCAACCGCTACGTCTGGGTTCCTGGCCGCTGGGAGCGTCCGCAACATCCCGGTCAGCATTGGGTTGCGCACAGGTGGGTTCACCGTCACGATGGCTGGGTTCTGCAGGAAGGCCACTGGCGGTAAAACAGAATTCCACCGAAAAAACTCGGGTGCCCCAGGTCTCGATTTTGAGACCTGGGAATCACCTGACGTAAACCCGCCTCGAACCTTCCAGGCGCATCCGCCGCTAAAAAGCCTCTAGCTGATCTCGATCACATCCGTAGCCGAAGCCGCGGCTTTCTCAGCCTGCTCCATCAGCTTCTCCGCCACCGCGTAGAACTCCGCCGCCTGCGGGCTCTTCGGTCCCGCCAGCGCCACCGGTAGTCCCCGGTCGCCACCCTCGCGAATGGCCGGCACCAACTCGATCGAGCCCAGGAAGGGCACGCCGAACTGCTTCGCCGTGCGCTCCGCTCCGCCCCTTGAGAAAATGTCGATTTCCTGGTGGCAATGCGGGCAGGTAAAGTGGCTCATGTTCTCCACCATCCCCAGCACCTCAACGTTCACCTGCGCGAACATCTCCAGCGCCTTGCGCGCATCCTCCAGGCTCACGTCGCTCGGCGTCGAAACCACCACCGCCCCCGTCAGCGGCACGGTCTGCACCAGCGAAATCACCACGTCGCCCGTGCCCGGAGGCAGATCCACAATCAGGTAATCCAGCTCGCCCCACTCCACCTGCTGCAAAAACTGCCGGATAATCTGGTGCAGCATCGGTCCGCGCATCACCAGCGGCTTGTCGCCCGGAGAGATATACCCGATTGAAATCGTCTTGATCCCGTGCGTGTCGTTGGGCTGGATCATGTTGCCCTCGCCCACCCGCGGCTGTTGCGTCGAGCCCATCATCAGCGGCACGTTCGGCCCGTAGATGTCGGCGTCGATCAGCCCCACACGCTGCCCCAGCTTTGAAAGCGCAATGGCCAGGTTAACGGCAATCGTGGTCTTACCCACCCCGCCCTTGCCGGAACCGATAGCGACGATCTTTGAAACACCGGGCAAAGCCACCGGCGAAGGCATGGCAGAAGAATGCGCCATAATTTTTCGATTGCTCCTTTTCCTGAAACTTTTGTTTGAATTTGTCGTGCGCGCTTACAAAAAAACTCGTGTCAGGACTCGCCCTCTTTGGTCTCTTCCTGCGCCGCCGTGATCAGCCGTTCTTCATGCCGCCGCTTGTGCTCCGCCTCGCGGTGTTTCCGGCGCAGCAGCGCATCGGCAAAGCGCCGGATCTCGTCCGGCGTCTCGGGCTGCAGTTGCGGAACCCTCTGCAGCCGCCCATGCTCGTCGATGGCCACAAACACCAGGTAGGCGCTGGCCACATGCACCACGCCGCCGGTCCGCGTGTTTTCCGCCCACACCTTCACGCCCACTTCCATCGAGCTCGTGAACGCCCGGTTCACGCTCGACTTCAGTGTCAGCAAATCGCCCAGCCGCACCGGCCGGATAAAGTCGATGTGGTCCATCGCCGCCGTCACCACGTGCGTCCGCGAATGCCGGAACGCAGCCATTGCCCCGGTCAAGTCGATAAAGTGCATCAACCGCCCGCCCAGCAGGTTCCCCAACACATTGGTGTCGTTGGGCAGGATGATCTCGGTCATCTCCGACTGCGTGCTCGCCACTGTCCGCGCTATCGGGCTGGTTTCCGTCAAGCCTGTTGTCTCGTTCATGCGGCCATCGCTCCGTTCACTCTGTGCCTCGCCTTCCGGGCAAACTTGCGGCCTCCGGCTACAATGGAATGTAGCGGCGGGCAAACCGGCCGGCAAAATACGGCCAAGCTCACACTTCCAGTGTCGGCAATCCCCGCCAATTACGCAAATCCTCCACGGCCTGGCACACGCATACGCGGCCCGATAGGAGCGAAATGGACAAAGTTGCAGGACTGAAAGAAATTCTGGCGCTCGACCCCAGGAACAGCTTTGCCCGTTACGGCCTGGCCATGGAACTGGCCGCCTGCGGCGAAATCGAAGCGGCGCTCTCCGAGTTCTCCACCCTGCTCTCGAACGACCCCAACTACACCGCCGCCTACTTCATGGCCGCGCAAACACTCGCCAGCGCGGGACGGAATCCGGAGGCGATCGAGCGCCTCAAAGCCGGCGTCGCTTGCGCTCAACGCACCGGCAACAACCATGCACTCAGTGAGATGCAGGCAATGCTCGACGAACTGGACCGTTAAGGAACCTTCCCAGAGAGCGAGAAACCGTTCAGTACTGGTAGAGGTAGTTCTCTTTTGGAATAGCTGTCCCGTATTTTTAAGCGCGCCATGCACTCGATTGGAAATGGCTATCGAATTGTGTACGGGGCAAGTTACCGTAAATGCAATGGCGAAGTATTTGCAATCCTTACGAAACTTTTACGCAACAAAACGTCGTCCTGATTCATCAAAAATGCGTCTAAGGGAATAATATGACGAAATTTTCCATCGTCGTGCCATTTCACAATGAGGAAGAAAACGTCACCGCGCTGTACGCCCGTCTGAAACAAGTCATGGAACTGGTGGCAGACAGCTTTGAGTTGGTGCTGGTTGACGACGGCTCCAGGGACCGCACCTTCAAACTTCTCGAGGAGATCGCCGCGGTCGACAGCCGTGTCCTCGTCGTCAAGCTGCGCCGCAACTTCGGCCAGACCTCGGCGCTCGCCGCCGGCTTCGACCACGCCTCCGGCGAGTTCATCCTGGCCATGGACGGCGACCTGCAGCACGACCCCAACGACATTCCCGCCTTCCTCGGAAAGCTCGCAGAGGGCTACGACGTCGTTTCCGGATGGCGCAAAGACCGCATCGACAACTTCGTCCTGCGCCGCATTCCCTCCCGCTGCGCCAACTGGCTCATGGCCAAGCTTTCCGGCGTCGATATTCACGACTTCGGCACCACCTTCAAGGCCTACCGCCGCGAAGTCATTCAAAGCATCCCGCTCTACGGCGAGATGCACCGCTTCATCCCCGCCCTGGCCAGTTGGTATGGAGCTTCCATCTGCGAGATTCCCATTCGCAACGTGAATCGCGAGTCCGGCAAGAGCCACTACGGCATCGGCCGCACATTCCGCGTCTTCTTCGATCTCCTCACTGTTCGCTTCCTGCTCAAGTACATGAGCAGCCCTCTGCACTTCTTCGGTGGCTTCGGGCTTTTGGGCATTATGGGTGGCAGCGTATTGGCCGCCATTCTCGCGGGCATGAAAATCCTCAATCCGGCCACGGACGTTATGCGCCTTCACGGCCCCATGTTTATCATCGGATCGGTGCTGATTGTCGCCGGCATTCAGATGATCGCCATCGGCCTTCTCGGCGAGCTCCAGGTGCGCCACTACTACACCAGCCAGCATCCCGCCTCTTACACCGTCGATCGCCTTCTTCGCCTGGTTCCCGCCGACGAGCAGAGCCTGTTGTCGGAAAGCAAAGGCGAAAACTTCTAAAGACAGGGATCAGGTTTCAGAGATCAGGGATCAGAAAAACCACAAGCCCCGTCCACTTCAACAGTGGGCGGGGTTCCGTGTTTACTGGCTCCCATTTGGCCAACTACCGATAAATCGATCGAGGAATCCGCTTGTAGTATGGTTCCATTATTGGTACCATCATCGGTGGCGAAGATCTCAGGGATTATCGATCGAATGCGCCGCAGCCCTGCTGCTGTCCGCTATGCGGATTTGTTCAAAGTCTGCGTTTCGTACTTCGGTGAACCTCGCCAGACCGGAACCAGTCACGCCATCTTCAAGACCCTTTGGCCCGGAGATCCGCGAGTCAACATCCAGAACGCCAGGGGTAAAGCGAAACCTTATCAAGTGCGCCAGGTTCTGCTTGCAATTGACAGGATGGAAGAGCCGGAAGAATTAGCCGAAGAAGAACCAATGGAGGAGCCCGAATGAGCACCAAGCGTCTTGACCATTACACATACCGGGTCACCTGGTCGCCCGAAGACAATGAGTATCTGGCCCTGTGCGCGGAGTTTCCCTCGTTAAGCTGGCTGGCCGCGGCTCCTGAGTCGGCGCTGTCGGGTATCCGCAAAGCTGTAGCAGGAGCAGTTGCCGATATGAGGGCCAACGGCGAGGTTCCTCCCACTCCACTGGCTGAGAAACACTATAGCGGCCAGTTTCGTGTCCGCATCCCTCCGCATGTTCATCGCGCGCTCGCGTTGGAAGCCGCTGATCAGGGCATCAGCCTCAATCGCCTGGCCAGTGCCAAGCTGACAAGCTAGGTTGGCTTCCGGAATTCTTTCACACTATTTCCTGTTCCCTGTTCCCTGCTTTTCCCCACTTGCCCCATCCCCCCCTCAGGGTTCATGCTAACCCTGAGATGAAAGCCATCCAGATTCACGAAGCAGGCGGCCCTGAAGTTCTTCAACTGGTCGACTTGCCCATTCCCCATCCCGGCCCTGGGCAAGTGCTCATCCGCGTCGAGACCACAGGCGTCAACTTCATCGAGATCTACTTCCGCAAGGGCCAATACAAAGCCTCATTTCCCCTCACCCCCGGCAGCGAAGCAGCGGGAACCGTAGAGGAACTCGGCCCCGGCGTCACCGGATTCAAAGCAGGCGATCTGGTCGCCTCGGTTTCCGTAATGGGCAGCTACGCCGAGTACGCTCTTGTGCCCGCCGTCCAGTTGGTCAAGGCGCCGGCCGGCCTTGCGCCCGAAAAGGCCGCCGCGGCCATGCTTCAGGGCATGACCGCCCATTACCTCGCCTATTCCACATTCCCGCTCAAGGCAGGAGACACGGCACTGGTTCATGCCGGCGCGGGCGGCGTAGGCCTGCTGCTCACCCAGATGGCCACGCGCATCGGCGCCCGCGTCATCACCACCGTCTCCACGCCCGCCAAGGCCGAGCTCTCCAGCGAAGCCGGCGCTTCCGATGTAATTCTCTACACCCACCAGGACTTCGAAGCCGAGGTCAAGCGCATTACCGGCGGCAAGGGCGTTGACGTGGTTTACGACTCGGTTGGCAAGACCACCTTCGACCAGAGCCTCAACTGTCTAAGGCCTCGCGGCCTGCTCGCTCTCTTCGGCGGCTCCAGCGGCGCTGTTCCGCCCTTCGACCTGATCCAGCTCAGCGGCAAAGGATCGCTCTTCGTCACCCGGCCCACACTGTGGCACTACATCGCTACCCGCGCCGAGCTCGAGAAGCGCGCCGGCGACGTGCTTGGGTGGGCTGCAAGCGGCCAACTCAAGCTCCGCACCGAGCACATCTATCCACTCGCCGAAGCTGCCCAGGCACACACGGATCTTGAATCCCGCAACACGACGGGCAAGGTTCTCCTCGAGCCGTGAAAGACAGCTTCTAGCTGTTAGCTTCTAGCTTCTAGCTCTCGTGCACCGAGTCGAGCGATTCGTATTGGATCGGGAGACACGTAAAGCCGCACGCAAAAGCTGAAAGCTGAGGGCTGAAAGCTAGAGGCTAAAAGCTAGGAGCTAAAAAATGTTCGTCATCACTATCGCCCCCACCGATCGCGTCTTCGTCTTAACCGGCGCCGGCATCAGCGCCGAGAGCGGTCTGCCCACCTTCCGCGCCTCAGATGGGCTGTGGGCGGGACACCGCGTCGAGGAAGTCTGCACCCCCGAGGCGCTCAGGCGCGATCCGTGGATGGTTTGGGATTTCTACTCCAAGCGCCGCGCCGACAATGCGAGCGCCAAGCCCAACCCGGCCCACATCGCCCTTGCCGAACTCGAGCAGCGCATCGGCGACCGCTTCTTTCTGTGCACGCAGAATGTGGACGACCTGCACGAGCGCGCCGGCTCGGTCCGCCTCATCCACATGCACGGCGAACTCAACAAGGCCCACTGCGAGCGCGATTGCGGCCGTCCTCCCGTCGAAGACCGCTCTATCTACGCCAGTCTCTCCGAAGTAGGCCATTGTCCCTGCGGTGGCCGTCTCCGTCCCCACATTGTCTTCTTCGGCGAGATTCCCTACGAAATGGACCGCATCCAGGAAGAGATTGGCAAAGCCACGCTGATGCTGGTTGTCGGCACCTCCGGCTCCGTTTACCCGGCAGCCAGCTTCGTACACTGGGCCAGGCAAAACGGAGCCCGCACCGTCTACATCGGCCCCGAGCCGCCGCTCAACGCCCACGCATTTACTTCTGTTGTGGAAGGCAACGCAGGGGAAGCGCTGCCAGGCCTGTTTCAGGTTCAATAGGAACTGCCGCTATCGCATTGCCGGGACTCTGCCTCCCGCTCAATGCGTCGCGGCATTTTTGGTGGTTGCGGATGGCAGCGGGATCTCTCTTCCCTCGGCATCCCGATCGAGCCTGGCGCGCTTGGGAACTTCGACCAGGTCCTGGTCGCGCGCGGTGCGATGCACCTCGGCCTGTGCCGGACGTAAACGTTCGAGTAAAGTTTGCATTGGTATTCCTCCTGTTTTTGGTTGCGATTTAGAAAAAATCGAACGTCGCAGGTCTCGATTCTGAGACCTGGGAAGACTCGCCCTTACGCCCTGCTCTTGATAAACTCCACCCGCCTGAACCGCAGCCCCGTCCAGTCTTCGTCGATGGCCACCGCCCGCACCGTATCGAACCCCGAGGCCTTCAGCGCGTCCCACCCCATGTCCCGGTTGAAGTCGCACTTCAATTTCTTCGACGTCCCCTTCGGATACGCGAACCATACAACCGCGTCCCCCTTCGCGCGGCTGGCGATCTGGGGCGACAAGGCGTCCACTTCGCTCTGGCGCGTTACAAACGCCAGCAGAAACCCGGTCTCCGCGACCGATTCCAGACGGTGGTGGATGGTCATCACCGGCAGCCGCGCAAGCTCCGCCTCGAAGCTCGCCGGGGCATTCAGCACCACCATCTCCTGCCTGTCCTTCAAGTTGAGTTTTTCAAATACGCTCGCCATGGTTTTTCATCCTACACAGTCCCCTGAAATAATCTGCAAACAAATTCCACGCCGGCGTGGTTCATTGGCAGAGAAGGCTCCGCGTTCCCATTCTTCCCCTTGGAATTACCGGGATGAATGAGAACGCGGAGCCTGCCCTGTGCGATTTAGTTGGCCTTCTTACCCCTTATGCTGCGCCTTGGCGTCCGCATAGTGGCCGCTGACAAATTCCCAATTCACAATGTGGAAGAACGCGCTCACATATTCAGGCCGGCGATTCTGGTACTTCAGGTAATAGGCATGTTCCCAAACATCGAGCCCGAGAATCGGGGTCCGGGCGCTGCTGAGGGGGCTGTCCTGATTGGCCGATGTTTCTATCTTCAGCGTTCCCTCGCGCGACAGCGTAAGCCATGCCCATCCACTGCCGAAAACACTGCCCGCGGCCTTCGAGAGTTGATCCTGAAACTTCTCGAAACTCCCGAACGCGCCATCGATATCTTTGCCAAGTTCGCCTTTGGGAGCCGCGCCCCCATTGGCGGAGAGAATGAGCCACCAGAAGGAATGGTTAGCATGGCCTCCACCCTGGTTGCGAATCGCCGTGCGCAGTTCCTCGGGGACGGCGTTCAGGTTAGCGACCAGTTCGTCCACCCCCTTGCTCGCCAGGTCGGGGTGTCCGGCTACCGCGGCATTCAATTTATCCACGTAGCTCGCATGGTGCTTGTCGTGATGCAGGTGCATCGTCGTGGCGTCGATATACGGTTCCAGCGCGTCGTAGGCATAGGGCAGCGGCGGCAGAGTGAAGGGAGCGGCTGCCGATGCCGCCGTCTGCGCTGGGGTTGTTTGTGACCATGAATTGATTTCAAATGCGTTTCCTGCTGCCACAAGCCCGGCTGTTAGCCCCAGGCTTTTCAACGCTGAACGTCGGTTCATCTGCTCCTCCTGCGTAAAACGGTTGCCGTGCATTGGGGAATCGGCGGCCGGTAAATCTCAGCCCAACCGCCGAATGTTGTTAAAAATGGAATCGGTACCGCAACTCCGCCGAAATCATCCGCGGATCCTTCCAGGGGAATCCTCCGATGGTGATTGAATTATCCAGCAGCACCCGGTGATTGGTCACGTTCAGCCGATACACCCCGATCGGCGCCTGCTGCAATTCAAGTGTTCCATCCGCATTGCTCTTCGCGTGCAGTTGAAACTCCGAGTCCGCGGCCTGAAGCGAATTCTCCTCGCCTGCAATCGGCCGGTGCTGCGCGTTGTGCACCACTCCATGAAGAGTAGCGAATACCGTCGCGAACATGGGTAATGAGGCGGCCAGCAGCAGCGCCGCGGCCGCAAGGGAATAATGGCGTCGCATAAATGAAGAACCTCCGAGTTCATTCGGTTGAAGCGCAGGCACGCGCGCCAACGTAGCAGACGGGGCGCCGGGGCGCCCCCTGGGCCGGGCCGGGCCGGGCCGGGTCGCGTGCCAAATGCCGCAAAAATAGTGAGGGCTTTAGGCCCTTACGGAATGCTCAATGTGGAATAGAACTTCATTGGAGGTTATCTATTCCCCTGCCGCTTCGTTCCGGGATTCGATCGTTGGGAGAATCCGTTTTGAAACCGCACCGCAAACCAACTCCGATGCGCACCACTCAAGTCATTTATCATCAGAACATCCGGCATCTTTATATCGTGCAAAGGACTTTACGATGTCTGAACCGCAAGCTCCCCCATCGCCGCTCGAGCAGGTCCCTCCTTCAACGCAAGGCTCGGCCGTCCGCCGCCCCCTGCGCATTGCGCTCTTCGGCTTTGGAACGGTCGGCAGCTCGGTGGCGCGGATTCTGGTCGAATCAAAGCCTCAGGGGTTGGAACTGACCCACGTCTTCAACCGCGGCGTGGCCCGCAAGCGCGTTCCGTGGGCGCCCTCGAGCGTGGTCTGGAGCGAAGATGCGGACGCCGTGCTGGCCTCCGACGTAGACGTGATCGTCGAGCTGGTCGGTGGCCTCGATCAAGCCGGTGTTTGGGTGCGCCGCGCCCTCGAATCCGGCAAAAGCGTAATCACCGCCAACAAAAAACTCATTGCCTATCACGGCGTCGAACTCGAACGCCTGGCCGCGGCCCATGGCGGTCACATCATGTATGGCGCCGCCGTGGCCGGAGGCATTCCCGTCATTCCCGGCCTTGAGCAAGGTCTGGCCGGCGATCGCATCGAGCGCATGGACGGCATTCTCAACGGCACCTGCAATTTCATCCTCAGCAAGATGGACGAGGGCGCCGAGTTCGCAACCGTTTTGGCCGAAGCCCAGGCCAAAGGCTACGCCGAGGCCGACCCCACTGAAGACGTCGGCGGCTTCGACGCCCGCTCCAAACTCGCCATCCTCATGCGCCTGGCGCTCCGCGTCATCGTCGAT
>Ga0224555_1002258_pt1 | contig 23251 bp, 24 predicted proteins | sample 714S23034metaG_FD_180687 | JGI IMG/M metagenome (GOLD analysis project Ga0224555, IMG submission 180687) | Peat soil microbial communities from Stordalen Mire, Sweden - 717 S2 30-34 | ecosystem: Environmental > Terrestrial > Soil > Wetlands > Peat | place: Sweden: Norrbotten County, Stordalen...
TGCAAAAGGATGAAAAATCTTGTCAGGAAGAATTTTGAATAGTCGCCGGGACAAACGCGTCCAATCCCAAATTCATCAGACGCCATCCTGGAAAAAAATCGGGAGTTTCCTGCCGGACACTAATTACTACGCGGTCACCGGTTACGACCTTTGCACCGGATGGGGCACACCCAAGGGCCAAAGCCTCATCAATGCGATCGTCGGCGCTCCCGATTCATTGGGCATCACGCCTTCCGCCGGCTTCACGTCCGCCGGGGCTGTCGGCGGGCCGTTTAGCCCCAACACCCAGGGCTTTGTTCTCACCAATTCCAGTGCGTCCTCGTTAACTTGGTCTGCCATTAATCCGGCCACCTGGCTGGAGGTCACCCCCGCCTCCGGCGTTCTGGCGGCGCACGCCATCACAAACGTCACCGTTGGTTTAAGCGCCGCCGCCGACAACCTCGCCGCCGCCATTTACACGACAAACATAACCTTCACCAATTGGACCACGCACGTCGCGCAGGGCGAATCCTTCAGCCTGCAAATCGGGCAATCGCTCGTGCAGAACGGGGGCTTTGAAACCGGCGATTTCACCGGATGGACGCTGGTGGGCAACACCATCGTTTATAGCGGGCGCGGACGATCCACTGTTTACGACGCCGTGGAAGAGACCTCCTCGGGATATACCGTCGTCTATGCCGGCAGCTACGGCGCGTTTTTGGGCGACGACCAATTGGCGACCCTCTCGCAAACCCTGGCCACCGTGGCCGGCCAAAACTACTTGATTTCGTTTTGGCTCGACAACCCCGTCTCCGGTTCCGTCCAGCATTTCCTTGTAAACTGGAACGGGACCAGCCTCTACAACAACAGCAGCCCTCCGGCTTTTGCCTGGACCAATTTTCAGTTCCTCGACACCGCTTCCGGCACAAACTCCATTCTTCAATTCGGCGCGGAAAATGATCCGAGTTATTTCGGCCTGGATGCCGTCAGCGTCACGCCGGTTCCGGCCGCGGCCTTTCGCAGCGCGGTCTCGGCGTCCGGCAGCTTCAGCCTAAGCTGGGCCACCGCCAGCGGCCTGGCCTATCAGGTCCAGTATAAAACCAATTTGTCGCAGGCGAATTGGATCAGTTTGGGAACGGCCACCGTGGCCACTGGCAGTTCGCTGACAGTCTCGGACACCAACAGCGTCAAATCATCATCCCAGCGGTTTTATCGCCTCGTCGTCTCACCATGACGACCGGCTTTGCTCTCGGAGCGCATCGGCCCGCTACTTTGGCAAGGCGGGGAGCATGCCCAGGATTTCCTGCTGCTCCTGATACCACTCCTGCAGCGGACGGGACAAAAGCGAGGGCTTGAAATCCTTGAAGTGGTCCAGGCTCAGGGCGGAATCCACCTCTTTCTTCAGGGCCTCGTTGATGTCGGATTTGGCCTGGTCGGCCCAGGTTTTGTAGGAGCCGGTGGACGGGCCGAGCATTTTGGCGGCCTCCAGGCGCGTGGCCTGATCGTATTTAAACTTGGGCACGGAAACCGTGGCCTTGTCCTCCTTGCCTTCGATACGGTTGGTTTCGTCCTGGGCCGTGATGACCAGCTTGGCCAGTTCAATAATACGCTGGTCCAGTTTGGCCAGGGCGTCGTCGTCCGCCTCGGAGCCGTTGGCTTCCAGGTCCAGGTTGCGCGTGGCGGAGGTCAGGCGCTGGCAAACCTGACGGACGACTTCCTTGTCCAGTTCCTCGAAAAACTTCTTGCCGCGCCGGGCGATGAGTTCCCGTTCCTCTTTGGTGAAACTGTATTTTTTGTCGTCCAGGCCGACGAAGGTGGAGTAGTTGGCGTTGGTCAGGAGTTTTTCGAGTTTGACGGTAAGGTTGCTGGAATTGAGGCGCTCGACGACAGGCATGTTGGTGGGCTTGTCTTTGAGTTCCAATTTCAGGTCCACCGGCATGAACGAAAAGACCGCGCGATCCAGGCCGCCGAGTTCGTCAATTTGATTGGTCAGATTCTTCCAATGGGCCTGCAGCCGTTCCTTGTGATTAAGCTCGCCGATGAAATCGAATTGATTCTCGACCCGCAACGAGCGGGTGTCGGACTTGAACCAGGACAGCATGTCGGCGAACTCGTAGGCCAGGCGCATCGAGTAGCGATTGTAGCTCAGATTGACTTGTTCCAGCGGCACGCGGTCATGCGGATTGCGCGGGGCGCGGGCATAGATGAACGCTTCGATGATGTCATTGGGCAGCAGGTCAATCATCTCCGCGATCTCGGCGCAATCGGAGACCACGGGTTCATCGCCGTAATCGAAGCGGCGGACGTCGCCGTAGCGCATGGTGTCCTCATCGGTGCCGAAAAGGAGCTTTTTATCGCGCGCCTCCGGGCTGTCAAAATAACCCCAGGCAATGGAAGCGTGGTCGTGCGGCAGGGCTTCCTTGACCGCGCGCATGCGCCAGCCTATGAAAGCCGCGGGCTTGAAGAGGTTGTAATCCATGACGGAGGCGGAGGTGATTTTGTTGGTATAGGCGTCCAGAGGTTTGCCCGCCATGTAGGCCCTGAACCACTCATCCAGTTCGGTTTGTTTGAGCGTGGCGGCCAGGCTGCCGGCGAAATTGTGGCGCAAGCCCAGCACGTGGCCCACCTCGTGCGCCACCACTTCGCGCACGAAATCTTGCGACGCGCGCAGGATGGCGGCATCGGTCAACGCGTCGCTGGCGAGGACTTCCTTGAGGCCGCCCGCCATTTGGCGGGCAAACTCCGCCGGGTCCATGTCGCATCGGGGGCCGGAACTCAGGAACGGAAAGGCGCGGCGCAAGGCCAGGTCTTTCTTCTTGTCGTCCTTATCCTTCTTCGGCTCGGCCAGTTCCTCCATGCTGCGCAAGAGGATGCGCGCCTCGGCGCGGCCCTCAAAGGCAAAGACGCTGGTGATGTAGGCCTGGCCATGCTCGGATTGGCCGGTCAGCGGGTCCATTAGATCGTCGGCGTAAGCGAAGCCCGCGTTGTCCCACGGCACCCATTGAATGATATTATAGGAGGCATCCGGCGCGGTCGCGCCCTCGGGCGCCTTTTTCGCCTGCACGATGTCTTTGCCGAAAGCGGCATTCCAATACAGGATACCGTCGGTGACGGCCTGGACGTAATTGCTGGGCGTGTTGGCCGAATAATAGAAAACCAGCGGCTGGCGCAGATCAAAGCGGGCGGCGTAGGAGGAGACGCGGCCCGTGCCCGGTTCGAGATGCCCATCGGTGGTAAAGTAGCGGAGGTAGCGGAAATCCGGCGAGTTGAGTTCCTTGCCCTCCAGGGCGGCCTGTTTGTAAGGGGAGAGGAAATAACGCATCTCGTAGCGGGCTTCGCGGTTCTCGGCAAATTCCCGGCTGCGCGCCTGCACGCTCTGGCGGATGATCACCCGGTCCCCGCTCGCGCGCATTTCAAAGACGCGGCTGTCGGGCACTTCCAACACTTCATCGTGTTCAAAGAAATTGAGTTCGCCTTCGCTCGTCCAAGCGTCGGTGAAGACCCGGCGCATGCCTTTGTTGAAATCCACCACCACCATTTTGTCGTCCTGCGCGACAATGGGAAAAGTGGCCAGCAACCGCCGCGCCGGCAAATCCTCCGTCACCACGAAACCTTGCGTGGATTCATACATATCCACGCCGTCGGGGAACAACTCGAAGCGGACAATTCTGCCCGACAAGCCGGTGCTGGTGGCGGCCCGTTCCTGGGGGATGACTGAGGCGGTGAACTGGTAATCCTTGCCCAAACCCGCCTTGGGAATGCCCAGCATCATGCTGTCGGCCACTTGCAAAGGCGGAGCGAGGGGCGACGCGGGGGCGGCCTTGGGAACCGAGTTGGAACCGGCGTCCGCCGCCGCGCGGGGCGGCTTGTTGGTGGCCGCCGCCGTTACGCGGCTGGCGCAAAAAAGGGACACCAAGGCGAGAGAAATTGTCGGCCAGGCGACAAAACGAGGGATATACAGAATGTATCGTTTCATTTCACTTGGGGCGCAGTGTGGCCGCAAAGGCGGCGGCGGCGCAAGCACGAAGACATTCTGAAATATTGACGGTTCGCGCCGGGATGGATACAGTTAAGCCATGATCGCTGGAAGACCACCTGCTGCCAACGCCACCACGCCCGCCAACTTTCGGGTCGGGGACGAACGGCTTATCAAAGTTTGCCCGGCGGCGGCCCAAAAAGTCACTTCCCTTCTGCAACGGCAGGGCCGGCCCAACGGGGTCTTGCGCGTGGCCGTCGTCGGCGGCGGCTGTTCGGGACTGCAATACAAAATGGATTTGCAGGACCAGCCGGCCAATCGTGACATTCTGGTCGAGAGCGGCGGCATCCGGGTGGTGGTGGATCCCAAAAGCGCCCTCTACGTGACCGGCAGCGAACTGGATTTCGTGGATGCCTTGCAGGACGGCGGTTTCAAGGTGCGCAATCCCAATGCCGCCAGCTCCTGCTCGTGCGGCGAGAGTTTCAGCGCGTAGGGCGCGGTGATTGCTGTCATGGATCATTTCGCCTTGCTTGGCCAGCCGCGCCTGCCGTGGCTTGATCCGGCCGCGCTCAAAGCGGCCTTCCTGGAGCAGTCCGCCCGGCTTCATCCCGACCGCGTCCGCGCCGCCAACGCGGAGGAACAGGCGGCGGCCACGGCGCGTTTCGCGGAGTTGAACGCGGCCTACCACTGTTTGCGGGAACCCAAGGAGAGGCTGCTCCACTTGTTGGAATTGGAGGCGGGCGCGCCGCCCGCCAACGTGCAAAGCGTCCCGGCGGACACGATGGATTTGTTCATGGAAACCGGTCAGGTTTGCCGGCAGGCGGATCAGTTTCTCGCGGCCAGGAGCAGGGCCGCGTCCCCGTTGTTGCAGGCGCAAAAGTTCGAGGAGTCGCTGGCCTGGACGGCGCGGCTGCAGGCGCTGCAAGAGCGAATCCAGTTGCGGCGCGACCAGCTTTTGGCAGAATTGCGCGTGATGAACGAGGCCTGGATTTCCGCGCCGCCCGCCCCCTCCCCCGCCCGCGCGGGGGCGCTGCCGTTGCGGCGGTTGGAGGAGATGGGCCGGACATTGAGTTACATCGCGCGTTGCGGCGGCCAAATCCAGGAACGCCTGACGCAACTTTCGTTTTGACAATGATCCTCAAAAAAGCCAAAGGCAAGAGATTGAGATGTTTCCTCATTTCTTCCTTCTTCCTTTTTCCTTCTTCCTTTCATCTGCTTGCGCAGCCGGCCTGGCCGGAGGCCTTCGCCACCATGCCGCTGACCGAAAAGGTCTCCGAACTGGACCGGCACAATTGCGTCCGCATCATGCTCCATTCCTTCCAGAGCAACGCGGCCGTGCAGGCGCTGATCTTCCTGCCCGGCGCGACGGATGAGTTTTATTTTTTCCGCCGCGCCCATGCGAGCCTGACCAATGCCGCGCCGACGCTGCTGGACGCCGTCATCGCCCTGACCAACCAAACCTACGTGCGGGCCACGGTGGTCCCGCCGTTTCTGCTGTTGCACACGGCGGAGGACCCGCTGGAGCCGCTGGTGGTCATCGAGGACCAACGCACGGCGAACCGGATGCAGCGCAAACACTTCGAGAAACACGCCGTTTACGACGACCTCGATTGGGATCACCTGGGGCCGATTTTGGGCTTCGATTTCAACACGCGCGTGACGCCCAAACCCGGCTCGCACGATTCCTGGCACTTTTTCCGCCACAGCTTCGCCGAGTACGGATTGAACGGCTGGGACGCCTTGCGGGCGGCGGCGCTGGCCGGCAAGACCACCTTCACTGTCAAGAAAAACCGGATCGTTTTTGCCGGCGACACCCGCACCCTGGGCAAACCCGCCGGGGTGGACGGTTTTCTGCTGAGGGATGCGGGAGTGATCAAATAAGAACCTGAGAGACGCTTGCCTTTAGCTAAGACATGGACTAATCTGAGGGTGTTATGATGGAAATCACGATGCACAAGGCCAAAACCAGTCTCTCGCAATTGGTAGCCCGCGTGGAAGCGGGAGAGGAAGTGGTGGTCTGCCGGGGCAAGGAACCCGTGGCCATGCTGGTGCCCTTTCGCAAGAAATCCGGCCGCCGCCCCAAGGTGGGAGAAATCACCTCAAGTCCGGTTCGGGTTAAGCCAGGATGCTTCGCGCCATTGACGGATGAAGAAATGACCGAATGGGGCATGGGATGAATCTCTTGCTGGATAGCTGCGTCTTCATTTGGCTGACCACCTCGCCAGGGGATCTCAGCGCCGCCGCCAAACGGGCCATCAACGACAGCCGCAACGAACTATGGTTGAGCCACGCCAGCGTCTGGGAAATCCATTTGAAACATCTGGCCGGCAAACTGACCCTTCCTGAAAAACCGCGCCTCTGGTTCTCGCGTCAGATGGCTATCTGGAGCATCAAAGACCGCCCGCTGGACTTGGAAACTCTGCATCTGACGTCCGATCTGCCGCTGATTCACAAGGACCCTTTTGACCGAATGCTGGCCGCCCAAGCAAGAACCCACGCCTTGACTCTGGTTTCCCCCGATGCAGTCTTCGCCCGATATAGCGTGGAGGTCTTGTGGTAGCGAACTTGCCGTCACCGATCACAAGCATTACTGTCGCCATGAAAACTGCCATGAACAACAACTTGTCTGCAAAATCGCCGGACGTGGCTTTTCGAGAGAAATCCACCGTTGAGGAAATCCGCAATCACTTCGACAATGAGGTGGAGCGGTTCAGTCGTCTGGAGACGGGACAACAGGCCATCGTGGACGCGCCGCTCGTGCTCGAATTGGTGGCACAGGCGGCCGCCACGCATCTGCGCCCCGGCGCTGCCGTCCTGGATTTGGGTTGCGGCGCGGGAAATTTCACCTTGCGCGTCTTGCAAGAGGTCAGCCCGCTGGAGTGCCATCTGGTGGATTTGAGCCGGCCCATGTTGGAACGAGCTTGTCAGCGCATTCAGGCGGCCGGAATCACCTCTGTCCACCTGCATCAAACGGATTTGCGGAAACTCGATTTGCCGGCAGGTTCGGTGGACGCCATTCTGACCGGAGCGGCGCTTCACCATCTCCGCGACGAAGCCGATTGGACGAACGTGTTTGCCAAATTGCGTCACTGGCTGAAACCAGGAGGCCGCCTTTATGTGGCCGATCTTGTGACGTTCGACACGCCGGAGATTCAGCAACTGATGTGGAATCGGTATGGCCGCTACCTGGAAACGCTCGGTGGCGCGGCCTATCGCGACGAAGTTTTCGCGCATATCGAAAAGGAAGACACGCCGCGCTCCCTGCCCTTCCAGTTGGAACTCCTCCGACGCGCGGGGTTTTCGGGTTGCGATGTTCTCCACCGCAACCAGGTTTTTGCGTGTTATTTTGCCGTCAAATGAATTAACTCGCCGCCGCGCGCATGGCCGCGAAAAAGTTCTTGCCCGCGGTCACTGACACCGGCGTCTTCCCCTGCTCGTCCGCCGATTCGAGAAGTTCCGGCGGAATCTCCCGCAGGAACGGCGACGGATGGCACGGCAGGAGTTGGCCGTATCTCTTGCGGGCGGCGCAATAACTCAGCGTCAGGGTTCGCATGGCCCGCGTCATGGCGACATAAAAGAGCCGGCGTTCCTCGTCCAGCGTGCCTTCGACTTTGGAGCGCGCGTGCGGCAGCAGGCCGTCTTCCAAACCGACGATCCACACGTGCGGAAATTCCAGCCCCTTGCAACTGTGGACCGTGATAAGCGTGACCGCGTCGCCCGTGTTTTCCTTCTCCTCCTCGCGGTCCGAATCCAGGCTCAAGTCGTCCAGGAATTTTTGCAGGGCCGTTTCCGGGTCCTCTGTCGTGGACGGCAGCGTGGCCATCAATTCGCGCAGATTGTTGATGCGGCTGTCGGCCGCCTCCGGGTTCTTTTCGCCGCGCCGCAATTCCGCCTCGTAACCGATTTCCTCCAGGAAACTGTGCGCCCAAACGGGCAGCGAAACGGCCGGCCGCGCGCCCAACTGGCCGCGGCGGCGCTCGACCCATTCGACGAATCGTTGCAGGGCCTGGCGCGTGGCGGGAACGAAAGCCTCCTGGACGTCGGTGTGCTTCATGGCCGTAAAGACCGAACAGTTCCGTTGCTGGCTGGCTTGCAAGACGCGTTCCATGGTCACGTCGCTCAACCCCCGCGCCGGCACGTTGGCGATGCGCAGGAGGCTGATGTCGTCGTTGGGATTGAGCAGCGTTTTCAAGTAGGCCAGGAAATCCTTGATTTCGCGCCTGTCAAAATAACTTTGGCCGCCCACCAGATGATAGCGGATGCCGGCCTGGCGCAAGGCGGTTTCCAGCGGGCGCGACTGCTGGTTGGTGCGGAACAACACGGCCTGATCGCGCCAGGGAACGCCGCGCGCCAGCCGGGCGCATTCGATGTCCTCCGCCATGCGGCGCGCCTCCTCCTCGTCGCTGGAAAAGGTATGAAGGGTGATTCTGCCGCCCTGCCCGTTTTGGGACCAGAGTTGTTTGCCCCGGCGGCGCGGGTTATTCTTGATGACAGCATTGGCGGCGGAGAGGATGGTGTTGGTGGAGCGGTAGTTTTGCTCCAGTTTGACCACTTTGACGGACGGGAAATGCTTCTCCAATTCCAGCAAATTGGCCGTCTCGGCGCCGCGCCAGCCGTAAATGCTCTGGTCGTCGTCGCCCACCACGCACAAATTGCGATGGGCCGAGGTCAAGTCATGCACCAATTTGAACTGCGAGGCGTTGGTGTCCTGATATTCGTCCACCATGACGTAGCGGTATTTCTCGCGGCAGGCCTGAAGAACGTCTGGATGCCCGTCGAAAAGCTTGAGCGTGAGCAAAATCAAGTCGTCAAAATCCACCGCGTTGCAGGCGCGCAGGGCCGATTCGTAACGCGCCTGCACGTGCCGGGCCAGCGCCGCCGTGTTCGGGTCCGAAAAAGCCGAGGCCCGTTGGCCGCCGTTGCGAAAACGGCTTAACAAGGACAAGACGGCGTAGGCGTCGGCCTTGCCGCCTTTGTCGGAGATGCGGCTGAGGATGCGTTTGATCGCGGCCAGTTGATCGGACTCCGAGTAGATGACGAAATTGCGCTTGTAGCCCAGGCGCTCGATGTGCTGCCGCAAAATGCGCACGCACAACGAGTGGAAAGTGCAGATGGTCGGGCGGGCCGGCTTCTCGCCGTTCTCCGATGGCGCGACGCGGCCCAGAAGCTGGCGGACGCGTTCCTGCATTTCGCGGGCGGCCTTGTTGGTAAAGGTCACGGCCAGGATATGCCCCGGCGAGACGCCCTTTTGCACGAGGCGGGCGACGCGAAACGTGATGACGCGCGTTTTGCCAGTGCCCGCGCCGGCCAAGATCAAGACCGGCCCTTCGGTCGTTTCGACCGCCTGGCGCTGCGCCGGATTCAAAGTGGCTAAATTTAACATTCGCGGAGCGAGTATAAAGGCAAAGGCTGAAGGCTAAAGGCTAAAGGCTGAAATAAACTCAGTCGTTCGTCTTGATTGATGTGGCGGGCGCTGGCAGCCAGACGCGATACTCCCCACCGCCCGCCCCGGCATCCGCGAATGGAACGAAAACGGCTGGCTCCGCGCCGGTTCGCCCCTGGAAATTCACCCCTGCCAGCACTTGAAGCGGCCCGCGGGCAAGAGCCAGGCGCGCGGGATGTCCGTCCGCAAAACCAACCAGATTTGCGGGCGGAAAATCCGAATTGAGCGCGGCGTCGTATGCCAGCACGAAGGGTCCCCATTGGAGGGCCGCCAATCCCTTGTTGCCATGCTCCCCTTGCGCCATCCGGGGTCCCAAGTTGTACGAAATTCCAACGTAGTCGCCATCGGACCATTGGCGCGCTGGAATGACCGCCCAACCGTTTTGGATGACATAAGACACCGATTCACCATTGACGCTGAACGCCAGCGGAATTGACCAAGGGGCGACCCGGACCAACATCGCGAAGCGGGCGGGTTGGGAAGACCGCACGCGCAACTCCGAACCGCCTTCGAAAGGGAACTTGCTCCGTTGTTCCACCTTCACTTCTTTTCCACCAAGTTCCAGAGTCACCGAGGAAGTCTCGAACGTGCTCACCAGCAACGCATCGGCGCCGGCGATTTTCCCTTTGAGATAAGCCTGCAAGGGCGCGAGCGCCATCCCGCGCGGACCGCTCGAGTGACAGCAGGTAATGCCCGCATCGTAAGGCTTATGGCCCTCCAACGCCGTAAAGTAACACCAATCATCGCCGCGAGGATTCTGGGCGGCGGAAAGATGGTTGTAGAGCGTCTTTTCCAACTCATTGGCGAACTTGGCGTCGCCCGTCAACCGGAGAAGCTGAAGATTCAACTGAATCCAGGTCGTCGTGACACAGGTTTCCGCCACGCGCGCTTCGGTCTGGTTGGGCAGATCGAAATCGCCGTAAAAATGTTCGCCTTGACTGGCGCTGCCCGTGAGGTAGAGGCGCTTGCTGACGATGTCCTGCCACGCATTGAGCGCCGGCTCGACGAGATGGCGGTCCCCCGTGGCGCGGGCCAACTCGCACAGGCCGACGAGGTTGGAAAGCATCTCATAAGCCTTGCCGTTCGCCGTCTTGTCCACCCGCTTCTCTGTCAGGAGGGATTGGATGATTCGCGGTCCGTTGGGTTCATCCCAGGACTTGACGATGTAGCGGGCAAAATCCAGGTAACGCTTGTCCCCGGTGCAGCGATAAAGCAACACCACCGGCTCCAGCACGCTGGTCGCCGCCATGCCCTGATGCATGCCGGCGGACAAAATGCTCTTCTTTCCCGGCCCGAATGTATGGATGAGCAGGTCGCCCATTTTGCGGCAGGCCGCCAGGGCGGACTCATCGCCCGTGAATTGGTAATAGGTCAGCAGTCCTATCAGGTTGTATTTGTGCGACCACACATCCCAATTCGCGCCTTTATAAAGCCCGAACCGCTTTTCCGGCGCGTAGGTTCCGAGATAGCCGTCCGGCTCCTGCGCCGCGATCAAATCCGAGGCGACACGATCCAGCTTCGCGCGCAGACGGGCGTCGCCCGTATAGACCCAGGCGAGCGTGGCCGCGTGCATCCATTTTCCCGCGTGTTCCCCGATCCAGGGATGGGCGCCGGGCTTATGGCGGAACCCGGCCAGGAACGGCTCGGTATCCACCGTGAGCAATCGGTTCGTGGCGTTGGCCATGATTCTTGCGCCCAGCCAGCCCTCCATTTGGATGGCCGAGGGCGACAGAACCTCCGCCTCGTCCTGCCATCCGGCCGCCGCCTGAAATGGAAGCGGTTCGCGCGTTGCGGCGGCAACCAGGGTGATCTGCACACAAAGGAAAATCGGGATGAGAAAGGATGTTTTCACCGCGGATTTCCAAGCGAAACGGCGGCGCGCCATGTCGGCGACTTGGCACGGTATTTCAAGAAAGTTGACGTCGGGCAGGATCATGCACCCTGTTCCATCAGGGCAAGCAAGGCGGCTGAGTTATTCAGATCAACTCCGGGGCGGACACCCTCGCCGCCCACGGTGGTCAGGCGAAAGGCCGGCTGCGGGGCAACGGACAGGGTTGGGGGAATTTTATCGCGCAGCGTTTCCTCAATTAGATGCGACAGGTCGCAGCCTTTCTCGCGAGCCAGTTTGGTGGCTTGCGCGAGCAGGGCATCGTTGAGTTGGATCGTTGTCTGCATATTGAAAAATTACCTCAACGTCAGCCGACTGTCAAAGCATCGTCTGCTCACGAATGGACTCTCCAACGGACAGCCGCCTGGCGACAAGCCCTGGTTTTAAGGAAATCCGCCACCTCTGCGCCCTCTGCTTTCTCCTGTTCAACTGCCTGGTCCGGCGTGGAAGAGGCTGGGTTTGGCGGGGAAATCCCGCCGGGGCGTATCGGGCAAAGTGGTCAGAGGTTAGTGGAGAGTGGCCGGCGGAAATAGTGGCTCGGCGCGGAAAAATGAGTTTTCTTGAATATAACCACTTGCATTCCCATCTAATAGTGGTATTGTTGTGCCGTGGAGGCGCTTTTTGCGCCGTGTTCTTTGACATTTTGCAATGCGGATAATGGACAACAAAGAAGGCGGATGCGGCCCGGCTGGGGGCGCCCCGGTGGGGCAACTCCGTCGAGCCATGACTCGATTTCATGGGAAAAAATCACGACTCGACGGAGTTGCCCTACCGCCATAGGAAAAGGACGATGAAGGATAAAAGCTTGCGGGTGCGTGAATTTCACGCATCCAACCCCCCTTGTTGGACTGGCCGCCGGGCGGGAGAGGGTATGGACAGCGTCAACACGCTTTCCGCTTTTTAATGGCTCGACTGGGTGCATAAAGGTGCGAAAACCGGCGGGTTTGACGCGGCAATATGCAGGTACATGCAGGTACTTGCACCTTGCGCTTTTTACGGAAAAAGCGTCGAAGCGGCCAGCCTCCACCGCGTTTGTGACGGGTATGAGCCGTCACACGTGACGGGTTGAACTTTTGCAAGTTGTTGATTTCCAATACTTGTGACGGTGTGACGGCTAAAAACCCCTGCGTCCGCGTGACTGCGGCAAGGCCGGGCAGGTCCGAGAAGAAAGAGCCGACTGTCAAAGCAGTCATCTGCTCATAAGCGATTGATGGTCTCGCCGAGAATAAAACCCAGCCAAACCGAGAGCAGACAGGCCAGGACGGAAATGACGACGTTGCCCCCGGCCCACAGCCATTGCTTGTCCCGCATTAGGTTGAGCGTTTGCAGGCTGAAGGAAGAAAAAGTGGTGTAGCCGCCGCAGATTCCATACATGCAGAATTGCACGACAAAACTGCGCGAGGTGTTGAACCGCCCGTCGGGCTGGGTCAGCGCCGCGAAGGCGCCGATCACCAACGAGCCGCTGAGATTGATAAAAATCGTGCCCCAGGGAAAAGTCTGGCCGACGCGCTCGGCGAAGAAATTGGAGACCCAAAAGCGGCTCGTGCCACCCAAGACGCTGCCCACGGCGACCCAGAAATAGGATTTGAAGGCCTCATAGGTCATGCCGCTACTCCCTGCGGTCCCTGTCCACCGTTGACGAGGAACAACACCGCCATGCGCACGGCCAATCCGTTGGTGACCTGGTCGAGGATCAGGGACCGTTTGGAATCGGCAATGTTGCTGTCAATTTCCACGCCGCGGTTGATGGGGCCGGGGTGCATGATCAAGGCTTCCGGCTTGGCGCGGGCCAGGCGGGCTTGCGTCAAACCAAAAAGGCTGGTGTACTCGCCGATGCCGGGGAACATGGTCTTGCGCTGGCGCTCATGCTGGATGCGCAGGAGGTTGATGATGTCCGCCCCGGCGATGGCTTCCTCCACGTTGTAGGTCACGCGGCATCCCATGCGTTCGAACACGCGGGGCACCAGCGTGGACGGCCCGCACAAGGTCACGCGCGCGCCCAGCTTGGTCATGGCCCATATATTCGAGCGCGCCACGCGGCTGTAAAGAATATCGCCCAGGATGGTGACGTTCAGCCCTTCGATCCGGCCCTTTTTTTCCCGGATGGTGAAGGCGTCCAGCAGGGCCTGGGTGGGATGTTCATGGGCGCCGTCGCCGGCATTGATCACGCTGGCATCCAGGAAACGGGCCAGAAAATGCGGCGCGCCGCTGGCGCTGTGGCGGATGACGATGATGTCGGCGTTGAGCGCTTGGAGGTTGCGCGCGGTGTCTTTGAGCGTCTCGCCCTTTTTAAGGGACGAGGCTTCGGCGGAGAAATTGATGATGTCGGCCGTGAGACGCTGGGCGGCCAGTTCGAAGCTGATGCGCGTGCGGGTGGAAGGCTCGACAAATAAATTGACCACCGTCTTGCCCCGCAGAGCGGGGACCTTCTTGATGGCCCGTTCGCCCACCGCCTTGAAGGCGCGGGCGGTGTCCAGCACCGTCAGAATCTCCTCCGTGTTGAGCGATTCGATGTCCAGAAGATGTTTTCGGTTCCAGGCCATACTAGAATTTCTCCAGCATCACTTCATCCGCGCCGCCCTCCTCCTGGAAGCGCACGTCAATGCGTTCGCCAGAGGAGGTTGGGATATTTTTTCCGACAAAGTCCGCTTTGATGGGCAGCTCGCGATGGCCCCGGTCCACCAGCACCGCCAGTTGAATCCGCCGGGGACGGCCAAAATCGTTCAACGCGTCCAACGCCGCCCGCGTCGTGCGCCCGCTGAACAAAACGTCATCCACCAGAATGACCGTCTTGCCGGTGATGTCGAACGGGATGACGGTGGGCAACACATTGATGTGGGAGGCTTGGTGGTCCAAATCGTCGCGGTGCATGCTCACGTCCAGTTCGCCCACGGGGACGGGGTGGTTCCAGATGGTCTGCAAAGTGGCGGCCAGCCGCCGGGCCAGAATGACGCCGCCGCGCGGAATGCCCATCAGCGCCACCTCGGCGCTGTTTTCGTTGCGCTCGGCGATTTCATGCGCGATGCGGGCCAGGGCGCGCCGCAGAGCCGCCGCGTCGAGGATTACTGTGGAAAGCGGCATAAAAAAGAGGGGCGCGAAATAATCGGGCCAGGGGTTTGGGCTGGTCGGAACGGTCGGTATGGAGTTTTCATCGCCTTGACGCCCTAAAAGGGTCGCTTTGCAGGGCCAGCCCGGAAAGCGGGGCTAAGGCGCGGACTGGCTTTGGCGGCTTCGGCGCCATTTGCTGCGGTGCTTGATAATCCAGTCCGTCAAAGCCTGCTCAAAACCGATATCGTGCCCGGCCTTTTGCGACTCGATCCATTTATGTTTCATAATCTCCTCCTTTTCCGCTTCGAACTCGCGGTAAAGGGAGGACTTCCGAACCAAATCGGCGCCGGAGGAGCCTGGGGGTTGGTTTTGCAACATAGACGCTTGCGGGGTAATTAGAGGTGCGACAGATGCCATGTGAGTGAAGGTTGTGGCCATTATTTAAAAAACTAAACCCCCTCCAACCCCAGCGCCTTGCGGCCGCCGGGGCTGATCATGCTCTGATGCCAAGGCGGGTCCCACACCAATTCCACGTTGGCCTCCTGGATGGCATCGAGCGCCAAAAGTCTTTCCTGCACGTCGCCGGCGATCCGCCCGCCCAAATGGCAGCCGGGGGAAGTGAGGGTCATCTTGACATTGACTTGGCCGTCACGGACAGAAACGCCGTAAACCAGGCCCAAATCAACAATATTGAGGGGGATTTCCGGGTCGAAACATTGCCGCAATTGAGTCCAAACCAAACCTTCCAGCCCACCCTCCGGTCCCTCGGTTGGTTCAACTCGAACTTTCTCAGGTTCTGCGGTACAGCCCATATAACTAAATGTAACCTAATCTAAACAAACTTGTCACGCAAGGTTTTTGCGATGCTTATAAACGCTTGAGCCGGAGCATCTTGCGGATTTGACACCACCACCGGCATTCCCGCGTCGCCCCCGCGCCGGATTTCCAGGTAGATCGGAATCTCTCCCAGAAAGGGCAAATGGCGCTTTTCCGCCTCCAAACGCCCGCCGCCGTGCCCGAATATTTCAACCCGCTCGCCGTTGGGCGCGGTGAAATAACTCATGTTTTCGACAAGGCCCAGGATGGGCACGTTGACTTTTTCAAACATGATGATCCCCTTGCGCACGACGCCCAAAGAAGCCTCTTGCGGCGTGGTCACAATCACGCCTCCGTCCAGCGGCACCGTTTGACAGAGAGAAAGCTGGGCGTCGCCCGTGCCGGGCGGCAAATCCACCAGCAGAAAGTCCAGGTCGCCCCATTCCACGTCGGAAATAAACTGCTGGATCGTCTTCGTGATCATCGGGCCGCGCCAGATCACCGGCGCGTCGCCTTCAATCAGCAATCCCATGCTCATCAGTTTGACCCCGTGGGCGACCGGCGGAACCAGTTTCTCCGCCGCGCTAATGGTGGGCTTGTCGTGCATGCCCATCATCAGCGGGATGCTCGGCCCGTAAATATCGCAATCCAGCAATCCCACCGACGCCCCCAAATGCCGCAAGGCGCACGCCAGATTAACCGACACGGTGGATTTGCCCACGCCGCCCTTGCCACTGGCCACGGCCACCACGCGCCCAAGGCCCGGCAGCCTGGCCTGGCGCGACATGGGATTGCCGGCCTGCACGGGCGCCGTCTGGCTGGCCGGCGCGCGCACCTCGACGTGCATCTGCTCCAAGCCGGGGACACGGCTCAGGGCGGTCTCGATCTCGCTCTTGATTTGCCGGGCGATTTCCGCGTTGCCGCCAGTCAACTGCAAAGAAAGACTGGCCGCGCCGCCGTTGACCGCGATCTCCTTGACCAGCCCGAAGGAAACGATATCCCGCGAGTAGCCCGGGTATTTCACCGTCTTGAGCGCCTCCAGAATGGCTTGCTGTGTCAGCACGATCATGGGTCCAGACTATGCCGGGAGGAACAATAAGGCAAGGAATGGCTGAACGCCTTCCTGCTTTGCTTTTTTGAATTTTCTGGTTGAGACCCCGGCGGCTCTGCGGTTTAAAAATGGAAGATCGTTCAGCATTTGATGAAGCCATTGCAAATCGTCGCGGACACGAGCGTCGTGATCGCAGGAATGCGGTCCAAGAGTGGCGTATCTAACGCCTTCCTGCGCCTTTTGAACGATCCGCGCGTCACATTCCATATATCGAATGCTCTTTTGTTCGAATATGAGGAGGTCTTGCGACGGGAACAGGCTGCCCTCAATTTGACAGATCAAGATATCGAAGACGTGCTTGATGGCTTTTGCACCCTGGGCGTGAAACATGATCGCCTTTTCACTTGGAGGCCTGTTTCCAGCGATCCAGACGATGACTTCGTGGTGGACCTGGCTCTCAGCGCCAAGGTGGATTACCTGGTGACGTATAACCTTCGCGATTTGCAATTCGTCGAGCAGTATGGCATAAAGTTAATGACACTCCGGCAGGTGTTGGAAACGATGCGAAACACGATGACATGAGCGAATTAACGGTCAAAATCCCGGATTACTTGCGCCACAGAGCCGAAGCCGTGGCTGACAAGGAGAAGATGAGCTTGGATCAACTCGTATCTTTGGCATTGGCATCCCACCTTTCCGGCTGGCTGGCGCAGGATGAGATGGACGTGAGAGCCAAGCGCGGCAGTTGGGAGAAATTTCAAGCCGTCTTGGACAAGGTCCCCGCTGCCGAACCAGCGGCATACGATAAGCCCTGACCTGCCCGGCAAAGATGACGTGATATTCGACGTATAAAATCCTCATTCATCCTCCATCCTGCCGGGCAGCCCCAAGCCTTCATGCACCCCGTCAATAGCTCCCCGCCGCGCGCCGCAGGAACTGGCCGCGGCCGGGTTCGCCGACAAATTTGCCGTTGCGCGCCGCCACCTTGCCCCGCACGGTGACCACGTGCGGACGGCCTTCGATCTTCACTCCCTCAAACGCGCTGTAATCCACGTTGATATGCTGCGTGGAGGCGGCGATTTTGCCCCGATAGGCCGGATCATACACAACAAGGTCGGCGTCGGCTCCCGGCTGGATGGCGCCTTTGCGCGGAAACAACCCGAAAATCTTCGCCGCCGCCGTGCTGGCCGTCTGCACGAATTGATGCAGGTCAATGCGCTTGCGCTTGACTCCATAAGTAAAGTATAAATTGACGCGGTCCTCCAGGGACGGAATGCCGTTGGGGATCTTGGTGAAATCGTCCTTGCCCATCTGCTTCTGTGTCTTGAAATCGAACGGCGCGTGATCGGTCGCCAAAGTGGAAATAAAGCCCTTGCTCAATCCGTTCCACAGAACCTCCTGGTTGCGCTTCTCGCGCAGGGGCGGCGACATGACGTATTTGGCCCCCTCAAAACCCGGCCTTTCCGCGTCGGTTTTGTCGCACAGCAAATACTGGATGAGGGTCTCCATCCAAACCCGGACGCCGCGGGCGGAGCCGCGCAGGGCTTCCTGCAGGGCTTCCTCGCAACTCAAATGCACGATGTAAACCGGCGCGCCGGTCATCTCGGCAAAAGTCATCAGGTGATGCACGCCCTCGGCTTCAACGATAGGCGGACGGCTCCAATAGTGATATTCCGGCCCGGTCTTGCCTTCGGCCAGCAGCTTGGCCTGGAGTTCGGAGATCAGCTCGGCGTTTTCGCAATGGGCGGTGGTGATGACGCCTAATTCGCGGGCCAGGGTGAGCGTTTTATAAAGCTCCTCGTCAGTCACGCCAAAAGCTCCCTTGTAGGCCAGAAACACCTTGAAGCTGCTGACCCCGCGCTGGACGATTTCGCGGAAGTCGCGTTCCGCTTGGGCGTCGTAACGGGTCACGCCCATGTGGAAGGTGAAATCGCACGCGCTTTGGCCTTCGGCCTTGCCCATCCAGAGTTCAAAAGCTTCCAGCGGCTTGTCGGTCCGGTTGGGGCAAATCATCTCGATAAAGGTCGTTGTGCCCCCTATCAGCGCCGCCTTGCTGGCCGTCGCGTGGGTGTCTTTGGCCGCAGTCCCCATGAACGGCAGGTGGATGTGGACATGCGGGTCAATGAACCCGGGAAAAACATAGTGGCCGGAAGCATCAATGATCTCCGCCCCGGCGGCCGGCTTGATGTTTCTGTCAATGCGAGTGATGGTTTCCTGCTCGCAATAAATATCGGCGACGTAACGCTCGCTGGCGGTGACAATTTCGCCGTTTTTAATCAAGAGCGACATGGCAATAATATTCTTTTGCTGGTTACCGTGGCAAACTGCTCAACAGGCTCGTCCGAGCCGGTGACACCATAAACAGGCGCTTGAAGGGGTCAAGGATAAAACGGGACAACGGGACAAGAATCAGCCTTGGCACGAAGATTTGCTGCTCATCGCGGAATGCAGTTTGCCTGGAGAATGGGAGGGGCAAGTGCGGTACTTGCCGATGCACTGAAGCCTGAAGCCAAAGTGGATGAAACCCTTCCGGCTTGCGCGTTTTAGCCTTATTATTCCCTTTGCTTCCTTTGGGGTTGCGCTATAAATCTGGCAGTTACGCATTTTATGCCGCTCAAGAAGGTGATATTTCAGGCCGCCTTGGTTCTGAGCCGCCGCTCTTTGTCTCTGTGGCTGGCTGCCTTGTTGCTGGCCGCGCTGCCGGTGCGCGCCGAGTTGCGGTTCGACGCCTTCCTGGGTTACGACGATATTCTGCCGGAGCGAAGCTGGTTCCCCATTGTATGCGAGGTGTTCAACGACGGCCCGGCCTTCAACGCCGTGGTGGAAGTCACGGCCCAGGATTTCGGAGCGGGCCAGGTCCGCCGGTTCATGCTCGATTTGCCGACCAACACTCGCAAGCGCATCACCATCCCTGTCTTTGCCTCCGCCCACAATTGGACGGTCCGCCTGCTGGACGAGCGGGGCAAAGTCCGCAGTGAACAAAATTTGACTCCGCGCCGGGTGATGAAAAACACCCTGCCGCTCATCGCCGCCCTGTCCCGCACAGTGTCGGGGATGCCGGTCCTGCCGGAGTCCCCGGCTTGGGTGGCCGACGATTCCAAGTATAGCGTGGCCCGTCTGCAATCAGCCCTGTTGCCCGACAATCCGCTGGCCTTGGAGGGCATTGACGTGCTTTACCTCAGCTCGGAAAAGGCGCCCGATTTGAACGTGGGCCAGGTCAATGCTCTCATGGCCTGGCTGCAACGCGGCGGGCGCCTCATCGTGGGCGTCGAACAATTGACCGATGTCAACGGCACGCCCTGGCTGCGCGAGACGCTGCCCTGCTCCCTTTCCTCCATAGTTAACGTGAGCGCACACGATGCCCTGCAGGAATGGGCGCGCCCCACCGCCGCCGCCGCCGAGAACAGCCAACCGGCTCGCCCGCGCCGCAAAACCCCTAATCAGCCGTCCCCGCCCGCGATCACCGCCGCCGATGCGGGCGCCGAGGACGTTCAGTTTGACTCCAGCCCCATGTCCGTGGCGACGGGGGAATTGCGCGACGGGACGGTGTTGATCGGGGATTCCGCCACGCCCTTGGCGGTGGAAAGCGCGCGCGGAAGGGGAAGGATCACCGTGCTGATGTTCAGCCCGGAGCGGGAGCCGTTTATTTCGTGGAAGAACCGGGCGTGGTTTTGGAGCAAACTGGCCGACGTGCCCGCCAGCGCGTTTCTCAATCCCAATTCCATGGTGGCCGCCAATCGCTTGAGCAGCGATGGGATTTTCAGGGCGATGATCGAAACCAAGCAGGTGCGCAAGCTGCCCCTGGGCTGGCTGCTGGCCCTGCTGGTGGCCTACCTGGTGGTCATCGGGCCGCTGGACCAATACTGGCTCAAAAAAATCAACCGGCAGATGCTGACCTGGGTGACTTTCCCCTGCTACGTCGTCTTTTTTTCCGCCCTCATTTATTTCATCGGCTTCCATTTGCGCGCGGGCGAACTGGAGTGGAACGAGTTGAACGTGGTGGATATTTTGCCCGCCAATGACCAGGCCGTGCTGCGGGGCCAGACCTACGTCTCCATTTATTCGCCCAACAACGCGCATTACCAACTGGCCGGCAACCAGAAGTTCGCCTCCCTGCGCGGCGAATACCTGGGCAATTTCGGCGGCAACCAGGAAAGCAGCCGCGCGACCGTGGATCAAATCGGCAACAGCTTCCATGCCGATGCCTTCGTGCCCGTTTGGACCAGCGAGTTGTTTGTCAGCGACTGGATTGAGAAGTCGGCCCTGCCTTTGGCCATGACCGTCCGGCCCGCGGGCAACGGTTGGGAAGTGAGCGTCAATAATAGCTTGGACCGCTCCTTGCCGGGGGTGCGCGCCGTTCTGGGCGGGCGCCTCTGCACCCTGGGCGACGTGCCCGCCAGTCAAACCAGGACTTTCACCGTCAAAGCCGGCCAGGGCACGGCCATGAGCGAGATGGCGCGGTCCTACGGACAGCGCTTTCGCCAGGCCGTGCAGTCCCTCCATCAAAGCTTCGGCAACAACGCCAATTCCATCCCCGACACGATGGAGGGCGCGACCGCCGCCTCCTTTCTTTCCTTCATTAACACTGGCGATGGGCAGACCTGGAATAATTTCACCGGCCCGTCCACCCTGGACTTGAGCCGCTTCACCGGCGAAAGCTACGCCATTCTGCTGGCTTGGGACGCCAACCATTCCCCCACCGCTCTGAACCAATTCACCCCAAAACGCTTTCACAGCGACACGCTCTTCCGGTTGGTCGTGCCGGTGAAAATGTGATCCATGCCATGAACCCCGACTCTTCCACCCCGCCTATGGACGCGCCGCCCGTGCCCGCGGTTGAAACCATTCATCTGACCCGCGTTTACGGCGCCATCACGGCGCTGGACGACTTGAACCTGGTGATTAACCGCGGCGACCTTTTTGGCTTCATCGGTTCCAATGGCGCCGGCAAGACCACCACCCTGCGCATCCTGGCCACCTTCCTGGCCCCCAGCGCCGGCACCGCCAGAATTCTCGGACACGACGTCATCCGCGAGGCCGACGCCGTGCGGCACGTCATCGGTTACATGCCCGATTTTTTCGGGGTCTATAAAGACATGGAGGTCACCGAATACCTGGATTTCTTCGGGGCCTGTTACAAAATACCGACCGCGCAGCGGGAAAAAACGGTCAACGATGTTTTGGAACTGGTTGGTCTGGCGGAGAAGCGCGGCGCGATTATCGGCGCGCTCAGCCGCGGCATGCAACAGCGGCTGGGCCTGGCGCGCGTACTCATTCACGACCCCAGGGTCTTGTTGCTGGACGAACCGGCCAGCGGCCTGGACCCGCGCGCGCGCATTGAGATGATGGCCATTTTGCAGGAACTTCAGCGCCTGGGCAAAACCATCATCATCTCCTCCCACATCCTGAGCGAGTTGCAGACCCTGTGCAACCGCGTCGCCATCATCGAAAAGGGAAAATTGATTTACAGCGGCCCCGTCCAGGGCGTGCGCGACCAGATGTCGGCCGGGCTGATTTATTGGGTGATCGTGCCAGGGGAGCCGGACAAGGCGGTGGCGTTGCTCAAAGCGCGCCCCGAAGTGGCCGACGCCGCGACCGTGGATGGCCAGATCAAAGTGACCTTTGTCAACCATGAAGTGGACCCGTCGTTCCTGCCGGAGGCGCTGGTGCGCGGCGGCGTCAAATTCACCGGCTTCTGGGAGGATGAATTGGGCTTGGAAGAAGTCTTCCTGCGAGTGACCCGGGGCGAAACGCAGTAATGAAACCCAAATCCATCCGACTGTTCATCAAACCGTGGTGCGGTTGGTGCCATGAAGCCGCCGATTGGCTCACCACGCAGGGCATCCCGTTCGAGACACTCGACGTCACCGCCCTGCCTGCCGCCCGCAAGGAAATGCGGGATTTGTCCGGCCAGGGATTGGCGCCGGTGATTGACGTGGATGGCCAGATTTTGGCTGACTTCGATACCGATCAACTGGCAGAATTTTGGAAGCGATTTGAATGAACGCCAGCACGAAAACATACGAGTCCGGGCAATCCGGCCAGTCCGCCATGCCGGCGGCGGCGCGCCCACGATTGCCCGAATGGCTGCGCTTTCCATTGCCGACCTCCCAGGGTTTTGGGCGCACGCGCGCGCTGGTGGAGGAGATGAAACTGCATACGGTCTGCGAAAGCGCCAAATGCCCCAACCATTGGGAATGCTGGAGCAAAGGCACCGCCACGTTTATGATCGCCGGCGACCGCTGCACCCGCGCCTGCGGCTTCTGTTCCATCGCCACCGCCAAACCCCTGGCGCTGGAAGCGGATGAACCGGTCCGCGTGGCCGAAGCCACCCGCCGCCTGCGCCTCCGCCACGTGGTCATCACCGCCGTCGCCAGGGACGACCTGCCCGATGGCGGCGCGGATCATTTCCGCCAAACCATTGAGCAGGTGCGCAAGCTCAACCCCGGCATCATCATTGAAGTCCTGGTGCCGGACTTTTTGGATCGGGATGAATCCATTGAGACTGTGCTGGCGGCCCAGCCGCACATTTATAATCACAATCTGGAAACCGTCCGGCGTCTGACGCCCGCCGTGCGGCATCGGGCCACCTACGACCGTTCGTTAAGCGTGCTGGCGAAAGTCAAGAACAGGCGCGGCGATTCCATCCACACAAAATCCGGCTTAATGCTGGGCCTGGGCGAAACGGAAGAGGAACTGCTGCAAGCCCTGCAAGATTTGCGGCGCGCGCGCTGCGATATTCTGACTCTGGGCCAATACCTGCAACCGACGTTGCGCCATCTGCCCGTGATTGAATTTGTCCACCCGGACGCCTTCGCGCGGCACCAGCAAACGGCGGAGGCGATGGGTTTTATCCACGTCGCCAGCGGCCCGATGGTGCGCAGTTCCTACCACGCCGACGAATTTCCAGCCGGCGGCGCGCCACGGTAGAGTAGGCGAAGTGGAACGAGCGGATTGAACTGACCGTAGTTGTCGGTTCCGCTGTTCCACTTCACCCCTCATCAAACCGGACGAACGGATTTCCCGTATCCGGCTTTCCGGGTCGCTTCA
>Ga0224555_1002259_pt1 | contig 23239 bp, 16 predicted proteins | sample 714S23034metaG_FD_180687 | JGI IMG/M metagenome (GOLD analysis project Ga0224555, IMG submission 180687) | Peat soil microbial communities from Stordalen Mire, Sweden - 717 S2 30-34 | ecosystem: Environmental > Terrestrial > Soil > Wetlands > Peat | place: Sweden: Norrbotten County, Stordalen...
TCATCGGGACCAGGCGGGATCCGGGACCCGTGGCACGGAATCCCGGACCTGGCGGAGAGCGGCGGTTTAGGGGCCGCAGACCGGCCCCGCGTCGGTAGTCAGCGTGTTGTTGCTGGAGTACCACCCATTCGCCGCAATCGACGGCCCGCCGTAGAAGTACGAGAAGAAGGCCAGCTCCTGGAGGGTGTAGGTGTAGCCGTTCTTACCCGTGACCGGGGGCATGAAGAATCCGGCCAGGATGTCTCCGACCTCGTAGTTGCCCTGGCAGGCGGCGGGTCCCGTGGGACTGGCGGCGGCGTTGACATTGTAGAGCTGGACGTCGTTGGTGCCTGTGGGATCGTTCATCCACTCGCCCACTTCGTGCGAGAGCGGCACGGCGTCAGGCCAGGTGAAGACGGTCTCGTCGCCGAACTGGGTCACGCCGTAGGTCTGCGCCGGGTCCACGCTGCTGTAGCTGTGATAACCCGCGGCCTCCGCTTCATAGTAGGGAAGCTGCCCGCTCACCGCGCCCCACAGCACGTTCCCGGCGATGAACATGGGGAAGTTGCCGGAGTTGACGCCGTAGGCGGCTGCCATCTGCGGAATCGTGACGTAGTCGAGGTAGTTGTCGAAAAGCGAAATGTCCACCAGGGCCGTGGGCGCGCAGGTCGAGTAGCCGAGGTACGAGCTGGACTGGGGAAGCCCGATGCCGGTGCCCTTGGGGAAATCGATGACGATCGCGGGAAGGGTCTGTGTGTCCAGATGGATGTGGTAGCTGCCCGGATCCTCGCCCGTGGCATTCCAGAAGTTGGCGCGCTGGAAGGTTTCGTTGTATTGCCCGACGCCCAGGTCCATGCCGCCCCACGCCCAGTGGTGATTCTCAAAGATGGGCGACTGAACGGCCAGGGTGAAGGGAACGTTGTTCTTTTTTGGGCCGAGGCAGGCCGGCGCCGCCGCGGTGGGGTCATAGGTCGCGTCCTGATCCTTGATTCCGGTCAGGATCAGATTATTGTTCGCGTCCACGGAGAAGTCGGTCGCGACCTGGTGAACCTTAATGACGATCGGCACGATGAAAGTCTTGACCGAGGTGCTCTTCGGAGCGTCGCCCCAGAAGGGATTGGGGCCGACAAGAAAACCATAGTTGAAGGAGCCGCTGCGCGAACTCGGGTAGTAGTAGGGCGACACGATGGGCAGCGGCGGGTGGGCGGGCCTGGCCAGCGCAGTGGCGGCGGTGGCGGCCGAACTGCTCCCGGTCGACAGCGGCTGGACGGACTTGTCCGGCTTTGCGTCGAAGTGGCCGCGAAGCGCTTCAGGGAAGTGACCGTTCTTTACAGTATCCGCGGAGATTCGCTGCGCCGATACCGGCAGGGACGCAACCGCAAGTGCGCCCAGGACAAGGACAGTTTTCACGACTGCACACCCGCATTGATGCACGGAGATCCTCCATGGTCGAAGACTGAGTTGGCCGGTCAGAAATGTTGGGGAAGACCTCGCAAACGACGAACAGCAGCGAGGAAACGATTTTGCTCAGTCGATGTGAATGTGTCAAGAGGATTTTCCAGCGCATGGGGTCAGGGAACCCGAAACAGGTAACCAGGAGCCGCAAAAGCTGGCTCCGTGACCGTGCAATGTCGCATCGCCGACCGCTTGCCATAATTGCTAAGCGCTGAGTTGTCATCCCGACCGGAGCGCCCTCAGGGGCCCCCTCGCGCCAGGTCTGGCATAACGGGTGGCAGAGAGAACCAGGATCTTCCAGGTCGAACATCGGGTACACAGTCAGCTGGTGCCATCAGGCTGCTGGTAGTGCCGTTGACAGGGTGTAGCCAGCGGGAACCAGAACTGACCAATGCTGGTTATTGCGAGCGAGGAGCATCGGAACTGTAAGGCTGACCGGAGGCGCTTCAGACCTCAGCTTCGAAGACGCTGGTGACTCAACCGGCAGGTCAGGGGGCGTCTCGACCGTAGCCAGCTCCGTATGAGCGGAAGCACGATCCACAGTATGACGCCAATTCCCCCGAGTTCACTGATAGCCAAAAGTAAGATTGCCAGAGGATGCACGGGTTTATATGCCCCCAGCCCTATTTCAGAACACGTGCCCTAAGGATGGCGAGAGGCGATTCTAAATAGTTTGTAAGGGCGAATATTCTGTTTGAATTTTGCCGCGATGTTCAATCGGGCTTTCTCTGAGGGATGCGAAGTCCGGATCGCGGGATAGCTCTGGATGTTGCTGCGTTCATATCCCCGGAATTCCGAGATGGATTGTAGCGCTCGTCCATTCGGACGTCTCCTGCGTGCCACAGCCATCCACGTAAGGGAGATGTAAAGGCCGGCGCGGGCGAAGCCCGTGCAGCCCCATGCAGATAAATCCCCTCTTCTTTCTTTATGGACCTGGTGCAACACTCAGTGTGGATTCGCCCTGTGGTGATCCTGCGTCGGCCAAATGAGCTTGTATAACGCAGCCCAGTATCTCCTCTTTTTGGCGATTGTCACTCTCTGCGTCAAGCCGCTGGGTGGGTACATGGCCCGCGTTTTCTGCCGGCAACGAACATGGCTGGACCCAATTCTGCTGCCGGTGGAGCGGTTGCTATATCGACTCTCAGGAGTCGATTCGAGCGTCGAGATGACCGCGCGACAATACACGGCTTCCTTCATCCTCTTCGGCCTCGTTTGCACACTGGCCCTCTACGCCATCCTTCGATTCCAGCGCTTCCTGCCATGGTTCTTCCCGGCGTACTTCACCACGCTGCTCACTCCTGACCTCTCGCTCAACACGGCAATCAGTTTCTCGACGACCACCACGTGGCAGGCGTACGCGGGCGAAAACACTATGAGCTACGTCAGCCAGATGGGGGGATTGTGCGTCCAGAATTTTCTGGCTGGAGCCGCGGGGCTGGCAGCGGGCATCGCGTTCATTCGTGGCCTGGCGAAGGAATCTTCGCAGACGCTGGGAAATTTCTGGGTCGACCTTACACGAAGCCTGCTTTGGATTTTGCTGCCCGGCTCGCTTCTGGGAGCGCTCCTGCTCGTCGCGCAGGGCGTGCCGATGAACTTTCATCCTTACGTGCAAGCGACCTCACTGGAGGGGGCGAAGCAGGTCCTGGCGCAAGGGCCGGTCGCCGCGCTGGAGATCATCAAGAATCTCGGAACCAACGGCGGCGGGTTCTTCAACGCCAATGGCGCGCACCCTTACGAAAACCCCACACCGCTGACAAACTTGATCGAGATGCTGGCGATTGTTCTGCTCCCGGCGGCACTCACGAACACATTCGGCAGAATGATTCGTCTGCCGAGGCAGGGCTGGACGCTCTACTGGGTCATGGTGATCTTGTTCAGCTGCGGGCTGGCCGCTCTGCATCTGTCCGAGCAGCGTGCCAATCCGACTCTGCACAGTGTCGAGGCGCAACGGAGCCAGCTGCAGTCCGGCGGCAACATGGAAGGCAAAGAGGTCCGCTTCGGCATCGGAGCTTCGACTCTGACCGGAATCGCCACCTCGAACGGGGCGACCGGCTCAATCAACGCCGCGGACGATAGCCTGACTTCGCTGGGAGGCATGGTGCTGCTGGTCAACCTTCTTCTGGGCGAGGTGATTTTCGGCGGGCTTGGCACCGGGCTGTTCGGGATGGTCATGACCGCCGCGGTCCCCGTCTTCCTGGCGGGGCTGATGATTGGCAGAACACCGGAATATCTCGGGAAGAAGATCGGGCCGGCCGAGAACAAGATGATCATGCTGTACGCGCTGGCCGGCCCGGTTACGATCCTGATCCTGACCGCGCTTGCGGTGGGCACCGGCGCCGGGCGCGCGGGACTGACGACGAACGGCGGTCCCCACGGACTGACGGAAATCCTGTTTGGCTACGCTTCCTGCTTCGCCAACAATGGGCAGAGCTTTGGCGGTCTCAGCGCGAACACCCTGTTCTACAACTTCTCGACGATCATCGCGATGATGGCCGGACGGTTTGGCCTGGCGATTCCCGCGCTGGCGTTCGCGGGCCTCTTCGCACGCCAGAAGATCGTACCGCGATCCACAGGGACACTGCCGACGGACTCGATTTCCTTCGGAGTTCTCCTTACTGGCTATCTCATGATCGGAACAGCGCTGAGTTACCTGCCGGCGCTGGTACTCGGTCCCGTCCTTGAGCGTCTCCTTTTCCGGAACTGACGCGGCAGGCAGCGGCGGGCGAAACCGGCGTATGGCATTCACGTTGCCGGGCCTTTCCTTATGAATCCATCACAAATGGTTTCCGGTTTCCTCACACCTGGGGAGTTAGCGTAGGGTTTTGCCCCGCGCGGCGACCTCGCACTCTTCGCCCGCACGGTAACCCAGAGTGAGAGGACGCTATGTACCTTGATACAGACCCTGTTCCCACCCTCCGTCGACAGCTGTCCAAACGCATAGGAACTATCACTGCCTTATCCATGCTTTTCGGCACGGCTTGCGCGCAGAGCACCACGCCGGTTCAGGTTGCGGAGGTGCCCGCAGCGGTGTCGCAGCCAGGATCCACAGCAGCCGAGTCCAACACCGAGATTCTCCACCAACTCGATGCCATGAAGCACCGGATCGAGGAACTGGAGAACCAGCTCAGGAATCAAGAGGCCACCTCCGCCTCCGCAGAGCATTTGCAGGCTGCTCGTGACGGCTTGTCGCCGGCTTCGAGTGCTCAGCCAGCAATGGCCGTCGCTTCTTCCCTCCTTCCGGCCGCGTCCGCCGTTGCAGCGGCACAGGCTCCGGAGAGCGCTCCTCCCGTGGATAAGGTCACGCCGTTTGCGGACTCGTGGTGGGGCTGGCTCAACGGGAATCCCCGCACCATCGACTGCCCGCTGTGCACGAAATACTTCACGCCGGAGATCCGGGTCGACACAAACTACAACCTCGACTTCAACCACCCCGCCGACGACACCATCAGCGGCTCCAGCGAAGTTTTCCGTTCGCAGGAAGTACAGCTCGAACAGCTCGGCGTCGGCGGCGATCTGTTGATCGACCGCGTCCACGCTCGCCTGATGACGCAGTTCGGCGAGTACTCCGTCACCACGCCCCGCAACGACGCCAGCGCCTTACGTGGCCAGTGGAATCTCAACGATGCCTATCGCTATCTGGCCGAGGCCTATGGCGGCTACCACTGGGACCATATGCATGGCATCAACCTCGACGCCGGCATCTTCTTGTCCTACATCGGACTGTTCAGCTACTACAACTTCGACAACTGGGCTTATCAGCCCTCCTTTGTTTCCTCCAACACGCCTTGGTTCTTCAACGGCGTGCGCGGCCAGTTTTTCCCCACGCAGCACCTGAAGATCGAGCCCTGGTTCATCAATGGCTGGCAGTCCTATTCCCGCTTTGGAACCAAGCCTGGCATGGGCGGTCAGATCAAGTGGACCCCGATTAATCGAATCAACATCATCTCCAATAACTACGGCTATGGCGAAGATGATTTCGGCATCCACGGCCGCACGCGCTTCCATACCGACAACAGCTTCGAACTCAAGTACTACGACAGACCTGACAGCAGGCTGGACCGCATGGCCTTCTCCTTCACCGGTGACGCGGGTTGCGAGAGTGGCTCTGGCGTGGCCTGCACCGGTTCCGCCAACCACAAAATCTTCGTTCCGGCGACCGGCACGACGCCCGCCACCTACTACCAGAAACAGAGCTTCCTCGGATGGATGCTCTACAACCGGTTCTGGTTCAACAAGGATAAGTACGGCCTGACCCTCGGCGGCGGCCAGATCGACAATCCCGGCCGCTATCTTGTTTTGCTGCCTCCCATCAACGGCGCCACGGCCGTCACCGGCAGCGCCTACTTCCCCGCGGATCCGGGCCAGCCCTACCACGCGGAGGACGGCACCATCACGTGGGATTACATGCCCAGCCAATACGTCACTTTCCGCACGGAGTATGGCTACCGCCACTCGGACGTGCCCTACTGGGCCGGCCGCGGCGGTTCAACGCCCCCGGGCGGCAACACCCTCACCACCATCGGGAGCCCGGCAGACTTTACCTGCACCAACGGCACTACTTCGACCGACTCCGGTGTTGGATATACGGCGATGCCATGGATGAAATACAACCAGGAGTACGCGGCGAATGTTGCCGCAGCCAAAAGTGTATGTGCTGCAGTTCCGGGTTATCCGGCACTCTGGCAGCCTGATATGCGTCGTGACGAACAAAAGCTTATCTTTGCGATCCTCGTCAAGTTCTGACGTGATGCACTGACTCACTTTGCCTGCTTGCCCGCCTCGTCGGATGCCGCACTTCATGGCGCCGACGGGGCGTTGTACTTATGCCGTACTAATTTCTTCATCATGATTCGCTTGCTGCTTCGCGAAAGTTGTAAGGGAGCCATAAGAAGCGGCCCTCCAGTTATCCGATCCTCATACGTCTCGTTGCTCAATATGGACCAGCAGTCGATTCCCCGCATGAACGGAGAACGCAATGGTCCAAACGCAATCACGAAACACTCTTCATTCCGCCAGTCCCCATTCCGTATTGTGCCTGCACCTCGGGCGCATGCTCCTGCTTCACGAACAAGCAGCGCCGGAACCACACAGCCATCATCGCTTTTCCTTTTCGCTGCGACGGGTCATCGCCGGCCTGCTGCTGATCGCGGCCGGGTGTTACGCGGCGCAGGCGCAATCCACGTTCGGCAGCATCCGCGGCACAGTCGTCGATGTATCCGGCGCCGTCATTTCTGGCGCTACCGTCACTGCACAGTCCATCGACGAGAGCGGCGTACGCCAGACCACCTCCGGCAGCGACGGCGAATTCCTCTTTGAGAACCTCAACGCCGGCCACTACAAAGTCACCATCCACCACGACGGCTTCTCCGATGTCATCATCTCCAGCACTCTGGCCTCACGGCAGGAGCAGCGTCTCCCCGTCACGCTCTCCATTGCCTCGCAGGCCACCACCGTGCAGGTCAACGCCAGCGGCGCCGAACTGAACACGGAAAATGGCACCGTCGCGGATACAGTTTCGAACCTCGAGCTGACCCAGCTCCCCATGAACTCCCGCGCCGTCTCCTCCAGTCCGCTTGCCGGCCTTGCTCTCTCACCCAGCGTCGTCAGCGATACGCAGGGCAACATCTCCGTGGGCGGCGCCACCGCGGCGCAAACCGGTTTCTCCGTCGATGGCATCTCCACGGCCAACGTTCGCGCCAACGGCGCACTGAAAGACGCCTACCCGTCTCAGGAAGGCATTTCCGAAACGAAAGTGACGGCCTTCAACAACAACGCCGAATTCGCGCAGATCGGCGATGTCACCTTCACGACCAAAAGCGGCACCGGCAACTGGCATGGCAGCGCGTTTGAATACTTCCAGAACGACGCCATGGACGCCACCATCCTCAGCTTCACCTCGAAAGCGCCCAAAACCTTCAACACGTTCGGCGGCAGCCTGGGCGGCCCCGTTATCCTGCCCGGCTGGAATGGCCGCAACCGCAAGACCTTCTTTTTTGCCGACTACGAGGGCAATCGCAAAACCATCTCTTCGCCCGAAATGCTTCTCGTTCCCACCGCTGCCGAACGCTCAGGCGATCTCAGCGCACTCGCCGTCATACCCGGTTCGGCCGGCGCCGTCATGGACCCCTTCACCGGTGCGCCCTATGCCAACAACGTCATCCCCGGAGGCCCCGGACATCCATGCGCCAACTCCATGGATTGCATCAATCCGGTGGCGACGAATCTGCTGAAGTACTACCCGCAGCCCAACGTCAATCAGGGCGTCACTAACCCAGCTTTCAACTATCAGACGCTGGTCCCCATTCCGTCCAACTCCAATGCCTGGGACGTCCGCATCGATCAGTCCCTAACCGCCAAGCAGCAGCTCTACGGCCGTTTCAGCTGGAAGAACGTCTTTCTCAACGAATTCAACAACGACACCAACATCTCACCAGCCAACAACTTCCTTCCCAACGACCAGGCGCACGAGCAGAACCGCAGCCTGACCCTCTCGTACAACTACGTCTTCAGCCCGACCCTCCTCAACGAGTTCCGCTTCGGCCTGACGCACTTCACCGAGAATGAGACCTTCCCCATCACCGGCGCGCAGGCGATTTCGCAGCTTGGCCTCGTTCTCGATAACGGCATCAATCTCGCCGCTCATCCCGACGGCCAGGCGTTCCCCACCTTCGCCTTTAGCGACGGCACCATCACCAACATCGGGCAGGGCCGCGTCGGCACCACCATCTCCGAAAACATCCAGTTCACCGACAACTTCACCCGCGTTCTCGGCCCTCACTCCCTGCGCTTCGGTGTCGATACGCGGCGCGAGCTCTACAACGCGCCGATGTTCTACCTGCCGTCTGACGACTACGGCAACTTCACCTTCAACGGATCGCTCACCAATTACTCCTTCGCTGACTTCCTCCTCGGCCTCCCGCAGGCCTTCTTCGCCGTCACCAGCCCGCAAATCAATGCGTACTCGTGGCACTGGGGTCTTTACGGGCAGGATGAGTGGCAGCTCAATCGTCACCTCACCCTGAACTTCGGCCTGCGCTGGGAATACCTCCCCGCCTTCATCGAAACGTCCGGCGACCTCGCCAGTTTCGATCCGGCGATTAGCTCCATCGTGGTGCCGGACAAGTTCTTCAAGACCGTGGCGGCGAGCTCGCTGCTCACCACCATTTACACCGGCGTGCAGGAAGGCTTCAACGCCTGCAACCTGCCGAGTCACAACGCGCAAATCGCCTGCAGCCCCATCGTTTCGGCGTCAACCGCGCACCTGCCTCAGGGGCTCCGTGATACGCCGATGCACGACTTCGACCCGCGCATCAGCATCGCGTGGCGACCCTTCAACAACGATCACACGGTCATCCGTTCCGGCTTCGGAGTCTTCACAGCGACCACGCTCGGGCCCATGTCCTTCAACAACGCCGGGGTCGCTCTGTCCGACCTGCTGAGCTTCCCCAACTCTGTCACCAACGGCCAGCCTGCGTTCCAGTTCCCGCAGACCTCCATTCCCGGCCTCGTCTCGCTGGGCGGCGGCTCCTTCGAGCAGGGCAACGACCCCCACTTCAAGGACCCCACCTCTGCGCAGTGGAACCTCACCATTGAGCGGGCACTGACCGAGAACACGAACCTCCGTCTCAGTTACGTGGGCCAGGCCACATGGCACCTGCCCGTCACCATCGACCTCAACCAGATCCCCGCCAGCACCACGCCGTACAACCCGGCCAACGGATGGGCGGACCCGCGCTCGCCCTACCAGAACTTCGCCATGCTCATGTACGCGGAGAGCGCCGGCAACGCCAACTACGAAGCTGGTACTGCCGAGCTACAGCACAAAACTTCCTGGGGCATGAACTTCCTCGGGAACTACACATTTGCGAAGAGCGTCAGCGATGCGCAGGGGACCGACGCGCCCACCGCCTTCGCCGGTGAAGAGCCCTACGCCGTCGAAATCGCCAACCGCTACAACCTTCGCTACGACCGCGGCAACGTGGTCGGAACCCCAAGCCAGCGCTTTCTGTTCACCGGCAGTTACGAATTACCGTATGGCGCGGGCCGCCGCTGGAAAGGAAACGGCGTGATGAACGGCATGCTCGGAGGCTGGGACTTTTCGAGCGTCACGCTGCTCCAGTCCGGCCAGTGGCTCACGCCCACCATGAACCCGACTCTCGATCAGTCCAACACCGACCTCAACAATCTGCGCTATCAGGGTGGCGCCGTTGCTCGCCCCGACTGCAACGGCAACGCCATACCCTCGAATCAGTCGCCGGGCGACTTCTTCAACATCAACGCTTTCTCCGTGCCGCCCGCCAATGCTGGCCGCTTCGGCAACTGTGGCCTCGGCATCCTCCAGGGCCCCGGCGAAATCAACGTCAACGGCGGCCTCGCCAAACAGGTCTACTTCAAAGAGCGCTACAAGATGCGCTTCGAAGCGACCTTCACCAATGTTCTCAACCACTCCAACTATGCACCGCCATCGCTGAACATCTCCAACCCCAGCACCTTCGGCGTGCTCACCTCAGCTCTGCCCCAGGGACTCGGTGGCAACCGCACCGGCCAGCTGGCGGTACGACTCGATTTCTAACAACTAAGTGGGGGGCGGAACCGGCATCGACCCTCCGCTCCTCCATCCTGACCGGAAAGGAAGCAGTAGTCTCATGAAACTCAACCGTACCCTGTATGTACCTTTGCTGGCAGCGTTGCTGGCACCGGCGGCCGTCTGTGCGTTCGCGCAGTTACCACGTCCAGCCTCATGGCAGCTCTCCACCGCAGAAGTGCGCGCCCTGGAGCGAGCACAGCCTTCGCAGGAGAACTGTGACAAGCTCGAACACTACTACCGCGGGCGTGCAGCGAACTATCGGCAGCAGGCCCAGGAAATGGATGCTCTCCTTGCGCAGCGGGAGGAGACCGCGGAGCATGCCGGCGGAAAATACGAGCAGTCCATCGATTCGGGACGGCGCCTGCGCGCGTACTACCTGCAGATGGCGCAGGAAATGGACAGCCGCGCGCAATCCTGGGATGAGAAGCGGCAGCAACTTCAGTAGCGAACCGGCTCCCGCAGGCGGCCCGGCTTTCCCTTGCCGGGCCGCTAGGGCGCGCGGAACCGATAACCGAAATGGCTGTCGGTGAGCAGGTATGCGGGCTGTGCAGGATCCGCTTCGATTTTCTTCCGGATCTGTCCAATCAGGACGCGCAGGTACTCGCGGCGGTCTTCACCTTCCGGCCCGCAAAGCGCGTTCAGCAGTCGCGCATGGCTCACCGGTCGTCCCGCCCGTTCCATCAGGAACCGCAGCGCTTCGAACTCCCGCGGCGTTAGCTTCACCTCCGTGCCGGAACGTTCCACCAGGCGCCGCGCGGGGTCCAGAAAAACCTCTCCCACCTGAAGCGGCCATTCGGAAGGCAATTCGGGGGCCTGGTACCGCCGGATGATGCCACGGATTCGCGCCGCGAGTTCGCGGATCTGGAACGGCTTCGTGACATAGTCATCCGCGCCGGCCTCCAGCCCCTCCACCTTGTCCTCCTCGGCATCGCGCACGGTCAGCATGAGCACCGGCAACCGTGGAAAGAGCCGCCGGATCCGTTTGCAAGCCTCCACTCCGCCCATGCCCGGCAGATTCACGTCGAGCAGCACCACGTCGTAATTCGCGACCCGCAACAGTGCAAGCGCTTCCTCGCTGGTACGCGCCTCAACCGCCTCGAAGCCGAGAGCGTCCAGCGTCGTGTGCAGACTCCTCCGCAACGCCGGATCGTCCTCAACAATCAGTACCGATTCAGTTTCCCTGCTTGCCTGTGCCTCCACAGGATTGACCTCCTTCTGTGCGCGGGAGACCGAGAAAAACCTCCGTACTCCCCTCCGGATCGCTTTCGACCCAAACGCGGCCGCCGTGAGCTTCCACGATTTTTTTCACAATGAACAACCCGATGCCCGTTCCTGGAGTGTGGGCTGCGGATGAGGGCGAACGATAGAAGCGCCTGAAGATCTTCGGCCGCTCTTCGGGCGGGATATACGATCCGGAGTTCCGTACGCTAATCACAATCTCCGCCGCGGATTCTGTCCCAAGCACGGCAATCGGCGTCGAATCCGAGCCATACTTCGCCGCGTTCTCCACCAGCTGTGACAGTGCCACGCACAGCATTTGCGGATCCGCCGAAACCATGGTGGCGGGGTTTCCGCAGGAAATCTCAAGCCGGTGTTGTGCCACGGCCCAATCCAGCTCGTCACGGAAGCGGTTCAGGAGCGAATCGATTCGGACGTTCTCTCTGTGCGGTTCCATCGTCTCCGCGTCTCTCCTCGCGGTTCGCAGCGCCTCCGCGGCGAGATCGCTCAGCCGAATGGATTCCTGGTTGATGATGGCGGCCAGCTCGCCCTGCGCGGGATTGGCCAGACCGGTCTCCATCAGCCCGGAGCTGGCCGACTGTATCGTCGCCAGCGGCGTCTTGAATGCGTGCGCGAGCCCGTCCAGCAATGCCGATCGCAGTTGCTCGTTCCGCTTCATCGCCTCGGCCTCGAACGCTGTCCGATGGGAGTGCCATCGCGCCAGAGCGATGGCGGCCAGGGAGGCAATCGCATCGGCGCCGCCTGCGTCAATGGATCGCAGCTCGGGATCTGCCCAAAGCCCTAAGCTCCCGATCGGCCGCGATCCATGGAGAAGGACCCGGCCAAAGCGCCCTGCCGCCGGCTGATCAGGATACTTTGCGCCATCGCTGATCGCATGCAGCTCCGCCTTCTCAAACACCGAGCTTCCCCAGGTTTCCAGTCCTTCCCCTTCGATATCCAGCAGCGAGACTCCGCGCATCGAAAACACCTCGCCAATCAACCGCACCAGACTCGTCGCAGGCGCCCGGTTCGGATGAAGAAACAGCAGATCCCGGCTGAGCCGGTACAGCGTCTCGATGTGCTTCCTGTGCTCATCGGCGGTGAATGCATAAGCCCTCAGCTGACCCGCCAGCCGGCTGGTGACCAGAACAACGGCTTCGAAACAGGAGAGCGCGATCCAATCCTGCGGGTCCGACATGTAAAAGTGGAGCAGCGGCTGCGTGAAGAAATAATCCAGACAACCGACAGCGGCCACCGAGCCGACACTGGCTTCCACAATTCCCCAGCGGAAGGCGATCAGCATCAGGGGAAACAAGTAGAGGAATCCAGCGACAAAGGCCTTCGCATGGCTCTCAAAGGCGACCACCGTGATCCCAGCGATGACGGCTGAGGTGGCCAGCAGGCGAAGCGGACGAAGGACCCAGGCCGAACGTACAATCTCCACTTCAGCCCAGCCTAAAACGGCCGGCATAAGCAGACCGTAAGTAGTTCGTGAAGGAAAACTGGAGGATGATTCTCCTCAGAGCGGATTTTGGCGCCGTCGCTGTTCCGGGACGCCCCCCGCTGGGGGGGGCAACCTGCAACAGGATTGCCGGCGACCGCAAACTGCCCACTACAGGCCGGATTCTTCCGGGCGATCGGGAACTACCCCCCATCGCGGGACCGAGCGAGCCGCTTCCTTCTGGGCCTGATGGGGCCCGTTCGGATTGAGGCGGTGGTGCCGATGCAGGATGAAAGGCGGTAAATGATCCCCGCCTCGATCCGTTAATGAGCGTTCCCCTGGCCCGCAGTTCGGAGAACGGCAGGAGCGGAGTAGCATCGGCATCGTGAAAATCGACGGTTTTATTTGGAGTGGAATGTTATGGCGGCTCTTTCTTCTGGGTCTGGTTGCGGCGGTTGGGCACAAGGCGGCGGTGCAGTCCTTCTATCCTGTACGGCTCGATGATCCGCATGCGATTTACCTGACGCGTCAGGATTTTGGCGCACAGGGCGATGGCGTGACCGACGATTCGGACCCGCTGCAGCGGGCCATCGACCGGGCGCAGGAGACGGTGCATCACGGAATCGTGTTTGTGCCCGAGGGCCGGTATCGGTTGACGCGGACGATTCACGTGTGGGCGGGGATCCGGCTGATCGGGTATGGGGAGAAGCGGCCAGTGTTTGTGCTGGCGCCGAACACGCCAGGATTTCAGGCGGGCGCCGACAAGGACATGCTGTGGTTCACCGACGAACGGACGCCGTTCGCGGGCCAGGGACCCGCGAACACAAATGGATCAGTCCAGCCGATCGGCGATGCGAGCGAGTTCACGTTCTTCAGCGCGGTTTCGAATATCGACTTTGAGATCGGCGAAGGGAATCCCGCGGCCGTCGCGATCCGATTCAACGTGGCGCAGCACGGTTTTGTTGCGCACGCGAATTTCCAGCTGGGAACGGCGCGGGCGGCGATCGAGCATGTGGGGAATCAGGCGTTCGATATCCACGTGGAGGGTGGGAAATACGGGATCATGACGGGCAAGACGTCGCCGGCGTGGCAGTTTCTGCTGATGGATTCGAGCTTCGAAGGGCAGAAAGTGGCGGCGATCGGCACGCACGAGGCGGGGATGACGCTCGTGCGGGATAGTTTTATCGATGTGCCGGTGGCAATCGAGATTCCGCCGGGTGAAGTGGAGCAGCTATACGGACGCGATTTGACGATGCGCGATGTGGACACGGTGCTGCGGCTGGGGGACACGGAAAATCTGCGGAACGAGATCACGTTGGAGAATGTCAGGTGCGAGAAGGTCGGCCACTTCGTGGTGAACCGGGTTACAGGTGACAGGTTGCAGTTTACAAGTGCATCGAGGGCGCTTGAAGCGACCGTTTCAAATCTGGCGGGAGGCTTTGTCGAGAAAAGATTCACTCTTGGGCTGGAGATTGGTGCGGATGGGCGCGAGGGGGGGATTGAGTTGCAGCATCATGAGGCAGCGCCGAAGGATGCGGCGACGGTGTTGGTGAGCGATGTTCCTGCTCTGCCGCCGATGCGGACGTGGGTGAATGTGCGGGATCTGGGGGCGAAGGGGGATGGTGGGACCGATGACACCGCGGTGCTGCAGCAGGCGATCGATGCGGGTCCGGGTGGGGAACAGCGGGCGCTCTATTTTCCGAGCGGGTTTTATCGGCTGAGCGGGTCGCTGCGGTTAAAGGCGAACACCGTGCTGATCGGCTTGAGTCCGTTCACGACGCAGTTCGTGCTGGCGGACAACGATCCGCATTTTCAGGGAAACGGGTTGGCGATCCCGCTGGTGGTTACGCCGCGGGGCGGGACAAACATCGTGACTGGAATCGGGATTGCGACGGGGAATGGGAATTCGCGCTCGGCCGGCATTGTTTGGTCGGCCGGACGGCAATCGATGCTCGAGGATGTGGACTTCTGGCGTGGACGAAGCGAGTACGTGAAGGCTCTGGAGCCGGCAGCTCCAGTCCCGCCGCCATTTGCCCAGAGACCTCCGATGCAGCTCGATGCGCAGTATCCGAGTTTGTGGGTGAAGGATGGAGGCGGCGGGGTGCTGCGAGGCATCTGGTCGCATGCCGGGACGGCGAAGGCGGGACTGCTGATCGAGAACACGACGACGCCGGGAGCGATCTATCAATTCTCGTGTGAGCATCACATGCGAAACGAAGTGAAGATCGAGCATGCGGCCGACTGGCGCATCTACGATCTGCAGACGGAGGAGGAGAATCCGGAGGGGCAGGAGTCGGTGCCGGTGACACTGGAGGCGGCGAAGAATGTGGTGTTCGCGAACGCCTACATGTATCGCGTGTCGCGCACGGTGCTGCCGAAGCGGGACGCGGTGGTGGCGCACGACTCCAGTGGAGTGGAGTTCGACAACGTGAAGGTCTTCAGCCAGACGCGGCTGGCGTTCGACAATACCGTGTTCGATGAGGGCAGTGGCGTGGAGGTGCGGGCGCATCATTTTGTGCACTTTGCCCTGAGGACGGACTTGAAGAAAGGCGCGCCGCCAGCGCTGCCGTCGGTGTTTGCGCCGGGGGCGAAGCTGGAGCGGGTTGCGACGGGGTTCAGCAACGCGGATGGGCTGACGGCGGATGAGAACGGGACGGTGTACTTCACCGATGCGGCGCAGAACACGGTGTACCGGCTGGATCCGGCAGAGGGAAAAGCGACGATGGTGGGAATCGTGCCGCAGTCGCCGATGGCGGTGGCGTCGGTTGCGCCGGGGACGCTGGTCTCGCTGAATCGAGACACGAGCGCGAGTGAGATTACGACGGGTTCCGGATCAGGTGAGGGCAAGGTGACGTCTCTGGAGAGCACGAGCGGGCCGTTGCGGCCGGGGGTGACGCTGCTGCTGCCGGTGGGATTGCACAGCACCCTTGAAAAGCTGACGCTGCTGCTGGAACACAAGGGCTATCGCTATCGGGTGGGGAGCAACACGGCGCTGCGGAGCGAGCTGATCGACGAGCCGGAGGCGTATTTCTACACGACGGACAGCAAGACGGCGTTGCCGGCGATGCCGGTGCCGATGTTCCGGCCCTTGCATGAGAGCAGCCAACTGGCGCGGTTTGCGCCGGGGGAGACGCGCCTGATTGTGAGTGAAGACGACGAGAAGACGTGGCGCGGAATGCTGGGTGCCGACGGGCGGATGGCGGTGAAGTTGTTCGCTGAGCGCGGCGGGACGTCGGTGGTCGAGGACACGGCAGGGAATGTGTACATCGCGAGCGGGCAGGTGTACGTCTACGATCGCGATGGCAATCCGGAGGGCGTGCTGGAAGTGCCGGAGCGGCCGGGGAGTTTGTGTTTCGGCGGGAAGGATGGGCGCACGCTGTTCATCGGGGCGCGGGGATCGGTGTATGCGGTGGAGACGAGGGCGGCGGGAAAGTGATGCCTAGCTGCGGATGAGCCACATGAGCCAGCTGGCGGCAATGACCGACGCGACGAACAGCACCCAGCAGTAGATTCCGTAGCGGACCATGCCGCGCGGGGTGGAGCGTTGGGTAACTCCGAAGACGACGGACGTGCAGGTAGCAAAGAGCAGAACCGCGGTGAAGTGGGAGGGGGTGAGCACTAGAGCTTCCTCCCGATGCGCAGGTTGTGAGCATCGACGGCGGCCACGAAATTGAGCAGGCCGGCGACGACAACGAACTTGGTGCCGTAATCCGCGGTCACGAGTTGTACGGTGCTCTGGCCGAGCGAGAAGATGCGAGCGAGGAAGTAGAGCGCGCCGGTGCCGACATCACCGACGAAGCCGAGCATGTCGAGGGGATCGCCGGTGTTGGGTACGTAGACCTTGGCCTGCATCGCGATGCCCAGGAAGAACATGGCCGTGATGGCGAGGAACAACAGAAGTGCGCGGATCCAATGGCGTGTGAGCAGGTGGCCGGCACCGGGAACGAGCCAGCCGAGGATCAGCGCGGAATAGGCGAAGCCCTGAGTTTTGGTTGGAGCAGAGGTCTGCGTGCCGGAGGCCATGCTTCCTATGACTATAAATGAAGGGCGCGATTTCGTTGTCGCCGCCCCGGCTGGTGTCAGATTCGGACGAGATCCCTCTGGATGCGGCCGGTGACAACGGCGTTGTCGCGGGAGGTGATCATGTTGACTTCGCTGCGGACGCCGAACTCCGGCAGATAAATGCCGGGCTCGACGGAGAAGCAGGTGAAGGGCAGGATGCGGCGTTCGTCGTGGGTTTCGAGGTTGTCGAGGTGCGCGCCGCTGCCATGAAGCTCGGCGCCGATGTTGTGGCCGGTGCGGTGGGTGAAGTACTGGCCGTAGCCTGCATTGCGAATGACGGTGCGGGCCGCGTCGTCGGCTTCAAAACCGGCAATCGGATGCGCTCCGTCCGTGAAGGCCGAGCGCACCGCCTCAATCGCTGCGTCGCGGGCATCGCGGACGACGGCGAAGACGACGCGCTCCTTTTCCGTGGGCTCGCGATTGACGACTCCGGTCCAGGTGATGTCGTACCAGCAGGTGCCGGGGCGATTCACGCGCGCCCAGATATCGATGAGCAGGAACGAGCCGGAGACGATCGGTCGGCTGGCTTCCGCCGTCGGCTCGTAGTGCGAATTGGAGCTGTTCTCATTGATGGAGACATTGGGGCCGTGGTCGGTCGTGAGGCCGGCGCGGTCCATGGCCTCGCGGAACCAGAGCATCATGTCGTATTCAGTGGCGGGGGCGCCGCTGCGGGCTCGGCTGCCGATGAACTGAAAGCCCTGAACGAGGATCTCGTCCAGCGCTTTCTGCGCGGCGTAGTGGCTGTCGATCTGCTCCTCTGTAAGCACCGCCTGGAAGCGGCTGACGAGGTCGGCGGAGCTGACGATTTCCTTGTCGAAGGAGCGGAGGAGCTCGATGGTGCCCGCGTCGACCATGGAGACGTACATGATGGCGTTGCGCGGGGAGTACTGCATAGCGATGCGGTGCCACGGGGCGAGCATGGCGTCGAGGCCGGTTTCGAGCTCCTGCCAGGAGGAGTAGAGGCCTTTGGAGCCAGGCAGCGAGTCCAGTTTGTCGGCTTCGATGCGATGCACGAGCTTGCGGGGATCACCCTGGGCGGGGATGACATAGTACCAGCGGCGGCTGACGAGGCCGTGATCGGGCAGACCGAGAATGGCGGCGGCGAGCGGGTCGCGGTGGTGGTGATCGTAGAATAGCCACGCGTCCAAACGAGCGCTTTGCAGCGCCGCCTGAATTGCACTGAGTTCCATATATGTAGAGTAAAGGGTGCTGCGCTCAGGGTATAGAAAAAGGGCGGCCTGCCGGAATGTCTGAGGCGTTTTTCGAACTGCTGCCGGCTAACTGCGGTCACTATGAAACGATTTCTGGACATTTTGGAAGCGGCGGCGAAGATCCTGCTGGTTACAGCGGTGGTGATGTGGGTCGGGGATTGGGCGGTCTTTCGCATGCGCGCGGCACGAGGGACGGCGTTCGACTCCGTGCAGGTGGAGGAGTTTCTGACGACGGCACTCAAAGGCAACAAGCAGGAGTACGACTACATGGGGACGGCGCAGGTGACGTGCGCGCGGGCGCTGTTCCCGCATGGGGGCGCGCCGGCGTGCTGGTGGGTGAGACGGCACAGGACGGAGTGGGAGTGAGAAGCGATACAACCGGAGGATTCGCTTCAGCTCTCTTAGCGAGTGGGGGTGGAGGATGAAATTCCTGGTGGTGCAGGTTGTTGCGGTAGCGGGGATGGCGATGATGACGGGTACGCCGGCGGGGGCGCAGGTCCCCAGCCAGGGCGATTTGCACTATGTTCGGGAAGCGATGGAAACCAACGACGCGGAGATTGCCGCGGCTCGTCTGGCATTGGAAAGGTCAGACAGCGATGACGTGAAGCTGCTTGCGCGGTTCTTGATCCACGATCGCGAGGTGATGAATGCCCAGATGCGCCCGCTTGCCGGCGACCTGAACGTCAGGGTGGGGGAGGGACAGACAAGCCCTGATCAAAAGCAGCTGGCCGATGAGCTCGCGGCCCTCACAGGGGAGGCTTTCGACAGGCAATATATCGCAGCGATGGTTCAGGGAAACCAGAAGGCGCTGAAAGACACTAAAAAAGAGGCGGCTCAGTCGCAGTTTCCACAGGTGAAAAATGCGGCGCAAACGGTGGTTTTCGTCCTTCAGCAGCACCTGGAGATGGCGCAGAACGTGGCTCAGGCTCACCACGTAACGGTGGAGGCGCCGTAGGAGCATGCACCAGGGAATAGCCAACAGGGATCAGGGATCCCTCGCCGTCACTTCTTTTCTTCGTGGTATTCCTGCTCGGTATTGATTTCCCAGAGAACCGTTTTGTCGATCTGCCCGGCGACGATCTGATCGACCGCAGTCATCGCGGTGAGCATGGAGTGATCCTGGTTGTTGTATTTGTGCATGCCGTTGCGGCCGACGAGGAACAGGTTCTCGAATCGGTCGATGTAGCGGACGATTTCGTCGAAGCGGTCGTAGGTACCGAAATAGGCCGGGTAGGTCTTTGGGACGCGGACGACCACTGAGTCGCGAACGTGGTTTCCACCGAGGATGCCGATTTTCTCGACTTCGGCGATGGCAAACCGGACGATCTCATCGTCGGGCATGTTCCACAGCTGGTCGGTTTCGTAGCAGAAGTACTCGAGGCCGATCCAGACCTTTGTTGGATCGGCAACCATGTAGGGGCTCCAGTTGTTGAAGATCTGGAGACGGCCGACAAGAACGTCCGGTTCCTGAATGTAGATCCAGGTGTCTTTGAGCGTGCCGCCGTCGGGCTCGGTGACGGCCAGGCGATCGACGAGCAGACCCACGGTGATGAAGTCGCGATAGATGAGGCCGTCGGCGATGTCCTTGATACCGGTGGGTACCTCCACGTCGAGGCTGTGGATCAGCTCGCGGACGGGCATGGTGGAAAAGACGTAGTCGGCCGGGATGGTATGCGTGGCGCCGTATGGGTCACGGGCGACAACGGAGACGACGCGGTCATTTTCGACGTGCAGCTTGATTGCGCGCCAGCCCATCCGCACTTCGCCGCCTTTTTTTGTAACAAGATCGGCGACGTATTCCCAAAGCTGGCCGGGGCCGTACTTGGGATAGAGAAACTTCTCGATCAGCGAGGTTTCGGTGGACTTCTGGGAGATATCGCCGGACCTTTTGCGGCTGAAGGTCTTCTTGAGGAAGTGCGCGACAGCCGTGCGCAGGGAGAGACCCTTGATGCGCTGGGCTCCCCACTCGGCGCTGATCTGGTTGCAGGGCACGCCCCAGACTTTTTCGGTGTAGGACTTGAAGAAGGTCAGATAGAGTTCGTTGCCAAATCGGTTGATGAGGAAATCTTCAAGGGTTTTCTCGTTGCGGCGCGGAAACAGTTTCGCGCGCAGGTAGCCAATTCCGATCTTTACGGTGCGCCAGAGACCAAGCTGGCGAAGGGTCTGCGCATTGAGGGCGAGCGGGTAGTCGAAGAAGCTGCGCAGGAAGTAGATGCGGCTCTTGCGCGGGCGCACGAGCATGACGAGATCGGGGTCAGTGGCGTCGTCGGTTTCGGTCGAAACGACCCGCTCGCGATTTTGATAGCGAATCGTGTGCTCGCCAGAGCCGTTTTCGGTCGAAGCGATGGGGAGCAGGTCGGTCCACCATTCCATGACGCGGTCGGCCTTGGAAAAGAAACGATGGCCGCCGATGTCCATGCGATTGCCGTTGTGGCGAATGGTGCAGGAGATGCCGCCAATGCGCTGGGTGGCTTCCAGAACAATGGGGTGAACGTCGGAGCGGCGCTGCAATTCAAGAGCGGCCGTGAGGCCGGCGGGACCGGCACCAATGATGACAGCGGTTTTCATGGAGTGGTCGACAGGTTCTGCCGGCCGGATGCGCCGGGAATCGAACTGAGGGCGCCCGCCATGTGAGATGCGCCGGTGTGAATCGATGTGGGTGCCATTTCTTCTATGTTCTTCGTGTCGATGCGGGAAGGGCAACTGGAAGTTGGCTCTGGTAGTTGCACTTCCGGCACCTGGCGTGGGTGACCTAGCTGGGACTGACGATCCTGCCGGTTCCACCGCAAGCGGCGCATTCTTCGTAGAGAGGAAGGTTGCCGTTCCATTCCATTGTCCTGAAGCCGATTCCGTTACCGTTGAGACTCACGCCGGACGCGGCGCAGGCGGGGCACAGACCGTGGGCCCGGCTGAAATCGGCATAGGTTGACGGCCGCCCTGCCTCCGTTTCTTTGGCTCGCCACTCTCTGGCCTCATGCCATCGCTTCTGAGCGGCCAGATATCGTGACAGATACTCGCCGGTAAGCGGAACGCCTCGCGCCATCGGGAAGAATCCTCGGGAAGATTTTGGGTTAACTTCTGACCGTTTCCGAGCAGATCGCTGGTTCCGAATTGTTGGACGGAGCGGAACCGGAGAGAGTTTCCCAGCCTCGGCGGGAGAGATCCCACCAGATCAGATAACCGGCGACGGCGGCTGCGGCGAGCAGCACGGCGGCCGTGAGCCACGCGCCAAAGATCAGCTTGCCGATACCGAAAAGGCAGCCGTAGACGAGGATGCAGCCAAGGATGGTGTCGAACGCGTTGGCGCGGAAATCGCGCACCGGCGGGAGTTCCGGAGCCTCGCGCGCGATGCGCTTCCATCCGTGAACCATCGGATGCACGCGGCGGTAAAAGGCGAGAAGGGTTGCGTCCGGTTCTGCAGGAGTGACGAAGGTGGCGACGATCCACGCGACGGTGGTGACTCCAGCCGTGATGAGCGTGCTCTTGGCAAAGACCACGACATCGCTGCCCGAGAACTGGACCCGCGACAAACCCAGCGCGACGAGGGCGGCGACGATCATGGCGGAGATTTCACTCCACGCATTGATGCGCCACCAGAACCAGCGCAGGATGTAGACGGCTCCGGTGCCGGCGCCGAGGTTGAGTACCAGCTCCCAGCCGGCGCCGATCGAAGTCAGCCTGCTGGCGACGTATCCGCTGACGAGGACCAGGAGGACGGTGACGATTTTGCTGACGAAAACGTAATGGCGTTCACTGGCATCGCGAACCATGAAGCGCCGGTAGAGATCGCTGACGAGGTACGAGGTTCCCCAGTTGAGCTGCGTGCCGATGGTGGACATGTAGGCGGCGAGGAATGCGGCGATCATGAGGCCGCGCAGAGCGGGCGGAAGGAAATCGCGCAGGACCATGACGTATCCCTGCTGCGGATTGGCGGCGTAGGCGGCGCTGGGCTGGAGACCGCCGTGTGTCGAATACATTGCCAGCGCGACGAGGCCGGTGACGATCCAGGGCCACGGCCGGAGCGCGTAGTGGGCAATGTTGAACCAGAGGGTCGCACCGAGGGAGTTCTTTTCGTCCTTCGTGCTGAACATGCGCTGGGCGATGTAGCCGCCTCCGCCGGGCTCGGCGCCGGGATACCAGGCCGCCCACCACTGCACGCCGATGTACATGAGGAAGGTGAGGATGGGAAGGGTCCAGAGGTTGGGCGTGGTGAGGCCTGCATGGAAATCCGGCAGGAAAGAGAGGACGTTCGAAGTGGGATGACCGGCGGCGCGGGTTGCGGCATCGACGACGGAAAGGCGCACGCGCAGGGCGGACATGCCGCCGAGGCGCACGACGGCAATCCAGGCGAGCACGACGATCATCGTCATCTTAAGCACGAACTGGAAGAGGTCAGTGACAAGAACCCCCCAGAGTCCGCCGAGGAAGGTGTAAAGGCCCGTGAAGGGAACGAGGATGAAGATGCAGATGAAGAGCGCAGTGTGGCGCGGCTCGCCGAGGGTGTAGTGGACGAGCGCATGGCCTCCGAGGGCAAGGGTGAGAACGCGGCCCTGGGCGATCACGGGTCCGAGCGACACAGCGATGATGTCGACCATGGCGCGCGTGACCCAGCCGAGGATGAAGCAGTTCATGAGCAGGCCGAGATAGACGGCTTTAAATCCGCGGAGGAAGGCGGCGGGCTTGCCGGCATAGCGAATCTCGACGAGTTCGACGTCGGTGAGAATTTCGGCACGGCGCCAGTAGCGCGCGAAGAAGAAAACGGTGGTCATGCCGGAGAGGCACAGGCTCCACCAGATCCAGTTGCCGGAGATACCCTGGGTGGCGACGAGTCCGCAGACGAAGAGGGGCGTGTCGGCGGCGAAGGTGGTGGCCACCATCGAGGTGCCGGCAAGCCACCAGGAGACATTGCGGCCGGACGCAAAGAAATCTTCGGTGGAACCGCTGGCTTTGCTGCGGTAGTAGATGCCGATGAGCAGGTTGAAGAGCAGGTAGGCAGTGATAACGAGCCAGTCGAGATGCGTAAGAGGCATGCGGTTCCTGAGGGGGCGAGCTTGCAGACCAGTCTAGACAGCGAGAATCGCACGAAAAATGCGGCGCAGGAGGAGAAACTATAGCAGTGTGCGTTCTATACAGACGCGGTGCGGAGGCCGCCGGATTGCACTAGTACTACGACCGCATGATCACGTTTCTTGTGTAGCCTAACCTGCTGCGCGCTTTGCGGCGTGTGAACTGCCAGTCGATCTTCGCCCTGTTGCGATTCATGATTCGGTTCCAGGCCCTGGCCTC
>Ga0224555_1002261_pt1 | contig 23235 bp, 20 predicted proteins | sample 714S23034metaG_FD_180687 | JGI IMG/M metagenome (GOLD analysis project Ga0224555, IMG submission 180687) | Peat soil microbial communities from Stordalen Mire, Sweden - 717 S2 30-34 | ecosystem: Environmental > Terrestrial > Soil > Wetlands > Peat | place: Sweden: Norrbotten County, Stordalen...
TCGCAGACGCCACACGCATATCGAGGTCCCCTCATTTTATGAGATGACCTTCGATATATAAATGACTCTATTTATGGCGGACTACACTAGGCTCAACGCTGTGCGTCCAGCGCGGCATCGTGGAGCAGGTTGTAGCCGATGTGAAGACAGAAGGCTCCGCCCGGACCTTCACTCTCACAAGCGAATTGCTGGAGCGCCTGAAGTCCTGCAAACAGCGGTCAGACTTTTCGGGCGCTGAGAATTGGATCTTCGCAAGCCCTATCAAACTCGGCAGACTCCCATACTCATACACGGGTGTTTGGCGGGAACTTGTGCGGGCATCGGAGGCCGCGAAAATCGGGCATCTCGGGACGCACTCTTTCCGGCACACTCACCGCTCATGGCTTGATGCGGTGGGCACGTCGATTGCGGTCCAGCAAAAGATGATGCGCCATGCGGACATCAGAACCACGATGAACATTTACGGGGATGTTGTAACGGATGAGATGACTACGGCGGGCGTCAAAGTGTCTCAGCTTGCTTTTCAGGGAAACGGAGCGCAAGCAGAGCGCAACGGGCTGTAAGTTGTTGATTTCTTGGCTCCTCAGGTAGGACTCGAACCTACAACCCTTCGGTTAACAGCCGAATGCTCTGCCATTGAGCTACTGAGGAGTGTTTTTCCTTAAATTGTCCAATACAAAGGTAGCAGAGTGTCCGGGGCACGTCAAAGCCCGCAATGTGCCGAAAGCCGCCCTCGGGCGATACGATAAGGTGAACCCTGCAAGAAGACAAAATGAGGAGGGCGAATGTCCAGAATCTCCCGGCTCGATCACAGCGAAGTGACGCCCGAAATGGCCTCCCTTTACGACAAAGCCTTTGCTCAGCGCGGCAATGTCCCCAACATGTTCCGGGTAATGGCCCACCGGCCCGAAATCTTTGCCACCATGCAGGCCCATTTTGGGGCCGTTCTCAATACGGGCACGGTCTCAACAAAATTGAAGGAGCTGATCATTGTCCGCACCAGCCAGGTCAATGTGACCCCCTACTGTCTGGCCAGCCACACCCTCCTCGCCAAAAACCTCGGCTGGTCCGACGACCAGCTCGCCCATCTCGCCGATTGGCCCCGGCGCGACGATTTCACTCCCGCCGAAAAAGCCGCCCTGCGCCTTGCCGAGACCGTCACCCGCGACGCGCACGCCGTCACCGACGCCCAATTCGCCGAACTGCGCAGCTTCTACTCCGAAGGTGAAATCGTCGAGTTGCTCTGCGCCATCGGCCTCTTCAACTACTTCAACCGCTTCAACAACGCCCTCAACATGCAGCCCACCAAACCCGGCGAAGGCGGATGCGCCGTTCCCGCCACCGAACCTGCAGCCGCCTCCTAATGTCCCGAGTCCGAAGCTGGTATCCAAAATGAGGTGTCATCCTGAGCGCAGCGAGTCGAAAGCCTGCCCTGAGCGTAGTCGAAGGGGACATGCGGTTGCACTGCGGAACTCTCACGATGCACTTTCCTGCGTTGGCCTTAAGCCTCGCGGCCTATAACACCACCCTCATTCTGCACTCAACTCTGGAGAAGATCGATCGATGCAATTGCCACTGCCCGCCGGCCCCTTCCGCGCCTACATATTCGACTGCGACGGCACCGTCGTCGATTCCATGCCTCTCCATTACCGCGCCTGGAAAGCCGCGCTCGCCGAATGGAACTGCGATTTCCCTGAAGACCTCTTCTACTCCTGGGGCGGCAAGCCGGTACGCAATATCATCGCCGACCTGAACAAGATGCACGGCCTCAACATGCCCGTCGAGTCCCTCGCCACCCGCAAGGAAGCGCTCTACCTCGCGCAGCTTCCCAGCCTCAAAGTCATCCCCGAAGTAGTCGAGCACATCAACGCGCAAGACGGCCTCATCCCCCTCGCCGTCGCCTCCGGCAGCCGCAGAGATTCGGTCATCGGCTCGCTCACCACCGTTGGTTTGCTCGACAAATTCGACGCCATCGTCTGCGCCGGGGACTACCAGCACCCCAAGCCCGCCCCCGATTGCTTCCTGCTTGCCGCCAACCGCCTAGGCGTCGCTCCCAAAGACTGCCTCGTCTTTGAAGACACCCTCCTCGGCATCCAGGCGGCCACCGCCGCCGGCATGGCGTCAGTCCTCGTACCCTTCATCATGCACCGGAAATGAAGATCCCGATCGCATGGGCCGTCCGAAAGGCCACGACTCTAAAGAGTGCTGAAAAACTCTGCCTTCACATAGATGTGCGAAAGGGCACGACTTCAGTCGTGCCGTAAACCCCATAAAATAAGGCCGGGGCTTTAGCCCCTCAGGAAAAACTCTGCCTTGGCGTAGATGTGCGAAAGGGCACGACTTCAGTCGTGCCGTAAACCCCACAAAATAAGGCCCGGGCTTTAGCCCCTGAGGGATGCTCGTCTGGAATTTCGCCCCAACGCAGGCCTTTTTCCGCAGTCTGTTTAGCCTTGCGGGATCTGTTCGGGCGCCGGCAACCAATCAATACAACAACACCGCAACCCGATAAGCCGAGAACGACCCCTCCAAATTCTCCGCCGGACAACTGCCCACGGCCGCCTGGCGATAATTCCCCGAGGCAAGCCGGTCCACCAGCGCCTGCGGCAGATGAGTCAGGTCCGCTTCCTGCCAGCGCATCAGGAAACTCGGCTGGTTTGCGCCGCCTGTCCCCGCGCAATAAGCGCGAGCCGTGACAGGATCATGCAGAATCGTAATGCCGCTCACGCGTACCAGGTTAGCGACCGTCGCCTCTACCTGGGCCGGCGTCAATTGCACCACCGCGTGTGCGTAGTCGGCCACCGCATAGAGCACGCCGCGGCTGGCCACCAGAGCCACCCCCACCCGATCCACATCGGGGTTGAGCAAATTCGTCCGATGTCCCGGCGAGTTCATCCACTCCTCGTGAATCGCGGCGGCGTCCGGTCCAATGGCCACATTCTCTTCAATCAGGCTGAAGTGCGCGCCCGCATGTCCGGCCCGATCCGAAAGATCCAGCTCACCCCCATAGCGGTGCGCAATTGGACCCTCGGCGGCCATGCGCAGGCAATGCTGGCGGGCAGCCAGTGCCAGCGCCGGATCCCAGTGCAGCGGCCCCGCCCCATGCGCGGCGCGCGCCTCGTTCGCCAGCGCCAGCAACTGCTCCGCCTCCGGCTGAAGAGCCTGCGGCGGTCTCCCCTGCCCGTACTCGGCCTGCCCATATTGAGCCCGCCCGGCCTGCGCCAAAAAAGCCAGCCCAACCAGCGCCACGCAACCCAGCCAACCCCTTCGTGAAAGCCCCATACCCTATTGGACCCCACTCCACCGCCCATGTCGCTGTATTCTGGCTTTGCCGATGCTTTTTTCTGAATCCAGCAACCTACGTGCAGATTTGAGAAGATTGCCCAGCCGCATGCGCCGCCAGCCGCTGGCCGCCGCCGGAGCGCTGTTGCTCACCATATTTGTCATTGCCGGCCTCACCGCCCCCTGGCTCGCGCCCCAAAATCCCGCCTCCCTCGACCTGCTGCACCGCCTTCAGGGCCCCTCCGCCGCCCACTTGGCCGGAACCGACGAGCTCGGCCGCGACACCCTCTCCCGCCTCCTCTGGGGCGCGCGCCTTTCGCTCGCCGTCTCCGTCAGCGTAGTCGCCATTTCTCTGGCGCTCGGCCTGAGCATCGGCGGCCTCGCCGGCTATCTCGGAGGCTGGATCGACACCGCCCTCACCACCTTTGCCATGAACACCTTCCTGGCCCTCCCCGGCATCCTTCTCGCCATCGCCTTTGCCGCCTTCCTCGGCCCCGGCTTCGCCAATCTGGTATTGGCCCTCGCCATAGGCGGATGGGCCGGATACGCGCGCCTGGTTCGCGCCCAGGTCATGGCCGTCCGAGACCGTGAATACGTCGACGCCGCACGAGCACTGGGCGCCAGCGGCCTGCGCATCTTCTTCCGCCACATCCTGCCCAACATCGTCCAGCCTATCGTCGTCCAGGCCGCCATCGGCATGGCCGGCGTCATCCTCGCCGAGGCCACGCTGTCCTTTCTCGGCCTCGGCATTCCCGCGCCCGCGCCCAGTTGGGGATCGATGCTCAACGACGCTCGCTCCCACCTCTTCGACTCGCCCCACCTCGTGCTCTTCCCCGCACTAGCGGTAGCTGGCGCAGTCCTCGGATTCAACTTCTTAGGCGACGCCCTCCGCGACCGCCTCGATCCCCGAACCAGACTCGAATTGGGGCTTTGAGACTTCTATGGCACAACTGCAGATCGGGAACTGCGAACACTGTCAGAAGGAATATCGGTACGAGCTCTGGCACACTGGTTTCGCCGATTTGACCTACGCATATTGCGACGCATGCGGCTTGCTCGCAACGCTCAATCTCTGGGATCCAAGATGGTCCAAACTGCCGACCAACTCTTCGGGACACCGGGAAATCGAGGCGATCCTGGAGCCGTTTATTGAGCCATGCATTTGCGGCGGAGAATTCCGCAAGGGCTCCAAACCTCGATGCCCACATTGCAAATTCCCACTCTCCGCTGAGTACGCCGCATCATTCATTGAAGACAATGCACCGGGCACGGCAAAGGGATGGCGCTGGCAACGTAGCTGGAGCGGTTTGTATTGCTTCGCGACCGAGGACCCCGCCAAACCCGGAACCTTGAGACACATGCGAGACCCGTATCTTGCCTGAGAGGAAGATATGAAAATCGGCGTAATCAGCGACACCCATGGCCTCCTCCGCCCCGAAGTCGCTCCCGCCCTCGCCGGCGTGGAGCGCATCCTCCACCTCGGCGACATCGGCAAATTCTCCATCCTCAGCGAACTAGAGAAGATCGCCCCAGTCACCGCCATCAGCGGCAACATCGACCGCGAAGGCCCGTGCAGCGAACTCCCAGAAACTGAAGTAGCCCTAATCGCCGACCGCTACGTCTACATGCTCCACGACCTGAACACGCTTCACCTCGACCCCGCTGCGGGAAAATTCGCCGCCGTCCTCTCCGGCCACACCCACGTCCCCAACTTCTATACGAGAAAAGGCGTGCTCTACCTAAACCCCGGCAGTTGCGGCCCACGCCGCTTTCAGCTTCCCATCACCATCGCCCTGCTCACCGTCAGCGACGCAGGCGAGTTCGATGCGAAGATCGTCCCGTTGAGTGCCGCTGAGTAACTCTGCGAGCATGGCTCTCTGCGCCTCATGCAAAGCCCAATACCTCCTTTAGACCCCCTTTACAAATAAGCTGTTCGAATCACCTCATCGCAACCCGCTTCCTGAGCGGCCCTGTGACCAATCGACTTCTCTTCCATGAGGCACCAAAAATGATCGCTACTTCGATCCTGCGCAGAGGTCTCTTCACTTCCGCCCTCGTCTTACTAATCGGAAGCATCGTTTCCGCACAGACGCCGCCCGCGGAAACTCAACCAGCCGCAGCGAGCGCCGGCACCTCAACCGACTTCTTCATCATGCCCGGATCGGACTTCGACCGGCCCGGTCTGGTTCCAAGGGCCAACCTGAACATCGGCATCGGCCACACCTTCGGCTTCCTTAAAAAAGACCCCATCGGCGACGAAGTGACCTTCGCCTATACCTACGAAAACGCAGGCTCCCACGGCTTCTTCCACACCAACTTCGGATCGCACACCGAAGCGCTCGGCATCATGAAAAACTTCAACCTGCCGAAAACAAAAGTCGTCACCGGGTACACATGGATCCAGGCCGGACTCACCAGTCTCACCGGCTACGCCCACGTTGAAAACCGCTTCTACGACGGCGAAGCGCTCGGCGCCGTGATCCATTTCAACGACCACAACGCCCTCTGGATTCAAGAGAGCTACGACAAGATTCCGACCGTCCCGTGGTACACCACCACCGGCATCGGCTACACGTGGAGCTGGTGAAACCGGCTCACCGTTAGCAACCACGGCGAGTTCGCGGCGCGGATCGTGCACCTTGACGGCCAGTGAAGGCGGTTCACTTGCCCGCTTCCGCTCTTCCTCGCAGAGGTCGTCTCTTGGGCTCGTGCTTCTCCAGCTTCGGCATTTGCCGCTTCATGAATTCATCGAACAGTGGCACTGTAAACGCCGTCTCGCCGTGGCGCTGGCTCCATACCATGCCCTTGTTGATCAGTTGCTGGCGCACCGTCGCAACCGAGGCGGCTTCGACGCCAAAGGTTGCGGCAATGTCGCCGGTTTGGTAGGGACCTGAGCCCAACTCCGCCATCGCTCGCAGGTATTTTTGCTGGAGAGGCGTAAGACGGTCAAAACGAACTCGAAAGAAATTGGCATCGAGATGGGAAATCACCCCCGGCGTTGCCCGTTCGACATCTACACGCCGGATTGGGCTCGCCGGCGCCGAATTCCAAACGTGAAAACCCCATTCCTGGATGAAGTACGGATACCGCTCTGTCACTCGGAGTATTTCGTCGACGGCGCCGTCTTCGAAGGCTACAGCTTCGTTCCTTGCCGGATTCACGAGCGCCGTGCGAGCCGCGATAGCTTCCAGTTGCCCCACAACAGGATAGGTGAAAAGACGCTCAGCATAGGACTTCGCATTGCCGGCGAGGGCAGCAATTTGAGGCAAGCCCGCTCCAACAAAGAACATGGGAAGATTACGCTGCGCAACCTCGTGGCAAGCGACAATCAGTGATGCGAGCTCCTCCGAAGAAAGATACTGTACCTCATCCAGAAAAATGCCGAGCGCTACGCCGCGCTCCTTCGCAGCTTCGCAAACCGCAACCATCAAATCGGGCAGATCCTGTTCAAGATTCCCGGTATCGGCGATCCCATTGGCTGGCTCAATACCAAGCTCAATCTCTCCGATCTTGACCTTGAATACCGACACGAAATTCCGCAAAACAGTGGATGCTCGGCGCACCAATTGCCCCGTCCCGGCCCTCAGGTCGAGACTATAGAGAACCTGACGCAACTCAGGCGCCAGCAGTTGAGGCAGCATTCCGCCTTCCGGAGCCTCCACCTTCGCCGTCCGGAATCCTTTGTCCTCGGCCATACCGTGCAATCGATTAAGCAAAACTGTTTTCCCAACCCCGCGCAACCCCAACAGCATCATCCCTTTAGTGGGCCGAGAGTCAAGCACACGGTCCATATCGATGGTTGCCTCTTCAAGCAGCCGGTCGCGCCCTGCTAGTTCTGGCGGCTGCAGCCCGGCTCCGGGCGCATACGGGTTGTTTCGACGATCCATAGCACGATTTTATCATAATTAATTACTTTAATTGGATACCTATTAACTAAATTAATTTATCTATATCTACTGTTCGGCCACTTCCCTTCTTACCGCATCCGCGGATTCACCCACCGGTTCACCACGTCCGTCAGCAGGTTCACCAGCACGTACGTCAACCCAATCGACAGCAGGCACCCTTGCACCAGCGCGTAGTCGCGATTTGAAATCGCACTCACCGTCAGCCGCCCCAGCCCCGGCCAGCTGAAAATGGTCTCCGTAACAATCGCCCCAGCCAGCAGCGCGCCAAACTGCAACCCCACCACCGTCACAATCGGAACCAGCGCATTGGGCAGCGCGTGCCGCCACACCACCGCAGTCTCGCTCAACCCCTTGGCCCGCGCCGTGCGAATATAGTCCTGGCCCAGTTCCTCCAGCATCGCCGTGCGCACCATGCGCGTCAGAATCGCCGCCAGCGACGCGCCCATCGCAATCGAGGGCAGCACCAGGTAATGCCAGTCGATCGACCGCCCGCCGCCCGCATTCGCGCCTGAAACCGGCAGCCACCCAAGCAGAATCGAGAAGACCAGAATCAGCACCGGCCCCAGCACCAGCCCCGGAACAGACAGCCCGGTCAGGCTCACCACGGAAAGCGCCTGGTCCAGCCATCGCCCGCGCCGCACCGCCGCCAGAATCCCCGCCGGCAGCGCCAGCGCCAGCCCCAAACCAAGCGCAGTCAGCGTAAGCGCCATCGTGTAGGGATACCGCGCCGAAATCAGGTGCGCCACCGTGTCATGCAGCCGGATCGAGCTGCCCAGGTCGCCGTGCACCACGCCGTTCCAGTAGTGCAGATACTGCCTCCAAAGCGGCTGGTCCAGCCCGTACTGATGCCGCAGAGCCGTCAAATCAGCCGGCGTCGCGCCATCGCCCAGCATCTGCAAAATAGGATCGCCCGGCACCAGGTGAATCAGCAGAAAGACCAGCGAAACCACCAGCCAGACAACCGGAATCGTAAGCGCGAGGCGGGTAAGAATCGACTTCATGGGCTAGTGACAACGATAAATCAGCAGGTCGGCAAGTCAGCGCAGACGAGCCGACAAGTGTTCCATCTATAAAGTTCATAGCAAAACAGAAGCTGTCATCCTGAGCGAAAGGGGCCCCGAACGTTTTTCAGTTCGGGGGTGGTGAGTCGAAGGATCTGCTTTTGTTCTTCCGGGCGTTTTTTGAAGGAACTCGAGAAACAATAACCGCTCCTACCGATAAACCTCCGGAATGAAATTCTGCTCGCTCATCGGCGGCCTCACATACTTCGACTTGTTCAGCGCCGGCAGCGCCAGCGGCTCCGGAGTCAGGTCGTGATACGGGATCATCGACAGCAGATGCCGGATCACATTCAGCCGCGCTCTTTTCTTGTCTTCCGCATTCACCACAAACCATGGTGCCTGCTTGATGTCGGTCACCGCAAACATCTCGTCTTTCGCGCGCGAGTAATCCGCCCAGTGCTTGCGCGATTCCAGGTCCATCGGGCTCAGCTTCCAGCGCTTGGTCGGCTTGCTCATGCGGTCCTGAAAGCGGTGCTCCTGCTCCTCGTCGCTCACGCTGAACCAGTACTTGATCAGCACGATTCCTGACCGCACCAGCATCCGCTCAAACTCCGGACAGCTATGCATGAACTCCTGGTATTCCGCCTCTGTGCAGAAACCCATCACCCGCTCCACGCCGGCGCGGTTATACCAACTGCGATCGAACAGCACCATCTCCCCCGCCGCCGGCAAATGCTCCACATAACGCTGGAAGTACCACTGCGTCTTCTCCCGCTCGGTCGGCGTGCCCAATGCCACCACCCGGCAGATGCGCGGGTTCAGCGATTCGGTAATGCGCTTGATGGCTCCGCCCTTCCCTGCCGCGTCGCGCCCTTCAAACAGCACCACCACGCGCAGCTTATCGTGGCGAACCCACTCCTGGAGCTTCACCAGCTCCACCTGCAGACGACGCAGTTCGCGCTCGTAGTCGCAGTCTTTGCCCAGCTGCATCCCCTGCGCGCAATCGGGCGCCTGCCCTGCCACGGCAGCAGGTTTGCCGCTGAGATGTTTCCCGGTGAGCCCTTTTTCATTCTCCTCAACGCGCGAATGTTTCTTCTTGGCCTTGTCTTTCATGAGTCGTTCTCCGGTGTGATGCCATCAAGCCGCTGAGCTTCTTTTCAGACCATGAGCCGCTCATGCGTGCCCTCGGCCCGCCATTCTACTCTTATCGGCAGTCTTTGCTTTGTGACGACCAGAGCTTGCTGAGAGGGTCGGCGCTCTTACTCTTTATCCTTTGCGGCTGGCAGGTCCTCTTCCACCGGCTCCACGCGAATCTTGGCGATCCGCCGCCCATCCATCGCCACCACGGTCAGTCGCCTGCCCTCGAAGACAACGCCTTCTCCAGCCTCGGGAATATGCCCCAGCCGCATCAGCACAAATCCGGCCAGCGTCTCCACACCGCCTTCGCGCGGCAGGCTCCATTGCATCTGCGTCTCCAGGTCGCGCAGGTTCACGCCGCCATCCATCAGCAGCGCGCCGCTCGCAGTGGTCAGCACAGGCACTGTGGGCGAATCGAACTCGTCTTCCAGTTCGCCCGTCAGTTGCTCAATGGCGTCTTCCGAGGTCACCAGCCCCACGGTCGACCCATACTCGTCGACCACGATCGCCAGATGCCTCCGCCGTTGCTGAAAGTCGCGAATCAGGTCCAGCACCGACCGCGTCTCCGGAACCACCAGCACATCCCGCATCACCTGGCTCAGCTTCAGCTCCACAAACGGAGTAGCGGACCGCGAGGTCGAGCGGACATACATCAGCCGCGAAAGATCCTTCGAGTAGACCACTCCCACAATATGCTCCGGTCCGCGCGTCTCGTCGTAGACCGGAACGCGGGAGTGCTTGCGCTCAATGACCTTCGCGCTGGCCTCTTCCACAAACATGTTGGAGGGCAATGAAAAAATCTTTGGCCGCGGTGTCATGATCTCGCGAATCGAGACTTCATCCAGTTCCAGGGTCCGGTGAATGAGCGTCTCCTGAAACTTGGGCAGCACGCCCATGCGCCGCGCCGCCGTGGCAATCAACTTCAGCTCCTCCGGTGAATGCACCTGTGCGCGTTCCGACATCGGAATGTCGAATCCCCGCAGAATCACGGCTGCGGAAGTTTTGAGAAACCGCACCGCGGGACGCACCACGGCCATGAACACCAGCATCGGCGGAGCCACAGCAACGGCCAGCGCCTCCGCCCGCCGCAACGCCAGAGACTTGGGCACCAGTTCGCCCACAACCACGTGGAAGTAGGTGATCAGCGCAAACCCCAGAACCACAGCCACAATGTGCGCGTAAAGCAATGCATGCGGCTCGGTCAGCGGCAACACTCCCAGCCAGCCCAGCAGAACATTGGCGGCCAGCGGTTCGCCAATCCAGCCCAGAGCCAGCGAGCAAAGCGTGACGCCGAGCTGGACTGCGGGCAGAAAATCGTCCAGATCCTGCTGCAGGCGGCGGACCGCCCGCGCCCCCGGAACCCCGGCAGCCAGCATCTGCTCGATGCGCGTGTCGCGAATTGAAACCAGCGCGAACTCCGCAGCCACAAAAAAAGCGTTGGCCAGAATCAGCATGGCGACAGCGACGAATTCGAGCAGCGGCAGACCGTGCATCTCGGTGTGAGAATAGCACTTCAGAGATCGGAGATCAGGGTTCAGGCGTCAGGGATCAGATATCAGCTGGCCTTGTATCAGCGCGGGGCCCACTGACTGCTGAACAATTCACCCCAGCGCAATTCTTCCAACGCTTTGTATCAGGGCATGACTTCAGTCGTGCCGAAAGAACCCCACAAATGACCCGGGCTTTACAGGCTGCGGAAAAACTCGCCCAAACGGTAATTCTCCCAGGCTTTGTATCAGGGCCTGACTTCAGCCGGGCCGCAAGCTCTTGAAAATGAGAGAAGGGGCTTCAGCCCCTGCGCCATTTTCCAAGATTCAACCCTAAACCTGCCTTTCTCCGCAGCTGTTTTGCCCCTGCTCCCCTGGGAACCACGGACAACCGCCTTGCGTATGGAACTCAGGGATGGAAATCCCGACCTTGGGTGACGGCGACCGGACCAACCCGTCTCACTGAACAGGTTCATCCGCTTGATCGTTTGAGTTCAAAGCGTTTCGAATTCATCAATTCTTAATACCGCGGACGACCGCGGCTGCGTTTATACGTTGGGAGGCTTCGGTGGCTGCAGCACGAAAGAGCAGGCGATTCTGGATTTGGTTGAGCGTTGGGTTGATTGTGCTTCTGGCGGGTGCCGGCGTGGGCCTGGCGCACCTGGCAAAGGGCTCGTCCATCGACTCCAACAGGATTGCCAAGGTAACCCGCGGCGACGTGGCCAAATCCGTGGTCGCCACGGGAAAGATCCAGCCCATCACCAAGGTGGAAGTCAAGAGCAAGGCCTCAGGCATCGTTGAAAAGCTCTACGTAGACATCAATAATGTCGTCCACAAGGGTCAGGAGCTGGCGCAACTCGACCAGCAGGAGATTTCGGCGCAGGTTGAGGCGCAGCGCGCCCAACTCGGCGCGGCGCAGGCCAACGTCGGCACCTACGAAGCCAACATCGAACAGGACAAGGTGAACGCGGCCGCGCCCGACCTGCCGATGTACAAACTCACCCTCGACCGCAATCAGGAGATGGCCAAAGACGGCATCGTCAGCCAGCAGGCGCTCAACGACGCCAACAAGGACTACCTTGCCGCGCTCACCCGGCGCGACTCTTCCAAGGCGCAGATCGGCGTCGACACCGCCAAGCTGCGCCAGGCCAAGGCCCAGGTTGCGCAGAGCCAGGCCAGCCTTAAGCAGCTTGAAGAACAGCTCAGTTACACCACCATCGTTGCTCCCATGGACGGCGTGATCCTCTCCCGCGATGTCGAAATCGGCGACGCGGTCAGCTCCATCCTCGTCCTTGGCTCCACGGCCACGCTGGTCATGACCGAGGGCGACGTCAACGAAGTCTATGTGCAGGGCAAGGTGGACGAGGCCGACATCGCACACGTCTACCTCGGCCAGCCCGCTCGCATCAAGGTCGAGAGCTTCCGCGACCGAGTCTTCAATGGCAAAGTGACCAAAATCTCCCCCATGGGCGTTGAAAAGGACAATGTAACCACCTTCGAGGTGCGCGTCTCCATCAACAACCCCAACGGCGAGTTGAAGGCCCTGATGACCGCCAACGCCGAAATCCTGCTCGACGAGCACAAAGGCGTCCTGACCGTTCCCGAAAACGCGGTCGTCTACGACAACCAGAAGAACGCTTCGGTTGAAGTTCCCGACAAGAGCAAAAAAGACGGCCAGCGCAAGGTTGATGTGAAAGTGGGCCTGTCGAACGGAAGCGTCACGGAAATCGTCAGTGGTCTGAAAGAAGGCGACCAGGTCGTGTTGCAGCAGTAAAACAGTGGTTAGTTTTCAGTGAACAGCGAACAGCTCGAAACTGTCCATCGCCGCACATCGATGTCCGGAATCGAACAACAAGATTTGCAGAGAAACCCGAATCCCAAGCCCCAACCAAAGATTCAGTTGGAGTTAACCCAACTCCACCTTTGGCAACCCGGATGCTGCAAGCAACATCGGAATGCCGGTCACTGACAACTGACCACTAACCACTAATCACTGTTTTACCGTCCCGGAGGCACCAATGAAACACCTCATTGCAGTAGCGGCAGCCCTCGCACTGGCGGCAATTCCGGCGCTGGCATCCGAGGCTACCTTCGACCGCAACCTGACCGTCAACGGACGGGTTGAGCTCTCCGTAGCAACCGGCTCCGGCTACGTTCACATCACCCGCGGATCAGGCAGCCGCCTCCACATCTCCGGCCGCGTTCGTTCAAACTGGGGCGGCAGCGACGAGAAGGTGCGGGAGATCGCCGCCAACCCGCCCATCGAGCAGACCGGCAACATCGTCCGCATCGGCCACCATGAAAATCTCCACAACATCAGCATCGATTACGACATCGAAGCCCCCGCCGACTCTTATCTCGATGCCACCACCGGCTCCGGCGACATTACCGACGACGGCGTTGGCGAGAATGCCAGGCTCAACACCGGCTCCGGCTCCATTCACGCCACCGGCCTCAAGGGTGGCTTTACCGTCGGCACCGGGTCGGGAAACATCTCCGCCGACCAGATCGGCCAGGGCGACGTGAAAGCGGAAACCGGCTCCGGCTCCATCGAACTGCACAATCTCAAAGGTGCACTCCACGCCCACACCGGCTCCGGCAACATCAGGGTCAACGGATCTCCGGTCTCGGAATGGAAGCTGGGCACGGGTTCCGGCAGCGTCGATCTCACCGTTGGAAATACCGGCCTCACTCTCGACGCCTCCACCGGCTCCGGCAAAATCTCCACCGACCATGAAATGACGGTGCAGGGCTCGTTCGATCGCCACCACATGACCGGCAAGCTCAACGGCGGCGGCCCTACCGTCCGTGTTGAAACCGGCTCGGGCAACATCGAAGTTCACTAAAGTCAGGTTCGCCAGGGTTCGGTTCGATAGGGCCCGTTTCGCTAGCATTCCGGGCTGCCCGGCCGCATCGGGCGCCCAACAAGTTTGTTCCTCAGGCGAGGTCTGCAAAGCTCCTTGGGACGGCCTCGCCTGTCTTTTTCCCTCCCCCAAAATCAATCAATAAAGATAGACTGCCACCCTGAAAAACAGTCGAGAAATACCGCCCGGCGACCAATCGGATTTGGAGACAACCCAACAGCTCCAAAGTCGACTTAGTCCCTCAGTCCCTGGTCCCTTAGTCCCTTAGTCCCTGCCTTCTCCCATCCGCTAAACTGAAGAAGTCGATCGCATCACGGAGATTCCTTGCACACCGCCGCAGAAGAACGCCTCATCCGCCCCGCCCGCAATATCTACGGAAGCCTGCGCCTGCCGGGCGACAAATCCATCAGCCATCGTTACGCCATGCTCGCTGCCTTCGCTGAAGGCACTTCCAATTTCACCAACTTCTCCACCGGAGCCGACTGCGCCTCCACCCTCGCCTGCATGGAAACCCTCGGCGCAAAAGTGAAAAAGGTTGGCGACGGAGCAGTTGAAGTCACCGGCGTCGCCGGCCGCGTCACCCCCGCTACCCATCCGCTTGACTGTGGCAACTCCGGCTCAACAATCCGTATGCTCTCCGGCCTGCTCGCGCCCCAGCAGGGCAGCTTCACCCTCATCGGCGACGCATCGCTCTCCCGCCGTCCCATGGAGCGCATCCGAAAGCCCCTCGAAGCCATGGGCGCGCGCCTCACCCTCACCGACGGCCACGCACCCCTCACGATCCATGGCAGCCAACTCCAGCCCATCGACTACACCACGCCCGTCCCCAGCGCCCAGGTAAAAACCTGCGTCCTCCTCGCGGGCCTTCAAACCGCCGGAACCACAGTCGTCCGAGAATCCCTCCGCACCCGCGACCACAGCGAACTCGCCCTCCGTGCCTTCGGCGCAACCCTCACCCGCACCATTGATTCCATCTCCATCGCTGGCCCTCAATCTCTCCACTCCATCGACGCCGCAGTCCCCGGCGACATCTCCTCCGCCGCCTTCTTCCTCTGCGCCGCCGCGCTCTTCCCCGGCTCCGCCCTGGTCCTCGATTCGCTCGGCCTCAATCCCACCCGCGCCACGCTCCTCGATGTGCTCACCGCCCTCGGCGCACACATCAGCGTGCTCAATCTTGAGGAAAAAAATGCCGAACTCGTCGGCACCGTCCAGCTTTCCGCCCCGCCCGAGGGCCTTGGGTCGACAGCAGTTACCGGCGCGCTCGCAGCCCGGCTCATTGACGAGCTACCCGTCCTCGCCGCCATCGCGCCCTACACCAGCGGAGGCATCCGCATCCGCGACGCCCGGGAACTCCGCGTCAAGGAGTCAGACCGCATCGCCCTCGTCGTCAAAAACCTCCGCGCCATGGGCGCTGAAGTCGCGGAGTTTGAAGACGGCCTCGACGTCCCCGGTGGCCAGACCCTCCACGGCGCCACCATCGACTCCGGCGGCGACCACCGCATCGCCATGGCCTTCGCCGTCGCCGCCCTCCGCGCCGAAGGCGATACCCTCATCCAGGGCTCAGAATCCGCCAACATCAGCTTCCCGGAATTCTTCGATCTCCTAGACCTCGTCGCCGAACGCTGACCAACCATCTCCTCGCAAAACAAAAGGCCCGTCAGCTTCAACAGAAGCCAACGGGCCGTTTTGATCTTCCTCTCAATACCCCAATCAGCAATCGCTTGGGAAAAACAAGCTGAAAGCTGACAGCTGAAAGCTGACAGCTAGTTCTTACCTCGTCGCCGGCGGTGTCGTAGTAGCTTCCTTGCTCGGCTTCGCCGTTTGCACTCCCGGCACAATTGGCGCCGAATTCACTACCCCCGCCGCCGCGTCGTTCAGGTTGATCCCGTAGTGTTGCAGAGTACTCGCCAAAATCTGGTAAAGTGCCGCCCGATCCTTCGCATAAGCCGCATGCGCCGCAATCAGGTTGTTCTCCGCCGTGGCCAGGTTGCGTTGTTGCAGCAGCACATTGGCCGACGTCGAAGCCCCCAGGTGCAGCTTCTTGAGCTCAGCATCCACGCTCTGCTGCTGATAATCCCTCGCCGCCACTGCCGCCTGCACCTGCGCCCGGTCGGTCGTCAGCGCAAACTGCCCGTTCACCACCTGCATGCGAATCTGCGTATAAAGCTGCTCCAGTCCCAACTCAGCCTGGCGATACTCCATCAGCGACCGCGCCTGCTGCGCCTGTGCCACCCGGTTGCGCAACGGAATCGACAAGTTAAACATCACGCCCTTGTTGGGAGCACTGCCGTTGCCCAGGTTGCTCAACACCGTCCCGTAGCCCACGGTGGGAACCGTGCCCGGAGGGCATTGAGCGAATCCCGTGCCTTCAAACGTGCTGCACTCAGGGCTCTGAGCACCGCCCACCGCGTTGGCGCCATAAAATCCCTGCACATTCAAATTCGGCAACAGCGCATTGCGCGCGCCCTTCAGCGTAATCTCATCGTTCTTGAGCCCCAGCACGCGTTGCTCCAGCAGCGGGCTGTTCTGGAACGCCTCCTGCACCAGCGCTTCCACCGGTTGCGTCTCTTCCGGGATCTCCTCCGTCGTCACCCGGTCCGTTGGAATCACCGGCGCCGCCGAAAGCTGCGGATCGTTCAGATTGCGCGCAATTGCCTGCTTGATGATCTGCTGCTGATAGTTCAATGCGAGCTGGCTCTGGATCAGCGCCTGCTTGTCGCTGGCCACCGACGAGTCGTCGCTCACAATCTGCAGCGGAGCCACCGTGCCGATCTCCAGTTGCTTGCGGTCGTCCGCATCCAGCTTCGAGCTCTGCTCCAGTTGCCGTTCCTTGGCCTGCACGTCTTCGTACGCCTGCACCAGCCCCCAGTAGATGTTCTCCACCTGGTTCACGGTGTAGAGAATCTGCTCCCTGAAACTCGAATCGGTAATCCGCCGATCGTTCAGTGCCTGGTACATGAACCGCTTGTTCACCCAGATCCCCGCGCCCTGCAACAGTTGCTGCGTCACGGTAGCAGTGAAGCCTGCGCTGATCTGCGGGCTGTAATTGTTGTAAGGACTGTTCGAAGTGACTCGTTCGTTGTTGAACCCCACCTGCAGCCCCGTGCCTGTCACCCATCCCTGGTTATACGTGAAATTGTATTGGTCGGTATTGGTCGAGGACCGCGGAGAAAACAAGCTCGTCTGCGGAAACTCCTGCCGCTGTAATTCCACCAGGCTCGTCACCGTCGGATCCATGTAACTCTGCGGAGCAGGACCGGCGCCCGAGGTGCTGAATGTCACGCCGCCCACGCCGGCGCTCGCGCCGCCCGCGCCACCTGAGGTTCCACCCGGGCCGCCGCCCGAAACTGATCCTGACGTCGAAGCCGCGCCATTGAGCGTGTTGGCAACCACTCCAGTCGCTACGCCCTGCGGCGCTTGTCCTCCCTTAGTGCGCAGAATATCCGTGTCAGCAATATCCAGGTTGTACCGCGCAATCGCGATGTCGAAGTTGTTCTCAATCGCCAGCGCCAGCGCATCGGAAAGGCTCAGGTATATTTTCCCGTCCTTCACCAGGTCCGCCAGCCGCACCGAGTTCGCAAAGTTGGCCTTTGCAATCGATGTCGGACGGTACACGTTGATCGGATTGCCCAACAGGCCCGCTGCCGGCTTTGAAAAATCGCGCTTCGACGGCCTTAAGTCCAGCGGCTCTGTCGCCAGCGGAACCGGTGCCGCCGGCAAATCGGATGCCGCTTTGTCCGGCGCCTTTGATCCCGCTCCAGTCACCGTTTGCTGGGCAAACCCTGTGGGCATTCCCGCCGTCAGCGTCAACATCGCCAGCGCTGCTGCGCGCAGACGCATCCCTGACTGACCGCGACCGGCCCCCCTGCGATTTACCTCGGTGACCTTTTCCTGCTGCTCAAACACACGTGTACCGTACGATTGCATGATTCCTCTCCACGTTTAGTTGGGCATGTGGGGTGCCATTCTTCAAGACGCCCGGAAAACCCCTCCGGACGCAATATTTGATTTCCTCGCCCGGCTCAGGCGCCCGACTTTCGAACCCAGACCGAAGCGCAGCCGTTCGCTCTTCCATCAATACGCGAGCGGCCCGCAATTCGTTCCCAGTTCCTTAATCTCCAGGCTTCAATCACGTTATTCACTGGAATATGCGATTAGCTGAGTATATCCCACCTGCCGATTTTCAATCCCGTTGCCGAATTAAGCAGGTCTGACTCGCTTCGATCCAAACCATGACCATTTCATCCCGCTTTGTATCAGGGCCTGGCTTCAGCCGGGCCGCAAATCCCCACCAAATAGCGGTCGGGCTTTAGCCCCTGAACCGTCACCTTCAAAAGCCACGCTCCCACTAAACTCGATTACCCTGTTATCAACCCTGATTCCGCCCCTCAATCCCATGTCCGATCTCGCCCAACCCGCCCCGCGAACCTTCAAGCTCACCCTCGCCTACGATGGCGCCGATTTCAGCGGTTGGCAGATTCAGCCCGGCGAGCCCACCATCCAGGGTGAACTCCAGGCCGCCCTCGGCCGCGTCACCGGCGAATCCCCCCTCCCGCAAGGCTCAGGCCGCACTGACGCCGGCGTCCACGCACTCGCCCAGGTCGCAAGTTTCGAACTCCAGGCCAACATCCCCCATGAAAACCTGCTCCGCGCCCTCAACCGCACCCTTCCATCCGCGATCCGAATCATTCATTCTAGAACCGTGCGAAGCACCTTCCACGCCCGCCATTCCGCCCTCGCGAAAACCTATGAATATCGCGTCTTCCGCGAAACCATCTGCCCACCGTTCCTCGCCCGCTACGTCTACGCGTGTCCCTGGCCAATGGACGTGGATGCCCTGCAAAGGTCAGCCCACCTCTTCGAAGGCCGGCACAACTTCCTAAGCTTCGCCGCCACCGATCCCGACCTCACCACCCGCACCGCTGATTGCCAACACGAACGTGCCCAGGACACAATCGAGCCCACGGCGCTGTCCCAAACCGCCATCCGCACCATCTACTCCTCCACCTGGGAGCAAAAAGAAACCGAAGCCGGCGCCCTCCTGGTCTACCGCGTCCGCGGCAGCGGCTTTCTCCACCACATGGTCCGCAACCTCGTTGGAACCATGCTCGACATCGGCCGCGGCCGCATCCCCGTCGACGAAATCCCCAAAATCCTCGCCGCCCGCTCCCGCTCCGCCGCCGGCCCCACCGCCCCAGCCCAGGGCCTCTTCCTCCATTCGGTGGAATACCCCACTCAAGAGGAAAATGATCCCACTGCCTGACTGTCACCTGTTCACTTGTTCACTCCATCACCTGTTCACTGTCATCTGTAATCTGTAACCTGCTTCCCCTGCTACCCTTGAATCCAGACCATGCCCCCCTCCCCGCGCAGCTCGGCCTTCTCACAAGTCACGGCTTTAGCCGCCCAGCGCCCCATCCACGCCGCCTTTGCCTGGCTGCACAACAACCCCAAAACCATCCTCGACTGGCAGATCGACCTCGTCTCCATCCCCGCCCCGCCCTTCGGCGAAAAGGCCCGTTCCGAGTGGCTCCTCGCCCGCTTCACCGAGGCCGGCCTCGCTCAGGTCCATGCCGACACCGTCGGCAACGTCTTCGGCTTCCTGCCCACTCCCAATCTCGACCCCGAAAGCTCCGGCCCGGTCATCGTCCTCTCCGCTCACCTCGACACCGTCTTCCCCGCCAATACCCCACTGAACCCAGTCGTCAAGCAGGTGAACGGCGCCGCCCGTCTTGAAGCTCCCGGAGCCTGCGACAACGGTGCCGGGGTCGTTGGCATGCTGGCCATCGCCCATGCGCTCGTCCAGTCCAAAGTTGAACTGCCCGCACACCTCATCCTTCTCGGCAACGTCGGTGAAGAAGGCGAAGGCGACCTCCGCGGCATCCGTCACCTCTACAACAACAGCCCTCTAGCCGGCCGCATCGCCGCCCACATCGTTCTCGACGGCGCCGGAGCCGACTCCGCCGTCACCCAGGCCCTCGGCAGCCGACGTTTTCGGGTCACCATCACCGGCCCCGGCGGCCACAGCTTTACCGAGGCCGGCAGCCCCAATCCCATCGCCGCACTCGCCTCCGCGCTCGCCGCACTGGACCAGATCCCGCTCCCTCAGGATCCCCGCACTACACTGAACATCGGCACCATCCACGGCGGCACCAGCGTCAATTCCATCCCTGAATCCGCCCAGGCTTCCATCGACTTCCGCTCCACCGCCCCCGAGCAGCTCCTGCGCCTTGAAGTCGCCCTCCATCGCGCCGTTGAAGACTCCGTTGAGCAATCGAACTTCAAGGTCAAGCCTCCCGCCCAACGCAGCCGCGGCCTCCTGACTTTCACCATCTCCAAAATCGGTGACCGGCCCGCCGCCCAGCTTCCTGCCGATTCCCCCCTCATTGAGACCCTCCGTGCGGTCGACCGCCACCTCGGCTTCCACACCGATCTTCGCCTCGGTTCCACCGACGCCAACATCCCGCTGTCCCTGGGAATTCCCTCCTTATCCATCGGTGCCGGCGGCGACGGCGGCGGCGCGCACACCCAGGCCGAGTGGTATTCCGCCAAAGACCGCGAACTGGGCCTCCGCCGCGTCCTGCTCCTCACCCTCGCCATGTCCGAATGGGCCACCGAACAATAGCTCAAGCACTAGCTCTTCTCTTTCGGCCCCAACAAAGGCGGGTGCCCCATCCATGCGCCTTTTTTCAGCGCATGGGTTGGAAGTAACGAATCCAGCGCGACCTCCTGCGAACGTCCGTCCCACCGTAGGCGCCCGTCCCGGAGGGGCCGGATGAAATCAGGCACGGGTGGAACCCCCACCCCTGCCAGCCCCGCCGTCCTGTTGGGACTGCATGATTCCGGCCCCAAAATAATCCGCGGACAATTTGCCGATAATTTCCACCATTTGGCGCAGAATCGTTTCATAGCGCCAATTAAAACTTGAGGGTCGCCGGGCAAACGCCCGTAACCCCTTTGTTGTCTATTATCTGCAAAGAACTCCATTGCAATCATCCGCTTACAGCGCAGCCCATGCCCTATCCCGTTGAAAAACAAGCCACTTGCTTGCAGAGACGGGGGGGGGAGGGGTAGGGTATGGACCGGGCATATGCCCGGCGTGCTGAAGCTGACACGGTGGAATGTGGCCAACCCCGTGCGAGCCTCCCGCCAACCTCTGCCCCACCGCAGGTAACTGCCCTCCATCCTTGCGCCTTCTTCCTGGCGCAAGGGCCACCTAAGCCAGTGCGAGCGAAAAGCGAGCGTCCGCCGCACCGCAGGTGCTAGACTGCGCCCATGCGCGTCATTTCCACCCTGCTCTCCGCAGCCCTCGCCGCTGCGTCGCTCACCTCAGCCCAGACCGCAGCCCCTCTGGCCCCTGACGAGATCTTCTTCAACGGCGTCATCTACACCGGCGTGGGCCTCGCCGAAGACAAGCCTGAAATCGTCCAGGCCATGGCCATCGCCGGAGGCAAAATCCTCGCCGTCGGCACCAATCAGGAAATCTCCCGCCTCGCCGGTCCCCACACCCGCAAGCGCGACTTAAGCAGCACCAGCATCTTCGTCTTTCCCGGCTTCAACGACGCGCATGTCCACCTCGGCAGCGCAGGCAGCACCAAGCTCAACGTCGACCTGACCGGCGTCCAATCCCTCGCCGGCATGATGGCCAGCATCCAGACCTTCGCCGGCAACTCACCCGCCGGCCACTGGCTCACCGGCGGCAACTGGGATCACACTTTGTGGGTCAGCAAGATCCTCCCCACCCGTCAGGATCTCGATAAAGTCACCGCCGGCCATCCCACATTCCTCGATCGCATTGACGGTCACATCTCGATTGCCAACTCCGCCGCCCTCGCCGCCGCCGGCATCACCGGCAAAACCGTCCCGCCGCAAGGCGGAGCCATCGACCTCGACGCCAGCGGCAATCCCACCGGCATCCTCCGCGAATCAGCCCAGAACCTCGTCTACAAGGTCATTCCCCCGCCCAGCCACGACGAGCGTCGCCGCGGCGACGAGCTGGCCATCGCCGACGCACTCGCCCATGGCGTCACCAGCGTCCAGGACTTCAGCGACTGGGACGACTTCCTTATCTTTGAAGAGCTGGAAAAAGAGGGCAAGCTCCACCTGCGCATCACCGAATGGCTCCCCTTCAAGGCTCCACTGCTCGATCTAATCAGAATGCGCAATCACCATGACATGAACGACCCCATGCTCCACACCGGCTTCCTCAAGGGATTCATGGACGGCTCGCTCGGCTCCCGCACCGCAGCCCTCAAAGCCCCCTACGACGACGATCCCGGCAACACCGGCCTGCCCCAGTACACCCAGGCGCAGCTCAACCAGATGGCCCTCGAACGCGCCAAGGCCGGCTTCCAGCTTGGCTTCCATGCCATCGGCGACAAAGCCGCCGCCATGGCCCTCGACGCCTACTCCCAGCCCGGCATCTCCACCACGGCCCGCAATCGCATCGAGCACGCCCAGGTAGTCGATCCCGCCGACATCCCGCGCTTCAAGCAGCTCGGCGTCATCGCCAGCATGCAGCCCAGCCACCTGCTCACTGACATGAACTGGGCCGAAGCCCGTCTCGGTCCCCGGCGCGCCGCCTACTCCTACGCCTGGAAAGCCTTCCTCGACGCCGGCGTTCCCCTCGCCTTCGGCACCGACTACCCCGTCGAGCCCATCACGCCTTTCCGCGGCCTCTATGCCGCCGTTACCCGCAAGAACGAAGCCGGCACAAAGGAGTATTTCCCCGCCAACAAGCTCACCCGCGGCCAGGCGCTCTACGCTTACACCCAGGGCTCCGCCTACGCTGAATTCGCCGAGAAGCACAAAGGCAAGCTGGCCCCCGGCTACGACGCCGACTTCATCCTCATCGACATGAATATCTACTCCGTCGCCCCACCCGCCCTGCTCTCCGCCACCGTCCTGGCAACCTACGTAGCTGGCCGGCAATCTTACGCCGGCACAACCCCCGCCCAATAGCCCGCCCCTCCAGCTTTCATCCGGGTGCCCCAGAACCGGCGTTCCCGCGGACGGGCAGGTACCCTCTGGGTGGTCCGTGGGGTGGAGAGCCTGCCCTGTGCGAAGTCGAAGGATCCCGCTTTTGGGACCTGCGGGAGACATGAACTGGCCGCGCCACCGAACTCTCGGTCCCCCGTGCCCCGTAGCCAAGCCTGCACCTTATGCCAGGAAAAACAGGCCCGCGAGCAAAACTGACCAGACGCTTCCCCTTGACCCGGCTAATGTGGGTGAACAACACCAGATTCCATCAGGAAAGAGGCGCAACATGGTTCCCCAACCGATCACCCGCTTTCCCCACAGGCACAACCGCAACGGCTCACACGATTCCATCTGCACCCGCTGCCATCTGACCGTCGCATCGGTCCGAAACGAATCGGACCTCGCCCTCTATGAGCAGGACCACGCCTGCAACCCGATCCGGCTCTACCAGCTCAGCGAAGACCTGCTCCACACACGCACACCTCTGGCCTTTTAGAACGGGACGCGCCACCGGAAACGTCGGGCACTTCCCTGATCGTCGGCGCTTCCCTGATCTCTGATCTCTGACCCCTGATCTCTG
>Ga0224555_1002264_pt1 | contig 23219 bp, 19 predicted proteins | sample 714S23034metaG_FD_180687 | JGI IMG/M metagenome (GOLD analysis project Ga0224555, IMG submission 180687) | Peat soil microbial communities from Stordalen Mire, Sweden - 717 S2 30-34 | ecosystem: Environmental > Terrestrial > Soil > Wetlands > Peat | place: Sweden: Norrbotten County, Stordalen...
TCGACCGGTTTTGGTGTCGGGGCGACTTCCGCCGAGAGCGCGCCAAGTGGGAGAAAACAGGCGAGGATAAGGAATGCACTTCGCAGGAGCAGGAAGTCCAAACGCACAGCGTCACAACGGGTGGAGCAACGAGGTCGAGTGAGCTTCTTCACTTTTATGCTGCAAGAGAATGCCGTTGGCGAGCGCATTGGCAAGCGATTTTTTACTCGGTTGCGGAGCGGAATTCCTGCTTGAGAATGCACGAGCGGTCCAGCATCGTTATTGCGCGAAGTTTAGTCCCGACCGTCCCAACCTCGGCCCAATCCCGGCTCGCTTTTGGGATATGTGTTACTTTTTGCTCAAACTTTACGTTGTTTATTGATACAAAGTGCTACCTAATTCAATTTGATTGAGCCAAAGGCGAGGATAGCCGCGCCAAGGCTATTCAAAGTGTTCATGCCTTTTCGCGCGACATCGATTTTAGTACTTAGTCTGGTCTGGCTGCTGGCGGTGGGCGGAGTCAGCGCGCAAGATTCCGCGCCGACCGAGTACCAGATAAAGGCTGCATTCCTTTATAATTTTGCGAAATTCGTCGAATGGCCCCCGTCAGCCTTCTCAGAGAACAACTCCCCGATTGTCATCGGCATTTTAGGCGAAAACCCCTTCGGCAACGACCTCGTAAAAACAGTTCGGGACAAAACTCTCAATAACCGCCCGTTGGTGATTAAGGAGTTTCACTCCCCCGTGGAAGCCACAAACTGCCACATCCTTTTCATCAGCACTTCCGAAAAAGCACGTTTGCCGCAGATTCTCGAGGCCCTCCGCGAGGTCAGCGTGCTGACGGTAGGGGAAATGGATCGCTTTACCGAAGCGGGCGGCATGATCAATTTTGTCCGGGAAGGGAACAAAATACGTTTCCAGATTAACGAGGTCGCGGCCAAATCTGCGGGCTTGAAGGTTAGTTCCAAGCTCTTGAGCCTCGCCTTCCGTCCGCCCCGCTAACGTCTGGGTTTTCAAGTGCGCACGGCTCCGGCATTCGAGCAGAATGTAGCGACTCCCACAGGAGTTAAGGGAGTCGCCGGTTGGACACTCCGCTTCGGATTTTCACAGCGCCTCTTAATATCCGTAGCCACACGAAGGAACCTCATTAGCTGGTGATGATGCACGTGGCACACCAATTGCATGTGCTACAAAGGCCGCATGAAAACAGGCTTGAATACGCAAAAATGTGGACGAATCTCGTCCGATTCCGGGGCAGTGTGCGGGGTTGTTCCTAACGGCTATCCTGGCCAACATCTCCAGTCGGCAGGAAAGTCCGGGTGGGTTGCTGCCGACCCCAATAGGTTTGCCGAGAACGGCTGGAAAACCAAAACGTGTGGGGACGATCCTCTGAAACTATGAAACCGTTCCGTGACCGCCCAATTCAACAGAAGATGCTGGTGATGACCCTGCTCATCTGCGGCGCGGTCCTCTGCGTCGCCATCGCCGCGCTTTTCTCGTTCCAAGTGTTGAACTTCCGCTCCAACTTCCAGCGCGACGCAGCCACTTTGGCGGTCATCATCGCCAACAACAGCACGGCCGCAATGGCATTTAAGGATGACAAAGCCGCGACCGAGGTGGTGGGTGCGCTCAAGGCCAAGCCCACTGTGGTGGCGGCGTGCCTGGTTTTGCCTGATGGCTCCTTGTTCGCCCACTATGGAAACACTGAGGACGCCAAAGAGTTGTCGCAGTTTCCGCCCGCGAGAGAATACCGTTTCAAAGGTGGGTATTTGCTTTTCACACAGCCAGTCGAGTTGAACCAGGAGCAACTGGGCACACTTTATTTGCGGTTTGACTTCCGGCGAACGTTTCTGGAACTGCTCAGTTTCTACGCATTGGTTATCCTGGGCATCATAATCGTCTCCACGGGACTGGCGGTGTTTCTTTCAAGGCGCTTGGGACACACGATAACTGGTCCAGTCCTCCAATTGGCGCAGATCGCCCAGATCGTCGGTGAGAAAAAGGACTACTCGGTGCGCGCCTCCGTGAGCAGGCGGGACGACGAACTTGGCCGGCTGACGGGCGCCTTCAACGAGATGCTCAGTCGCATTCAGAGCCAAGATGCTGCGCTTAACCTTTCGCAACAGAGGATGGAAGCGTTAATTCACTCGATTGATGGCATCGTCTGGGAACGCACACCGGATACGTTTCGGTTCACCTTCATCAGCCGCCAGAGTGAAGATTTGATCGGTTACGCGCCGCAGGCCTGGTTGGACCAGCCGAACTTCTGGGAGGAGAAATTGCATCCGCAAGACGCCGCCAAAGCAGTTCAGACCGGCCACGAAATGGCGGCGCGCGGTGAACCCTACAGTTATGAATACCGGATGGTCGCAGCCGATGGCCGGACCGTCTGGATCCGGGAGAGCGGCACGGTGCTGGTTGAGAAAGGCCAGCCCGTGGCCATGCGCGGCATCTTCCACGACATCACCCGGCAGAAATTGGATGCGGAGCAACTCGACAAGCTCAACCGGCAGTTAATTGACACCTCCCGCAGTGCAGGTATGGCGGACGTGGCGACCGGCGTGCTGCACAACGTCGGAAACGTGCTAAACAGCGTGAGCGTGTCCGCCACAGTGGTGGCCGATCGCTTACGACATTCCAAGGTACTCAAGTTGTGCCGCGCGACGGCCATGCTGCGCGAGCAAAACAGTCACTTGGGTGATTTCCTCACGACCGACCCCAAAGGCAAACTTATCCCTGGTTTTCTCAGCACAGTCTCTGAAGAACTGGCCAGCGAGCGGACTGAACTCATCGCCAGAATGGACGCCGTCGGCGAGCACATCAAACACATCAGGGAGATTGTGACGATGCAGCAGAACTATGCCAAGGTTTCCGGCGTCTATGAGAATCTGTCGCCAATGGAATTGGTCGAAGACGGACTGCGTTTGAATGTTGCGGCGTTTGAACGGCATCACATCGAGCTGGTCCGGGAGTTTGAGGAAAACCTGCCGAAGGTGTGCGTGGACCGGCACAAGTTTTTGCAGATTCTCATCAACCTCCTCCGGAACGCGAAGCATGCGATGGAGCACGTGGTCGAGCGCGAGCGACGCATGATCATCCGTATGGGCATGGCGTCACCGGACCGCGTGAAGGTGGTTGTCAGCGATAATGGCATCGGGATTCCCCCAGAGAACATGTCCAAGATTTTCAACCACGGTTTTACGACCAAGAAGGACGGTCACGGCTTCGGCCTCCACAGCGGGGCCAACGCCGCGAAAGAAATGGGCGGCAGTCTTACGGCTCGCAGCGACGGTCACGGCCAAGGCGCCGAGTTTACGCTGGAACTCCCCGCAGCTCCGCCTCCCGGGAGTGAAGGGAAAACTGTACATAGCTAATGATGAAAACATCCGATCTTCAGCCCAACCATCGCATACTGATCATTGATGACAATGAAAGCATCCATGCCGACTTCCGAGATATCCTCTGCCCAGGCAGCTCCAGCAGTGCCGCAGCGAGGAAAGTGGAAGCAGCGCTCTTTGATGAAGATCCGCAGGCTGATCAGGGCAGTTTCGAATTGGACTCAGCCTATCAGGGGCAGAGTGGACTGGTGATGGTGGAACAGGCACTTGCAGAAAAGCGGCCCTACGCCCTGGCCTTCGTGGACGTGCGGATGCCGCCTGGTTGGGACGGCGTGGAAACCATTGCCCGTATCTGGAAAGTATGTCCCGAAATCCAGGTCGTGATTTGTACCGCCTACTCGGATTACTCCTGGGAGGAAATGCGCGCAAAAGTCGGCCAGGCCGACAGCTTGCTCATCCTGAAAAAGCCGTTCGACAATGTGGAAGTGCAGCAGCTTGCCCATGCTTTGAGCAAGAAGTGGCTGCTCAATAACCAGACCCGGGTGCAAATAACGGAATTGCAGGAGTTTAATGAAAAGCTGGTCGCATCCGAGGAGCGCTTCTCTAAGGCGTTTCACGAAAGTCCAATTCCCTGCGGCGTCCAGAGTCTTCCCGATCAGCGCTTCGTGGATGTGAATCAACGCTTTGCCGAAGTCTCTGGATACAAACGCGAGGAGATTATTGGCCGCAACCCGGCGGAGTTGTTCCTGTGGGAAAAACCTGCGACTGCTGATCAGTGGTATGAAAGTTTGTTGCGACAGGAATTGGTGCGGGATAGGGAGGGCAATATTCGCAACCCGACAGGCGTCTTGCGTGAGATGCTGGTATCCCTGTCCTCGATCACTTTGGGAGGACGGCCCCATGTGCTGTTGCTGGCCCAGGACATCTCGGAGCGCGCTTTAATGGAGCGCCAGCTTCGCCAAGCACAAAAGATGGAGGCCATTGGTCAGTTGGCTGCCGGTGTGGCCCACGATTTCAACAACATTCTCACGGTGATTCAAGGGCACGCCGGCATTATGCAGCACCAATTGGACTGCAGCAGTCCGCAAACAAAATCGGTTGAGCAGATCAGCAGGGCGGCCGGCCGTGCTGGCACGCTCATCCGGCAACTGCTCATGTTCAGCCGCAAGCAGGTCATGCAATTCCGACATCTGGACCTCAACGACACCTTGCGCAACACTATCAAGATGCTCGAAAGGTTGGTAGGGGAGCATGTGCAGATTGATTTTCATCCTCAGGAGTCGCTGCCCGCCATCCACGCCGACAGCAGCATGGTGGAACAAATCGCCATGAATCTGGCGGTCAACGCCCGGGATGCCATGCCCAATGGTGGACGCGTTTCAATTATCACCTCACTTGAAACCGTTCACCGCGCGCCCACGCCGATGGATCCTGAACGCCGCGACGGGGAATATGTTTGCCTTGCTTTCGGCGACAACGGAACCGGGATGGACGCGCAGATCATCAGTCGAATCTTCGAGCCTTTCTTCACAACAAAGGCGGCTGGAAAGGGCACCGGCTTGGGCCTTTCCACGGTTTTTGGTATTGTCCAGCAGCACCAAGGCTGGCTGGATGTGGACAGTAAACCGAACCAAGGCACGACATTTCGGATTTACTTTCCGCCGAGCCAACAAGTGGCTGAGAAAACGGAACTGACGGTTAATAACGTTCTCCGTAACGGCTCCGAAACCGTCCTCGTCGCAGAAGATGAAGACGCCTTGCGCGAGATGGTGGTCGCAGTCCTGCGAAGCCAGGGTTATACCGTGTTGGAAGCTGCGTCCGGCCGCCATGCGATCGAAGTGTGGGAGCAAGCAAAGCGTCCGATTGACTTGTTGGTGACCGACATGGTCATGCCAGGGGGCATTTTGGGCGGCGAGCTAGCGGAACGGCTCGCGGAGAAATCCCCAACTCTCAAGGTGATTTACACCAGCGGCTACAGTCCCGGCATGGCGGGCAAAGGGGTTTCGCTGCTTGAAGGTCGAAACTTTCTGGCTAAACCCTATACGGTAGGCGAACTGGCGCAATTCGTTCGTGAATGCCTTGACGCCCCGCTGCGGCGGAATTGATGTTCACCTTGCGCAACCTTCACCCCCTTGAGCTTCAACGTGGTTTTGGCAAGCAACCGCATTTCGTCGTCCGGCACTTTCGGCGACAAAATTTGAGCGAACTGGCCCTTCATTTCGTCCATGCCAGGCACCTCGATTTCGCTGAAGCCAAAGAATTTTTCGTTGCCACTGCGGATGATAAGCAGGAATTGTTGTTTTTGTCCGTCGCGCAATTCGCCCATGAGAACCACAAACTCGCGCCGGTCAAACGCCTCGGACGGCGGTTCGGTCATGTCGAATGTTTCGCCCGGCTTGGCGAACTTCACCCAGGCTTCCAGCGTCATCACGATCGCGGTCGCGGCATAGGCGATGGCCGCAACGGTGGACATTAAAGTGCCTGTCCACGGTCGTCTTAGGGCGGTTGATGGTTCACTCACGTATTTTATCAAACGTTTTGACCGGCAACGCCGTGAACGACAGCCGGTCGAGGATTTCGCACAGCTCAGCGGGGAAAGCCGCGAAACCAAATACGATTCTTCGAGGGAAAAGGTTGCCGGGGTAATCGAGCAGTTTTGCACTTTCCCGGCTCTCGAACGAGTGAAGCTCCTTGAACGCACGCTATTCAGCTTTTTGGTGGGAAACGAGGACCTGCACCTGAAGAACTTTTCACTGATTACCCGAAATCAGAAGGTCGAACTGGCGCCGGCGTATGATTTTCTGAACGCAACGATTCTGATCAAGAACCCGAAAGAAGAATTGGCGTTGCCCCTGAAGGGGGACAAATCACGACTGACTCGTAATGACTTCCTGGATTACTTCCCCTGCGAGCGCCCGCAAATCTCGCCGACGATTCACACAGATAAATCGAGTTGCATCTTTTTCAAAGAAATGCTTTGCTTAGCTTGGAAAATAAAACGATTGATTTATTACGACCATGAAAAGTAAACTCTTTGCCTTTCTTACTATTTCAGTTTCACTGCTATCCAGCCAGTGCATTTATGCTAGTGGAACCAATGACCCCGCCGTTGAACTCAAGGCTTTGGTCAAGCAAATCCAAGTCAAACTCTCGCAAGGTCATAAGACCGAAAGCGAATATGCAATCGAACTCAAACAATTTGACAGCTTATTGGCCGAGCATCAGGGTGAAAGAACCGATGCTGTGGCACAAATCCTCTATATGAAGGCGACCTTGTATAGCCAAGTATTCGGCGACGCGACGCATGCGGATGAATTGATGAAGCAACTGAAGACGGATTTTAAGGGTACTCAGTTCGTCGCTCTTTTGGAAAAGCAGGAAGCAAGACAGGCTGAAGCGCAGGCGATTCATGGTGGTCTGGTTGAAGGAAGCAAATTCCCGGATTTTAATGAACAGGATGTCAACGGCAAATCCATTTCCGTCGCCAACTATAAAGGCAGGGTGGTATTGGTTGATTTTTGGGCAACATGGTGCGGCCCGTGCCGGGGCGAAGTCCCCAACGTCGTGGCTGCTTACCAGAAATATCACGCCAAAGGGTTTGAAATTGTGGGCGTCAGTCTCGATCAAGATAGAACGAAGTTAATCAATTATACCGAGAGTCAGCACATGACGTGGCAGCAGTTTTTTGACGGTCAGGGCTGGAGTAACAAGCTTGGCGTGAAATATGGCATCCAATCCATTCCGGCTTCCTTCCTGCTCGATGGCAATGGCAACATTATCGGCAAAGACCTGCGCGGTGATGCGCTGGAAGCTGCCGTCGCCAAAGCCGTGGCGGCAAATTAGATTTCCGGTTGACGTTCACCCACCTCAATTTCCAACCACTGTTCACACTGGCAGGGGAGATGGTGGTTTTTGAATTCCTAAAACCAAACGAATTTGCCCCAGCGGCTCCGGGTGTTCGATTTTTATTTCAGGCTTCTATTTAACTAAAACTCACAGATTCCTTAAGCCGAAAAACGGTCTTATCCCGAAACCGCCCATGCAACCGAACCTCGCCAATCAATGTGGCATTCACCAGCGTCCCCGAAGTGGTGTATTTGGCGACACTGCCACCGGATTCCACTACATACAAGTAACCGCCTGACTCAGCCATGCCAGTCGGGCCGCCCACGCCGGTAATGAATGACGCATTTATTGTTTGTCCTGAAAGCGTGTACTCACCAATTGTGCCACTTCCATAATTAGCCACGTAGATCTGCCCCCACGCTGAAGTGGCCGCTAACCCCAAAGTTGGCACTATTAGACCGAAGGTGATTGTTTTCATATTGTCGGTTCCGAGGTTAAGCAGCGTTGTTACGGAAACTTGCCCAACAAGTCAATAGCGCTCGGGGCGGTTCGAGAGAACACCCAGTGTTTTTTTAAAATGTCGCGCTGCTCACGCAGGTGTCGGTTCTCGCGCACGGCGGCGTCCAACTGGTCTTGCAGACCCGCAAATGGGATCCAGATAAAACACGCGGGCGCTATTGGAGGGACGATGTCCCTCGCAATTTAGAATTGGAAACTTTCATAATCTTCTTTGAAAAGGAACTTGGTTTCGTTGCCTGTGATCTCAACTTTAATCTGGAAGATGGATTTGAACAAATTGCCATCTTCTGCAATTTCAACCCTGAATTTCATTCCATTGAAGTTCCGATATTTGAAGGTGCGCGGGGGTTGACCTGGAACCGAACAACCCGGAGCGTGAGGGCGGAAATCGTTCCGGCGTCATATCCAGGGTCGGCAATAACACGGAGCACTTCCCATTCTGACTTTCGTCCTGACTTCGGGTTTTTTTAGACTTGCTCGCGGGTTCGAAAACGGCGACCTTCCTGGCTCGCTAAAGTGGCGAAAGACCACGAAACACAAGAGTTTTCAAGAGTCTTTCAGCACTAGGGGCGCGGTTAGCTCAGTGGTAGAGCACTTCCTTGACACGGAAGGGGTCAGAGGTTCGAACCCTCTATCGCGCACCATCTTTTCCGGGCAAATAATCAAATTCGCTGTTTTTTCTGACAGATTCCTGACACATTTCAGGATAAATGTGCCCCACCGCTTCGGATCACGAGGGCATGTGGCCAGCCCCCACCTTCGCCTCGAAGCCGGAAGAAATCCGCCCCGGTGTTACGCGTCCGCAAGGCGCGAACCATCGTCGTCACGGCGGCATTGTTGGTGTCGATGGCATCCAATGGGTCCACTATGTTCTGATTTTCGCGAAGTCGCGTGTTTGGTCTTGCGCCACCGGCTCGGGGTGGCTCAACTTCTGATTGTAGGCAAGCTCGGATACTCTTACGGTCAAATAACTCGAACGGGCCGAATTTGAGCCATCGCGGGGATAAGAGGTGTTAACGGATCGAAACCGGACACCCTGCCGTTGTCCAACCGGTCTGGGTAAAGTGTGCGGAAAATGGAACATAAGTTATCTCGTCTCTTCACCTTTTCTCATCAGGGGTGTGATGGGTTAGTGTTGCAGCAATGACAGTTGCCGACAAATATGAAGCCGGTCAACTTGCTTTTCGTAAAGATCCAGCAGGGGTTTCCACGCCGTCTGATTCAAAAGAATGACACTTTCCGGGCGCGGCACCGCGGACAGCGCTGCCGCATGTTGCTTTCAGTCAGCTTGTGCCTGGGGACAGCGGTCAGTTCCGGAATTTGCGCGCAGCAGCCCGGCGCGCTTCTGCCGCCGGGCGTGGAGGCCGTTTGGGACCTGGGCAACGCGTTTCACGAAACCACGCCCACCCGTGAGCGAATTTGCCTCAATGGATTATGGCAGTGGCAACCGGCCGATGCGCAGTCGGAACCGGCGCCGGCGGGCAATTGGGGCTATTTCAAGGTGCCGGGCTGCTGGCCGGGGATCACCGATTACATGCAAAAGGATTGCCAGACAGTGTACTCCCATCCGAGCTGGGCCAGTCGCAATCTCGGCAGCATCACCGCAGCATGGTACCGGCGTGAGTTCCGGGTTCCCGACAACTGGGCCAACCGCCGTATTACCCTTTGCGCGGAATACCTCAACTCATACGCAGCCGTATATGTGGACGGCGAGCGCGCAGGCGAAATCCACTTTCCAGGCGGCGACCTCGACATAACGTCGGCCTGCCGGCCGCGCGTTACTCACTCGCTCGCGCTGCTCGTGGTGGCGATGCCGCTCAAGGGTGTCATGCTCTCCTACACCGACAGCGCCTCGGCTCGACAGGTGAATGGCTCAGTCGAGCGGCGGGGCTTGTGTGGCGACGTGTACTTGAGCAGCACCCCTCGCGGGCCGCGCCTCGCTGACATCAGGACCGACACATCCGTGCGCAAGCGCGAATGCACTTTCGACGCTGCCATCGAGGGCCTGGCACCTGGCGAGCAATACCTCTTGCGCGCGAGCGTTTCGCAGGACGGTCGCAGCCTCAAGACACTGACGAGCCGGGCGTTCCAGGGGCGCGACCTCAAAGAGGGGCGCATTGCGTTTACCGGGAAATGGATGCCCGACCGGCTTTGGGACATCCACACGCCCCAAAACATCTGTATCCTCAAACTCTCGCTGCTGGACGCCGCCGGCCGGGTCCTGGACACCGACTGGACCGTGCGGTTCGGGTTCCGCGAGTTCTGGATCGAGGGCCGGGATTTCTACCTCAATGGCACGCGCATTTTTCTCTCGGCCGTGCCGCTGGAAAACGCCCAGGTTGGCGCTTCAACGGCCACCTACGCCGCCGCTCGCGAGAGCCTCGAACGCCTCAAGAGCTTCGGCATCAATTTCGTCTATACTGGCAACTATGGCTGTGAGCCAGGTTCGCACCTGGGCTTTGCGGAAATCCTGCAGGCGGCCGACGATGCGGGCATGTTGGTAGCTTTTTCTCAACCCCACTTCAGCCATTACGACTGGCAGGGGCCGAACGCTGACCAAACCAACGGGTACGCCCGCCACGCCGAGTATTACGTGCGCGCGGCCCAGAATCATCCTTCGGTCGTGATGTACTGCATGAGCCATAACGCCACGGGCTACAACGAAGACATGAATCCGGACATGATTGACGGGATTCATGACGCCCGTGACACCTGGGCGCTCCGGAACTGCGCGCTGGCCTTGCGCGCGGAAGCGATTGTGCGGCGCTTGGACCCGAGCCGCATTGTTTATCATCATGCTTCGGGGAACCTGGGCTCGATGCACACCGTCAATTTCTACCCGAATTTCGTCCCGGTTCAGGAACTCTCCGATTGGTTCGAGCACTGGGCGGCCCAAGGCGTCAAACCAGTGTTCACCTGTGAATACGGCGCGCCCTTTACCTGGGACTGGACGATGTATCGCGGCTGGTACAAAGGGCGACGAGAATTCGGCAGCGCCGCCGTGCCGTGGGAGTTTTGCATTGCGGAGTGGAACGCGCAGTTCTTCGGGGACCGCGCCTTCCAAATCAGCGAACCGGAAAAGGAGAACCTGCGCTGGGAGGCGAGACAGTTCCAAGCCGGCAGACTCTGGCATCGCTGGGATTATCCCAACGAGGTGGGATCGTCACGATTCGAGGAACGCTACCCTGTGTTCGCCCTGTATCTCACCGACAACTGGCGCGCCTTTCGCACTTGGGGCGTGTCGGCTATCTCACCGTGGGAGTTCGGGCACTTTTGGAAACTACGCGATGGCGTGGACAAGAGCCGCCAGGAATTGACGGTCGATTGGCAGAACCTGCAGCGCCCGGGGTTCAGTCCCGATTACGTCGGGCAGCGCTACGAGCGGATGGACCTGGCCTTCGATCGGTCTGACTGGAGAGTCACGCCCGCCGCCCAGGCTCTCATCCGTAACAACCGGCCCTTGCTGGCCTGGCTCGGCGGCAAGTCGGTTGCGTTCACCAGTAAGGACCACAATTTCTACCCGGGCGAAACGCTCGAAAAGCAGCTCATCCTCATCAACAACTCCCGCCAAAGCGTTACGTGCGACTGCCAGTGGTCATTCGGCCTGCCGCAAACTCGGGCCGGCAGCAGGCGCGTCACCGTGGCGACCGGCCAGCAGGAGCGCATTCCGTTGCGGTTCGAATTGCCGGCAACGCTGGCGTCCGGCAATTACGAACTCAACGCCACGGTGAAATTTAGTGATGGCGAGACCCAGAAAGACAGTCTTTCCATCGACATCACGCCACCACCAACAGCCCCGCAGGTGAGGGCAAAAGTCGCTCTATTCGATCCCAAAGGCGAAACCGGCGCGTTGCTGGACAAGTTGGGAATTCCGACCCAGCCCGTGGCGGCTGATGCCGATTTGTCGGCCTGCGACATCTTCATAGTTGGGAAGTCCGCGCTGACCGCTGGAGCGGCCGCGCCCGATGTCAGCCGCGTGCGCGACGGCTTGAAGGTGCTCATCTTCGAACAGACTTCCGAGGTGTTGGAGAAGCGGTTTGGGTTTCGGGCGGAAGAGTATGGCCTGAGACGGGTCTTTGCGCGGGTGCCGGATCATCCTTCCCTGGCCGGAATCGGTGCGAGTGCAACCTGTGCGATTGGCGGGGCGAGGCAACGCTTACGCCGCCGCGACTGAACTACGAAACACGGCCCGGCTACGGGCCGACCGTTCAGTGGTCCGGGATCCCGGTCACTCGGGCGTGGCGTTGCGGCAATCGCGGCAACGTGGCGTCCGTCCTGATCGAAAAGCCGACCTGCGGCGATTTCCTGCCGCTCCTCGACGGCGGGTTCGATCTCCAGTTCAGCCCGCTGATGGAGTACCGCGAAGGCAAGGGCCTCGTGCTCTTCTGCCAGATGGACGTAACGGGGCGCACCGAGATCGAGCCGGCGGCCGAGATGCTGGTGCGCAATCTCCTCCAATACCTTTCCGCCTGGACACCTTCACCGCGACGGAAAGCCCTTTATGCCGGGCCTCCTGCCGGCAGGAACCATCTCGAATCGCTCGGCATTTCTCTCGATTCCTACGCCGTCGGAAAGCTGTCACCTGACCAGGTCCTCGTTTTAGGTTCGGGCGCTGGACCAACGCACGCGGGCTGCACAGCAGCTCTGGCCGACTGGCTCAATGCCGGCGGGAATCTGCTGGCGATCGGGCTGGACCAAGAGGACGCCTCAGCGTTGTTTCCCTTCACCGTCACGATAAAGAAAGCGGAACACATCTCGGCCTTCTTCGAACCGTTCGGCCTGAACACGCTGCTGGCGGGTATTGGGCCGGCGGATGTCCACATCCGCGCTCCCCGCGAGCTGCCACTCGTTTCCGCGGGAGCACGGATTGTCGGCGACGGCGTCCTGGCTCGAGCCGAAGACGCGAACGTCGTGTTCTGCCAGCTCGAACCCTGGCAATTTAAGTCCAGCCAATCGAATCTTAAGCGGACTTACCGCCGCGCTTCCTTTCTCGTGTCGCGCCTGCTGGCGAACATGGGAGTGGCGGGTGCCACGCCGCTGCTCGACCGCTTCCACCGGCCCATCAACGTCGCGCAACCGGAAAAACGCTGGCTGACCGGCCTCTACCTGGATCAGCCGGAAGAATGGGATGACCCATACCGGTTTTTCCGCTGGTGAAGCACCGGAGCGCACGATTCTGATCATGTCCCCTGCGGTTTTTTCGAATACTCACGAAGGCAGTCTTTCCGGTTCGAACCTTCTGTCGTGCAAAGTCTTCTTTCGAAGGGCCTTGCGGTTCAAATTGAATGGGGACATGCGGGCGGCGCTGCTGGCCGGAGGAGCGGGCGGGGTGGACGCACACGTGTCTCCACCAACCGCGCCAAAACTCCCAGGGCCTTTCGTTTTGAAGTGTTCATGAGCGAATGTCTCCTTAACTGAAGACCACTGTGCGGCTCACGTGCTCCGGTAGTACAGCCAAGAGGGCGCCGGAATAAATGTTGTTTTGACGCGACGAAAGTTTAATTTGGTGGTTGTTTTTGGTGAAAACGTTTACCGAACTGAACTTTTCCGGGCGGCTCGTTGCCGTCGAGGGCCTCGATGGCTCGGGCAAGTCCACCCAGATCTATCTGCTCAAACGCTGGCTCGAGGCCGAGGGCGTCCGGGTTTATTTCAGCGAATGGAACTCGTCGGAGCTGGTCAAGTCCGCCACGAGCAAGGGCAAAAAGCGCGAGCTGCTCACCCCGAACACATTCAGCCTGATTCACGCCACCGATTTCGCCGATCGATACGAGCGGCATCTGTTGCCGCTGCTCCGCGCCGGTTATGTGGTGTTGTGCGACCGCTACATTTTCACCGCGTTCGCCCGCGACGTTGTGCGCGGCTGTCCGCCGGCGTGGGTGCGCGGCCTTTACAGCTTTGCGGCGCTGCCCGACCTGACGTTTTTTTTCAAGGCGGACCTCGAGGTGTCGCTCAACCGCATTCTGGAGGGGAGGCCCAAGCTGAAGTTTTTTGAAGCGGGGATGGACTTGCGGCTTTCGAGCGATCCGTATGAAAGTTTCCGGATCTTTCAGGGCCACATCCTGGAGCAGTACCTCGCGATGAGCACGGAGTTCAACTTTGTGGTGATCGACGCGAACCAGCGGGTGGAAGCGCAGCAGGAGATCGTGCGCCAGTTGGTCAGTCGCTGCATCGATCTGGCCCGGTTCAAGCGCCGCAGCCCGTTGCCGCTGCCGCCACCGATGCGGCGGCCGGGAAAAGCGGTGGAGTTCGATGATGAGCCAGTGGAATGAAGACAAAAAAACAGAACCATATCGTGATCCCGCAGCCGGTCCGGCGGCGGTTTTACGGTCACGGCATCCCCGGCGTTCAACTCGATGACCTGGTCGGCAAACTCATCGCGGTGGAAGGCGCGGACGGCTCGGGACGCTCCACCCAGATCGCCCGGCTGGTGGTATGGCTGGAAACGACCGGTCATGGCACCGTCCAGGTCGGGCTGAAGCGCTCGACGCTGGTGAGCGAGGAACTGGAGCGGGCCCAGGAAGGGAACATTCTGAGCCGCACGACGCTGAGTTTGTTTTATGCGACGGATTTTGCCGACCAGTTGGAAAACATCATCCTGCCTGCGCTCAAGGCGGGGTTCATCGTGCTGGCGGATCGTTACATTTACACGTTGATGGCCCGTGACATGGTCCGCGGGATGGATGATGTCTGGCTCAAAAACCTTTACGGGATCGCCCTCGAACCCGATGCGGTGTTCTACCTGGCGGTCGAAGCCGAGGAACTGGTCCAGCGCAATCTTTCGAAAAGCGCCACGCTGGATTACTGGGAGAGCGGCATGGACCTGGGCCTGTCCCGCGACATGTTTGACAGCTTCGTGCAATACCAGACCGCCATGCAGGCCGCCTTCCGGCAACTGCAGAAAACATACGGGTTCACGATCGTGGACGGCAACCACTCCGTCGATGCCGTCACGGTTGAATTGCGGAAAAAGATCGGCGCCGTGCTGACGGGGAAATAGGCCATCAGGCCAGCCCCAGGTTTTTCAGGATCCGCACCGTCGAGAGGGCCTTGTTCAGGGTGTAGAAATGAATCCCCGGCGCGCCGGCGCGCAGCAAATCCTCGCACTGTTTCGTGGCGTATTCGATGCCAAACTCGATCGCGCCCGCTTCGTCCCCACCCAATTCCTCCAGCTTCGCCATCAGGGGCGCGGGAATGCGGGCGCCGCAGAGCGCGGTGAACCGTTTGATTTGAGAGCCGCTCAAAATCGGAATGATCCCGGGCACCAGCGGTGCTTTCACGCCCAGCGCGCGCGTCATGTGATCCCGAAATCCATAAAAGTCGGCGTCGTCGAAAAAAAGCTGCGTCAATACGTAGTCCGCTCCCGCATCGATTTTCTCCTTCAGATGCCGCCAGTCGGCGAGCTTGCCCTCCTTGCAGGCGACGTGCCCCTCGGGGAATCCGGCGACACCGATGCAGAAATCATCGAACTCCCGGATGAACCGGACCAACTGGCTGGAGAATTCAAATCCGCCCGGCGTCATCTGGAATTCGCCGCCGCCGGGAGGGTCACCGCGCAGGGCCAGCACATTCCTCACTCCCAGGGCGCGGATCTGACCGAGCAACTGGCGGATTTCCTCCTTCGTGGAACAAACGCACGTCAGGTGCGCCACGGTGGTGAGGCCATGCAGCCTCTGAATGCAGTCGACGATCTTCAGCGTCTTGTCCCTCGTGGTCCCGCCGGCCCCGTAGGTCACCGAGCAGTAGTCCGGCTTCGCATCGAGCAGCGCCGGGAGGGTCTTTTCGAAAAGAGCGCGGTCTCCTTCATCTGTTTTCGGCGGGAAGAATTCGAAGGAGATCACCGGCTTGCCCGCGGCGCGCCCGGCGGCGTAGATGTCTCGGACCAATTGCATGAATTACCAGATGACGCCCCGGAGTGTGAAGCAATCCGGGCTTCGTGGGAAGCCCTTAAAACTCAAAACCGCGCTTTCTCCTCGACTCCTCCACCCCGGCTGACCCCAAGATGGGAAGGTGCGCATCTGCGTCATTTTCAATCCGACCGCTCGAGGGGAGAAAGCCAGGCGCTTTCACAGGCACCTCGCCGAGATCGGGGCCAGGTGCACCCTGATGCAGACGGCGGCGATCGAGGATGCCCGCCGGCTGGGGGCCGAAGCCGTCCGCGATGGCTTTGAAATCATCGTCGCGGCCGGCGGCGACGGGACGCTCAACGAGGTGCTGAACGGAATCGCGGACGTGCCCGACGGTTTTCACCGCGCCCGGCTCGGAGTGTTGCCGCTGGGAACGGTCAATGTTTTCGCCCGCGAACTGGGAATCCCGCGCCGATTCGATCGGGCCTGGCAGACGATTCTGGAGGCCCGGGAAACGCGCGTGGATCTGCCCGTGGTGGAGTATGCCGGAAACGGCGCGAGGAGCCGCCGCTGCTTCGCGCAACTGGCCGGCGCGGGCCTGGACGCCCGGGCGATCGAACTCGTCCATTGGCCCCTCAAGAAAAGAATCGGACCGCTCGCCTATGTGGTCGCCGGCTTGAATGCGCTGCTGCAGCGGCCCTCGAAAATCACCGTCACCGACGGCCGGCGCACCGTCACGGGGGAATTGGTTTTGATTGGCAACGGGCGGTTGTACGGCGGGGAATTCAGGATTTTTCCCGAAGCCGATTTGCGCGATGGGCTGCTCGAGGTGTGCGTGTTTCCCCGGGTCAACTGGCTGACTCTCGCCCGCTGTTGCGCCCCGCTCATGCTGCGCCGTAGGCTTCCCCTCAGGGAGACCGCGAATTTTCGAAGCGCCACCTTCACCCTGTCGGGGTCTCCGCCGGCCCCGCTCGAGGTGGACGGCGAATTCATCGGGCACGTGCCGGCCACGTTCTCGATACAGCGCTCGGGGCTGCGGGTCATCGTGCCGTAGCGGCGTGTCAACGCGCCGGGCGCATCCACTGCCCGCGGCGCGCGGCCTTCAGGCCGCTTCAGTGTCCGAGCGGGCAGAGACGAAACGATTGACCTGTGGGCTTCCGAACGATGAAGCGTAAACGCCGCGCCCCGGCGCGCTGGAGCCGCCATTATGACATGGCACTTTTTTGAGCGGATGGTGGATGGTAGTCTGCGTGCATCGCCGCGATGCGTTGCTTCGCGGACAGGCACCCGGCATATGAAACTGACCCCCGCCGTGCGGCCCTAGCTGAAAAGTGTCTTTGGCCGCGTGCAGGAAGATTTCGAGCTGCTCAACATCAGCCCCGCCCGGCTCTTCTATTGCGCGCGCTGACCGGCCCGCCCGCCGGCCGCCCCGCGAGCCTCCTGTCAGTGGGAGGATTGGACGCCGGCAACCTCAGCCTTCACTTCCTCGAAATCGTGCTGGAACGCCGGGCTCGCCTTCAATTCGCGAACGATCGCCTGAGCCAGAACGCGGCCGGCATAGATGTCGGTCGGGTAATGCCGGGCGATTTCCACGCGGCGCCATCCGAGGTTGCGGCCGAACGCCAGGATGTCACTCTGCCTGTTTGGGAACAAATCGGCGAGCAGCAGCGCCAGGACGGTGGCGCGGGTCGAATGCCCGCTCGGGTAACTGAAGCTCTTCTCCATCTCGCCGCCCGCCGCGGCGAGGCTTGGATCCAGCATGTAGGGGCGGGGTCGTTTCCAGTAATTCTTCGCCGTGTCCGTCACCGCGTCCGTCTCCTCCTGGACCTGTTTGAAAAAGGCCTTCGCCTTCGGCAGTCTGTCCGGCTGAAAAAACGGGCCGACCGCCGGAGCGAACGCAAAAACGGTGAACTTCCTTTCAGACCGGGCGATCGCTTCCTGATCGGGCGTCCGAGCCTTGTAAACGGTGAGCGTGGAAGCCATGTCCGCCGCTTGCTCGGCTGAACCGGGCAGGGGCGGCGGCGCGAGCAGGGCCACGGCGTCGGGCTGCCCGGCCGGCAGGTATTTCTGTCCGGCCGCGAGGAGCGGTGCGGCGGCGGTTGAGAGAAGAAACAGGAGGACGGCAAGCCGGCGCCACGCGAGCGACGAAAAGCGTTTGGAAATTGGGTTCATGGCGGGGTTCATCGCAAAAATCAAATCAGTTCAATCATCAGGGCGGTGGCTGTCATTCGTTCATCCTAAAACGAAAAAAAACTTCTTCGCAAGACCGGGACGGGATTGTCACCGATTCGTAACGTAACCGTCATTGGTTCGACACGCACTGGGCCTATCATCCGGTCGAATCCTGAAGCGCCTCCGGGCAATTAAGCCTGTTTTGCACTCAGGTCACGACCTAAAACAAACTATGATCAAGCGATTTTTATTGGCGATCCTCGCAACGGCGGCGGGTGTTGGGGGCCTTCAGGCCCAGGTGGCGACTCAACTGGCGCTCACCGAAGTCATGACCCAGGAATCCACCAACAACACGCTGGGCAAAGCGGGCGACTGGTGGGAGTTGTCCAACTTCGGCTCCAGCGACATCGATCTGACCGGCTATCGATGGAACGACGATGCGCACGGCGGGGCGGTGGGAGCCGACCCCACTCCTTTCAGCGGAGTCACGATCCACGCCGGAGAGTCCGTTGTTGTTGCCGAGACAAACTCAGCCATCCCCGACGCCACCACGTTCAGGGAATGGTGGGGGATCAGCACGAGTGTTCAGGTGCTGATATGCCCCAAGGCCGACCCCGGCCTGAGCGCGAGCGGCGACGAAGTCCGTGTCTGGGGCCCCGGGGCCGCGGGGGCGACCGATTCCGACGACTACGCGGATCTGGTGGATCGGGTGGACGTCGGCGTGTCGCTCACCGTTGCGATCCCGACGTTCATCTACGACACGAACAACGGCACGTTCGATTGGTTCAGCACGAATGGAGTGCGGGGTGCGTTCAAGGCCGCCACCTCCGACGAGGTCGGCTCGCCGGGTGTCCGGCCCAACGCCGGCCGGATTGTTATCACCCAACAACCGAGCCCCAAGAATTTCACCGCTCCCGTCGGGATCCCGGTCAGTTACACTGTGTCGGCCTTCGGCCTGCCCAAGCCGCGATTCATCTGGCTCTTCAACGGCTCCGCGATGGACACCAATGCCCTGGGCGCATCGATTTCTTTCGCAATCACCAACAACCAGAGCGTGAGCACCCTGACCATCCCGAGCGTGCAGAATGCGGACCAGGGCACTTACAGCGTGATTGCCAGCAACGGCGTCGGAACCTCCGTGCTCAGCTCCAACGCGGTGCTGACCGTGACCACCTCGCCGCTGGCGCCGCAGATCACTTCGCTCCCCCAAAGCCTCTGGGCGTATCCCGGCCAAAACGCGACGTTCAGCGTGGACGCCTACGGCAGCCCTTCCCCCACATTCCAGTGGAAATTCAACGGCACGAACCTGCCGGGCGAGACCTCTCCGCAACTTCAATTCTCCATCAGTGACACGAACGCGACCGGACTCTACACGGTGGGGATAACGAATTCAGCCGGCAACACGAATGTCTCGGCGACGCTGACGGTGACGCCAAAACCGAATTTGCGGATCACCGAGGTCATGTCGGATGAGGCACCGGGGGGCACCCACAACGATTGGTGGGAATTGAGCAACCTGGGCACCTTCCCGGTCAGCCTCCTGGGATTTCGCTTCGATGGCAACCCCGGCTCGCTCGTGGACGCCTACACGATCACCAATAACACCGCAATCGCGCCGAACGAATCGATCGTCCTGGTCGAAGACATGACGCCGGGCGAATTCGAGGCCTGGTGGGGAACCAACCAGCTCCCGTCCAACCTCCAGATCATCACCTATCACGGTTCCGGACTCAGCTTCAGCAAGAACGGCGACACGTGCACGGTCTGGAATGCGGCGGCCAGCGACGATGGGGATTACCTGGATGCGGTCGGCCTGGATGTCGCCGAGAACGGGGTCTCATTCACGTACGAACCGAGCACCGGCGTTTTCGCCGGAACCACCAACGCCCCCGGCGGCGTCAGTGTTCCAGGATACAACGGCGCTTTCGTGGCGGCGGTCAGCGGCGACATCGGGTCGCCCGGCACGATCGTGAACACGCCGCAATTCACCCGCATCACGCGGGTCGCCGGGGGCTTCACCTTCTCCTGGGTCAGCCAGCCCAATATGAATTACACCGTCCAGTACACAACCAACCTCTCCCCGACGAACTGGATCAGCCTGACGACGACCAATGTCGGCAACACGAACCTGTTCACCTACACGGACACCCCGGCCGTCACGCAACGCTTCTATCGCGCCATTCTGAATCATTGAACACGCCCATGAAATCAACCCGGCGAGCCTTCACCCTTATCGAATTGCTGGTGGTCATCGCGATCATCGCAATCCTTGCCGCGATGCTGCTTCCGGCTCTCGGCCGGGCGAAGATGTCCGCCCAGCGCATCTCCTGCATGAACAGGCTGAGGCAATGGGGAATCGCCCTCACCATGTATGAGCAGGAGAACAACGACTCCATCCCCCTCGAAAGCGCCGGGGGCGGCGGCTCCACGCTCAACAACTGGGTCCAGGTGCAGAATCCGAACAACGCCGATGTCTGGTACAACGCGCTGCCGGTGATGATCCGGTTGCAGCCCGCCGCCGCTTACGGCCTCAACCAGACGACTCGGGCGAAGTTTTATGACCGGAACGGGCTGTTCCAGTGTCCGTCGGCGCAAATCCCAAGCAGCGCCGCCGCGAATCTGAACGCGCTCTTCTCAATCGCCATGAATTCCAAGCTCATCGAAAGCGGCGCGACCACGATGCGGGTGACCACCATCCAGAAGCCGTCTCAAACGGTGTTCTTTCTGGAAAATCGGCTGCCGGGCGAACCGCTGGTGGACATCGCGCAGGCCACCACGGACCTCGGCCAGCCCAGCAGCTTCGCCAACCGCTTTGTCACCCGCCACGCCGGCATGGGCAACCTGACCTTCGTCGATGGTCATTCCGCCCCGTACAAGGGAACCCAGGTGGTCCAGACCCAACCCGGACCGGACCGGGGCAAGGCCATTCTTCCGCAGGTCGAGATCATCTGGACGGCCGATCCGGGCGAAGACCCGAATTAACCGGCCACGCATTCCTTGGTTTCGAATGTTGCCAGGCGACACAAAATGTAACACAGATGACACCTCTCCTTCCCGGCATTGTAATATCCTTTGTCTCTAATTACCCCCCCCCATCAACCTTAACAACCTTAACCAGTCCAACGACAATCCTTATATGAAAAAAATAATTCTTCTCACTCTGGGCTGCGGGTCCCTGCTCGCCGTCCCGCTGACCCAGGCGCAAACGACCATTACCGCGTGGACATTTGATAACCTCTCCGTCGCACAAAACCTGTCCCCTGCGACCTCCACGGGTTCCGGCACCGCCACCGCCCTGGGCATGGACAATACCTACGGAACACCGGGCCCTAGTCAGAACATTTCCGACATCACCGTATCGGCCGGAAGTTCCAGCTCCATACTCGGGGCGAACAATCAGGCGTGGCGGGTCCGCGGGGGACCCACCACCTCCACGGCCGCCAACGGCTGGTCCTCATCGGCTCCAATCGGCACCCAAGGCGCCGAGTTTGATGCCAGCACGGTCGGATATACCGGCCTCCAGATCTACTTCGACGTCAACACGACAAAGCAGGCGGAGGCCAACCTGGAGTTGGAATATACAATCGACGGCAGCAGTTGGGTCAACGCCGCGATCACGTACACCGGAACCCAGGGCACGATCAAGAACAACACCAGCAGCGCCCTGACCGTAAACGGCACCTATATTCAGTTCGCCTCCGCCTCTTGGGTCAACGGAATCACAGCCGACCTCAGCGGCATCTCGGCGGTGAATAATGATCCGAATTTCGGGATCCGCCTCGTCAATGCCTCCACCGGCGCGGATGTCATCAACGGGGCCGGAACAGCCTACAACAATTCGTCCGGCAACTGGCGCTACGACAACGTCATCATCAGCGGCATCGCCGTCCCCGAACCGGGCGCAGGGTCGATCCTGAGCTGCGGCCTTGGCATCCTCCTCCATGTGCTGCGCCGGCGGCAAAGACTGGTGGGATAACCCTCTCATTGCCCGAGCAAGGGCACCCGGCCCAATGTGCAGGCAGGCGAGGCGACGCCTGCCTGTTTCGTCTCGCTCCCAGCCCGGGACCACCGCCCGGCGCCGCATATTTTTCGGCCCTCGAATGTCGGGGTCTGTCCGGTGTTTGGTCTCCGCCCGCTCGGACATTGAAGCGGCCTGCATGCCGCGCATCGGGGGCAGTGTGCGGATGCCCCAATCCGCGGGCGCGCAAATTATTTACTGGCGCGCAAATCGTAAATCGTGAATCGTGAATCCCGATGCCGATCTACGAATTTGCCTGTCAGAAGTGTCGGAGGATATTCAGCTTCCTGTCCAGGCGGATGATTCCGGATCGTCCGCCGGTTTGTCCCAAATGCGGCAGCAAGAGGATGGAAAAGCAACTCAGCCGCTTTGCCATGACGCGCCGACTGACTGAACCGGCGGGCCAAGGCCAACCCGAAGGCGGCGAAGGGCCGATGCCGGACTTCGACGATCCGCGCATCGCCCGCGCGATGGCCGAGATGGAGCGCGACATGGAGCACATGGATGAAAACAATCCCCGGCACATGGCCCGCATGATGAAGAAGATGAAGGACCTTATGCCGCCGGGTTCCGTGCCTAAAGAACTCGACACGGCCATCAAACGTCTCGAAGCCGGTGAAGATCCCGAGAAAATCGAGGAAGACATGGGGGACGTGCTTGGCGATCTCATGGGAGGAGCCGGCGAAGGGGGCGGAACGGGCGGCGCGGGGGCCTACACCCGCGACAGCGGGCTGTATGACTATTGAGGCCGCAGCCGCGTTTCGTGAGTGAGATCGCGGCCGGCCGGACCACCAAAAATGCGGCGCTCCTGCGAGGTGCCGCTGCCAATGGAAGATGCCTCATCCCGGAACACAAAACTCGAAACCCGCGACGGATTCACTGAAGGTGGGGCGGCTCAAGACCGGCTACCTCGTCCTGGCGGCGCTGAACACGCTCGCGAATTGCTATTTCTTCAATTACTTGGTCTTTTACCTGCGCGACCGGTTCGGCTTCGGCAATCGCGGGAACCTGTGGGTTTCGGCGCTGTACGGTTTCATCTACATTTTTTCGGCGTGGCAATGCGGCAAGTTCGCCCAGCGGCGCGGCTATTTGACCAGTTTAAAGCTTGGATTCAGCGGGTTGATGGCGCTGATGCTGGTCGGAGGCTTTCTGGGTTCCGCCGCCGGGGTGATCTGCATCGTTGCTGCCTACAGCATCGCGTTGCTCTTCACCTGGCCCGCCCTCGAGGCACTCGTCAGCGAGAATGAGACGCACTCGGGAGTGCAGCACATGGTCGGGATTTACAATTGCACGTGGTCCGCCGCAGCCGCAGTGGCTTACTTCACCGGCGGCCCGCTTTACGATCGAATGGGGCGCGGCGCAATTTTCTGGCTTCCCGCGGGTTTGTTTCTGGTCCAGCTCATTCTCCTGCATTGGCTCTCGTTTCGAAGGATGACCGTCATGCCGGCAACGCCGGACCCGGGAGGCCAGCAACCGCCCCCCGAGCTCGCGGCGGGCCGTCGG
>Ga0224555_1002265_pt1 | contig 23217 bp, 21 predicted proteins | sample 714S23034metaG_FD_180687 | JGI IMG/M metagenome (GOLD analysis project Ga0224555, IMG submission 180687) | Peat soil microbial communities from Stordalen Mire, Sweden - 717 S2 30-34 | ecosystem: Environmental > Terrestrial > Soil > Wetlands > Peat | place: Sweden: Norrbotten County, Stordalen...
GCAGCCCAAGCCACCACGTTCCCAGGTTCCACAGAATGGCGGCGACCAGCAGTGCAAAGACCATGGCGAAGCCGGCTCCGGAGCTGACCTGAAGAATCAGATCCACCGGCAGAAGCGTGAGAACAGCAAAGGCCACTGTCCCCGTGGAAGCGAGCACTCCGGCCAGGTTGAAGAGCCCCGACAAGACCACCGCGATATTGGGCTCCAGCGAGTGGGTATAGATGACCGTGGCCACGGCGTTGGCCGTATCGTGGAAGCCGTTCACGAACTCGAAGCCAAGCGCGATCAGCAGAGCCAGGGCCAGCAGCATATACGGCCAGATGCTGGTGACGGTGACCGTTTCCATGTCCTTGGCTACGTGAAATACGATGTAGCACAGTCCGCCGGCCAGCGCCGCCAGAAACACAGCAATGCCCGCGCGGCTGGGCTTCTTGCTCAACCTGCCATCAAGCAGCGATCCCTTTGTCGGAAGAACGTCCACTGCGGCAGCCACTTCGGCCATCAGAATTCACCAACGCGGCGGGAGAAATTCCCGGCGCGCATGGCCCTCCATGGTCGTGACTGAATAGCATGAAAAAGCAAATACATAGGGGATGAATTAAGGCTGGAGACTGCAGAGCCGGATAAATTGGCGTCCATAAAACCCCAACAACCGCAGTTTCGCACGATTGTTTGCGTTGCCAGGCGAGGGAATTAACCTGTCTGAAACAATTTTACACGGTGAGGGGTGGGGTTCGGCGCGGGGCAGCGCGGCCGTGGTGGAAATCCCACCGCGCGTTGGTCAGCAATCCGCCAGCCTCTGAAAGGTCTCGTTGTACTTTTCCATCACGCGCTGAGCAACTTTCAACTTCTCCGCCAACTCCGGGTCATCCTTGGCCTTTTCTTGGAGTTCCGTCCAAATCCGGCTGCGACGATCATCAATTTGTTTCGCCTTGTCTTCCACTTCAACACCCCTCTTTGCCCCAATTTGAAGCAAACAGAAAAAGCCTCCACCCCAGTGTTATGCGACGAGAATTCAATCACTCTACCGCCAGTCGTCGCGCGCGTTGCCCAGACCTTCGTTCATCACGGCGTCGAAGCCGGTGTGCTTCTTGATGAAGATCTCGCTGAATTGGCGGTCTTGGCGAAGCAAAATCGCCTGCAGCCGGACCATCTCCAGCAGCGCCAGGAACATGGCGATCAGCGCCCGCTCGCTGCGCGTGTGGCTCAACAGGCGGCGCAGAGCCACCGGCTTGTCTTCCATGGTGAGGCGCCGAGCCAGAAACTGAATCATCTGGCCCACGGTCACGGAGTCCTCCTCGACATCGAGGACGGGCCGGTTGCGGGCACGCTCTAAAATATCCCTGAAAATTCGCACCAGGTCTACGGTATCAGCGGCAATTTCGGGCTCCGCACCCTCATCATCTTTGAACTCGCGCACGCCGGGATTGGACCACGTGGCGGCCTCGAGCATCTGCTTTTGTTGCAGCATCTGGGCAGCGTTCTTGAAGCGTTCGTGCTCCAATAGCCGCTCCACCAGCTCGCGGCGCGGGTCCTCGGCCACGTCTTCCGGTCCGGAGGGGGCGCGCGGCAGCAGCATCTTGCTCTTGATGTGGATCAACAGCGAGGCGGTGTAAATGAACTCGCCGGCCACGTCCACGTCTCCAGCCCTGAGCTGGTTCACGTATGCCAGAAACTGCGCCGTGATCCGCGCGATGGGAATGTCGTAGATGTCGATGGCCTGCTTGCGGATCAGGTCCAGCAGCAGATCGAGCGGGCCATCATAAACCTGGCCCACAAAAACCGAAAAGGGAGATTGCTCAGAGCTTTCGTCCAGCTTTTTCTGCCGCGCGGCAAGCTTGGCGGCCGCCTTTTCCTCCGCCTTTATGTCGGCCTTTTCCTCGGCACTGGACTCGGCGGTGAGCACCAACTGAGCCACGGAATCGGCTGCGGAGGTCTGCTCGACGACCGGCTCCGGCGCGCGCTCTGGCTCGGCAGGCTCGGTCGGCGTAGCGGTCAGCGACAGCGCAGCCACCGGGGCGGCCTGCTCAATGGGCGGAGCAGAGACAAGCTCGGCGACCGCTTCAGGCTCGGCCTCGGTCACAGGCTCTGGCTCTTTGAACGGCTCGCAGGGGGCCATATCCATTGCTTCCGGGGTGTCAGCGGTTTCCGGCTCGACCAGAGGATCGGCTTCCTCTTCAACTGGCTCAGGTACGGCCTCAGTCACAACTTCGGCATTCACAGTCTCCTCGGTTTCGGGCTCGACCGCAGGCTCGGATTCCTCTTCAACTGTCTCAGGCGCAACCTCATTCACAACTTCGGCGTTCACAATCGCCACAGCTGGCGGTTTGGAATCGACCTCAAGAGCACCCCCTGCGGCTGCGACAGCAACTGGCCCGGGCTCGGTCACAGCTTTTGACTCCGTGGCTGGGAGCGGGGCGGCTTCAGGCTCTGGCTCGATCTCGGTCACAACTTCGGACTCCGCGACCGGCAACGGGGCGGCTTCAGGCTCAGGCGCGATCTCGGCTTCGTGGGCTACCTCGACTTCGCGAACTGCGGAAATACTCGAACCGAAGGGAGGTGGGGGTTTCAATCCCCGCATAAAGCCAACAGAATCAACGTGGGCTTTAGCCCCGGAAGTCTCTTCGGAAAGTTCTTTTGTCGCCCCGGCTTTTCCCGCAGCCATGTCAGGCTCGGATTCAGTCGCGGCAACTGGACCGGGCTTCGCCCCGGCCCCTGCTGGGATCGCCTGCGCGGCCATTTCGATTTTAGGGAACGGCTTGGTCAAAGCTCTCTCTTCTTCCTGATTTTCTTTGTAGCCGCCCGAAAACATCGGAACTGCAACCGGCTCTAACCTTGCGGGCCGCGGGAAAAGGCCAAATCCGGAGCGAATGCCTCCAAGCGCAAACCTGAGCGCCTTTCGCCACCACGGAATTGTCTTTTCAAGCACTTGCATTCATTGCCTACTGACCTGTCTCACTGGTCAGGGTCATCTGCATGGCCGCGCGCACCTGCCGCATCGTCTCTTCCGCGCGAGCGCTGGCCCGACGGGAACCATCATCAAGGATTTCCTTTACCTGGGTCACGGAAAAACTGGCGCGACGCTCCTGAATGGGCTGCAAAACCCGCACCAGGCCGTCGGCCGCCCAACCCTTGCACTCGATGCAGCCGATTCCCGCCGAGCGGCAGCCGTCATAAACTTTGGCCATTGTCTCGGCCGTCGAGAAGACCTTGTGCAGGTCACCCACCGGGCACTTGTCCGGATCGCCCGCGTCGGTGCGGCGGACGCGCGCCGGGTCGGTCACCATGGTCTTCAGCTTCAGGCGCACCACCGGCTCCGGGTCGGTCAACTGTATTGTGTTCCCGTAGCTCTTCGACATCTTGCGCCCGTCGGTGCCGGGCAGTTTCGGCGAGGGCGTTAGCAGCACCTTCGGCTCAGGAAGAACTTCCCGGTCATTCAGCATGTAGAACTGGTTGAACCTGCGCGCAATTTCGCGGGTCAACTCCACATGCACTTGCTGGTCTTGCCCCACAGGCACAAAATCAGCCTGGTAGAGCAGAATATCCGACGCCATCAGCACCGGATAGCCCAGGAACCCATAGGTGGTCAGGTCTTTGCTGGCGAGGTTTTCCTGCATCTCCTTGTAGCTGGGCACGCGCTCCAGCCAGCCGAGCGGCGTAATCATCCCCAGCAGCAGCGGCAGCTCGTAGTGCTGGCCAACCTGGCTTTGAACGAAAATCGTGCATCTCTTCGGATCAAGACCGGCGGCCAGAAAATCCAGCGCCACTTCAAGCGTATTGGGCGCAATGCCCGACGTGTCGGCGTAGTCGGTCGTCAGCGCGTGCAGGTCGGCGATGAAGAAGTAGCACTCGTACTGGGCAGAGTCTTGCAGCTTGACCCAGTTGGCCAGCGCGCCCATGTAGTTGCCCAGGTGCAGCTTGCCGGTGGGGCGCATGCCGCTCAAAACGCGCGGACGGGAAGATGGTATTGCGGTTTCTGCCATTTTGTCGATCGATTCCGGGGTGATGCCAGGAGAATGTCGCCGCATCTCCGGAAACTCCGGAAAAACGGCTCCTCTTATTGTAGCGGCCCATTGCAGCGCCAACTGGAAACCTGCGCGACGCGGGCTATACGTGCATCAGTCCCCAAACCACCATTCCTATCGCGGGGACGACGAAAGCCCTGATGATCGTTCCGCCCACAAAGATCATGAGCAGGTAGCTCACCCACAGCGGAATCCGGTCGTAGGCCTGCACTGCGTTATACGGCAGCATATTACGCATCAGCCGGCTGCCGTCCAATGGCGGTATGGGAAGCAGGTTGAAGATGCACAGCGACAGGTTAATCAAAATAGCCAGCGTGCAAAGCAGCACCAGCGGCTGGGGGGTGAAGTCCGCTACTGGGCTTAGGGTGGCAATGAAAGAGTCCAGAACAACCTGGCGTCCGTTGGGAAGCGCGATGGCCATCACCACCATAACGGCAACGGCAACCAGCACGATGAGTAGATTCGATGCGGGGCCGGCCATGGTGGTCAGGTTGTCGTCGCGGACGATCTTGCGGAAGTTGCGGGTATTGACCGGTGTGGGTTTGGCCCAACCCACCAGCATCCCGCCGAACATGCTGAAGCCGATAAACGGCCCGAAGATCATCAGCGCCGGAAACAGGAGCGTGCCGATGGGGTCTACGTGGACCATGGGGTTGAGCGTGACGCGCCCCAACATGCGCGCGGTCTGATCGCCCAGCCGCGAGGCCGTCCAGGCGTGGGCGCACTCATGCACGCTGAGCGAAAAAATAAGCAAAACGAACTCGAATACCGCTTTGATTAGGTCGGGCTGTTGCAAACGAACTCTCCACAGACTAGAAAACTCAGGTTAGCATGGAGGGGCGCGGATATTCGACCACGCACCGGGAACATAGCGCGGGCGCGCGCTGTCTAACGATTCAAGGGGTAGGTACAATCCCGCACGAAAGGGGATCGGTCATGCGGAGATGGATTACGGGAATTTTCCTGTGTCTGGTTGTCACAGCGGGCTTTGCCCAGGACGATGAGGCAGCCAGAGCAAATGTTCTTTTCCAGGCAGGCAAGAGGCCGGAGGCCCTGCCGCTCTATGAGGACTTGGCCCAAGCGCATCCCAACGAGCAGCTTTATGCCGAGCGCCTGGCTGACTGCCTCGGCGCCGAGGCCGTCCAGCTGAGCGACCCGGCCAAGATTAAGGCGGTGCGAATTCGGGAGCGGGAGGCGGCCAAGCGCGCCGTCGCGCTAGGCGACACCGCCGAATTTGTGCGCCAGATGGCCAATCTCGATCCCGACCAACCGCTCTATTCCGGCATCATAAGTCCTGCCAAAGCTCTGCTGACCGAGGCCGAGAAAGCCTACACGGCTGGAGACTTCCCCGCGGCGATGGCCAAATATACAGCCGCCGCCGAGGCCGACCCGCATCTCTATGAGGCCCCGCTCTATGCCGGTGACACAGCCTATGTGCAGCAGGACCTGGCTACCGCTGCGCCGTGGTTTGTGCGGGCCATTGAGATTGATCCGAACCGCGAGACGGCCTATCGCTATTGGGGCGATGCGATTCTCAAGCTGGGCAACGATCCAGCCACGGCTAAGGAGAAGTTTATCGACGCCATCGTGGCCGAGCCATACAGCAAATTCGCATGGCAGGGTCTGCGGCAATGGGCGGATATTGAGAAGGAGACGGTTCTCGCGCCGAAGATCGATCGTCCGGCAGCTCCGGTGGCTGATCCCAACAAGCCAAACACTATTACCATCCCATCTAATCTTGCGGCGGGCGATGACAAGCAGCATCCGGGAGCTTCCGCGTGGATGACTTACTCAATCATCAGAGGCAGCTATTTCGCAGGCCTTTTCAAAAAGAATTTTCCCAACGAGCAGGAGTATCGGCACTCGCTGATGGAAGAGGACGCTGCGTTGAGTAGCGTGGCCGTAGCCGTCAAAGGCAAGAAGATCAAGCCGGAGAATCTGGACGAGAGCCTGCGCAATCTGGTTGAGCTGAAAAACGCCGGAATGTTGGATTGCTGGATTCTGATCAGTGGCGCCGACAACGGCATCGCGCAGGATTACGACGTCTACCGCAACCAGCATCGCCAGCTACTGCACGATTACATTGAACGGTTTGTGGTGCATGGCGGAGCGATTCCGGCCCGATAGGGTAAGGCGTCGCTAACTGGCCCAGGGTTCTATTCCCTAGTCCCTATTCCCTAGTCCCTGTTTCTTTAGCCTCGTTCCGCCGGGAAGCTGCCCACCAGTTCTCCGGCGGCAACATGCTGGCCGGCCAGCACGATGGTGTGGCTCGCGATTCTGGCCGCGGGGCCAATGACGGTAGGCACAAGCAAAACCTCGCCATAATTGTGCGCTGCATGGCTGTGCGAATAGATGCGAGCAAACGAACCGATGACTGCGCCTTTGCCGATGGTGATGCCGCCGCGGTCGTTCAGCAGCGCATCGTGCCGTATCGTAGCGCCCTCCTCGATGGTCAGGTTGTAGCCGTAGGTCAGCTCCACTCCGTGATCAATCTTGACCCCCGCGCCGATGCGCGCGAAAAGATGGCGTCCCAGCATCGAGCGGAAACGCAGCCCTAGCCAGTGGTTGATTCCGATGGGCGAGCGGTCAAACATCTTCCAGAACCACAGCAGCGGCTTTCGCTTGGCGAACTGCTCTGGGTCGGCGTCGCCAAAGTGTTCCGCCTCGAGCGTCACGTTCTCCGGGTCCAGCGAAAGCGATAGCACGTTGCCCGGCAGTTCGGAGGTGAGCGTCAGGTTGAGCTTGGTGCCGTGCGGACGGCCCAGATAGAGCTGGTAAAGCTGGTCGCGCACAATCTCCGCGCGCCGCTCCGGAGCCTGGTGGCGCGTGAACTCCTCATCGAGAAACTGAATCCAGCGGCGGTAGACCTCTTCCGCCTCAGGCGCGGGATGCGGGGCGTTATTCGCGGTGTTGTCCATACGAATTGGAAGATACACTACCAGGGCTGGGTGCGGCGAGGCAGGGGTGCGCAACCGTCGCGGGTCAGCTTCCAGGTCGTCCGCAATTCGGCAAGCGTGCCGATGAATCCGGCATCTGAGCTGACCCGATATAGCGCAGGTTACATATGGTCCATTTTGTACAGACGACGACGATCCAAGTCGCTACGGTGAAAAGCCTGGGGGCGCTTAACGAAGGCCCCACAATACAAGGAGGGTTTATGACTGGATTTAAGCTTGCCGTGCTGGCAGCTATTGCTGGATGCTTCATGCTGGTAACCGCTCCGAAAGCAGCGGCTCAGATTGCTGTGGATATTGGAGTTGCGCCAGACTGTCCCTACGGCTACTATGACGTCGCTCCCTATGACTGTGCTCCCTACGGCTACTACGGCTCGGAATGGTTTTCGGGCGGTATCTTCATCGGCACTGGCCCGTGGTTTCACGGTCCTGAAAACTTCCGGGGCCACGTAAATAACCGCCTTCATCCCGATCACGGCTACGCTGGCCCAAAGCCTCAACGCGGTGAGAAACCAGCGCCGGCGAATCGTGTCGATAAGGTTTCCAACTTCAAGGGAAATGAAGTTCGTAACGGGCACGGCCAGGTAGCCGGGGGCAAAGGCAAACACTAAGAGCAGCCCTGCGACTGGTCCAATAACTGGTGAAAACCTGTTCAGGGTGGTTTGTGGGCTACAGCGGAGAATAACCCGCGAAGTATCTCACAGAACCGCCCTGAATTGGAACTTCCGGCCGCCTCCTATCGCGCGCCGCTCTCCGAGGGCTCTTTCGGCCCTAATAATATTTGTATGCCCACATAGGCAATCCAGTTCGGCTCGCTATTCTGTCGCGTTACGGCCTGAATGCCGCGCCCGCCCATAAACAGCAGGCGCAGATGGCCTGTGTGGTCCAGCGTTTGCCGGCCGCCCACATCCAGCGTCAACTCGCGCTGCTTGGGCACTGTGCCGATGCGATTGGCGTCCTGCAGGTCGTAGATCTCGACGTATAGTTCTCGCCGCTCATTGAATTCGTGGCCGGCAATCAGCCCGCGCCCCCAACGGCTGGGAACAAGCCGGTTGCCGAACCACCGGCCAACTTCGCCGTTCAAGTCCACGGGCCCGAGTTTGGCCGTGAACTCCACCGGCAGATAATACTGCGGCCCATTTTCGACAATTCCGCGGCGTACAGCGCTGGTGGGGTTGTTAATGGAAGCCTGCGGATAAGTGCCCAGCGAGAAAGTCATATTCTCGTCGGATTTTCGCTCACCCGCCGTGTGATGCTCGAAGTAGCGCCACTTCACACCCACGAGCGACTCGCCCAATCCAGCTCTCGTGGTGTTGTTCTCATCGGTCGCCGCGGCCAGAGGCAGCTCATACTTAAGTTGGATGCGGTCGCCCCACCCGTAATTCATGTCGATGTCGGGCAACTGGTAATAAGCCGCTCCGGGGTTGTGGTCCGCGATCCATCCAAAATTGATCTCCCCGTGCCGGTTGCCCGGCGTTCCAGGGTCGTCGGTAATAAAAGGAGGTCCGCCCTGCGCGTATGCCGTCACAGCTCCCGCGATCGGCGCAAGCAGCAGAAGCAGTTGGATGAATCCGCGCATTCTGGCTTTCGAAATACTCCGTAAAATGACCTTGCCCGAAATCCGAGACATACACGCTCAAGGTATCACTCCAGTTGGTGGCGGGTATTCGGGCCATCGCCAGCGCGGGCATTAATTCCCTGGTACCTACACTCCTGCCCGCTTCCCTTCCGATTCTCCGCCCATCCCCGGCCCGGCTCTGCGATACTGGTTTGTTATGCCTATCGATGACCTGCAACAAGCCGCTCAAAAGATCGCCGGATTCCTCGCCACCCTCAACAAGCTGGGTGGCATGCGCCTCAAGTACCGCATCAGTGCGGGCGATGGCACGCCCGACCCCGAAGGACAGGCTCCCGCCCTTTGCGTCGAACTCGGCGGACCTGACGTGGCGCTGGTCACCCAGCACAATGGCGAGCTGCTATTGGCTCTCGAAACCATCGCCGCGCAGATTCTGAGCGTCGACCAGCGCGAAGGCTATCTAATAAGTTTTGACGCCGCCAACTTCAAGGCTCTGCGCGCTCAGGAGCTGCGCATGACCGCCGAGACCGCAGCGGAAAAAGTGATCCGTTCCGGCATACCTTATGCCTTTCCGCCCATGAACAGCCGCGAACGCCGCCTGATGCACATGGCCTTCCGCGGAATAGAGGGCGTGGAGACGGCCAGCAACGGCGAAGGCCAGGACCGTTTTCTCGCGGTTTATCCTGCGGGCAAGACCGATCTGCCTGTCGCCCCGCCCGTCAAACCCCGCGGCTTTGGCGATCGCAGCCGAAGCTCGGGAGATCGTGGCCGCCCCCGGCGTTAGCGCTGATCGAGTTTTGAACTCCCGCTTTTTCATCGAAACCGCTGAGCCCTGCTGACCAGCTTGGCGCAGCCTCGCGGGTATGCCACAATAGCTATCCATGAAAAAGAAGACCCTCCTGCTTCTGCTGGTCCTCACGGCTAGCTTGTGCCAGGCGCAAAAACGTATGGTGCTCATCGACCAGGATGGCGCCGGTCCCGGCGGCTCCGATCAGATGTCCATGCTGGCGCTGCTTGAAGCTCCACAGGTCGAGGTGCTGGGCATAACCATCGTCACCGGCGACCAATGGCGCGACGAGGAGACTCTGCACACCCTCCGCATGTTGGAGCTGACCGGCCACGCTAACATTCCCGTGGCCAGGGGCGCGGTCTTTCCGCTGATTCGCACGCAAGAGGAAACCCGTCTGTCCTCCGCGCTCGACGGCAAGGTCGAGTGGCTCGGCGCATGGGGCCAAAGCCTCTCAGTCGAGCAAATCCGCGGCGCAACTCCCGGTCCCCCGGTAAAATCCCAGGCGCATTCGCCGTACGAGATTCCGCCCATGCCCGAGGGGCAGCCCGCCATCAAGCCCATCGACGAAGACGCCGCCCACTTCCTCGTCCGCCAGGTACGCGCTCATCCGCATCAGGTCACCATCTATGCCGCCGGCCCATTGACCAACATCGCTCTCGCCATCTCTATCGACCCGGAGTTCGCCGCACTCACAAAAGGCATTGTGCTGATGGGCGGCAGCCTCACCCCGCAGAGCGACGACCCCGAGTTTGCCTCCGACCCGCGTCACGAGTTCAACTTCTGGTTCGATCCCGAGGCCGCGCACATCGTCTTGCATGCCGATTGGCCCCGCATAGACGCGACCACGGTCGATGTCTCCATCAAGGCGCCCTTCACTCAGCAGATGCTCGACGAAATCGCAAAATCTCCCTCGCCCGCCGCTCGCTACATCGCCGCCTGGAGCCAGCGCCGCTACTACCTGTGGGATGAACTCGCCGCCTGCGCCTGGCTCGACCCGACTCTGATCACCCGCGAAAAGCTCCTCTACATGGACACTGACCTGAGCCACGGACCAAGCTACGGTGACACCCTCACCTGGAACGAAAAGATGAAGCCCGCGACCGGCGTGCGCCTCGTCCACGCGCAGGTAGACCTCGACCTGCCGCGCTTTCGAAAAATGTTCGTGGATCTGATGACGAGCTCGGGTACAAAATAGATGAACCGATGGAAAAATCCCCAAGGAGGTGCAGTATGTCCCAGGAGTCCATTCTCGGCACGAGCAAGCTGGTAGCTTTTGCGCCCGTATCCGATCCGGTAAAGGCAAGGGCGTTTTATGAGGGTGTGCTTGGACTGCGTCTGGTGGAGGACCAGAAGCCGTTTGCTTTAGTCTTTGATGCCAATGGAACCATGCTCCGCGTAACTCCTGTAGGCGAACACCACCCTGCGCCGTTCACGGTGCTGGGTTGGGAAGTGGAATCCATCGAGCGTACCGTCGAGCAACTCACCGCGGTCGGTGTCATTTTTCTGCGCTACCCCGGAATCAACGACGCCAGCCCGAATGGCATTTGGACCGCACCCGGCGGAGCCCGTGTCGCCTGGTTCCACGATCCAGACAAAAACGTTCTGAGCCTGACGCAGTTTTAAGAAGTTGCTGAACAGGTCGGCGTTTTGAAAGGGCACGGCTTCAGCCGTGCCGCAAACGCAGCAAAATAAAGAGGGCTTTAGCCCCTGATGGAATAATGAAGCCCACACCTCCAATCGAGATGTGGGCTTTTGTTTTTCGCTGACTCGCTAACTTGCTGACTCCCTGACTCCCTGACTCGTTACCCGTTACGCGTTCAACTGCTCCTGCAGCTTGTTCAATGTGCGGTGCAGATCCTTGTCCGTGCGGCGCAACTCGTCGATTTTGGCAATCGAGTGCATCACCGTGGTGTGGTGCTTGTTGCCGAACTGTCGGCCAATCTCCGGCAGGCTGGCCTCGGTCATCTGTTTGGCCAGGTACATCGCAATCTGCCGCGGCACCACCACATTGCGCGAGTTGTTCTTCTGCTTCAGGTCAACCACTCTCATGCCGAAGTTCTCGCTGACGGCGCGCTGAATGGCTTCGATGGTGATCTTGCGCACCTGCATGTCGATGAACTGTTTGAGGCACTGCTGGGTCGAAGCCAGCGTGATCTCCATGTGATTCATCTGGCACCAGGCGATCAGCCGCGTCATGGCGCCTTCCAACTCACGCACGTTGGTGCGCACGTTCGAAGCCACAAACAGCGCCACATCCGTTGGCAACTGCACCTGCTCGCTCTCCGCCTTCTTCTGCAGAATTGCGACCTTGGTCTCCAGATCCGGCGGTTGAATGTCGGCAATCAGGCCCCACTCGAAGCGCGACCGCAGACGGTCCTCAATCTCCGCCAGCTCCTTGGGCGGACGGTCCGAGGCAATCACAATCTGCTTCATACTCTCGTGCAGCGCATTGAAGGTGTGGAAGAACTCCTCCTGTGTGCGCTCTTTCTGCGCGATGAACTGAATATCGTCAATCAGCAGCACATCCACTGAGCGGAAACGGTCGCGGAAGCTCGTCATGCGGTCGTTGCGCAGCGACGTGATCATCTCGTTGGTGAACTTTTCCGCCGAGACGTAGCAGATGCTGGCCGTCGGCTGGCGCCGCTTCACCTCGTGGCCAATGGCGTGCATCAGGTGCGTTTTGCCCATGCCCACACCGCCATACAGAAACAGCGGATTGTAGGCCTTCGAGGGCCGTTCGGCCACCGCCAGCGAGGCGGCGCGGGCAAATTGGTTGCCGTTGCCGATCACGAACGCGTCAAAGGTGTAACGCTGGTTCAGTTGCGCCGCGGTAGACCAGTCGAAGCGCGCCTGTTCCGGAGTGCGTTGCGCTGGCGCCGGAGCCGAGGGCGCATGCGCGGGAACCGGCCCGAAGCCGCCGTCCTTGCGCTGCGGCGGAATCGACGGATCCTCCTCGGCGGTCACAAAACACACGTCGTCCAGTTCCAGCCCCTGCTGCTCGATGGCTTCCTGAATCAGGTCGCCGTATCGTTCTCCCAGGTTCTGAAACTGCGGCGAGGGTACGCGCACATACAGCGTGCGATTCGCGACGTGGCTGTACCGGGAAGGTTTTAGCCATGTCTCGAAGGACTGGCGGATCACCTTCATCTCTAAAGCCGCGAGAATCTGGAGCCAGGGGTTGAGAGCCGTCGCCGGCGAAGCTGAAAATGCCATCGTGCTGATCCTTGCTTCTGCTGCCTGTTCATTGCCAGGCTGGTTCATCTATCGATCTTGGGCAACGGCTCTCTCTTGGTGCAAGGCCTGGGGGCCCTGCATCCGAATTTGCCGCTTGTGGGCTCCGGGGATTGATTTCGGAACCTGTATAAGACTTGTTCCGCGGGACGCGGAAAAACTACCTCGAACGGTCCCAAGAGTAGCACATCTTAGCGTCGCTGCAATCAATCTTTCACATAACTTTTGAGTCGTCTTCTTCACTTGCACCATCGCTGGTGAAACTCGACGCATTGGTTACTAGAGTGTTTGAAGTAACCATGCCGAAGACGCGTTCATCGTGGCTGATTCAGAGCGTTTTCATCGCTAGTATACGGCCACGAACGACCCATTCTCGCCGCTCTCTTCTTCAGCGTAACGCAGTGAAGCAGAAAAATCTGCATCCCTTCATCTATCTTGCCAATGAAAATCTCCGGCTTGTATCGGGGCACGACTTCAAAGCCTGCCCTACGCGCAGTCGAACGGTACCGCAAATGCCGCAAAATCAATCGGGCGTCAGCCCCTGAGGGCAAGTTTATTCAGACTGAACCACCGCCGTGCGAACCCCTGCTGGATTCCTGGCCCATCCTGCGGTATACTTAGAACTTGCCGTCAAGGCGCAGATTTTCTTTAGGAAACAGGAGCGCATTTTCATGCCCAAGCGCACATTTCAACCCAATCGCCGCAAGCGCGTGAAAACCCACGGCTTCCGCGCGCGCATGAAGACCAAGGCCGGCGCAGCCGTTCTCAGCCGCCGCCGTGCAGTCGGTCGCAAGCGCGTGTCCGTCAGCGCCGGCTTCCGCGACTAACCCTCGCCAGTTGCCCACACCAGTTGCTGGAACCGGAACGGGTCGCGCGTCCATGCGGTTCCGGCCAACTCCGTCCGCGCCGTTGCCATGACCACCATTCCCCAGCCTGACCAGCGCCGCTCTCCGAGGCAGTCGCTCACCGGAGCGCGTCTGCGCAAGCACGCTGACTATCAGCGCGCTTATACGGCTAGCCGTAAACGTCAGTCCGCCTCCATGAGCTGGTTCCTCGCCCCGCAGATTCCTGCTGGCACCGCAGCCGAGTCCCCGGGCGGCCCGCGCGTCGGCCTCACCGCCGGCAAGGTCATCGGCAAGGCCCATGAGCGCAACCGCATCAAGCGCCGCATGAAAGAGGCTCTGCGCCGCCACATCGACCTGCTGCCCCCGGCCTGCGACCTGATCCTTCATCCCCGCCGCTCCGTGCTCACCATCGAATTCACGAAACTTGAAGCGGAGATTGTGCGTATCCTTCAGCAGGCAAGGACAGAGGCTGCGCGCATGGCCCCGGCACCGCAACAGACAACGCTAGCCCCACCGCAGCAGGTGGCTTAATGACTCACGTTCAATCAGAGGCCGCGCAACACGATAACAGCCCGCACGAAACAACGCTTGCCCCGTCGGGGGTCACTCGCATTCTGCTTTCCATGCTCGACTTCTATCGGCGCTGGCTCTCTCCTGCCATCCATTCGCTCAAGCCCGGCGGCTGCCGATATCTGCCCACCTGTTCGGAGTATGCCTCCCTTGCCATCGCCACCCACGGACCCCTGCGCGGCGTTTTACTCGCATCCTGGAGGCTCCTCCGCTGTAATCCCTTCGCCCGAGGCGGTCTTGATCAGGTGCCTCCGGCTCCAATTTCACGCCATTTGCACCACAAACCATTACCATAGAAAGGGCGGCGGCCTGACGGCGCGCCCCTAACGCATTTTCGGGAATGATGTAGACCGGAACCACAACCGCTAAGTGGGTTTTTCATCAACCGGGGTCCCCGGCGACAGGTCTTCGTCGCTGGGGTGGAAGTAAAACCCACATTTACAACTTTTGCGAGTTCACACTATTTCCGAAAATGCCGTAAACGATAGGACGTAATCCATTGGCAGAATTTCGCAATCCCAATCTTCAGGGGCAGGGCGGCGACGGCGGCGGCAGCGGCGGAGATATGCGCGGCCTGATGTCGATCACCCTCCTGGCCCTCGTTGTTCTTCTCGGCTTCCAATACTTTTCCAAATCCAAGCAGCCGGCCACTCCCGCTCCCACCCAAACTCAGAGTCAGGCCCAGAACCCGCAGCAGTCAGCGCAACCGACCGCATCCCCTGGGAAGACAGCCCCGGCGCAGTTGGCCGCGGGGCTTGCGTCGGCTCCCGCGGTTGTCACTCCGGTTATCGCCGCCTCCGCCGTGACCGAGACAACGGTCGAGAACGACAATCTTAAAATCGTCTTCACCAACCAGGGCGCGCAGGTCACGCACTGGATTCTGAAGGGCAAGCAGTACAAGGACCACCCCGACCCCAGCGGCCAGCAGCTTGACCTGGTCAATCCAAAAACCTCCGACGCCGGACTCCCGCTTTCGCTCTACACCTATGAGCCGGAGCTGACAAAGCAGTTGAATTCGGCCCTTTACCAGGTCTCCATCTCCGGCGCTTCCGCGTCCGCTGACCTACTCCAGGCTCCCGGCTCGGTGACCTTTCACTACGCCGCCAACGGCCTTGACGTGGTGAAGACCTTCCGCTTTGATGCGAGCTACGTGGTGACGGCCGAGGTCGAGGTCCGGCGCAACGGCGTGCCGGTGCGTGCTCTTCTAGCCTGGCCCGCTGGGCTTGGCGACCAGACCGAACCGATCCAATTCGCCAGCGGCAAGTTTGTCTGGTCCCTCGACGGCAAGGACGATTCGATCGATGCCAAGAAGGTCGGCGGCGGCGCCACGCTCGACCAGCCATACGACTTCGCGGCCATCACCGATCTCTACTTTGCCGCGGCCTTTTTGCCCGATGCGCCCGCGCGCGCGACAGTGGTCACGCTGCACAGCTCCATCCAACTGCCCAGCGATCCTGGCGACCCCAACAGCCAGAAAAAGCCAGCCGACGTGCTCGGTCTCGCCATGGGCGACACCAGCGGCACCACCCACCTGCGCTTCTTCGCCGGCCCCAAAGATACCGACCTGCTCAAGACCATCCACGCCACCGGACCCGGCGGCAAGCCCACCGGACCCGCGCTCGACCCGCTCATCCAGTTCGGCAGTTGGCTGGGGGTCATCGCCAAGCCTCTCTATCTCGCCCTGCGCGGCCTCGACGGCATGCTTGGCCCCGGCATCAACAACTGGGGATGGGCCATCATCATCGTCACCGTCATCTTCACCGTCGTCATGCTGCCACTCCGCTTCATGGCCATGAGGTCCTCGCTGAAGATGATGCGCATTCAGCCCAAGGCCGAGGCGATCAAGAAGCGTTACGCCCATCTCAAGGCCACAGACCCCAAGCGGGCCGAGATGAACACTGAGACCATGGCGCTCTACAAGGCCGAGGGCGTCAACATGTACGGCAGTTGTCTGCCCATGCTGCCGCAGATTCCGCTCTTCTTTGCCTACTTTCGCGTCCTGCAGAACGCCGTCGAACTGCGCCAGGCCCACTGGTTCTGGCTCACCGACCTCTCTGCGCCGGACCCGAAGTATATTCTGCCCATCCTCATCATCCTCACCATGTTTCTTACGCAGTACATCACGCCCTCGCCGGGCATGGACGCCAATCAGCGCCGCATGATGGCCATCATGATGCCGCTCTTCATGGGCTTTATCCTGTTGCATTACGCCTCGGGGCTCGCTCTCTACTGGGGCACCAGCAACCTCATCAACCTGGCCTTGCAGCTTGCCGTCAACCAGTCCAGCATGGGCAAGGAGATGCTCGCCATCGCCGCCAAACGCGCTGTCAAAAAGTCCGGCGTCAACCCCAAAACCATCCAGGGCAAGCGGTAACAATCCTCCCTGCGCAATACCGCCCCGTTCAAGTCCGGCTTGAACGGGGCTTCTCTTTTTCCGGCGGAAGGGATAGGTTCGAAGATCTCGAGAAGAGCTTGAACTGGTTGCATAAATCGGCTTTGTGTCAGGGCACGACTTTAGTCGTGCTGTAAATGCAGCAAAATCATCGTGGGCTTCAGCCCCTGAGGGAATCGATCTTCAACATTTGCATTCCCGCGGCGGCGAAATGCGCATTCGTTTCGGGCGCTTCCGCGGCACGGTTCAAGCCGCGCCCTTTCAAATCAGGGGGCCCATCCATCGCGCTTTTGGCGAAGGGCGCGGCCCGTCAATGGCAAAATAGACCTATGCCGCCGATTGTCCTTTCCCCCACCGAAACCCGCGTCCTGGGCGCGCTCATTGAAAAAGAAGTGACCACGCCGGAGTATTACCCGCTCTCGCTCAACGCGCTCATCAACGCTTGCAATCAGCGCTCCAACCGCGAGCCGGTGATGAATCTCGATGAAGAAGCCGTTCGCCAGGGGCTGCATGGCCTGGAAGACCTGCATCTGGCCGGCCGCGCGCGCTCCGCCGACGGGCGCGTCACCAAGTACGAGCACTGGCTGGGAGAGGCCTTCAACTTTAGCCGCGCCGAGACGGCGCTCATCTGCGTGCTACTCCTGCGCGGCCCGCAAACTCCCGGCGAGTTGCGCGGCCGCACCGAGCGCCTGCACCGCTTCGACGAGATCGGCGAGGTCCTCGCCGCGCTGCAAAAGCTGATGGAGCGCGAACCGCCGCTGACAGCCATCATGCCGCGCCAGCCGGGAACCAAGGAGTCTCGTTACGCGCACTTGCTCTCCGGCGGCATCGATTCATTCCCAATTGCCGCCGCCGAACCCGCATTCGCGCGCCGCGAAGCCGGGACGATCTCAGAGCAGGACGCAAGCCACACCGAACGCATCGCGCAGTTGGAAGCAACAGTCGCTGAGTTGCGCCAGGAAGTCGCCACACTTCGCCAGAAGATCGATGATCTATTTGGAGATGGATAGCTGAGGACGCATTATTTCCGAGTGGAATCCGTCCATCTCGTGTTCAAAGAGGATAAGAAGAGGAAGAAATCATGTTGAAAGTAAGGTTAGCTGTAGCGTCTCTCGGCATTGCGTTGATTTTGCCGATAATCCCAACTTTACAGGCACAGACTGCGGATGTGCCAACTGCGCCGCTGCCCTCGCAAATCCTCACGGCAAAGAAGGTTTTCATTTCCAATAGGGGCGTTGGGACGGACAGAAATTACAATGCGTTCTACGCGGCCATCAAGAGCTGGGGCGGATATGAACTTGTAGCTGCTCCGACGGATGCCGATCTTGTTTTGGAGATCAGCCTTTCTTCCCAGATCACAGGAGTTAGCGGCTCAAAAGAATCGGGCTGTGACTCATCCAGTGCTTCGTGGCTTAAGCTTGTGCTTCTAGATACACGAACGCGCATAGTGCTCTGGACGCTCACTGAGAATATACAGCCCTTTGCTCGGCAAAAAACCGGCGAAAAAAATACGGATGATGCAATCAACAAACTCGTCGGCGATCTGAAGACGCTTACCGCTCAGGCTGCGGCCCCAAACGCCGCCAAATAGCCGGGTGTTCCACAAATCTTCCGTGCCCCATCCTTTCGCCTTTTTCTGGCGAAAGGGTGTGAAACCACAAATCTCTAACGTACCCCCAACTGAGCAGCTAAATCAGCTCGTACCCCGCAAACCAGTACCCAATCTCGAACGCCGCAGTCTCTTCCCCATCCGACCCGTGAATCGCGTTCTCCTGAATCGAGCCGGCAAACTTCTTGCGAATCGTTCCTTCTTCCGCGTTGGCCGGGTTCGTCGCGCCCATCAGCTTGCGCCAGTCGGCAATTGCATTTTCCTTCTCCAGAACCATCAAGACCAGGGGCCCCGAAGACATGAAATCGCAAAGCCCGTCGAAGAACGGCTTGCCCACATGCACGGCATAAAAGCCCTTGGCCTGTTCCTTTGAAATCGACTGCTTCTTGATGGCCACGATCTGAAAGCCGGCTCGTTCTATCTCGGCTAGAATGGCCCCGGTAAAACCTTTGCGGACCGCGTCCGGCTTGACGATGCTGAAGGTGCGTTGCGCCACGGAATTTTGCTCCTCAAGGGGAATTTTGTTTGCTCCTCCATTCTAATCGCCGTGGAGGTGAGGCCGGCCGCCGCCCGCAGCCCCGAATCTGCTAGAGTGTCGGCATGTTCCGCTGCGCCGTTTCACCCTATCGCTCCTCGCTCCTTCCGGTTGCCGCATTTGCTGCCGGACTGATGGTTGCACCCGCTCTTTGCCAAAGTGCGCCGACTGGCGCCTCCGCCCCTGCGGCAGCAGAATTACGCGTCTTCGATCCATCCCTGATTGACAAAACCATTGCCCCCTGCGAAAACTTCTATCGCTACAGTTGCAACGGATGGTTCAAGCGCAATCCCCTGCCCGCCGATCAGACCTCCTATGGCCGCTTCACCGAACTGGCCGAGCTTAATCGCCTCCGCCTGAAACAAATCCTCGAAGAGACGGCCGTTCCCGCGCCCACGCGCGGTACTTACGAAAATCCGCGGAGCGGGAACGAGCAAAAAATCGGCGACGAGTATGCCAGTTGCATGGATACAGCCACGGTGAGCAAGCTTGGCCTTGCGCCGCTCCAGCCGGAGCTGGACCGGATTGCCGCGCTGAAGACGACTGCCGATTTGCCCGCCCTGCTGGCCCACCTGCACGCCATCGGCGTGAACGCATTCTTTGCCCTTGGATCAAGCCAGGACTACGCGGACTCAAGCTCCGTGATCAGCTTCTATGGCGCGGGCGGCCTCGGCCTGCCAGAGCGTGACTACTACACCCGCACTGACGCCAAATCCGTCGAGACGCGCCACCAGTACGTAGCCCACGTGCAGCGAATCTTCGCTCTCGCCGGTGAGCCGGAGGCGCAAGCCGCCCTGGACGCCAAAACCGTGCTGGCATTCGAGACGCGCCTGGCCAAAGCCTCGCTGACGATCACCGAGCAGCGCGATCCGCAAAATCTCAATCATCCCACGGACATAACCGGTCTCTCAAAGGAGCTGTCGCGGTTTTCGCTCGCAGAATATGTAGCTGCTGCGCATGCGCCTGCCGCCGGCAAAGCCAATGACATGGAGCCAAAGTTCTTTGCCGAGTTCAACGCGCTCCTGTCCGACACACCCATCGACCAGATAAGAACCTATCTGCGCTGGCATCTGCTCCACGCATACGCGGAAACCAGTCTGCCGGAGAGCTTCGACCAGGAAAACTGGAACTTCTACTTGCATACGCTCAACGGAGCGGAGAAGCAACAGGAACGCTGGAAGCGCTGCACAGCTCGCGTGGATCAGGAGCTGGGCGAGGCTCTGGGCCAGGTATACGTGACGCGCTACTTTCCCCCGGCCGAAAAGCAACGCACCCTGGAGATGACGCTGTCCATCGAGCAGGCCATGGACAAGGACCTCGACGGGCTGGACTGGATGAGCGCCGCCACCAAAGTCAAAGCCAAAGAGAAGCTGCACTCGGTGATGAACAAAATCGGCTATCCGGATAAGTGGCGCGACTACTCGACTCTCACGATTGTGCGCGGCGACGCTCTCGGCAACCAGATGCGCGCCCACGAGTTCGAGGTTGCGCGCGATCTGGCCAAGATCGGCAAGCCGGTGGACAAGGGCGAGTGGCAGATGACGCCGCCCACCGTAAACGCCTACTACGATCCGCAGATGAACAACGTGAATTTTCCCGCAGGCTATTTGCAGCCGCCGTTTTTCAGCGGCAAAGAAGACGACGCGGCCAACTACGGTGACATGGGTTCGACCATCGGCCATGAGCTGACCCACGGATTCGACGACGAGGGCCGCCAATTCGACAAGGACGGCAACCTGCTCAATTGGTGGACCAAAGGTGACGAAGAGAAGTTCAACGATCGCGCCGAGTGCATGGTCCGCCAGTACGACGCCATCGAGGCGGTTCCGGGCGTTCACCTCAACGGCAAGCTTACCCTGGGCGAGAATCTGGCTGACCTGGGCGGCCTGTGGCTGGCGTGGGAGGCGTGGCTTGACAAGGCCTCGGCCGCGCACCTGGACATGAGCGCCGCGACGGATGGCTACACGCCGGATCAGCGATTCTGGATCGCCTATGCGCAGCAGTGGTGTACGCAGACGCGGCCCGAGCGCTTGAGAACCCAGGCGCAAACCGATCCCCACGCCCCCGACGAGTACCGCACCAACACCGTGCTACAGGATCTGCCGGAGTTCGCCAAAAGCTTCAGTTGCCAGAGAACGGCGGCGATGGTCAACCCCAAGCCGTGCCGCGTGTGGTGACACCAAACCCCTAGAAAACTGCAAAGGCCCACCATTACGGCGGGCCTTTGCAGTTCCGTGCGCTGCTCAAGGCTAGCCTTTCCCAATCACCCGCGCCAGCGTTGCGCCAATCTCTGCCGGCGAAACAACTACATGAATCCCCGCAGCGGTCATGGCCTTCATCTTGTCGGCTGCTGTGCCCTGACCGCCGCTGATGATTGCGCCCGCATGGCCCATGCGGCGTCCGGGGGGCGCGGTCTGTCCGGCGATGAAGCCCACCACCGGTTTCTTCACGTGTTGCCTGACGAACTCCGCTGCCGCCTCTTCCGCCGTGCCGCCAATCTCGCCGATCATGATGATGGCTTCGGTCTCGGGATCGTCGTTGAACAGGCGCAGCGCGTCGATATGCGTGGTGCCGATGATTGGGTCGCCGCCGATGCCGATGCCGGTCGATTGGCCGATACCGCGCTGTGTAAGTTGAAACACAGCCTCATAAGTCAAGGTCCCGGAGCGCGAGACTATGCCGATCGAGCCTTCCTTGTGAATGCGGCCCGGCATGATGCCCACCTTGGCCTTGCCGGGTGAGATGACACCGGGGCAGTTGGGACCGAGCAGCCGCGACTTCGAGTTCTTGAGCTTGGCCCACACTTTGATCATGTCGAGCGTGGGAATGCCCTCGGTGATGCAAACGATCAGCGGAATCCCTGCGTCCTCGGCTTCGAGAATCGCATCGGCGGCAAACGGCGGCGGAACAAAAATCATCGTCACATTGGCGCCGGTTTTCTCCACGGCGTCTGACACGGTGTTGAACACCGGCCAGCCTTCGTGTGTCGTCCCGCCTTTGCCGGGAGTTACTCCGCCAACGACCTTCGTGCCATACTCCGCGCAGCTCATGGCATGGAAAGTGCCTTCCTTGCCCGTAATTCCCTGAACAATCAGTCGAGTATTCTTATCAACCAGGACCGCCATGCTATGCCCCCACGCTTGCTGCTGCGGCTACTACTAACTCCGCTGCTTCTTTCATTGTTGCGCCCACCTGGAAGTTCAAGCCCGACTGAGCAAGAATTTTCCGGCCTTCCTCGACATTCGTCCCTTCCAGCCGAAGCACGATGGGAACCTTCACCTTCAAATTGCGCGCCGCCGCCACCACTCCCGTAGCCAGGCGATCCACCCGCAGGATGCCTCCAAAAATGTTGATGAGGATAGCCTTCACGTTCGCATCGGCGAGCAGAATTTCGAAGGCGTGCTCGATCTGCTCCTGGGTTGCGCCGCCGCCCACATCAAGAAAATTAGCGGGGCTGCCGCCGGCGTATTGAATAATGTCCATCGTCGCCATCGCCAGGCCTGCGCCGTTGACCATGCAGGCAATCGAGCCGTCGAGCTTGATGTAATTGAGCGCGTACTTGCTGGCTTCCACTTCCAGCGGGTCTTCTTCCGCCGTGTCGCGCAGCGCCTTGATATCCGGGTGGCGAAAGAGCGCGTTGTCGTCAAAGGTGATCTTGGCGTCCAGCGCGAAAAGCTTGTCGTCGGTGGTGGTGATAAACGGATTGATCTCCACCAGCGAGGCGTCGGTCTCGATGAAAGCCTTGTATAAGCTTTGTAAAAAGGCGACGGCCGGGTTGATCTGCGCGGCCTTGAGGCCGAGAGCAAAGGCCAGCTTGCGCGCCTGCCATGCGCCCAGGCCGATGGCTGGATCGATGCTCTCCTTGAAAATTGCCTCGGGAGTCTTCGCGGCCACCACTTCAATCTCCATGCCGCCTGCCTGCGAAACCATGAAAACCAGCTTGCCTGTTGCCCGATCGAGCACAATGCCCAGATAAAGCTCGCGGTCGATGGCCGCAGTCTCCTCAATCAGCAGCCGCTGGACTTTTTGCCCAAGAGGTCCTGTCTGGTGCGTCACCAGCGTCATGCCGAGAATATTCTTGGCGTAAAGCTCGGCCTCCTCGCGGGTGCGGGCCACTTTCACGCCGCCGCCCTTGCCGCGCCCTCCGGCGTGAATCTGCGCCTTGACAACGACGCCGCTTGCGCCCTCGGCAAACAGTTTGCGGGCTATCGTCGAGGCTTCTTCGAGGTTGTTGGCCACTTCGCCCCTGGGCACGGCTACGCCGTATCTCGCCAGGATTTCCTTTGCCTGATACTCGTGAATCTTCATGTCGGTAGGAACCGCCCTGTTCGCTGCATTGGAAATTTGGAACCGGCCCCGGAGGGTTCCGGGAAGCCGATACCATGCCAGCGGTACACAAATACTATCCTGCCCGCCAAATAACCGGCAAACGGCAATGTGCGCGCAAGTGTCTGGAACGGGCCGTGCCGCTTTGCGCCGTTACCATAGAAGGATATGGACTCGTTGAAAGAGCTTTTGAAGCCGCTGGCCGAGGACGGCGCGGCGCTGACCCGCGAACAGGCGGCCCACGTCCTCGAAGAAATCCTCTCCGGCGAAGTGCCAGAGGTGGAGACGGCAGCTCTGCTCACCGTGCTGGCAACCCGTGGCGAACAAGCGCCGGAGCTCGCCGGCTTTGTTCAGGTGATGCGCC
>Ga0224555_1002266_pt1 | contig 23213 bp, 14 predicted proteins | sample 714S23034metaG_FD_180687 | JGI IMG/M metagenome (GOLD analysis project Ga0224555, IMG submission 180687) | Peat soil microbial communities from Stordalen Mire, Sweden - 717 S2 30-34 | ecosystem: Environmental > Terrestrial > Soil > Wetlands > Peat | place: Sweden: Norrbotten County, Stordalen...
CTTCCGGTATCAGGAATGAATACGGCTCGCCGCACGCCTTGGGCTTTTCCCCGGACGCGCCCGGACCGTCCTCCCCCCCGGAAAAATGATAAGCCACGCCGCTCTGAGGTTCGATCTGGTCGGCGCGGTAACGTTTTTTGGTCAGGAGGCAATCCACCATCGGGTCGGCGAAGGTGGTGGTATGCCCGCTGGCCTCCCAGATTTTCGGGTGCATGATAATGGTCGCGTCCAGGCCGACGACATCATCGCGCAGCCGGGTCATGACGCGCCACCAGTAATCCTTGACGTTGCGTTTGAGATCCGCCCCCAAGGGTCCGTAATCCCAAAAGCCGTTGATGCCGCCGTAAATTTCCGAGGACTGAAAGACCAGCCCCTTGCGTTTGCACAGGGAGACAATCCTTTCCATTACATCATTAGACTTGGATTCAACCATGGTGAAATTGTTCTACAAGCCTGCCGCGATGTCAAGGAGGCGCGGCACGTGACAGCCCAGTCTTCCCGTCATGCCGCCCCGGACCCGTGCGGGATGAACCGTGTCAGACCGGCAACAATTGCCGCTCCTCTGTAAATCCTTAACTTTGGGCGCAAGTTTTAACGAAGGCGGATCATCCTCCCCCCACCATACCCTTCCCCCCAAAAGCCCGTTACGACGCCATTTCCGTGAAAAAGCGCAAGGCGTGTTTGGGGGAATGAGATTAAGATTAAGATTAGGAGTAAGATTAAGAGGGGAACCCAAAAAAGTGAAATGCACCCGGTTAAACTTCCGTCCCTCGACCGCATTTGACACACCGCCTTCGCCCGGGGCATGATGGTTTTTTCGCACAAAAGCAAGCATGAACGCCGTCAACAAAGACTCCGAAAAGGCCCCGGCTGCCCAACGATTGACTTCGTTGGACGCCTATCGCGGGCTGGTGATGTTCCTGATGCTGGCGGAGGCGCTTGCATTCGCGGCCGTGGCGAGGGCCTGCCCCGAGAGCGGGTTCTGGCGGTTTCTCGCCGGCCAACAAACTCACGCGGCCTGGATCGGTTGCTCGCTGCACGATTTAATCCAGCCGTCCTTTTCTTTTTTGGTGGGGGTGGTTATGCCGTTTTCACTGGCCAGCCGCGCGGCGCGCGGACTGTCCTTCGCGCGCATGGCCGGACACGCGCTGTGGCGTTCGGGGGCGCTGATTATGCTGGGGGTCCTGTTGCGATCCATCGGCCAATCCCGGTTGAATTGGACGTTCGAGGATACGTTGACCCAAATTGGACTGGGCTATTTCTTTCTGTTTCTTTTGGGATTTCGCTCCGCGCGCTGGCAATGGGCGGCGGCGGGGTTGATTGTGGCGGGATACTGGGCCGCGTTCGCGCTCTACCCGCTGCCCCCTCCCGGTTTCGATTACACGAGCGTCGGAGTGCGCCCGGGCTGGCCGCACCTGATGACGGGCTTTGCGGCCCACTGGAACAAAAACAGCAATCTGGGCTGGGCTTTCGACACCTGGTTTATGAACCTGTTTCCCCGCGCGTCGCAGTTTCTGTTTAATAGAGGCGGTTACGTCACGTTGAGTTTTATTCCCACGCTGGGAACGATGATTTTGGGTTTGATCGCGGGCGGGATTCTGCGCGACAGCCGCCCTGCTTATGACAAGGTGAAATGGCTGCTGGCGGCGGGAGCGCTGGGACTGCTGGCCGGCCTGGCGCTGGGCCGGCTGGGCATCTGCCCCGTGGTCAAACGCATTTGGACGCCGAGCTGGGTTCTCTTCAGCGGCGGCTGGTGTTTTGTTTTGCTGGCGGCTTTTTACACGGTGGTGGATGTCTGGCATTGCAAGCGATGGGCCTTTCCGCTGGTGGTCATCGGCGCCAATTCCATCGCCGCTTATTGCCTGAGCCACGTGCTCGATTTCATTCCAGAGGCCCTGGGCAACGCCGGCGGCCGGAATCTCTTTGCAGTTTTCGGCAAGCCTTACGCGACGTTGGTTGAGGGAGGACTGGGCCTGCTGCTGTTGTGGCTGCTGCTGTTCTGGATGCGCCGGCGAAAACTGTTTTTGCGGATTTAACCCTGTCCTTGTATGTTCCGCCATGGTGAATGTGACGGCGAAGTTCAGGCTGGCGGCGCTGGGGGCCGCGGCGGGGTTGATGGGCGTGTTGATCGCGCTGGCGACCATTCTGTCCCAAAAACAGGCCGCGGAGTTGCGCGCGCAATTAAAAATCGTTGACGCCGAAAGCGCCGGCATCTCCGAGCATTTCAAGGACGCCATGCGCGAGGTCAACACGATCCGGTTGCATTACACCATGGACCACGACCCGGCCGAGTGGCAGCAATTCCTCAAGGCCAGCCGCGAACTGGATGCGTGGCTGGATCAACAAACGCCCAAATTGACCACCAGCCGGGAAAAGGAGGTGCTGGGCAAGGTCAGGACCGCCTATGGCGATTACCTGGAAGTTTCGCGGCAGGTGTACCAGCGCCAGCAGACCAACCGGACGCCGGAAAGCGCGCTGGCCGATTTCAGCAGTTCGCGGGCGCAATCGCAGCAATTGTTCGACCTGGGCCAGGCGCTGGCGCTGGCGCATTACGAATCGCGCGACAACGTGCTGGCGCGGGCCAACACGACCCTGACCCATTTACGGCAATCGGTCCTGGCGCTGGTGGCGCTGTTGTTTTTGTTTGGCGCCGCCCTGGCGCTGCTGGCGTATCGCGATTTGATCGTGCCTCTGCGCGTCAAACTGGTGGAAACGCAGTCGCTGGCCGAACGGCATGAAAAACTCGCCTCGCTGGGCCTGCTGGCGGCGGGCGTGGCGCACGAAATCCGCAATCCCCTGACCGCCATCAAGGCGGCCGTGTTCATCCAGCAAAAGAAATTCCCGCCCGGCTCGCCCGAGGCCGCCGATGCCGCGCTGGTGCAGCGGGAAATCCTGCGGCTGGAGCGGATCGTGACCGAGTTCCTGCAGTTCGCCCGCCCGGCGGAACCGGAATTGGCCACCATGCCCTCCGATCAGCCGTTGAAGGAAGTCCAATCCCTGCTCGGCCCGGCCCTGGCCAAAAACAATATCCGGCTTTTGCTCGAAGAATCCGCCACGGCGCTCGTCAAAGTGGATGGCGAACAGATGAAGCAAGTCCTGATCAACCTGGTGCAAAACGCGGCCGACAGCATCGGCCGCGACGGCGCCATCACGTTGCGCGCGCGCGCGGATCGGAAGCCGCTGGGGCAGGTGGAGACCGACGTGGTGATTCTGGAAGTGGCCGACACGGGATCGGGCATCACGCCCGAAGTGGAGAAGCGGCTGTTCGATCCGTTTTTCACCACCAAACCGGAGGGGACGGGCCTGGGGCTGTCCATCGCGGCGCGCATCGTGCAGAAGCACGGCGGGGCCTTGCAATACCAGACGCAAGTCAACCACGGGACAACCTTCGGGATCATTCTGCCCCGGGCCGCATGAGCGCCGCCGCCAAAATTCTGTTGATCGAGGATGACCCCGGCATCGCCGACACGTTGCGGCGGGTGCTGGCGGAGGAAGGCCACGAGGTCGCCGTCGAGCGGCGGGGCGACGAGGGGCTGGCGCGGGCCAAAAGGGACATCTTCAACCTGGTGATCACGGATTTGCGGCTGCCGGGCCTTTCCGGGCTGGAATTGGTGCGGCAATTGCACGCGGCCCAGCCGCGCCTGCCCATCATCCTGACCACCGCCTATGGCACCACGGAAACGGCCATCGAGGCGACCAAGTTCGGGGCCTACGATTATTTGCTCAAACCATTTGACATGCCGCGGTTGATCGAATTGGTGGGCAAAGCGGCCGACAGCAATCGCCTGATGTCCGAGCCGGTCAGCTTGGGGGAAGCGGGCGCGAAGGACGCGCTGGTGGGGCAAAGCGCGGCCATGCAGGCCATTTACAAGGAGATTGGGCGGGTGGCCTCCAAACCGGTGCCCGTGTTGATTCGCGGCGAAACGGGCACGGGCAAGGAATTGATCGCGCGGGCCATCTACCAGCACAGCGACCGGGCGGGCGCGCCGTTCATCGCGGTCAATTGCGCGGCCATACCCGAAACGCTGCTGGAGAGCGAATTGTTCGGACACGAAAAAGGGGCCTTTACCGGCGCGCACGCGCGGCGCATCGGGCGGTTTGAGCAGGCGCACGGCGGCACGATCCTGCTGGACGAGATCGGCGACATGACGGCCGGGACGCAAGTCAAGCTGGTGCGTTTTTTGCAGGAGAAGCGCGCGCAGCGGGTGGGGGGGAAGGAGGATATTCCTCTTGACGTTCGCGTGCTGGCGGCGACGCACCGGGACCTGGAGGCGGCCATCGCGCGGAAGGAATTCCGGGAGGACCTTTACTACCGCCTCAACGTGGTGGTCATCACGCTGCCGCCGTTGCGCCAGCGGCGGGAGGACATCGCGGGCCTGACGCGGTATTTTCTGCAAAAGCATGGGCCATCGCTGGGCAACGCGGCGCCGTCCATCCAGCCGGAAGCGATGGAACTGCTGCAGGCGCAGCCGTGGCCGGGCAACGTGCGGCAACTGGAAAACATCGTGCGCAAGGCCCTGCTGCTGGCGCAGAACTACACCGTGACAGCCGAACACGCGCGGGCCGCCCTGGCGGCCTCGGCCGCGCCGGACTTTTCCCCCCGGCGCGCCTTCAGCGAGCACGTGGACGAACTGCTGGCGGCCGCGCGGCGCGGGGAATTGGCCGACGCGCACGCGCGCGCCATGGGCGCGGCGGAGCGGGAATTGATCGCGCGCGCCATCGCCGCAGCCGGCGGCAACCAGGCCAAGGCGGCGCGCTGGCTGGGGATCACGCGCGTCACCATGAAGGCCAAACTGGTGCATTTCGGACTGTTCGCGGGCCATGACTCCGAGGCCGGTTGACCCGTTCATCTGTGGTTCTAACCGCCCACGGCATTCTCAAGGCAGACCTTGCGGTAGATTTGGCCCAGAGGCTTGAGCCGTCGCGCGCGCCGCTGGTCGTGGAAATCCACGCTCAACAATCCAAATTTCTTGGAATGGCCGAACTGCCACTCGAAATTGTCCAGCAGCGACCAGTAATAAAACCCCCGCACATCCACGCCCTGCTCCATGGCGCGATGCAACGCGCCCAGGTTGTCCATCAAGTCGCGCTCGCGGAAGGGTTCGTCGTCCGAAGAGGACCCGTGCTCGGTGATGTAAATAGGGAGACCGCATTGCTGATATAATTCCCGCAAGGCGGATTCCAATCCCGCCGGATAGCGCTCCACCATGTCGTCGCATTCGATCCCCATGCGCGCCAATTCCGCGCGAGAAAAGCCGCATGTCGGCACCAGCGGCCGCAGATGGTTGAAACGAATCCGCCCGTAGTAGTTCACACCCAGAAACGTGGACGCGGTCTTCCTGGCTCCGCCCAAAAATTGTTTCATCACCAGGCTGTTTAATTGCGCGTGGATGAAAGCGGCGATCAGCGCATCCCACGGCGAAGCTTTTCGGTATGGCTGGAAATACGTCCAGTTCTTGGAGAAGCCGACTTCGACCTTTCCCAGCGGGCTGCCGGCCTGGCGGAGGACGCGGCAGACCCGCTCGTGCGCCTCGGCCATGTGGCGGATGACGGCGCGGAAACAATCCAAACGGCCCTTTTTCAAGGGCGGGAATTGGCCGATTAAATAGCCGCACGAGGCATAGGTGTCGGGTTCGTTGAACGTGTTCCAAAGGCGGACGCGACCGCGCAGGGCGGCGGCCAGCCTGGTGGCGTAATCCACAAAGGCGGGAATGGTTCTGGCATTGGTCCAGCCGCCGAGGGCGTTGATCCAGGACGGATTGGAGAAGTGGTGCAGCACGACCATCGGGACAATGCCGGCGGCCTCAAGCCGGTCCAACTGATCCACGTAACGGGCCAGTTCGGACTGATTGAGGGGGCCTTGGGCTTCGGGTTGAAGGCGCGACCACTCAATGCCCATCCGGTAGGCGTTGACGCCGAGCTGGCGCATCCATTGGATGTCCTCGGCGTATTGGTGGTAGCTGTTGCAGGCGATGGCGCAGGTGGTTCCGTCGCGGGCGACGAAATCGGTCCACTCGTTATTGATGTGGCCTTCAATTTGCGTGGACGAGGTGGCGGTGCCCCACAAAAACGCGGCGGGAAACTTCATCCGCTTCCCGTTTCGCGCCGGCGGCGGCGCGACGCGCGTGTCATTGGTCTGTGATTGAGCAAAGTCCATTGGTAAGATTAAGAGGGGAACCCAAAAAAGTGAAATGCACCCTGGCGCGATCTCTGCACGGCCTGATCGAGCGTCTTGAGAAAAATCGTTTCGGCGCGGCTCAACCAGGCGCGATACTTTGCGTTGTCCAAACGGTCCGGCAACTCGGCCAGGCGGTCGAAATTGAAACTTGTGTCAGCCACGCCCAGGCCGGCCCTGACCGCGTCAATGGCGTTGATTTGCTGCTCGATGTGGTTTTCGACGGGCACGAGAAAAAGGGGCTTGCCGAGATAGGCCGCCTCGGCCAGGGATTCGAAGCCGGCGGTGCAGGCGACCCATTTGCACTCGGCCATCATGCGCAGGAATTTTTCGCCGTCGAGGCGGTGGAAGACCAGGGTGTCATCATAGCGCAATTCCGGCGGCGCATCGGGTTTGTTGTAGAAACAATGCAGCAGGGTCTGGGGATGTTTTTTGTGCCACTCCAGGATTTGATCGGCGTAGCCGTAATTCAGGAGATAGACCAGCACGAAAACTCCGTTGGGATTGGGCTGCAAGGCGAAAAGCTGCCGCCGCAAAACCGGAGGGCAAACGGTCAGCTTTTTTGCGGGCAAATCCGGGGCTTCATAAAGGGAGAGCGCCAACCAGGTCGAGGCGCTGCCGACCATGCGGACGTACCCTTTCATGGCCAACTGCTGCAGGCGCAGTCCGGGAGCGCGCACGTAGGCCGGATGCCAGCACATAAACTGGTGCGCCACCGCCACCACCGGCGGACGCCGGCGGCAGGTCAAGGCGTAAAGGCCCGTGAGCGGCTCGAAAAAGTTGAGGATCACATCCGGCTGGTGTTCGCGCACGGCGGCCCGCAAGGCGGCCACGCCGCGCCGATAGGCGGGAATGCTCCGCACGACGCCGGCGACCGAGCTGGGGAGATTGACCTTCCGGTTGTCCTTAAAGGAAAAGACCAGCGTTGGGATGGTCATGACGGGCATCTTCATGGCCGCCAGAAAGTATGGGGGGGCCGTTTGGTTGGCGCCCAACCCCAGCGCGGCGCAAACCACTTGATGACCGGCCTTTTCGACCATCTCTTTGACCGACATGGCCTGGGTCATGTGGCCCCGGCCCTCGCCGAGTATGCTAAACATTATTTTCACAGGAATTGCCGTGTTTCGCCATGCGCAGGCTCTAATGCCCTAAAACCGCATGACGCAGTTTTTCACCCCAAACCCAATTGGCAACCATAAAAGCAATCAAACAAACTTTGTCAGAGTTCTGATTGTGGTTGCGCCTGGCTGGAGTTTCGGGCCTTTTATTTGGCACGATTGAAGCCGCGCCCCGACATCAAGCAGGCCGCGCCGCCGGCGGCGACGCCGCGCCGCCAGTGGTTGTTCCGCTTGGCGGCGCTGGTGGCCATGCCGGCGCTGATGCTGGCGGCGTTGGAGGCGGTCTTGCGCCTGGCGGGCTGCGGCTACCCCACCAGCTTGTTCGAGAAGGCGCGCCTGGCGGGCAAGGAATGCCTGCTCAATAATGAGAAGTTCAGCCTCCGCTTTTTTCCGCCGGAATTGGCCCGCTGGCCCAACCCGCTGATGATGGAGCCGGTCAAACCCGCCGGCGCCTGCCGCATTTTTATCTTCGGCGAATCGGCCGCGCAAGGAGACCCGGAGCCAGCCTTCGGAGCGGGACGGTATTTGGAGGTCTTGTTGCGGGAACGCTATCCGGGCGTGAAGTTCGAGGTGGTCAACGTGGCCTTCACCGCCATCAATTCCCATGTCATCGTGCCCATCGCCCGCGAATGCGCCGGCTATCAGGGCGACCTTTGGATCATTTACATGGGCAACAATGAAATGATCGGGCCGTTTGGCGCGGCCACGGTGTTCGGGGCCAAGGCGCCGCCCTGGCCGGTGGTTCGGTTGGGCCTGGCGCTGCAAACCACGCGCGCGGGCCAATTGCTCATGGAACTGAGCCGGAAATTCAAAGGCCACGCGGCCGGGCCGGGCACGTGGGGCGGATTGCAAATGTTCATGGGAAATCAACTCCCGCCCACGGATCCGCGCAAGCAGGCCGTCTATAAAAACTTCCAGCGGAATCTGCAAGACATCCTGCGGGCGGGCCGCAAGGCCAACGCCGCCATCCTCCTGAACACGGTGGCGGTGAACCTTAAGGATTGCCCGCCCTTTGCCTCGATGCACTCCAGCGGTCTCTCACCGGAGGACCGGGAGAAATGCGACCGCCTTTGCGCCGATGGACGCGCGGCGGCGGCCAACGGCGACTGGAAGCTGGCGGAGGCGAGTTTTGATGCCGCCGCCAGGAAGGACCCGGACATGGCCGAAACTCAATTCCGCGAAGGGGAATGCCACTGGCGGCTGAACCAGGGCGACGATGCGTATAGGTGTTTCCAAAAAGCGCGGGACTGCGATGCCCTGCCCTTCCGGACCGATTCGCGCATCAACGACATTATCCGCCAAGCCGGACAGGAACTGGGTGGGCCGGACTTGTTTGTTTGCGACGCGGCGGCTTTGCTGCCCGAAACCGGGCAGATTGCCGGCCAGGAGACCTTTTACGAGCACGTCCACTTTAATTTCAACGGCAATTACCGGCTGGCCAGGTTGTGGGCGGCCCAGGCCGAACCTCTCCTGCCCGGCGATGTCAAGACCAAGGCCAAAGGCGGCTGGGCCTCGCAGGCGTTGTGCGAGGCGCGCCTGGGGCTGACGGACTGGAACCGGTCCGCCGTGCTCAAGGACGTGCGGCAGCGCATGGAGCGGCCGCCGCTCAACAGCCAGTTCAACAACCCGCGGCGACTGTCCGATCTGACCGCCTGGATCGAACGCCTCGCGCGGCAGCAAGACGCGGCGGCGGCCGCCAACGCGCGCGCGCTCTACGCCGACGCCATCGCGCGCTCCCCGCAGGATTATTTGCTGCACGAGAACTACGGCCAATTTCTGGAATTGACGGGCGACCTCAAGCAAGCCGCGCTGGAATGGAAACAAGCGGGCGAGTTGATGCCGCGCAACCCGTTCGCGTTTCTGACCGAGGGGCAGTTGTTGGAAAAGCTCGGGGAAACGTCGTCCGCGCGGGAGGCCTTTCGGCAGGCGTTGAATCTTCATCCGCGCTACGCCGAGGCTTGGTTCGAGTTGGGCAGGTTGGACGCCGTGGAAGGCAAGCTGGCGGACGCGCTGAAACACTATCAGCAATCGGCGGCGTTGCAGCCTAATGATCCGCAGACTTATCTTTATATGGGCAAGGCGCTGTCGCTTTTGAAACGGACGGACGATTCGGTGCGGAATTTCCGGCGCGCGCTGGCCTTGGACGGGTCGAATTGGGAGGCGCATTACGCGCTGGGCGGGGAGTTGGGGATGCACGGGCGGATTGCGGAGGCCAAAGCGGAATTCCAGCAGGTGGTCCGCCTGCAACCGCAATACGCCATGGGCCACCTGAACCTGGGCGTGGCCCTGCTCAAACTCAACGACCCGGCGGGCGCGCGCGAACAATTCACCGAGACCTTGCGTCTGGACCCTAACAACAAATCGGCCCGCAGCTACCTTGGCGCGACCGGCAAGTAAGGAACGAAGCAGGGTAACCGATCAGTCACAGAGGGGGACCCTCTCGGCGCGCGCCCGTCCCCGGGCGCAGCAATGTCCGAATTAATGCCGCGCCCAGTAAAACCCGACACTGGCGAATCTTTGAATATTTCTGCGCCCGGGGACGGGCGCGCTCCGTCACTGACGCATTACGAAGCAGGAGTTGACGCCGGTTGATTGATGCGGGATTATCCCTCCATGATTGTCATATTAGGACACTCCCGCCGGGGAGCCAAGGTGACGCTCCGGCCTGTCAAACGAAAAGCAAATTGGCTCGAGGTCTGGAAGCAATGCCCGGTTCCGATGGATGACGTGCCGCGACGCAGCGGCGAACTGCCCAAGAGGGTCAAAGCATAAGTTGGCTGGTGAGGAAACATGTGGACGCTGTTCAAAGAGTTTCTTAAGTTTTGCCGGCAGGAGAAAAAGTGGTGGCTCATCCCGCTGATTGTCCTGTTGCTGGCCATCGGGGCGGTGCTTGTCTTTACCGCCACTTCGGGCATCGCCTGGGCTCTGTATCCTTTCATGTGAACTATATCCTGGGCATTTCCGCCTATTATCACGACGCCGCCGCCGCCTTGCTGCGCGACGGCCGGATTGTCGCGGCGGCGCAGGAGGAACGGTTCACGCGGATCAAGAACGAGCCGGATTTTCCACGGCAGGCGATTGAGTTTTGTTTGCGTTACGGCGGGATCAAGGCGGCGGAGCTGGATTGCGTGGCGTTCTATGACAAACCGGTGTTGAAATTCACCCGTCTGCTGGAGACGTACCTGGCGGTGGCGCCGGGCGGATGGCGGACTTTCCCGGAAGTGCTTTCCAACTGGCTGGGCGGCAAACTGGACCTGCGCAAGACCATCCGGGAGGAATTGCCGGGGCTGCGCGCGGAATGTCCCATCCTGTTCACCTCGCATCACCAGGCCCACGCCGCCAGCGCCTTCCATCCCTCCCCCTTCACCGAGGCGGCCATTCTGACCATTGACGCGGTGGGGGAATGGGCGACCACGACGATTGGCCGCGGGCGCGGAGACAGGATTGAATTGCTCCAGGAACTGCGCTTCCCGCATTCGCTAGGCATGCTTTATTCGGCCTTCACCGACTATTGCGGATTTCGCATCAATTCGGGCGAATACAAACTCATGGGTCTGGCCCCCTACGGCGAACCGATCTACGCCGAAACGATTCTGCGGGAGTTATTGGACCTCAAACCCGATGGCTCTTTTTGGATGAACCTGGACTACTTCAATTTCCTGCGCGGCACGACCATGACCAACGGCCGGTTTCACCGGTTGTTCGGCGGCCCGCCCCGCCGACCGGAGGAAGCCATTGAGAAACGCCACACGGACGTCGCGCGCTCGATTCAAGCGGTGACGGAGGAAGTGGTGCTGCGCCTGGCCCGCCACGCGCGCGCCCTGACCGGGGAAAGGCATCTCTGCCTGGCGGGCGGGGTGGCGCTGAATTGCGTGGCCAACGGACGCCTTCTGCGCGAACGCATTTTTGACAAACTCTGGATTCAGCCGGCCGCCAGCGACGCGGGAGGCGCGCTGGGCGCCGCGCTGGCCGTCTGGCACGCGCAACGTAAACCCACTGACCCCGCGCCGGCCAAGGCGGACGCGATGCGGGGCGCGCTCCTGGGTCCCGAATACTCGGACGCGGAAATCGAAGCGGCGTTGCGCAGCCACGGGGCCAGCTTCCAACGGCTGCCCACCGACGAAATGCTGCGGACGGCCGTGCGGTTGCTGCAAGATGGGAACGTCGTCGGCTGGTTCCAAGGGCGGATGGAATTTGGGCCGCGCGCGCTGGGCAACCGCTCGATTCTGGGCGACGCCCGTTCGCCGCGCATGCAATCGGTCATGAACCTGAAGGTGAAATTCCGCGAATCGTTCCGCCCTTTCGCGCCCATCGTGCGGCGGGAGCGGGTGGCGGAATACTTTGAGTTAGCCGAAGAGTCGCCCTACATGCTGCTGGTGGCGCCGATTCAGCCGGCCTTGCGCCTGCCCGTGCCGGCGGGGGTGACGGGATTGGAGTTGTTGAAGCAGACGCGCTCCACCCTGCCGGCGGTGACGCACGTGGATTACTCGGCGCGCATCCAGACGGTGGCGCGCGAGGACAATCCCCTGCTCTACGAACTGCTGCTGCGCTTTGAAGCCGCCACCCAATGCGGCGTGCTGGTCAATACTTCGTTCAACGTGCGGGGCGAGCCAATCGTCTGCTCGCCGGAGGACGCCTACCGGTGTTTCGTCCACACGGAAATGGATTACCTGGTCATGGGGAACTTTTTGCTGGACCGCGCGGCGCAACCGGCGCGCCCGGCCGGGCGGCGAGTCGCGCCACAAACCGACTGAGCATGAAACTGAAACTGAAAGAGGAGCCGAAGGAATGGCGCAAGGCGGCGTGGATGAGCGCGCTGGGGCTGGCGTTGCTGAGCAGCCTGCTGCGCTGGCGGGGCGTTCTGCCGGCGGCGGCGTGGGGGGTGGTTCTGGGTTTGCTGGCCGCGCTGGCGGTGACGGCGGCGTTGCAGCCGCGATGGTTTCGGGGGTATTACCGTTTTTCGGCCAGGCTGGGATTTGGCCTCAGCCAGGTGGCGGGGCGGGCCGTCCTGGCGTTGTTCTTTTTCACCATCCTCACGCCGCTGGGGCTGGCGCTGCGGCTGCTGGGCAAGGACCCGTTGCGGCTGCGCCGGCCGGCGGGAGTGGAGAGTTATTGGACCGAAGTCCGCCGGGAATCATTATTAGACCGGCTTTTCTAAGGGCCGGCGTGACCGCACAAAGATGCGGTTGAGGGGAATCGGAACATCTGCTATCTTTCTTAACAACGACCCAATAAGTCATTATATAAACAAATATATGAATCACAAATTCTCTGCCAAAATCATCCAGCGCGGCTTCTGGATGGGAGCCTTGCTCTTGAGCGCCGCCGCCGCGTCGGCCCAGACGCAAGTCACGTTCCAAGTGGATATGACCGAACAGGGCATTTCCGGGGGAACCGCCATAACGGTCAGCGGCACGTTCAATAGTTGGGGACAATTCACGCTGACCAATGACCTCAACGCCGCCAATCCTTACCTCTACACCGGAACAACCAATGACACGCTCGACGGCAACGGAAAGGTAACCATTTTCAAGTACGTCTCTGGTGGGACTTATGAAAGCACTTATGCCGGGGATAACCGTTGCGCGCAACTGCCCGCCGGCGGCGGCAGCTTGCTCCTGCCGGCGGCGTTCTATGACGATGCCGGCCCCACGATCACCGCGAATGTGACCTTCCAGGTTGACATGGCCGAGCAAATCAATGTTGGCGCGTTCAACACCAACACCGGCTCGACCGTCGAGATCCGTGGCTCCTTCAACTCGTGGGGTTCGGGGGACACGTTGACCAATGACCCGACCATTCTGACCACCAACTCGGTCGGGATTGTTACCTCCAATGTCTATGTGGGCACCTTCGCCATCACTGCCCCGACCAATGGAACGCAAGAGTACAAGTATGTCATGCAGCCCAACACCGTGTACGAAGGCCCCTCGACTAGCGATTCGGACTTTGATAACGGCGAGAACCGCTTCTTCGCCACCGCCACGCAGACATTGCCTATTGTCTCCTTTGACGACAAGCCCCTCAACACCACCGTCACCAACATCGTCACCTTCGAAGTGGACATGACGGCGCTGATCGCTTCCGGAGCTTTCACGACCAACGAATCGGTGCAACTCGCGGGGGACTTCAATAACTGGTCTGGTCAGGCCATGACGAATAACTCGTCCAGCGGCACGCCCAATATTTACAGCACAGTGGTTACCATTGTGGACGCGGCCGGAGCGACGCATTATTACAAATTCCTCGAGAATGGAACCTGGGAATCACTGGCCAACAATCGCCAGTTTAATCTGCTGCTGACCAGCGGCAGCCTCACCAACGGCCCGTTTTATTTCAATAGCCAACTGCCCGTCGGCGCTGATTTCTTGGTGACCAACTGCATGGTCACGTTCACCGTCAACATGAGCAATGCCGTGGGGTCGGCGGGAGCGGTCGGCACTTTTGAACAGTTCGACAATCAATATCCGTCGAGCCACACCGTGTGGATCAATGGACTTAACAATGGAGTGAACCCCGGTTGGGCGGGTTGGGCTTCGCCTCCGATCCCAGGCTCCGGCGGTGGTTCTCAAATGACTCAGATTCCCAATACAATGCTCTTCACCATCACTTTGCCGGTCCTCCAGGGCCAGCCCGCGGATCTGGTTTACAAGTATGGCCTTGACGGCTACGATAACGAAGGTGCTCAGAACGACAATCACTTCCGGTGGGTTCGCAGCCAGCCCAACTATACGATGCCGGTGGACACCTTCGGCAGCCAGGGGTCAACCAGCTCGACGGAGATTTCCTTCGGCAACCTGGCCATCACCAACCTTGGCAGCAGCCAGGTCCAACTTTCCTGGCTTGGCCGATTCGGCGTTGAACTGCAAACGACCAGCGATTTGACTCAAGCGTGGACAAACCAGCCCCTGACCGACGGAACAAACCTGACGGTTGCCCCTGGAGGCGAGGCCAGCACTAATTATTCAAGCGGGTCAGGCAGTCTGTTTTACAGATTGACCGGACCGCAGTAAGTTACTTAACCATCCCCGCCCGGCGGCCGACTCCGGTTAGTTGGGCCGCCGGGCCGGGGAGTCAACGAAAAATATGAACTCGCCAAAAGCATCAGGGTCAAGAGCGTTCACGCTCATTGAGTTATTGGTCGTCATTGCGATTATCGCCATCCTGGCCGCCCTGCTGCTGCCCGCCCTCAGCCATGCAAAGATGGAAGCCACTGCGACCAAGTGCATGAGCAATGAGAAGCAATTGGAGTTTGCCTGGCACATGTACGCCGGGGACAGCGCGGATGCGCTGGCCCTCAATTTTGACTACCATGATGACGGACCGTACATGCCCCCTGGCACGGCCACCTCCCCGCCGGGAACGCCTTCCTGGTGCGAAGGCTGGCTGGATTGGACCTCCAGCTCCGTCAACACCAACACGCTTTTCCTGATCTCGCCGCTGGCTTCCTTGTTTGGGCCGTACCTGGGCAAAAACTATCAGGTTTTTGCCTGTCCCGCGGATGTCTATGCCAGTGGGCAGCAGAGTGGCTGGGGGCATCGTTGCCGCAGTGTGACCATGGACGGCAACATTGGGGGTGGAACGAAGTATGGCTTTGGATGGACGCTGACCAATGCCATTGTCAAGTTGAGTGGTTTTACCACGCCCGGCGCCTCCATGAGCTGGTTGATTATGGATGAACATCCTGATTGGCTCGATGACTCCATCCTTTATGTCAACCCCGCCGAAACCAACGGCATCGGTGAATTCACGGAAGTGCCGGGGAGCTTTCACAATCACGGCACCGGCATTAGTTTCGCCGACGGCCATGCCGAAATCCATAAATGGACGGATCTTCGGATTATCCTGCCTGTGACGTATATTTATCACGATGAGACCGTGGACATCCAGAGTCCTCCTTCCGCCGATCTGTCATGGCTGGCCGCACGCACCCCTCATTAACAGACCCGGCCCTCACCCGCGCAAATATTTGACCACCGCCTCCGTGCGCGAGTGGACGTGCAGTTTCTCATAAACCGTGCGCACATAACTGCGCACGGTGTCTATGCTGATGTTCATCCGGTCGGCGATTTCCTTGTAGGCGTAGCCTTTGGCCAGTTGATCCAGAAATTCCTTCTCCCCCGGCGCCAGGCGCGACAACGGCAAAATGTCCCCGGCCGGCTTGGAAAAGAACTGCACCACCCGCCGCGCCAGTTGGGGCGTCATGGGTGAACCGCCCGCGTGAACGTCCTGGATCGCCTCGATCAGCCGCGCGGAGGCGGTCCGCTTGAGCAGGTAGCCGCTGGCCCCGGCCTTCAAGGAATTGAAAAGCGAATCGCTGTCCTCATACACTGTCAACATGAGAAATTGCACGCCGGGCAGGAGGGTCTTCAATTGCCGCACGCATTCGACGCCTTTCATGCCGGGCAGGTTGATGTCCATCAGCACCACGTCCGGCGGGCGGCCGGGGATTTCCTTGAGGGCCGTTTCGGCGTCGGGATAGTCGCCCGCCAGGCGCAGGGCGGGCGCGCGGCGGATGAGGGTCGCCAAGGTGGCGCGGATGCCCTCGTCGTCATCCACAATGGCCACTTTGATGGGGTTCTTTTCTGTCATGTTGGATCAGGAGTCAAGTTCAAGCCGCCGCCTTTCCATTGGAGCGAACCGGGGCCAAATGCAACCTCAATCGGACGGTGGTTCCCTGGCCGGGACGGCTCTCGACGGTCACGCTTTCGCCCATCGCCTGCGCGCGGCGGCGCATGTTGTCCAAGCCGTGCCCCCGGCTCTGGCGCTGGGTGTCAAACCCCTTGCCATCGTCCTGCACCAGGATTTCCAGCGCCTCGGCCGTGACTTCGGCGCGGACGCGCACCTCGCGGGCGGCGGCGTGTTTGAGGGCGTTGGTCAGCGCTTCCTTGACGACCAGAAACATGTTGTGGCGGACTTCCGGCGGGAGCGGGCAGGCCGGCAAATCCGGCGGCAGGTCCAGACGGCAATGAATCCCGCCGCCCTCGAACAACTCGTTGGCAAAATGGGCGATGTATTCCACCAGGCTTTGCAGCGAATCGCTGCCGGGCCGGACGGCCCAGACAATCTCCTCCAAGGCCCGCACGGTTTGATCGGCCGATTGGGAGATTTTGACGGCGTGGCTTTCGATTTGACCGGGATTGTCCCGATCGGCCTTGAGCAGGCCGCTCAACAGGGAGATGCGGGCGAGGGACGACCCCAGATCGTCGTGTAAGTCGCGGGCGATGCGTTCCCGTTCGTTGGCCAGGGCGCGCTCCCGCTCCAGGAGTTCCAGCCGGCGCTGAAGTTTGCGCTTTTCCACCACCCGCGCGGTGACGGCAATGAAGGCCAGCAACGCCAGCGCGGCGGGCACGCGAAACCACCACGTTTGCCATAAATAGGGCCTGACGACAACGGAAACGCTCGCGCCCGCCGTATTCCAATCCCTTTCCCCGTTGCCAGCGTTGACCTCGAAGCGGTATTCGCCGTACGGCACGTAAGGGAACGAAGCCGAGCGGCTCGACCCGGCCGGCACCCAATCGGAATCCAGCCCGATGAGCCGGTAGCGGAAGCGCGCCCGTTCGGGAGCGTCGAAATTAAGGCCGGTGTAACGAAACTCCAGCCGGTGTTTGCCGGGAGACAGATTCAAGGAGGCCGCCCCATCCGGCACGCCGTCCACCAGCGTCTCCTCCAGCACGACCGAGGGCGGGGAAGTTTCCATCGAGGGGTGGCGCGGGTCCACCACCGCGATGCCCTCCTGCGTGGGGAACCAGAGCAGGCCCGATTTGGTTCGCAGGCCAATCGGGAAAAAGCCGCTGATGCACTCTTCGGACAACATGCCCTCGGCGCGGTCATAGACTTGCGCATAGACGGCGGTGATTTTTTGGGCCGCCAAATCCGCCAATTCCTGCTTGCTGACCCGGACAATGCCCTGGTCTCCTCCCAGCCAGAGGTTGCCGGCGTCATCTTCGAGGATTTGCGAAATGGTGTTGTCGGGCAGCCCTTCGCGGGTGGTAAAGGTCGCCACTTTGCCATCCTTCAACCGGCTCAACCCGCCGCCGCCGGTGCCGATCCAAAGCGCGGCTTCCGCATCCTTGTAAAGCGTGCGAATCCAGTCGCTCAACCTTCCGCTCTGTTTAGTCCAACGCCCATCCGTATTGCCTTCCACTCGGAACAAGCCATCGCCGTCGGTTCCCACCCAAATCGAGCCATCCGGCTCCGGCACCAGGGCCGTGATGGCATGGACGCGCGGGCCTTGTTTCTGCGCCAGCCACTCGCCGCGGTACTGCCACCAGAGTTCGCCTTGCCGCGACCCGACCCAGAGCCTGTCCTGGGCATCCTGGGCCAGTGCGCTGACGTCCAGGTTGGTTAAGGCCGTCCGCGCGGGTTCGGTCTCCGCGTTGCTCACGTTGGTGAATTGCAGCAATCCGCGCGCGCCGCCCATCCAACAACTGCCGTCCCTGGCCACCAGCAGCGCCCCGACGCGGCCATCGCCCGGCGACAAGTCCGGGACAGGGAGCGATCTGAAGTAGCGGCCATCCCAAAGATAGAGGCCCTCGCTGGACCTGCTGGCCCAGACGACGCCCGGCGCCACCTCCGCCAGGCCCTGCACCGCGCCACGGCCCAACCCCTCGTTGTAGCTGATGACGGACAGGTTTTTGGGCCGCAGCCGATTCAAGCCTTCATGGGTGCCCACCCAAAGTTTGCCCTCCCGGTCCACCAGCAAAGCTTCCACCAGGTTATCCGACAGACCGCTGCTGGCGTTAAGAGCCACCAGTTTCCCATGCTTGAATTGAAACAAACCGGCGCTGACCGATCCGGCCCAAACCGTGTCGTCGGGGCTTTCGGCCAGGGCGCTGATGTAATTGCGGGCCAGGTGACGTGGAAGCCGGTAACGTTGCCATTGTTTGCCCTTGCAATTGAGCACGGAGTCTTCGCCCGCTCCGACCCATAGACGCCCTTCATGATCCACCGACAGGCAGTGCGGATCCTGCAGCAAATTCTCGAAGACGGGATCATGCACTTGCGACAGTTGCCCGGCCCGCAGATTAAACAACCCGGCGCCCCTGGTTCCGATCCAGATCGCGCCCTTGCGGTCGCAGCACAAGGAAGTGATCGGCTTGCCGGCCAGCTCCGCTCCGGCGGTGAAAGGCTCCAGATGTTCCTTTTGCCACACCGCCAGACCGGCTTCCGTGCCCACCCAAAGCCGCCCTTGCCTGTCCTCCACCAGCGCGTTGACGGAATCCGACGGGAGTCCGTTTTGCGTGGTGAAGGCGGTGAAGCGCCCGTTCTGCAAGCGGACCAACCCCCGGCCCACGCTGCCGATCCACAGCGCGCCCTGGCTGTCCCCCAGCAAGGTCTGCACCCGCCCGGCTTGAAAACCCTCCAACAAACCGAACGACACAAAACTCGCGCCGTCGAAGCGGCTCACCCCGGCGTCGCTCCCCACCCAAATATAACCATCCTTGGTCTGGGCCAGCGCGCGCAGGAAACTCTGCGGCAACCCCTGCTGGCGCGTCCATTTCTGGAACGTGAAGGGCGCCTGGCCGCGCCCGATGGTCAGGCCGGCTTTGCCCGATTTGATGCCGCTTTCGTCAAGCACAAAGTCGCTGAACGAGGTCGCGATGGCCATTTCGCTAAACGTCCACCCATCCCCGCGTCCGCCGTGGCGCAAGCGGATTTGATTGAAGGAGGCGTTGGCGGCAAACTGCGTCGTCAGGCCGGTCCTCTGGCCCGCCTCGGTCGCGCCCGGTCCCAGGTCCGGGTCCAGCCACACGGTCACCTGGTCCTTGCCGCTCTTGACGTATTGCACTTTAAAAACAATCGTCCGCTCAATGCCCTTGCGCGGCAGCTCGTACTCGTAGTAGCCGCCGCGCCCGGCGGCCGTGGGCTTGGACGAATTCAAGTCAATGCCGTAATCGGCGGCGAGATTATTGGTTTTGCCGGCCTCAAAGACGTTGAAATTGGTCTTGACCGCCTCGAAAACATTGAACGCGCCATAGGCCCAGGCATTGAGCGCGTTGCCCACCGCCAGGCGTTCCGTCTCCCCTTCGTAAAGCTCGAAGGCGGCGAAGTAAGGTTCGGTGCCCGCGTCCGAGATGGGGTTGACGCGAAACTTGAAGTAGAGCGCATCGGCCGCCGTGTCGTCCCGTTTGACCGCGCCGTCCAGAATGTCCGCGCCCGGCCCGGTCTCGTGCGCCAGCGTCGCTCCCAGATCGCTCCAGATGATGTCCGCCGGGCAGGAGGCGGCGGCCAGCGCCAGCAAACCGGCCAGCCACCAGCCCCGTCCGAAGCCGCGGGCCAGGCTGAGGGCAGGCGAGATCATGGATAAGAATATGAAGCAAGCGGCCGCGCAAAACAAGCGCGCATGGCTAAAAACCACCGAGGCACTTGTCAAGGTCTGTTGTTGCGTGGCCCGCGTCGGGCGCATCCCGGTGTTTGGCAGGGCAGCGCGCCGCGTCGTCCCTGCCTCGCAGAAAGGAGCGATAATTGGGTCTTGAAAGAAGGAAGTAATTCTCGTTAAATAGAGAAGCAAATGCGCCTTATAGCGGCAATCGCCTTTGCCCAGGTTCTTCTGGTCTCGCCCTTGGCCAGAGGCGGCGTTGCTTTGACCACCCTCTATTCCTATCCCGGCGCTCCGGGAGCCAATCCTTTCGGAATCATCCAAGGGGATGACGGCAACCTTTACGGCACCACGTCCGGCGGAGGCGCTTACGGCCATGGGACCATTTTCGAAATCTCGAACGGTGTTTTGGTGACCTTGCACTCCTTCTCCAACGGGACGGACGGCGGGTCCCCGGTGGCGGCGCTGGTGCAGGGTTGCGACGGAGGATTTTACGGCGCCACCGGCTCGGGCGGCGGAGGGAAAGAGGGCACCGTGTTTCGCGTTACCGCCAGCGGCCAGTTCACGGTCCTGGCCGCTTTCAACGGCACCAATGGCGCCAATCCGCAGGCCCCGCTCATTCAAGCACCCAATGGCATTCTTTATGGTACGACGTCGGATGGCGGCGCTTATAGCAAGGGCACCGTTTTCAGCCTTACGACCAACGGAGTCCTGACCAATCTTGCCTCGTTTGACGGAACCAACGGGGCCAGTCCTGGCACGGCCTTGGTTTTGGGCGCCGATGGCAACTTGTATGGCACCACCCAGACAGGCGGCGCAAAATCGGACGGGAATGTCTTCGAACTGACGACCAACGACGTTTTGACCAACTTGTATCAGTTCATTGGCGGCGACGGCGAATATCCGACCGGATTGATGCAGGGCAATGACGGGAATTTTTACGGAACCACGGGAGAAGGCGCCTCGACCGGCAATGGCGCGGTCTTTCAACTCACCACCCATGGCGTATTGACGAATTTTTACTCTTTTCGCGGTGAGACCGACGGAAGCTGGCCCAACGGTGTGTTGCAAGGGAGCGATGGGAATTTCCACGGCACCACCTTGGCGGGTGGCTCGACTGCGGCGCCAGAGGGCCACGGAACGATCTTTGAACTGACCACCAACGGCTTGCTGACCAATCTTGCTGTCTTCGAGGGAACCAACGGCAGCGGCTCGCAAGCCGGGCTGATCGAGGACGCGGATGGAAATTATGACGGCACAACTTACGGCGGCGGCCCCTATGGCGGCGGCACCGTCTTCAGCCTGACTTCAGCCGGATTACTTTCCACGCTGGTGGGCTTCGAGGGAAACTTCTCGGTCGGCGCCGGTTTGCGGCTGCAAGCCTCCAACGGCAGTTTCTACGGAGCGACGGGAGATGGGGGCGCCAACCATTACGGCACGGTCTTCAGCTTCACGACCAACACCTCCCCCACCACATTACTGACCTTTAATGCCACCAATGGGCCTGGGCTGGACAATCTGCTGCTCTCCACCAACGGCAATTTTTATGGCACGACTGCCGAAGGCGGCGCTTCTAGCAATGGTTCCATCTTCAGAATCAACGCGGACTATAGCGTGACGGTCTTGTATTCATTCACTGGCAGCAATGACGGCAGGATTCCCAGCGCGTTCTTGCAAGGACCCGATACTAATTTTTACGGCCTGACGGAGTATGGCGGAACCAATGGCGGATACGGCACATTTTATCGCATCTCGCCCAATGGTGCGTTCAAATCTCTGTATTCCTTCCGATTGACCAACGGATATGCCGCCAACTCCCTCTTGTTGGGCAGTGACGGCAATTTCTACGGAACGGCGGCCGAAGGCGGCCCCAGCGCCTATGGCTCGGTCTATAAGATCACGACCAATGGCGTCTTCACGCTGTTGGCCTCGTTTAACGAAACGGATGGAACGGAACCTGGCGGCCTGGTCCAAGGCCCCGATGGAAACTTTTACGGGACGTTTGTTTATAATACGGCGGAAACCACCTTTCCTTTTACTCCCGCGAACTACAACGGTTCCGTTTTCAAGGTCACGACGAACGGCCACCTCTCGACGCTTTTCTCTTTCAGCGGCAACAACGGCGCCTATCCCGCTCTTGTGGCCGCCAGCGGCAGCAGTCTTTTCGGCGTGACTCGTTACGGGGGAGTTGGCTACTCAGGAGACCAACTTACCGGATTCGGCACGATTTTCTCGATTACGACCAACGGAGCCTTCACCTCGCTGTTCTCTTTCGGTTATACCAACGGCGCCAATCCAGGCCGGATGGTGTTGGGAACCGACGGCAATTTCTACGGCGCGACCGAGTACGGTGGGGCGAGCGGCTGCGGGAGTCTTTTTGAATTGAGCTTCGGCAATCCGCCCGCCATTACATCCCAACCCACCAACCAGTTGCCCGCGCCAGGTTCCACCGCGACTTTTGTCGTCGCGGCCACCGGCGTTGCTCCCATATCCTACGTCTGGCAGGGCAACGGGGTCGGACTGGTGGACGGTGGCAAAATCACCGGCTCGCAAACGAGCGCGTTGACCATCACCAACGCCGGATTGACGGACGTTGGTTCTTATGAGGCCATCCTCGCCAATGCCTACGGATCAGTCACCAGTTCCGTCGCCGCCCTTTCCCTTGCCATTCCGCCAACCTTTCAATCCGTGACCCCAGCGGCCGGCGTGCTTCTTCTAAACTGGAGCGCCGTTCCGCGCCAAACCTACCAACTGCAATACAACGACAATTTGAGCCAGTCCAACTGGAACAACCTAGGCGCTCCGCTCGTCGCCAGCAACGCCACGCTCAGTTTGTCCAATTCGATGACCAATAGCCAGCGGTTCTATCGAGTTTTGTTGCTGCCGTGAGTTTCATGGCAACGTGGGCGTCATCGTTTTTGGGCGGGTAAAGGGCGAGCCGATCCAGTAAAAGGAGTCCATGAATTGGAAGACATTTTGGCGCAACTGCCGGCGGGAGTGTCGGCTGAAGTGGCGGCCCAAATCAAGATAAACAGGCTTTCCATCTTTGGTCAAGGCGGGGAAAGGCGGCCCTGGTTTTCCCAGGGCGCGTTGCCGCGTGGCGCCGGCTTGGGGCGGCGAGGCCGGGAGGAAAAACAGCGCCGGCGCGAAAATATTTGAATTCTTTACTTGCATTAGAGTCTATACATGATAGTGTGTAGTGTAGAAGGCGGCGTGCCGCCTTGTTCTTTGACATTTTAAATCAGAGATTCCAGCCCCCCGCGGGGATGGGGCGGACACCCGCGGGCAGCCGAAAGCGCGGTAAAACAACGGCCAGACCAGCCAAACTAACGCCTAATAACGCCTGATAACGCCAAAAATAAAAAAAGGGCGGATGAAGGATGAAACCGAAGAGATCGGACCAGAGTGGGTTCAATTCGACTTAATTCGACCTTCAGCCGGTTTTTTTGAATCCGGCGTTTCCCCCCCCCCGCATGTTTATGCGGTGGTGCAAACGGGGCTTCTCAAGTAAGGTCATTTCACATTGTCACGGACAGCGCATACTAGTTGGAAACAGATTTCTCGAAGCATCCTCAGCTCCCTGGTTGCGGGGTGTTGC
>Ga0224555_1002268_pt1 | contig 23178 bp, 22 predicted proteins | sample 714S23034metaG_FD_180687 | JGI IMG/M metagenome (GOLD analysis project Ga0224555, IMG submission 180687) | Peat soil microbial communities from Stordalen Mire, Sweden - 717 S2 30-34 | ecosystem: Environmental > Terrestrial > Soil > Wetlands > Peat | place: Sweden: Norrbotten County, Stordalen...
TCCAAGACATTACCCATGCCAACAGAGGGTAATTTCCCCCGTCGGAAGCAATGTCTCAGGCCGTTTCTCTATGGCCGGTTTTGAGGTGACCCTCTATGGCCGGATTTGGGTGACCCCCAAGGCCTGATGCAATTCCAGGCTGACCTGCTGCAACGGCCTGTCAGGCGTCCGGCGGTGCTCGAGAGCACGGCGATGGGTGCGGCTTATCTGGCTGGGTTGGCGGTCAACTTCTGGAGCAGCACGGACGAGATTGCACGGCTGCGCGGGCCGGACACGATCTTCGAGCCTGCCGCTGCCCGTAAAGACATGGAGGCCCGTCAGGCGAAATGGCGGGACGCCGTGAAACGCACCGCTGGCTGGAACAGTCGAGCCAGCGGCGGCTATCCGGGAAAGTCGGAAGACCCACTGACGCGATAAGCTAACCAGGATCCGCGGAGCCTGTCATTGCCCCAGCTTCTCCAACTCATCCGCCGCGGTCTTTCCGGTTTTGCTATTGGGAGCGAGCGAGATAGCTTTTTTCAGGTGCACTTGAGCTTCGCTCTTGTCGTTCAGCATGGCATCAGTCATACCCAGGTGCAGATTAATGGAAGGGTCATTGGGGAACGTTTTCAGAGCCTCCTCGAGAAGATCCCGTGCCGCTCTATAATCTTCTTTGTGGTAGTACACCCACGCCAGTGTGTCAGCCGGCTCGGCCCGGTCCGGCAGCATTCGCCGCGCGGTTTGCGCCAGTGAAAGCGCAACGTCCATATTCTCCCCATCTTCGACCATCATGTACGCGAGGTTGTTAGACGCGCTCCCGTTGTTTGGGTCGAGTTGGAGCGCCTTCTTGTAGTCGGCCTCCGCCTTTGGGTCGTCGCCCTTAGCCTCCTCCAGCGTACCCAGAAGCATTATCGCGTTTGCGTCGGACGGGTGCGCGTTGGTCCAGTTCTGCCAGGTGGCAAGCGCTGAGTCGACCTCGCCAAGGGCAACCTCAGCCTGGGTATAGACTTGCGTCGCCGGCAAGCTCGCTGGATTCAACTGCATCGCCTTGCGCTCAGTGTCCGCCGCATCTTTGAAGTCCTTGGTAGCCAGTTGAAGATATCCAAGCTCAGCATAGAAGTCGCTATTCCCCGGTTCTTTGGCGATCTGGGCCTGGACGCGCGCAATGGCCTTTGCGGGCTGCTTTGCGAGCATGTCATAAGATGCCAGACCGGTTAGCGCAATAGACGAGTTTGGATCTTTTTCCAGAGCCTTCTCAAGCATCGCGTTGCCCTCGGGTATATGCCCCTGCACGTAGCGAAGCTGGGCCAGTTCTATATACACAGTGGAATTGTTCGGGTTGATCTTCAGTACTGCCTGGAAGTCGGCTTCCGCCTTGTCATACTCCTTCCGGCCGGCCTCGGCCGTGCCTCTCCACAGGTAGGCGAGAGCGAAGTCCGGGTGCATTTGGATGGTTTTGTCCGCCACCTCGGAGAGCATGCCTGCGTCGTTGCGTTTGATGGCGATATCCGCCAGGCCGGTCTGGGCATCGAGGTTGCCCGGATTTATCGTGGAGGCCTCTCTATAGCTGGCTTCGGCGGTCGCCATGTCCCCCTTGGCCGACGCGACCCGTGCCAGCAGAAGCTGAGTCTGAGCGCTGTTCGGGTTGTCCTTGACAGCCTTTTTCAGCAGGGCGAAGGCGTCGTCGATTTTGCCGGTATTCAACAACAGCATCGCGTTTAGGGTTTGCACATCGGGATTGCCGGCGTCGGTCTTGGTCAACTGGCTCGCCAACGAGGTTGCCTGGGTGTAGTCCTTCTTTTCAAAGAGGATGCGAGCGTAGGTCAACTTGATGGCAAAGCTCTTTGGGTACTTCGAGTCCAGGTTCTGGAACACCGTTGCCGCGTGGTCCATCTGTCCTGTCTTGTTGTAATACTCTGCGAGAAGGGTGGACGCCCCTTGAACGTCTGGCAGATCATTGACGGCCTGGAGCAATGTCTGTTCGGCCTTTGCGTTGTCTCCGGTACGAATGTAGAGGGAGGCCAGAGCCCCACGCGCCTGCAGATTCTTCGGGTCAGCACCGATTGCGGCAATGAGCTGTTGTTCTGCCCCTTGATGATCACCTTTTTTTTCGAGAAGCCCCGCTAACAAGAGATGCGGCGTTGGGCTCTTCGGGTCGAGAGAAGCTGCCTTAGTCAGTTCCTGCTCCGCGCCGGCCTCGCCATCGGGATTCCTGACCTCCAAGATCGCCAGTGCACTGTGGAAGCTGGACCGGTTGGGTTCAATCTCGAGGGCACGTTGGATGTTCTTAATTGCTTCAGCTGTGTCACCCTTGCCCTGCGCTACACCCGCAAGCAGAGCATATGCGTCCGCATTGTTGGGATTGATGCCCAGTACGTCCCGTGCCTGGGCCTCGGCTTTCGGAATGGCATGCCCGGCAAGGTATATATTTCCCAATGTGATATGGGCATCGACATTCTGTGGATCAAGATCAATTGTCTTCAGCAGCGCCCCGTAGGCGGGCTGCAGACTATCCATCTTCAAGTAGGTCTTGGCCAGTTCGTAGTAAGCGGGGGCGAAACTCTTGTCCAACTTAATTGCGTTGGAGAACTGGATTGCCGCTTCCTTGTACTTGCCGCTGGCCTCATACCGTTTTCCGCTCTCCAGATACTTCTGCTTGCGAACATTTGGATCGCGATGGCATCCAACTGTGAAAACGAGCGCGAGCGATACAACTAACATCGCTGAAATCCGGACGATGTGCACTGGGCGTTGCTGTAACATGGGCGAACTCCTCATCCTCTGTCGTACGACTCTTTCAAGCGTTCATTGCGGGCGGAAGGCTAAATGGTATCAATACTACCGAGTTGAACACCCTTCGCTTTGTCTAATCAGGTATATAGGTTGGCAACATTGGAGTGATCTGCTCGGCGAAATCGATCACGCGCTTGCGCGCCTCCAGCCTGTCTTCGGCCGGTCCCACCGGAGTGGTAATGCGAACCAGAGCCGCATCGGTGCGCCCGTAGCGAATAGAGTCTGCCAGGGTGTATAGCTTCGCCTTGTAGTCGCTTGCGATGCTGCGCCCCTGGATCTGATACCAATACAGGACCTCCTGCGTCTCGGATCCTTTGACAATGAGATAGTCCCCGACGCTATAGTGCTTGCCAGTGGAGTCGGTAAACACCGTCCTCCCCTTGGATTGGAAGGTCCATCCTGAACCGGGAAGGCAGTTTTGCGGGGAATGGATTGACTGCCCAGTTCGCTGCGTGGGAAAGTATCCAATAAAAAGTGAGATTGGCGCAACACTGCCTGGATCATTCGTCCGGGTCCCGGGGGGCATCGTGTAGACCCGGGTGAGGAAGTCTCCCTTGCCCAGAACGTCCAGGGTTTCCTGATCCATGGGGATGTCGGTTGCCGTGCGCATTCCGATGATGACCGGCAACTCGTTGAGCGGCCGGCTGGGTGGGACTCGATCTACGTCCCCGCGCACGTTCAGCACCACAGCCGCGAAGACCATCGCCAGAACGACGAACCAAAGTCGTGGGGATCTCATGCCGGGTGTCCGCCTTCCCGCACCGCCAGGCGCATTGCAAGATGCACGAGATAGAGGCATCCAAGAGATACCAGGAACATCAGCCAGCCCTGGAACTCGTGAAAGAACCCCATGGCTTTGTCCGGGTCCCAATACTGCACGCACAAACCGGTGCCGAAGATTCGGACCACGTTCGCAGTGACCGCAATGGGCAGAGCTGAGAGTGCAAGTACCCATCTCCGCCAGGTCTTCCTCTCCAGAAAGTAGCCGTAAATCACTGCGACGGTGAAAAGGCTCATCAGCGATCGAATACCGCTGCAGGCCTCGGCAACCTCCAGCGGCATTGCCGGCAACTGAATGATATTGCCCTCCTGCAGTACCGGTACATTCGCCAGCGGGAGCAGATCGCTGGCGAGTCGCGAAGCCAGCAGTTGTAGGGGGAAAGTGATCTGGTTATAAAGGACGGTCGGCAGCGGAATCGCCAGCAGAAGCACAAACAACGCGAACTTCAACTGCACCAGCATCTTCTTGCCCAGCAGCGTCCAGATCATCCCGGCGAGGAGCAGGACAAAGGAAGTGCGCTGCAGAAAAAGGTCCGCGCCAAATACTCCAACCAACAGCTCCAAGATGCCCAAGACTACCAGCGTAGTCCCCATCCAACTCGGCACGATCGGAATGCGGCGGAGTTCATTGCGCTGGTCCCAGAGCAGAAAGGCGGCGAAGAAGGGGATTAGGAAGCCGTGCGAAAAGTCCGGCAGGTTGTACCAGTCCGTCACCAACTTGACGGCGATGTGGTGATAAAGGAGCACGAGAAGTGCGCCCATGAGAGCGAGTTGTCCCCAGGGCATCGGCCATACCGTGCTTTCCCGCCCCCCATTGTTTCCTCCGGAAGACGCGGCAGGAACCTGACCAGCCTCCAGTGAGGCGGGTCCTCGCGGGTCGTTCGCGTACGTTGGGCCCGAAGAGGTCACAGCGACCACCGTATTATCCTGCATGAGGAATAAACTCCCTGAGCCCGTATAGGCAATTTCACAGCCTATAGGATTATGACACGCATTCAGCCCGCAGAAGCCTAATCTCGGCCGGACTTAAGTGGATTGAGTCCGCACACTTAAGTGTAATAACGGCAAGGGGGTAAGTGGAATAAGCTTACCCACAGATGGGATAAAGAAGTTCTCTTTTTTGTGACTTGGTTGTAACGGGTACGAATGGGCTTCGGCGGCGATAGTTGCCGGGCATCGCGGGTGTAAAATCACATGAGTTGCTTCTCCAATGTCTAGGGTCGAAAACAGCCATCGATGTTGGCCCACCAAAGCCCGCATCGCCGGAAATGGTATCCAACGTACCTTTATTCTCATGAGGGACAGTTTGTCGGAGGGCCTTGCCTTGGGGGGAATTGCGCTCCTCCAGAGATGGGGCCGGATATGGCCGACACAACAGAATCGGTAGGAATATGAAGACTTTCCGTTGTATTGTTACTTCGATCTGCCTGCTCCCAGCTTTGGGGATCGGCCTGGCCCAGCCAACGGCTGGCAAGCCTGTTCTCAGCGCCGAACCAGCCGAACCGGCCCCGCCGCCTGCGCCCTCGATTTCGCCGGACGCGGGTCCGCTGTCGCTGTCCCCCAACTACATCATCGGCGCGGACGATTCGCTCAAGATAGAGGTGTGGAAGGAGCCGCAGCTCTCAACCGCTCTGACCGTACGGCCGGATGGGAAGATTTCACTCCCATTGATCAACGACATTATGGCTGCCGGGTTTACGCCTATGCAACTGGCTGCCGATATAACCACTCGGCTTACGAAGTTTGTCGCTGATCCGGTGGTAAACGTCAGCGTGCTCTCGGTCAATAGCAAGCATGTCTTCATGATTGGGGAGATTGGGCATGTCGGCCAGATCCAAATCATGCCGGGTATGACGATTCTGCAGGCTATTGCAACAGCCGGCGGCCTTTCCCCTTATGCCAATAAGAAGCGCATCTATATCCTGCGCGGGGAACCAGGCAAGCAGCAGAAGATTCACTTCGATTACACCAAGGCTGTGAAGAAAGGCGACATGCAGGGTGTCGAGCTGATTCCCGGCGACACCATCGTGTTCCCATGACGAACCTACCCCAATCCGTTATCCAGTCCGCTGTCCGGTCTGTCAGTTGGATTGCTACCCAGCCTGTGACCGAGTATCCCATGCGGCCCTCTGCCCTCGCGCGTCTTCTACTTCCGGCTTTACTGTTTGTGACGGTCGCTCCGTCGATGTTGGGACAGGCTCTCCCGGCCGCAGAGGCTGCGCCTATTTCCACCGGCTTTGCGCTGCCTCGTGCCGCCGGCACGCTGAACTATGCCGTGAGTGCCTCGGAGAGCCTTTCGTGGGGCTACTACGGAAATCAGGGCGCCGCTGCCGGGACCAATTTGAGCGGCGATCTCGGTTACATTTCGAACAGCAAATTGTACCCGTTCAGCGCGGTGTACTCCGGTGGCTATTCCTGGAGCACGTCGGGGCAGCCATCCTACAACTTCCTGAATCTTGGCATGTCTCAGGTCCTCAGTTTGAAGAGGTGGAGCATTGTAGTTTCCGACAGTGTCAGCTATCTGCCTGGAACACCAACGACGGGCCTGTCTGGCGTTCCCGGGGTCGGCGATCTTGGCGTTAGTCCAATACAGGTGGGTGCCGACACCGGCCAGGGTGTGTTGACCAACTACTCCGACCGCGTCAGCAATACCGTCACGGGAAGTGTTCAGCATCCACTGACGGGAAAGACATCTTTCAACGCCTCTGGTTCTTATGGAATCCAGCATTTCCTCGGTATCGGCGGCGAGGGGCAGGACAGTAACTCCACGACCGGCGGGGGTGGTATTAGCCATCAACTTAATCCGCGCACCTCATTCGGCGGTAACTATTCGTATTCGACCTATCAGTTCCCGGGCAACAGCACCGCGATGGCCGAGCCTAGTTCCGCAAGCCAGTCCGCGAGTGGACAGATTACCCACCAATTCACTCGCAAGTTCAGTGTTAGCGTCTCAGCCGGTCCGCAATGGACCAGCGACGACTCCGCCGGCAGCTCGCAGGGTTTGAGCCTTTACGCCAACGCCTCCGCGGCATACCACGGGCACTTCTCCCAGGTGACTGTCTCCTATATGCGCGGTACCAATGCGGGATTTGGTGTCGTCGGCGGGTCACTCTCTCAGGGCGGAGTGGTTTCAGTTAGCCGTACGTTCGCCCGCGTCTGGAATTGCGCCGCCTCCGCGTCCTACACCCAAACATCGGGCTTACCTGGGGCAAACGTCGCTCCTTTTACCTTCGACACGGCGGTCGCTTCGGTTCAGGCTTCGCGCGCCATCGTGCGCAGCCTCTCGGCATACGCCAGCTATACTTTCGAATATCAATCATCGAACCAAGCGGCGACCACCGCAGTGGATGTATTCAACGGAATCGATCAGGTGGTTGGTTTCGGGTTGACCTACTCGCCCAGTTCAATTCACTTAGGACGTCAATAAGGAGTGTCTATGCTTGGTCATCGCACACTGAACGTAGAAGACTATCTCAACATACTCAAGCGCCGCTGGTGGATCCTCGCCATCTCTACCATCGTCTTCACGGCCGGAGCGATGGGCTTTACTTATTTCGTCACGCCCAAGTATGTGTCTGAGACCCTCATACTGATTGACCAGCAGAAGGTGCCCACCGATTTTGTCCATCCTGTAGCTACCCAAGCTCTCGACAGCCGCCTCGCTATCATCACGGAGCAGGTCCTCAGCCGGTCCAACATTCAGCCCATTATTGAAAAGTACAATCTCTTCGCGAATCAGCACCTTTCCATGGACGCCCGGGTCGACCTCATGCGCGATCCCCAGACCCTGAAGATTGAACCTGTTCACAATGAGATTGCCCGCTCCAACGGACTTCCGGGTTTCAATATAGCCTTTACAGCCAACGACCCGCAGACCGCAGCACAGGTGTGCTCCGATATTACGTCGCTGTTTACGAAAACCAACCTGCGCGCGCGGGAAGAGAATGCCAGGGGCACGACCGATTTTCTCAAGGAACAACTTGACGGCGCCACCCGGAACCTCGACGACCTGGATGCCAAAGACGTTGCCTTCCAGCGTGAGCACGCCGGGATGCTTCCCGAAGATCAGACCAACAACATGAGCATCATGACCAGCCTGAACACCGAGCTCGAAGCGACCACTCAACAGCTTGAGAGCCTGGAGTCGAACCGGTCATTAGGAGAAACTTTGCTCTCGCAACAGCAGGCTGAACAGGCCGCTGCTGCGGCGCCGGGTGCCACTGCCACCCCAATCCGGACCCCTCAGTTCCAGCAAAAGGAACTCGATGATCTGCAGGCCCAGAAAGCCGAACTCGAGGAGCGTTACAGCGTAGATTATCCCGATGTCAAAGACGTTAGCCGCAAGATCGCGGATCTGCAGCGGGAGATGGCCAAGGCAGCCTCTGCTCCTGCGTCAGCGACTTCCAAGGCGACTGCTCCCAAAGGTCCCGATTCTGCGAATATTGTCGAGCTTCGTGCTCGGTTGATCGGTATCGATCAGCAGATTAGTGCCAAGCGCAAGCAGCAGGAACAAATCCAACAGGAAATCCACACCTACGAGGGCCGCATATCTGCCGGTCCACAGGTGGAATCACAGTACAAGGAGTTGACGCGCGATTACGATACTGCGGAGGCTTTTCAAAAGAGAATACTCAGCGAGATCAATGAATCGCAGATGACCAATAACCTTGAGAATCGCCAGGAAGGCGAGACATTCAGCGTCCTGGACGCGGCAAGTCTTCCCACGGACCCGATCTATCCGAAGCGAAGCTTCTTCGCCGGAGGCGGCCTGGGCGCCGGCATTGCCTTTGGAATGCTTATTGTTGCTCTGCTGGAATACAAGGACACCGCGCTGCGCACAGAGCGGGATATATGGGACTTTACGCAACTGCCCACGCTTGCCATTATTGCCTGGTCCGGCGACGTGGCTAACATTCAACCAACAAAAACCTCCCGTCTGAAGCGGCTCTTCAGTCGCAAACCGTCTAAGGATCTGCTAGCCGACTCCACGGGATAACCATGTATAAGAGTTTCTTCCATCTCCAGACCAACCCGTTCGCCGGCAGTCCCGATCCGCGGTTCCTCTACATGATGCCGCATACGCGCGAGGCCCTAGCCACGCTTGAATATGGTATCTCCGCACATAAGGGGTTTATCGTTCTAACGGGCGAGGTTGGCACGGGCAAGACCACGTTGCTAAGACGTGCCCTCGCATCGCTGGACCAGAGCCGCGTCTTCAGCTCCTTCGTCTTCAACCCGCGCCTGGACGTGCTCGACTTTCTCGAGTTCATCCTCTCGGACTTCGGTATTGCGCCTCAGAACCGCACCAAGTCGGGAATGCTGATTCAACTGAACCGCTGGCTCATCGAGCGCTTCCGCCGCGAAGAAACGTGCGTCATCATCGTCGACGAGGCTCAGAACCTCGAGTGGGAACTGCTCGAGGAGATCCGTCTTCTAACCAACCTCGAAACCTCGTCCGAGAAACTCGTACAGATTGTGCTCTCCGGCCAGCCCGAGCTCGAAGAGAAGCTGCGCGCCCCCGATGTTCGTCAATTACGCCAGCGGATCGCCCTCTGGGCCCGCACCCACGCGATCACCGCCGAACAGACTGCCAACTATATCGCCCAGCGTCTGCTGATCGCCGGAACTTCGGAGCGCATCTTCCCGGACGATGCCGTCGCAGCAATCCACCGGGCCAGCCGCGGCATACCCCGCATCATCAACCTGATCTGCGAGCACGCCCTCATCTTGGCTTACGTTGAACAACTTCACCAGATACCTGAGCCGTTGATCCATGCGGTCGCTTGCGATCTCGATCTCGACCCGCAGCCCTTTATGTTCTCAGCAACTCACACCGGATTTTCACCAAACTCCACGCTTCCATCGCAGAAGCACCCAGAAAGGGAAGAGAGATGAGCAGAATATACGAAGCATTGCGCCAGGCGGAGTTGGACCGCAGCAAGACCGACACGGCCGAATCCGATTCCGAGTCGAGCCGACAAGCCACCAGTCAAGCCGTGCTCGAAGAAGCGCTCGGGCCCACTCATATACCGGCGTTTTCCAATACGGGCCGTGCCTTGGCGGCGCTGCCGCCCGTTTCCAGGGCAAACGGCGGAAAGACATCTGTCGCGCCGCCTGTCGACTCGAGGATTGCCTTTGCCGGTGCTGCCGATGAGGAACTCGAACTATCCGATACCGACCTCGCCAGGATTCCCCAGGTCACTTGGAGCCCTTGGCTCGGGCAACTTCCCGCGCTGGAGGACAGAGGCAGCGCAGTTGAGCAGTTCCGTAGCCTGCGTTCGCGCATGCAGGAGTTTCGCGACCTGAATGCCCTAAAGTCCATTCTTGTCTCCAGCGGCCTTCCGCAGGAGGGTAAGAGCTTTATCGCTGCCAACCTGGCCATCTCCTTCGCCCGCCACAAGGCTGGCCGCGTGCTGCTAATCGACGGAGATATGCGCCGCGCCACTGTGCACAAATTGCTCGGCTGCCCGCAAGGTCCAGGTTTGACCGAATACCTTTCCGGCTCCGCTTCCATTGTTGAGGTCATGCAGCACCCAAGGCCCGGCGAGCCCGATCATCCGCTACCCCCCGGGCTTGCCTCGCTGACCATTATTCCCTCCGGCACTGAACATGACAAAGCCGCGGACCTCTCCGGCAACCGCCGCTTCGAGCGCCTCCTCAAGGCCGCCGGTCCTCACTTCGACTGGATCGTCGTCGACTCATCCCCGGTAAACCTGGTCTCCGATGGGGTCAACCTCGCGCGTGCCTGCGACGCGGTCCTGCTGGTTGCGCGCGGAGGTGTCACCAAGTACGAGATAGCCCAGCGTGCCCTCTCCGAGCTCAAGGCTTCGAAGGTGTTGGGGTTCGTGCTGAACGCGGTCAAGAGCCCGCCCATCGCCGGTGGCTACTACGGATACGATGGATACGACAAGATAGAAGAATGATCGGGGGCGGCCCAGGCAATGATCCGGTTCTTGAATGTTTATTACCCCACGCGGACGGTCCTTCTCCTGCTCTGCGAGGCCACCATCGTCAGCGGATGTTTTTTCGCCGCGACTTGGATGATTCTCCGGGATCAAGCCATATTTGTGCTTCAGCTTGAAGATGGATTCCTCAAGATCGCCATTATCACTATCGTCAGCATGGTGCTTTCCTACTACTTCGATCTGTATGAACCGAGCATTGTTTCCGGCCGCCTGGAGATTTACTTCCGCGTTCTGCTGGTGCTCGGCTTCGATTGCTTTATTCTCTCAGCCGTTCTCCTCTTTGACCCCGATGCTGCCATCGGCCCCCATGTTTATGTGCTCGGTTTTGCCCTGCTCGCGCCCTCCCTTATTCTCCTGCGCAGAGGCTACGAATGGGTGGTCGGCCGCAGGATCTTCCGCGAGCGCATTTATGTCCTCGGAGCCGGAGACTACGCGCGCTCCATCGTCGACACGATCCGTGCGCGTCCCGACCTCGGCATGGAGGTTGTCGATTGGGAGGACGTACAGATGGAACCGTCCGAGCGAAAGAAAGTCTGGATCGAGGCCCTCGACAACATCTCCAAGGCGAAACTTCCGGTCCACCGCATCATCGTTGCCATGGAAAGCCGGCGTGGCGAGTTGCCGGTGCAGGAACTGCTTACGCTGCGCTTCCAGGGCATCGCGGTCGAAGAAGACGGCACTCTGCGGGAGCGCTTGTATGGCAAGATTCAGCTCGACGGCCTTCGTCCTTCGAATTTCCTCTACAGCGAGGGCTTTCGCATTCGCGCATCGCAACAGCTCACCCGCCAGATGGCCTCCATCTGCGCGGCGGCCTTCGGACTCCTGCTCTTTTTGCCGTTTCTTCCGTTTGTGGCACTGGCCGTGAAGCTGTCGTCCAGGGGACCCGTCTTCTTCCGTCAGAAGCGGGTTGGCATGGGTGGACGCATCTTCGAAGTCGTCAAGTTCCGCACGATGTTCACCGATGCGGAAGCCGATGGTGCCAAATGGGCCACGAAGAATGATCCACGGGTTACAAAGGTGGGTATGTTCCTGCGCAAGACCCGCATCGACGAGATCCCGCAACTTTGGAACGTACTGCGTGGCGACATGGGTTTCGTCGGGCCGCGTCCCGAGCGGCCGGAGTTTGTCAACTGGCTCACCGAGGAGTTGCCCTTCTATTACCTGCGCACGCTCATCCGGCCTGGCCTCACCGGATGGGCGCAGGTCCGTTACTCATACGGCGCCACCCTCGCCGAGACCAAGGAAAAGCTTGAATACGACCTCTACTACATCAAGCATATGTCCCTGGGGCTGGATCTGCTCATCATGTTCGAGACGATCAAGACCATTCTCCGCCGCCGCGGCGCACAATAGTGCAGGCATCGGCTCTCGTCTATTGAATCAGGTTGGTAGGTTCGTTTGCCGTTGCAAGGCCCGACCTCGACTTTGACCGTCCTCCACCGTTGAGCTCCAATGCGTTAGTCGCACCCACATCATTCAGCTTGTAAAGCAGGGACCGATAGCTGATCTTCAGCCACTTCGCCGTCTTCTGGCGGTTCCAGTTATGGGCCTTCAGCACCTTCAGGATGATCTGCCGCTCCAATTCATGGGTGGCCTGTCTGGTAACCAGTTTCAAGGAGATCGGCTGGCTCACATCCACATCCGTCATCGCCCTCGATGGGGGCTTCTCTTCCTCGACCAACTCCGCGATCAGGGCCTCTTCACTGCCCATCAGCACATAGCTTCGTATCAGGTTGTCCAATTGCCGGATATTGCCGGGCCAATCGTGCTTCTGCATCAAGCGGACCGCATTGCGCGACAGAGGAACCGGATTGACGTGGAACGCGCGTGCATGAAGACCGGTCAGATAGTCCACCAATTGCGGCATATCTTCTGTCCGTTGCCGCAGTGGAGGCAGTTGGATGGTTACGGCGTTGATGCGATACAGAAAGTCCAGCCGGAACGACCCGTCCGCCACCTGTTCGCGCAAGTCGCGATTCGCCACGGAAACCACCCGGGTCTGGATGGTTCGTGTCTCGTGGCCGCCGACTCGCATGAATGAGCCGTCTTGCAAAACCTGCAGCAGCTTCGACTGGACGCCTATATCCAGACTGCCAACCTCATCCAGAAACAGGGTCCCCCCGTGGGCCTGCTCGAGGCGGCCGCGCTTGGTGGAATGGGCTCCGGTAAATGCCCCCTTTTCGTATCCGAAGAGCTCAGTCTCGATCAGCCCTTGGGGAATCGCCGGGCAGCTCACCTTTACTAAGTCGCCAACAGTCCGTTCCGAGGTTCCGTGAATCAGGCGCGCACACAGTTCCTTGCCGGTCCCGCTCTCGCCCTGGACCAGCACCGGCACGTTGGTCTTGGCGACCATCTCCAGCTTGCGCCGGACGAGCCGCATCTCCTCGGTTCGACCGAAAAAGACTTCCACAGGAGGGAGGTCGACCTGGGTTTCGTGCTCAGAGAACCGTACAGTAGTCATATTTTCCTGTCGCCGATGGCTCGCGACGTGTCCCGAAGCCGGGCAATCAATCCGCCGGGCAACGTATCCTAAACACCTGGGTTACTAAAGTATAAGCACGTTGGGTACCAAACTGACCATTTTGGGGGGCTTGCCCACCCCCTAAACTGCCCCAAAAAAAACTTATTCTCTATTTCATGTAGATTTTTTCCCAACCTCGTGTAAAATTTCTGCACAATGGTAGGAATTTTATTACCACTTTTGGCAAAACAGCTCTGAGAATTTGGTGTTCGGCGTAGAAACTGGAATACCGGCGCATTGCCACAGCAATCTAGAGATATACGCGACCAGAACGCAGCTGTCGTGCTCCGATTTTCTAATTTAACTGCCACACACATAGACCAGATGCCGGCATTGATCCGGTGTCGGTGCAATGGAGCCCAATTCATGGCGGCTAATGCTTCTTTCTCCCCAGCAAGACCGGTCCCGGTAAGCCGACCCTGCCTTTTCGTGTTCGAGTCGAACCTCAGGGTGCTCAACTACCTGAAGCGTACCTTCTCGGCACTGTATGACCTCCGGCTCTTTTCCGAAGAGCGGGCTTTCCTGCGCGATCTGGAAGCCATGCATCGGCCCAGCCTGGTTCTGCTGGCCTGGGACGGCATATCCCAGTCCCTGCCTTTATTCTCACAGGTCCGTAGCTCGCGGCCGGAGATTCCCGTCCTCATCCTGGCCACCGTAGCCGAGATGGCGGATTATGAGGCGTTTGCCCGTCTCGGTGCCAGCGGCGTCGTGCTGAAGCCCTTTGTCGACGACTCGCTGGAAGTCGCCATCGCCAAGCACCTGCTTGTCCACAAGGAAGAGGTGGGTGAGCCCAAGGAGATCCGGCTCGAAGGTGGGCACTCCTTCGTGCGATCCAGCAAGCGCATGTGCGAGATCGAAGCCCAGGCGCAGCTCGTCGCCCGCTCCGACATCCCCGTTCTGATCCTGGGCGAAAGCGGCACCGGCAAAGAGATCGTCGCAATGTACACCCATCAGATGTCCCGGCGCAGCGGCCGCATGTTCCTGAAGGTGAACTGCGCGGCCATGCCCGCCGACCTGCTGGAGAGCGAGCTCTTCGGATATGAGCAGGGCGCCTTCACCGGGGCCACCAAGAGCAAGCCCGGCAAGTTCGAGCTGTGCGATGGAGGAACGATCTTTCTCGACGAGATTGGCGAGATGCCACCCTCCCTGCAGGCCAAGTTGCTGCACGTCCTTCAGGATGGCACCTTCTCCCGCCTGGGAAGCCGTGGCCCCACCAAAACAGACGTCCGCATCATTGCCGCCACCAACGTCAATATGAAAGACGCGATGGCCCGCAAGACCTTCCGCGAAGACCTCTACTATCGTCTGAATGGCCTTTCGCTGATACTTCCGCCTCTGAGGGAACGCCTCGACGAAGTTCCCGCCATGGCTAACTACTTCATGCGCAAGGGAGCTAAGAAATACGAACTTCAGCCTCTCCCGATCTCTCCTGCTTTACTCAGCGCGTTTGAGCAGTACACATGGCCCGGAAACCTCCGGGAGTTGGAGAACATCATCAACCGCTACCTGATTCTGCAGGATGAGAAGACCGTGATCGCCGAGCTCGAAGAGGCGAGGAGTGCGCCAGCGTTACCGGACAAGGCGCAAGATCACGTAGAGGCCGGTGGTCTCAAAAAGCTGGTGAGAGGTCTAAAGGGTGAGGCTGAGTCCTCAGTCATTGCCGGCGTACTCGAGGAGACAGGATGGAATCGAAAGGCCGCCGCAAACGATCTGCAAATCAGTTACAAGGCCCTGCTGTACAAGATCAAGCAGTACGACCTGAGTCCCAAATCCGCGTGAAGCGGGAGGCAGTGGCCGAAGCTTCGCAACTGGATATGCTGGTCATCCAGTTCGGAGACCGCACGGTTAAGGGCTATGCGGAGAGAAGCCAATGGCCGCCTGCCGAAGACCTTGACTTCAACGCGGCCCCTCCGGTCTTCAAGCGGCTCGGCTCCGACAAAATGGAGCGGATCTCCCTCGACGGCGTGAAGGCAATCTTCTTCGTCAAATCCTTCGAAGGCAAGTGGCACGACGACCTGCGCTTTCACGATCACCTTCCGGCCCCGGACTGCCTATGGGTCCGCGCCACATTCCACGACGGCGAGGTCATTGAAGGATTGATCGGCAACAACCATAGCTACGTCGTCCATCCCGGCTTTTACATGTCTCCCATCGATCCCGAAGGCAACAACTGGCTTATATACGTCCTCAAGAACAAGCTCAAGGATTTTCAGATTCTTGGATTGCGCGCCGCTCCAAAGAACATGCGCGGACTGAACTCGGTCAAGCCGGCGCCGGTCGAACAGCTCACGTAACCGTCCGGCAGGTCAGGCAAGGCCTCACATCACAGGTTTCTTGAGGAGTGCCTACGCTTCCGCCAGAGCGTGCCCGTAGCGCTTTTCCACATACTCATCCAGAATCGCCTGAAACTCTTCGACGATGCGGTCACCCTTCAACGTCGTATACAGCTTGCCGTCCACGTACACGGGCGCCTTCGGCTCCTCAAAAGTCCCCGGCAGCGAGATGCCGATGTTCGCGTGCTTTGACTCGCCGGGCCCGTTAACAACGCATCCCATCACCGCCAACTTCAGCTCCTCGACGCCCGCGTATTGCTTCTTCCATTGCGGCATCTGTTCCACCAGGTAGCCCTGGATCCGCTCTGCCAACTCCTGGAAGTAGGTGGAGGTCGTGCGCCCACAGCCGGGGCAGCTGGTTACCTGCGGCATAAAGCTGCGAATGCCCAGCGACTGCAGAATCTGCTGCGCGCACCGCACCTCTTCGCTGCGATCGCCGCCCGGAGACGGCGTCAGACTCACGCGAATTGTGTCGCCGATCCCGGCCAGCAGCAGCGGCGCCAGCCCGGCGGTCGAGGCCACAACGCCCTTCATCCCCATGCCGGCCTCGGTCAGCCCCAGGTGCAGCGCATAGTCGCAGCGCGAGGCAAGCTCCGTGTACACATCGATCAGATCGCGTACGCCGGAAACCTTTGCGCTGAGCACAATCTGGTCGCGCCGCAACCCATATCGTTCCGCCGCTGCGGCATTGTCCAAAGCCGATACCACCATCGCTTCCATCATTACGTCGCGCGCGGGCAGAGGATCAACCAGCTTCGAATTCTCATCCATCATCTTGGTCAGCAACGCCTGGTCGAGCGAACCCCAGTTCACGCCGATCCGCACCGGCTTCCGATACTCCACCGCAACCTCGACCATGGTGCGAAAGTTGTCGTCATCCTTGCGCCCGATCGAGCAGTTCCCGGGGTTGATTCTGTACTTCGACAATGCCTGCGCCGCCGCTGGGTACTTGGTCAGCAGCAGATGCCCGTTGTAGTGGAAATCTCCGATAATCGGCGTCTCCCAACCCTTGGCGCGGATCCCTTCCACGATCGCAGGTACAGCCTTCGCGGCCGCCTCGGTGTTTACCGTCACCCGGACCAGTTCCGAGCCGGCCCTCGCCAGCGCCGCAACCTGCTGCACGGTGGACTGAACGTCCGCGGTGTCGGTGTTGGTCATCGACTGCACCACCACCGGGGCATCCGACCCCACCACCACCGACCCGATCTTTACCGCAACCGCGCGCCGCCGCTCGATCTGAGGCATAATTTCTCCACCTTCAGTTTACCAGTTACACTAGGGTAGCTGGCCCGGTAGCTCAGTTGCATAGAGCAGCGCACTCCTAACGCGAAGGTCGCCGGTTGGACTCCGGCCCGGGCCACCACCTAAACACCCTATAAACACTGGACATTGTGCACATAGCACTCTGACCCTTAAAGCAGAGATTTATGCGCGGGGATACTTAAGGGATACTTTTGTACCGGGACCTAAAACGACAAGAGGCCAGCCGCGAGGGCTGGCCTTTGTTCTGTACGGATGATGGCTCTACGCGGCCTTGGCGGCCCGTATGGGCGTCACGGAGGCGTTCTGGCTGGCCTTCCTCGGCACGATGGGGTCGCGGTCATCCAGCGCCGCCTGGCGGAGGAGCTCAGCGTGGGTGATCATGACCCTACCGCCATGGCGCTTCGTCCGTAGGTCTCCGCTGGCGATCATGTAGGCGATGGCCCTCAAAGACAGCGACAGCAGGTAGGCGGTTTCCTTCCGCGAGTAGAGTAGCCGCGGTGGCGCTTCTGGGACCGGGGAGGGGGTGGTTGCAGAACGAGAATCCGGAAAGGTGCGGCAGGGCTTGCCCATCGTGGGTTTGTCTCCAAACCCAGAATGACACCTTCACAGCCGCATCCAAAGTGTTCGAAAGGATGATGTCCCTTCGTACTCAGCGCGGGGTCAATCTGAAGGTCATCCAGGAACTCGCCGGACATAAGTCCATTGCCACTACGTCCAAGTATGCGCACCTGGACAAGAAGAGTCTCGTGGAGGCGTTGGCGCTGCTCAATAGGGATGGCGATTAGCCTGGACCTTATGTTGCGACAGGTTCTTCGCCGGCAAGCGGAACAGACGGCATCGCTACCTTGACCACAATCAATTTGTTTCCTGGAGACCATTCGATTACGGCCTATTATTCGGGGGACTCGAACTTCAGTAATGGCACATCCAACGCCGTCACGCAGACAGTTATCCCAACAGTTAACCCGCCGATCTACAGCTACGTCATCACCCCCACCGGCGGTCCCTCCGGTTACTCGCCGAATGGCAACGTAACGGCCTATACTGATTCGGTGATGGGTACGTGGAGCCTCGGTTACGATGCGCTAAACCGGTTAACCTCCGCCAATGCTTCGCCGGCCGTTGAGGGCAACTCGTCGTACCAATGGTTTTACGACAGTTTCGGCAACCGACTGACAGAGACAGGCAACATGGGCACGAACATATGGACCCAGAGCGGCAACGACTCGAATGGAGTTCCGCATAATCAGGTGGCTCCCACGACGCCTGGATGGCCAGCCACGAATGCGCGCGGCGTCGCGTGGACTCCGCAATACGATGCCGCGGGTGACATGCAGACGGATGGCGCCAACCAATATTTATACGACGCCGACGGTCGAGTGTGCGCGGTGATGCCGCTCTACGGCGGTTCTTGGTGGCAGTATCTGTACGACGCGTCGGGCAAGCGTGTGGCCAAGGGAACGATTACGACATGGAGTTGCAATACGGCGCAGAACGGATTCACGTTGACCAATCAATACATCATCGGGCCGAACGGCGAGCAGATGACGGAGATGGCGGTCAGCGGCGGCACTTCCACCTGGCTGCATACGAATGTCTATGCGGGTGGCGTCGTCGCCACCTACCTGAGCGACGGTGCTGCGTCGCCACACTTCCGGTTTGCCGATTGGCTGGGCACTACGCGAGTGCAGGTCAATTCCTCAGGCAACACCGAGCTGACTTGCCAGAGCCTGCCCTTCGGCGATCCCTTGCTGCCATGCACCGCAACGACGGCCACCGAGCAGTTCTTCACCGGGCAGGAACGCGATCAGGAATCGGGCAACGACTACTTTCAGGCAAGACACTATAGCAACAGCATGGGCCGTTTCCTCAGTCCAGACCCAAGCGGGCTGTACTATGCTGATTCCGCCAACCCGCAGAGCTTCAATCTGTATAGCTACGTGCGGAACAATCCTCTGATCAATGTCGATCCAACTGGATTGGATTGTCTGTACTTCAATAACGATGGATCACTCAATAGAAATGAACCAGGAGATTGCGACTCCCCCGACGATGACGGGCATTATGTTGATGGAACCGTAGACACCTCCTCTCTCAAATACAATCCCATCACAGGAAACTATCTCTATAACTACACTCCATATGATGATGACGACGATGACGATGATTCTGGGCCACCGACGATAGGTACCGGGGTTCTTGTGGGAGTCGGCGATCCCATCACCATTACCGTTCCGATTGCAGATTATGTTTTATCGTGGGCCGGCTCTCAGACTACTCCGCTGACGCCGGGATTCCCTTGGACTTATGGCCATTGGGCGGGCCCGGGGGGGAGAGGAATTCCGGTAAATGACGTCGATGCTGGTGCAATGGTTCATGACTACTGTTACGCTCATGCCCAAGGTGGACCCCTTGGACCTTCATCCAATCTCCACGCACACAACGCAGCTTTGCAGGCATGCAATCAACAGCTCTGCGACGCCATGGCACCAATCGCAGCCGGTAAGGGCCAGAACATGGATGAGAACGTCGACGGTAGCCTTGGGATGACAGAGCGGAACGCGGCAAAGGACATAATTGACTTCTTCACCTATGCTCCTTTTCATGGAAACGGATGTCACAAACACTAAGGTATACCGTATGCTTTTAGTTCAGCGATGGGTCGTTCAGATTTGTACTGCGCTGGCGGGAATTATCTTCCTCGGAGAGACGCTATTTGGTTGCTTCGCTGTATTGGGCCTCGGACTTGGCACCGCGCAGGACATTATTCCTGGTCTGTGCTTAATAATGTCATTCCCAATTTTCCTTATTTCTTTTCGAAATAGGGCAATCGCGTTGGTGGGACTTTGGATATTTTTTGCTGCGCAATGGATTGATATGGATCTTCTGAGCCGCCCGCCGTTGCTTAATCCACTTAATGGCTGGCACAGCGATGTGCTCTTTGCAGGCATTATTCTGTTTACGTTCGCGAATATTCTCCATCGCAGGGATCATGTTGCAGCAACCTGACGGCGCGATCAATGCATATCGGAGCGTTTTCTTCTGGATGAGAACGTGACCCGAAGAGGATCAACGACCATTTTCCGGTAGGGCGCTATAGCAACAGCATGGGCCGATTTATCAGCCCTGTCCCTCGCCACAATTCCATCCGGGGGCGAAACGGGGCTGATGTATGAATGCCAAGTCCGACTTTCGACTGGAGAGAGCTTGATCGGTGACGGGAAGAACCACTGAGGCAGCGCTAGGACCGATGCTGCGAGCCAGCGGACACACTTCTCCCGTAGCATTTCGTCAACTCTGTTGAAAGATGCGCGAATCAAGAACTCACGCGGCCAGATCGTAACGATGGTGCAGGCCACCGAGCCTTGGCATGCAAGCCACCTTGGACTCCACCGCAGTGTCCTTTGCAGCCGTTCTGCCCGCAGGCGTCTGCTTTGCCAGCCCAAGATGTGTTCGGTCGTCGTGGTAGTAGCGGACATAATCGGTCATAAGGCTTTTGAGATGGCGTTCGTTGAGAACGATGACGTGATCGAACAGGTCTCTGCGGCAACTACCCACGAAGCGTTCTGCCACGCCGTTCTGCCACGGGCTTCGGAAGCTGGTGCGTTTGGGCTCGATGCTGAAGCTCTTGATGGTGCTGACGACCTCTTCGCCGAAGTTCGTGGCGCGGTCGAATATCAGATACTTCGCTGTAGAGTCGTAAGGGAAAGCCTCGCGCAGTTGCTGCGAGACCCACGCGCTCGTCGGACGCCTGGTGACGCTGAAGTGCAAAATCCGCCTTCGATCATGAGAGATCACGAAGAAACAGTAGAGCATCCCAAATGTAAGTGTCGGCACCGTGAAGAAATCCATCGCGGCGATGACTTCACGATGATTGCTCAGGAAGGTCACCCATCGCTTGGCCGGCTCCGGGTCTCTCGGAGCTTTGCGTATCCAGCGCAGCACGGACCGCTCAGAGATGTCGAAGCCGAGCATCCTGAGCTCGCCATGAATGCGCGGCGCTCCCCAGGTTGGGTTCTCACCTACTATGCGGAAGATCAGATTCCGCACTTCTCTTGGAGTTGACCGTCTGCCGCGCCTCCGTCTTCTGCGTGAAAGCCACGTCCAATAGAGCTTGAACCCCGCGCGGTGCCAGCGGACGACGGTCTCCGGCTGCACGATCACGAGAACTTCTTTCCAGCCCGACCAGTATTTGCGAAGAACCATCCAGAAGAATCGACCCACGGCTTTCAACCTGGTTGTGGTTGCTTCGCCTTCAAGACAGCGAGCTGTTGCCGCAGAGCGAGGATTTCCAGGAGGAGCGACTGGCGAGAACGAAAGGAAGACACGACCAGACCGAAGAACAAGCTCAACGTTCGGAGCATGATGCAGTTGTAGCAGAGGAGCTACGGTGCAAATCCAGTCAAGAGCTCAGTCTTGTCTGAGTATTGGCGCTCCCTCACAGTGCTACAACCTGCAAGCCGGGGATGAGGTTGAAATGCCGCAGATTGGAGGTTGCCACGCCATAGCCGAGCTCGAGAGCCGTAACACCGATAAGCAGATCGGCAAGGGCCAAACGAATCCCCTTGGCCGTATTCTCGCCATCCAATCGTCCCGCATGAAGCGCCATCGGAATCGTGACGGGATGGATGGGAACGGCACCTTGGAGTTCTTGCAGAAACTGCTGTCGGGTCGTCCGGCGTTCCGGAGTGTCGGCCCGAACAGCGCCGTGCGCGAGTTCCATGAGAGTCACCACGGAAATGGCGATGTCCGTAAAGCCAATCTGGGAGGACAAAGACGTGAGTGTTTGTCGCGCGTTCTGGCCTTTGCGTTCCGCGGCAATCAACACGCTGGAATCGAGAATCAGTCCCATGACGGGGGATTCAGCGGCTCGCGGTGTGTCTCGACGGCTTCCCTTACATCCCGGGCGAAGGCTTCATCGACAACGGCGGTTGAATCCTCGGGCAGCAATGCGATACAGTCCGCTATGGATCGTCGTGGCGGGACAGGCGTGGGAACCATAGCCGCCGTGAGCCTGCCATTGTCGATGATGACTTCTTCTCCGGCGTAGACACGGGCCATGGCGTTGGCAAGGTCGCGTGCCGCTTCGGACTCCGAGATGTGGATGACTGCCATACGGAGATCATACCGGAAGGAAATCGCGTGTAGTCGAATTTGCACCTGTGAGAGCCCCAGAGATGTAGGCGGTTTCAACGCAGGTCAACAACGCCGCTGATTCTGAAGGAGTTGCAAGTAACAGATACGACGAGGCTTGCGAGATTCGACTGGATCTGGCTACGAACCAGTAAGTCGGGCGTTCGAATCGCTCCCGGTGCGCCGGTTCTCCGGTCCTCCGATGCGAAACCGCTGCCCATTGTCTGGCGGCGTATGGATCGCTCTGACGGGCTTCCTACCTCGAATGAGAGACGTGACGTCATTTGAATAATCTCGAGAACCAGTTTCCCTTTGCCTTAGGAGCCTCTCCAACGCCCCCTCCGAGGAGCCTGACGTAGAGTTCGAATGCGGCCAAAGATTCGGCCACAGCAAAAGACGACAAATCGAAGAACTCGAGGACATGTTCCGGGGGCTCAATCTCAAGCGAGATAATAAGTCGAGCTATGAGTGCAGCGGTGAGGTATTGCTCTGGATTTGCAGACGGCGAATCCCAACCGGTCATTTCTCGGACAGTTCTCAGGTTCATCACCTTCAGCTCGGCTTTGGATTGTTCCCCTTGAAGATAAAGTCTTTGTCTACTGCAAGCATCGAGGTTTGCAAAGCTGAAGAAGCAGCTTTTGACTGCGTCTTCTACATCCTTCGCAGAGAATACGGTTAGAGGAGCGAAACCAAGTTCTTCGTTAGGTGTAAGGGGGATGCCTGAATGTATTGCCGCCACCATTCTGTCGCAATATGCATCGCGGGACTTTAGACCGTGATGAAAGGCAAGGAATACTGCGCACATTGCTGAAAAGTGGTGGAAGTAGATGATCTCTTGCAGAAACGCATTCTGCCGCATAGCACTAACGCCCGGCGCAAGCTTATTGATGTACCGGTCCGCTGAACTGCATGCAGCTGTAATCGACCACATTGCAAGCTGCTCGGCTGAAACTTCTGGCGCTGGTTGTTTGTCTGGGATCTTCATAGCTACTCTTTGCACAGGAGCGGGACTTGTTCGTGGCACCATGGCGTCGCGGCATGGCACCCGCGAATTCCCCCGTGGTGGGAACGGTTCAGGGAACCGTAATGCTGCTTCGACTCCCTGCACGAGTTGATCCACGCAGATTTCACGTATCCACACCGATTGCTGTTGTCGAAATCATACGGCAATGCCACTCTTAAGTTGAGGTGAGTCCATGGTACGAGATAGAAGACGGGCAAACACAAGAGGTGGGTCGGTTGCGCTTGGAAGCAAGAACAAAGCTGCTCCTGAATGCGACCCTAGCCTTGGGGGTCACCCAAATCCGGCCATAGAGGGTCACCTCAAAACCGGCCATAGAGAAACGGCCTGAGACATTGCTTCCGACGGGGGAAATTACCCTCTGTTGGCATGGGTAATGTCTTGGAAAAG
>Ga0224555_1002272_pt1 | contig 23137 bp, 13 predicted proteins | sample 714S23034metaG_FD_180687 | JGI IMG/M metagenome (GOLD analysis project Ga0224555, IMG submission 180687) | Peat soil microbial communities from Stordalen Mire, Sweden - 717 S2 30-34 | ecosystem: Environmental > Terrestrial > Soil > Wetlands > Peat | place: Sweden: Norrbotten County, Stordalen...
ACAGGTACGCGGCGTATCTCATCAAGGCCAGGAGAAAACTCTCCACCTAAAGGCCGGATACATTGACGCAGACTTTCTTCATCCCAACACTTTTCCCTTGCAGTCAGACGGCGGACCATACATTCGGTAAAGTCACCTGCGGCGGTCACTTTACCGGAAACGTTTTACATGCACTTCGCCGCCGACTTGAGATCGTCATTGGGCAGAATTACTTCCGGATTGCCGGTAATTCAGGACTCACCCGCCAGCAACTGCCGGCACGTTTACTTGGTTGGGCGGTAAACCCAGTAAAGGCCCGCGGGGAACGCGACCAATCGTACGGAGTTGTGGTTTTCTCCCGGGTACAACGTGAAGCGGTAGTCAAGACCCTTCGGTTTGAGTTCGTCGAGGAGGCGCGCGAATGCAGTTGTACTCTCCGCAAACCCTAGTTCATCGTCGCTTCCCACCGAGAGATCGAGGCGAATCGAAGCAGGTAGTGAACTTAGAGCGCGGCGCGCAGCGGTGAAAATCACGCTGTCTTGAGGCATTGCCGGGCTTACGGCAACAATTCGCTGAAAGAGGCCGGGCCGTTGCTCGAGCGCGTAGAGGGCGAACTCCCCGCCCAACGAGTGACCCAGCAGCCCGCGGTCGGAGGGATTCGTGCGATATGTGTGGTCAATAAAGGGCATCAGTTCGTGCTCAAGAAAATCCAGAAACGCTGGCCCGCCGCCGGAACCCGGGGTGTTGGCTATCGCGGTCGGCGAGAAGTCGCGTGCGCGGAGAGTCATCGCGTCCTTGGCCGGCGATTGCCCAATGTTGATAATGATGACCGGGGGCATGCGCTCCGAATAGATGTTGTTGTCCTGGATGAACGCCATCAAGGGGAAATGCCAGCCGTCGAGGACGTAGAGCACCGGGTATGACTGTTTTGATGTGTAGTAGTTTTCCGGCAGGGAAATGAACAGGTCGTAACTCCGACCGATCTTTGAAGATTTGATCGTGCGCTGTTCTGTGTCAGAGAGGGTCACGGGGGGCGCGGGTGTTTGGGCCAGCGAGGCCGCAGCACATACCAGAAACGTCGACAAAGTGATCAGTGCCGTCGGTCGAATCATACTTTGGATTCTAGCTTGAGCATAGGCTCCCCGGCAGACCTTGATCCTCTTCGCCGACACGGCACAACGCAAGATTGACCGCGGGCGCACGCAACGTCAATCGTGCGTAGCCGTGAGGATTCCGCAGAGGCAGTACAAGATTTCAAAAGATCCTGCTTTGAGGCGAGTTTGCCAGATAGTTCCCGGATGGTCGGCAATCCGGAAGTAATCCCGAAATGCCTGTGAAGTCGGGTTTCTATGAGCAGGTCACTGACGTCAAGTGTTTTTTGTCTTTTCCGAGGACATGATTGGCGCACTCGACCAGCAGAGATCGGAGGTAGATGTTGCCAGCCTTGGTGATGCCGAGTTGCGGGTCGCGATCCCCGGACTGGCTACGTCTCGGCCGCAGGCCGAGATAGCAGCCCACATCGCGGCTTCGCTGGAACCGTTCCTTGCTGCCCAGCGTCAGAACATAGGTCAACGCTGTGAGCTGGCCGACGCCGTAGACCTGGAGCAGCGCCTGGGTCTCCGGATACTCCGTCTCCGTGAGCCGCTTGATGACGCGGTCGTACTGCTGGATCTTCACCGTCATCGCAGCGATCTGCTCGAGCACCGGACCAAGCGCCACAGCCAGACCTGGCGGCAGCACGGCCATGCATCGTTTGGCGAAGCACAAGGTGGAGGAGGCCGGAAGTCGATACCCGCAGGGCTTGGCCAGTCCACGCACCGAGTTCACCGCCGCCGTCCGCAGACGAACGATCAGGTTGCGGGCACGGATCAAGGTGAGAGCTTCCTGTTGCGCAACCGTGCGATGCGAGATCGGGTGCAGGATCTCTGGATCGACCCGGGCGTAGCGAGCGATCTTTTCCGCATCGACCGTATCGCTCTTCCGGTTGTTGTGCGAGATCGCCCGCACTTCTCTGACGTTCGCCACGATTACCTCGTGGCCCATCTCCCGGAGCTGTTCGCTGACCCAGATCGAGTGGGTTCCCGCCTCCATCGCGATTCGGGCTCTGGGTAGATCGGTAAACCACTTCTCGACCCCCGAGGGTGTCGTTCGAAACCGCCCCCGGTCAACCACTTCTCCATCTTCGTTGAGCGTGCAGTAATGGCTCCAGACATCCCCAAGATCGATCCCGATCGTCATGCCAACCTTGGCGACGCTGCGTCGAACTTCCGCGATGAGGTGCTGCTTTGACTTTTTCATGGCCAATAGTCTCTCCGATCCAAGAGACCTGCTCATCCCATTTATCGGTAAAGTGCCGCCGCCTAATCGGGCGGCCTGCACCGGCCCGGCCTGAGCACAGGCGGAATCCCTGACACACATACTAGGATCTCCTGGGCGCCGGCCTAGCTGCCGTACTCAATCGTGCGGGATGGTCGGAGGAAAGTTTAAAAGGTTAGCGCAGACGTCTATTCGGGCGCCGGAAAATCGGCGGCCGTCATTGAAGGCGCCAACGGCGCCGGCAAAGGGTATGGGGCAGCGGCTTCGTGGACATAGATAGGCCTCGGCGCCAAGCAATGTCCTATTTGAGAATGGAATGGGGGCGCCCTATTGGCGGGCGCCGACGGCCAACGGCTCAACAAGGTTTATTTTGACAACATTGCCACTACGGAACTCGGCAACGCTCCCCTGCTCCCTCCGCCGCACGTTGCAATGTGCGGACCTGGGCAGGCAAAGTTAAACCCTCCACTACAATAGTGGTGCTATGCGGCCGTTTTCGCGACAGGGCGCCGAGAATAACTTTTGATTGCGTCGGTGTTCAGACCCGTAACAGTGAAATTCAATTCCTTGATATCGGGGGGAAAATTCCCTGCTCTGTTTTGGCTCAGTAGCTTTCAGAAGGCCGCTAAACCACACAAATTTAGGGGCTTGCTGGGATAACGACGCGATCGGCATGCCCCGTAAATCGGCAATTACGCTGATAAAATCCTTGTTAGCAGGGAAATGCAGCCAGAGAACGGTTCGCCCCAGACTGCATCCACCGCCATCTAATTCATTATAAATAACTTATAGACATACCAACGGGCCGGAGAATGGGCCCGCGGGCGGATTTTAGTGTCCCGTAGGTGTCCGATAAGGAACTTTCCGACTCGGAATGCGGTTTTCAAGGCTGCCACGTCGCTCCGGACAGGGGTTAGAGCCGAGACGCGAGAGTGGATGGCCGCTGTGTAGCCAAGACATTTTCGGTTCGTATGTCATCACTTTCGTACAGCCTGCGCCACGACAGCCACGGTCTTTCGTCGTCGGCCGCGGCTGCCAAGCTGATGGGCATCCTATCGATGCCGCGCGATTGAGAGCGCCTGCTCAACTTCGCCACATCGACCGAAGTTGCGCCGCTCGACACGTTCTGGGGCGAAACCGCCGTCGCAGCTTGATCCTCCCCCGCGCTCCTGTTCGGGCCGGATAACGCGGGCGTTCACGCACCATCGAGATGGTGCCACGGGCTTCCGATTCCATTCGTATGGATCGACTTTGAGACCTCGATCCTCCGTCGGTTTGTCGGCTGTGCCTGGCGGAGACATTATGTATCTAAATCTCTTCTCTTAGAGTCTCCCTTAGGTGGTCGAAAGCTCCTCGCTGGGCGAAAGTCCCTATCGATACTGGAGATTTGCTGGCCAGCGAAGGTCATCCGCGTGCAGAGGATTTGAGGGGCTTGAAAGTGAGTTTCGCTTGTCGCCGTTTCCCGGTTGATAGTATTGACGGTTAGGGGCGAGCCCTTGTCAACTGAACGAGCAATTGCCTTGCATTCAACTACGACGGATTTACGTGTGCGCGATTCCTCAATGGCGACCCACAAATCGCCTCGGGTTTGGCTTCTCAATGAACACATTTCCAGCCGGGCCGAAACAGATGCTAATAGTTCTCAATTGGCATTCATACGCCAGATGACGGCCCTCGCTCACCTTAACGAGTCCAATCTGAAACCGTCTGGGCGATGCGTTCTCGTAGTCGGGGAGTCCGTTAGCCGTTCGGGAGTGGTCCATCCCGCTCAGGCTCTTGTCGGAATCTTCGAAAAGCATGCTCCCTCGTTGGCACTCGAACGGATGATAGTGGACACGATTCCTGACGTCCGTCGGGCTCGTCGAGATTGCTGCGGTGTGAAGCGCGAACGGATCATTGTTTTCCGCAAGAGGCCACTACCATGAAGAAAGACCAACTGAGAGGATCTGTTTCCACGATCGACTTTAATTTGTTGTCGACGCTTACCTTCGATCCGTTCCAGCCTGCCCGCCTGCCAACAGAGAAGCGGTGGATGCCCGGCGGCCGAGTAAAGCGCCTTGCCCGTTTCGGTGTCCAGCCAGAGATAGGCAGCGGATATGAGTTGCCCCCTCAGTTGACCGGAGAGGATCAATCCACGCAGCCCCTCACGCGGCTCGCGGGCGCGGGAGGCCACCGACTGCATCGCCACTTTGATCATCGCCTCGATGAGAGCGGCCGGGACGCCGTGCCCGGAGACGTCGGCCACGAGGACGCCGACTCGGTTCTGATCGACGGGAATGAATTCATAGAAGTCCCCGGCGACGGCCGTCATCGGACAATACGCAGCGTCGATGTGAAGAGCGTTGATCTCTGGAACGCTGCTGGGGAGACCACATTGCGCTAAACTATTAACCTCAACGGTAAAAGAGGTCGGGCCCCCACCACGCTGGAACCGAACTTGAGCGGGAGTTCACCCAATGAATCCATGGTCCCGAAAAACCATGACTCAGAAAATAGCAGCCTGCGCCTTGGCTGGCTTGGCGCTGCTCGCTGCACACCAGGGCATCTCTAAGGCTCAGGCGAACAGTCGAAACAAACCCATTCTCATCACCCAGCCCATCGATGAAAGCAGGCTGATCCGGCTTCGCGGCAACACGCGCCCTGAAGCCCGCACTGAATATGATCGTGGCCGTGTGGATGACAGCCTCCGCTTGGATCACATGCTGCTGCAATTGCAGCGGGCGCCCGAACTCGAGCAGGAGTTGGACCAATATATTGACGGCCTCACCGACAAGAGCTCGCCCAATTTCCGCCAATGGCTCACGGCGGCACAACAAGGAGAAATGTACGGACTGGCGCAACAGGATCTCAACACGATCACGAGCTGGCTTCAGTCCTACGGCTTCACCGTCGATTACATCTACCCCAATCAAATGGTGGTCGACTTCTCCGGCACTGCGGGTGATATCCGCAGGGCCTTTCACACCGAGATCCATCACCTCGATGTGCGCGGTGAGCAGCACATCGCCAACATGAGCGACCCCGAGATTCCCGCGGCACTCGCGGGTGCGGTGGCCGGCGTGGTTTCCCTTCACGACTTCAAGCCGCAGCAGATGCGCGTTCCGGTAGTCCGCACGAACTATGTCTTTTCCGGCTGCACAAACGAGACGGACAGCACCGGCGGCAGTTGCTACGTGCTGGTGCCCGCGGACCTCGAGACCATCTACAATCTGAATCCGCTCTTCCGGCTGGGAATCAATGGAACCGGCCAAACCATCACTCTGGTTGAAGACAGCGACACCTACTCCACCGACGTTGCCAAGTATCGAAGCACGTTTCTCAGTAAGTGGTCGGGCACCGTGACCACCACGCAGCCAAGCGGCGGCTCCACTTGCACCGATCCAGGCACCAACGGGGCCGATGGCGAAGCGGACCTGGATGCCGAAGTCGCCAGCGCCATGGCGCCCGACGCGGCCATTGTCGTAGCGACTTGCGCTGACACAAGCACCACCAACGGCGTGTTCTTTGCCGTCGAAAACCTCGTCAACTCCGGCACACCTCCGTCGATCATCAGCCAGAGTTACGGCGAGTGCGAAGCCATTAACGGTGCGGCGGCTAACTTAGCCTTCGAAATGGCGTTCCAGACCGGGGCCACGGCAGGCATCTCCATCTTTACTTCATCAGGCGATGCTGGCGCCTCCGGTTGCGCGCCGGCATTCAGGGTAGGCTCATCTGAAGCACTCCCAGGCATAGGCATCACCGGATGGGGCGAAACCGTCTACAACGTCTCCGTCGGTGGCACTGACTTTGAAGACGCGTACAACGCCAAGGAAGCAAATCCTGCCATCCCCATCAGCACCTACTGGAACAACTCCAACACCATCACCGATGGCTCGGCAAAGTCCTACGTTCCGGAGATTCCCTGGAACGATTCCTGTTCCGGCTACCTGCTATCTAACTACGAGGGGGCAGCCTCCGGGTATGGTTCGACCGGAGAGTGCAATGTCAGTTCGACTTTCCTGAGCACCGCTGCTGCCGCTGGCGGACCCAGCGCCTGCGCTACCGGGGGAGGCGGCACCGATCAGACTTCCTATGCCGTGGTTGACGGGACCTGCGCCGGCTACGCGAAACCCTCGTGGCAATCCGGCATCTTCGGCAATCCCGCAGATGGAGTTCGCGATATTCCCGACGTTTCGCTCTTCGCCTCAAACGGTATCTGGGGGCACTACGTCACCGTCTGCTACTCCGACACGGCCAATGGGGGAACATCCTGCTCCGGTACGCCAAGCAGTTGGTCCGGATTTGGTGGAACATCCGTCTCTGCGCCCATGATGGCCGCCATCCAGGCGCTGGTGAATGAAAAGTGGAGCCTGACCAAGGTGGGCAATCCCGACCCGACCTACTATTCCATCGCCAAAAGCGAATTCGGCTCGGGCGGCAACAGCGCTTGCTACTCCATCAATCAGCCGCCCCGCGAAGGCCTCGCGTCCGCCTGCACGCTCTACGACATCACGCAGGGCGACAACGACATCGACTGCAAATACAACGGCAGCATTGAAGTCGGTTGCTACCGTCCTTCGGGCACTTACGGTTCGCTCAGCACGCAAGCCCTATCGAGCCCCGGCACCGTCACCGCGGGCGGCTCCGGCTACACCAGCGCTCCCACGTGCTCGCTCGGCGCACCCAGCAATCTCAGCACCTATCAGTCGCCCGGCGGCACAACCCTCTGGAGCGGCGGGACGCAAGCCACCTGCACCGCCACTGTATCTGGCGGAGCCGTCACCGTCATCACCATCACCGGCGCCAGCCAGGGATACACAGGCGGCGCCAGTTGCACGCTCACAGGCGGCGGAGGATCGGGCGCCTCTTGCTCCGCCTCGCCCACTAGCACCACAACCCCTGCATCGTGGCAACCCGCTTACGGCGCCACGCCGGGCTGGGACTTCGCCACCGGCATCGGCAGCGTGAACGCCTACAACCTGGTCTTCAACAGTGCCTGGTAACGCATCGCGGCCGGCCCGCACCAGCCGCACAGATTTCGCAATCGAGCGAGGACCGAGATCATGAAGACCGCACGCAGATGGATCCCCCGGCTGGCGATCAAGCTCGTCATCCTCTCCGCCGCATCAGCCTCCGCGCTCCTCGCACACGCGCAAGTCGCCACCGGCGTGCCTTGGGATTGGTCGCATGCGCACCTGATCTTCTCTCATCCAGGCACCGCCGGCGAAGCCCTCCGCAACAACACCTACGACCGCTGGCTCACCATCGCCAACGATCCCCGCTACATGATCCAGCTCCAGAAGCGCATCGCCAACGCCACACGCTTCACGCTGCCCGATCCCCAATCCGACTCCGACGCCGCCGACCCGCTTCGCAATGCGCTCGGCCCCGAGAACCAGCAGCCCGCTCCGGACGACGCCCTCGACCCGTCCTTCGAAGATTCTCAATCCGCCCGAACCACCACGAACTCCAGCACCACCAGAACCACCAGAACCACCACCACGCTTCCCTTCGGACTTACCCGCGCCCTCATCCCTCCGCCCATCGAGCGCATTGGCTTCGACCCCTTCCGCCGGCCCATGAGCGAACCCTTCGCCAATCGCATGATCCGCAGCCGCATCAAAAAGGACTGGAGCGAAACGCTCGGCAACAGCGGCACCGTCGGCCTCGGCCGCTACCCCGCCACCTACACTACCGGCGCCGCCAGTTGCAACGACTTCGTCGTCTTCAGCACCGGCCTCACCGGCACGTCTTCGCAGGCCAGCATCATCGCCTTCAACAACATTTACGCCGGCTGCAACAGCGGCACGCCCACCGTCTACTGGGCCTACAACACTGCCGGCGCCATCACCACCTCACCCGTCCTCTCGCTCGACGGCTCGCAGATCGCCTTCGTGCAAAGCAGCTCCAGCCAGGCCAGTCTCGTTTTGCTCACGTGGAAAGCCTCCAACGGCACGCTCACCAGCCCCGTCAGCCCCACATCCAAAACCGCCGGAACCTACGACGGCTGCACCGCACCCTGCGTGACCACCATCCCCTTCAGCGGCAGCGCCAACGACTCAGCCTCCTCGCCCTTCCCCGCCTACAATAGCGGCGTCAATTCCAGCACGATCTATGTCGGCGACGACGCCGGAGCGCTCCATCAATTCATCAACATTTTCAACGCGTCCGGCACGCCCGCCGAAAACACCACCAGCCCCTGGCCCATCACGCTCAACTCCACCACCAAAGCCTCGCTCGCCAGTCCCGTCTACGACGCGGTCAGCGCCCGCGTCTTCGTCGGCGACTATCTCCTCAACTCATCGTCCAGTTGCGAGCCCTCCGCCACCAACAACTTCATCTCGTGCGGATACCTCTACTCCATCAACTCCTCCGGCTCCGTCACCAAGTCCGCGCAGCTCGACGCGAATGCCGGCATCCTCGACTCTCCCATCGTCGACTCCGCTACCGGCCAGGTCTTCGCCTTCATCGGCGACGACGGCACCACCAACTGCGCCTCATCCACGCCCTGCGCCGCCATCTTTCAGTTCCCCGTCGGCTTCAGCTCCGCCGCCACCGGAACCGAAGCCACCGTCGGCACCGGCTACGAATTCCTGCTCTCTGGCGCCTTCGACAACGCCTACTTCAACTCCTCCGGCACAGGACACCTCTACGTCGTCGGCAACACGGGCCCCGCCAACAACACCCTCTATCAAATCGCTATCAACAGCGGCACCATGAGCAGCGGCGCCGCCACCGCCGGACCCGCCGTCTCCTCCAACTACACCAACTCGCTCTACGCCGCGGGCCTTCAAGTCACCGAGTTCTACGCCGGCGGCTCTAACGACTACCTCTTCCTCAGTGTGCTGGCCTACGGCAGCGCCACAGGCTGCGGCACCGCCTCGCTCGCCAACGGCTGCATCATCGGCTACAACGTCAACAGCGGATCCATCAGCGGCAGCACGTTACCCACCGGAGCGCTCGCCGAAGCGGGAGGCACCAGCGGCATCGTCGTCGACAACGCCAACTCCGACGCGCAGAACATCTACTTCTCCACGCTCTCCAACCAGACCTGCTCTACTTCCGGCGGAACCGGCGGCTGCGCCATCCAAACCATCCAGTCCGCGCCGTAAACGCGAAGATTCAAAACATGACCCACAAATGAGTCCTTGTTTTGAAAGGGGACGAGTTTACTCGTGCCCTAAACTGTCCCCATCTTCTTTGGAAGAATTTGAAAAACAGGATTCCGGGCGGTTGACCGCCTACACGGACAGAACTCGATCTCTAGGAAAAGCAAAAACTGATATCGGAGCGGAGTGGTCTAGTGGCGACACAGTGGCTGTGGATGCGATGAAGCAGGACTGCCAGCTTGCGAGCGACGACGACGATGGCCCGGTTTCGGGACTGCCTGCCTCCACGCGATGCCAGGTGCAGACCCCACTGTCATAACGTCGAGTCTCTTCCATGCGGTCCAAGGACAACCCACGCACCGAGTTCACCGCCGCCGTCCGCAGACGAACGATCAGGCGACCCGTGCGTAGCGAGCGATCTTCTTGGCGTCCACCGTATCGCTCTTTCGGTCGCTGTGCGAGCGGGTATCTGAATCGACCAACGATTCAAGGGCAGTAATGGCTCGCTTGTCGCCTGTAACGAGGAGTGGCAGGTTGCGACTAACGAGCACCGCGCACAGCTGGCTCTCGCCGGCGTCGAGAGGAAGGGCTGCAGCCAAAGCTAGAGATTCAAATTCCGCCGCCAGTGTGCTTTCTTCAACCGTCGGTTCGATGAGTTCTACAGATGCAAGGAAGTCATCCAGTCGCCGGATCAACATTCCACTAGCGCACTCGACCAGCAGAGTACGCAGGTAGACGTTGCCAGCCTTGGCGATGCCGAGCTGTGGGTCGTGGTCCCCGGACTGGCTGCGTCTAGGCCGCAGACCGAGATAACAGCTCACATCCCGGCTTCGTTGGAAGCGTTCCTTGCTGCCCAGTGTCAGAACATAGGTCAACGCTGTGAGCTGGCCAACGCCGTACACCTGGAGCAGTGCCTGCGTCTCCGGATACTCCGTCTCGGTGAGTTGCTTGATGGTACGGTCGGCGCTGCGACTCGACGCAACTCACATCGTCGAAGACTTGGTTGTGGGTCGAGAGGTCAACTAAAAACGGCTTCTACTAGTAGTGGAGGTTCGAGCCCGTTTTCGCGACAAGACCACGGAAAAAAGTTGAACTTGTTTTGTTCTCCGAGAGTGTTGGATCGATGAGGGACGCCAGACGCGCCAGGAAGCGTTCATCTGGACCTGCCATATCGTCGGCGGGCAGATCGCTCTCACCTACGGCATACACACAAACTGAGTCGGCTGGTTATGGCTCCGGGGATGAACCACTGCGAGGGCGGTAAAATCAATCCTCCGGGCCCGAGCATCGCACGCATCGAACGAGGCGCGCCAATGAAGCTCCGCAACCCAAAGTTCCTTACCGTCTCCGCTCTCTGCGGCTCGCTCGGCGTACTCAGCGGCTACGCCATCTATCTCACCTACGAGCAGGTCCACAACACCGGCGACAACTACGCCCAGGTCCGCTTCTGGTTCACCCTGCTCATCACCGCCGTCATCTCCTACTCCATCGAGTGGATCCGCGAGGTCATTCGCGAAGGCCGCATAGAGCACGCCACCCATCCCATCTTCCGCACCGTAGGCACCTTCATCATCGTGCTCATGTTCGAGTTCTTCATCCTCGGCTTCCACACCACCTCCGACCTCTCCCTCGGCGACCTCCGCAGCGCCAGCAGCAAGATCCTCGGCCCGCAGGACTCCACCGCCAGCTGGACCCTGCTCGTCGCCGCCGGCATGTGGATCGCTGTCGGCGCACTGCTCGCCATCTGGCTCAGCCGGTCCGTTCGCGCCTCCCCCGCCTCCGCCGGCCGCCGCATCTTCCTCGCCACCCGCAACGGCATCCTCGGCGGCCTCCTCTTCGCACCCGCCTTCATGTCCCTTTACATCGTCGCCGACCGCTCGATCGTCGCCCTCATCGGCGTCTTCCAGGGCTATGGCGGCAACGCCGACGCCACCACCTTCCTCAACCCCTTCGCCACCCTCTGGCACGACATCGGCCTCTCCCAGAACAGCTTCTTCCGCAACACCCTCAACTTCCTCCTCGCCGCCATCGCGATCCCGCTCGGCCTCCTCGACCTCGCCGCCCAGAAGAGCATTAGGCTGTTCATGGCCGTCTACCTGTCGATGATCGCCTTCGTCGCCGTGGTTCCCGTCTTCCGCAACGCGCGCGCCCTCCGCCCGCCCGCTCTCCGCACCGTCGTCGGCCTCGTCTGGCTGGTCTGCCTCGGCTACACTCTCGGCCCCCTTGCCATCGCGCTCTTTCGCGTCCTCCAGCAACTCGCCCACAAGGACCACCTGCTCACTCTCCTCCAGATCATCGCCCTCGCCGCCTTCCTCTGGGCCGTCCCCGGAGCCCTACTCGGCGCCCTCACCCCGCTCCTCCGACGCGTCGCCACCCACACCCGCAACTGGGCCTTCGTCGGCTACGGATCGGCCCTGCTCCTGGTTGTCGCCACCGTATGGGCGCAGGCCTGGTGGCCGCTCGTTCCCGCCCTCGCCGCCGCCGTCGTCGGTTACATGTTCCAGCGTGGCACCAGCGTCCACGAGTACTGGCCCTTCGCCGCGCTCTGCGTCGCGGCCGGCATCTGCGGCGCCACCTCAATCACCCAGCACTTCACCTTCGCCGCCGAAGTCCGTGACCTCCACTCCATCGACATGCTCCAGCCCGCCGCCAGCCCCATTCCTGCCATCGCCGGCCGCTGGCGCTCCTACGACCAGCTATCCTCCGGGGAACAGGCTCAGGTCAACACGTCCAACGCCACCACCGTCGCCATCATCAACAGCGACGACGGCCACACCCTCTACGTCCCCATCTGGATCCCAGACGCAGAGCGCGTCAAGGCCATGGTGCAGCTCTACCAGCAGTACGGTCCCGAGCTCGACAAGCAAATCGCAGACGAAGAAGCCGCCTACCAGAAGGCCCTCCAGGCAGAGACCGCAGAGCAACAAATGGAGATCGCCAAAACCCCCTTCAGCCCGATCCTCGAAGCCGCTGCCCGCCCCAACCAGCCTGGTAACTCCGCCGAACCCAATCCCCGGCCCGTGCCCAAAACCCCTGCGCCCGCACCCGTACTCTACACCAACGACGATCCTGCCCTGCACGACTTCGGTAACCCACTCCTCCCCGCGAGCCCCGGCTCCGTCCCACCCGCGCGCCCCAAAACCCAAACCATCCCCGCGCCCACTCCTCCACCCGCTGCCACGACCAACCCACCCCCGGCCACGACGTCACCAATCAACTCCGCCCAGCCCACACCCCACGCCCCGGAAAACCGGCAAGCCGCCCCATCCACCGCACAACAAGCTGCAGACGAAGCCGCCAAGGCCGACGCTGCCGCCAAGGCCCTCGAACTCTCCATCTCCGGCTCCGTTGGCTTCTGGGTCTCGGTCGGCCTGCTCGCCTGCTGGTCCATGGAGGAAAACGACGAAGCCGGGGCGCCCCATTCATGACGCTCTTTGTCGTCATGGGTCGGATTGCTGCCACCAGCTGGCTCGCTGGGGTCAGCGTCACGCGTCTGAGACGGTGGTTCTTTCAACACTTTCTTACCGGAATTCGCTGCCCTCCGTCGTATCATGCCCTCAAATGAGCCTCGGCACCGTCTCCATCCGCGTCGCGTGCGCGGTGTCTCTCTCTGCTCTCGCTCCCGGCCGACTCGCAGAACAACGTCCCCGAACCTGTCGTCGCTATTTACAAGATGTATCTGGTGGGCTCTGGGCCAATCACTTGCCCCACGCCGCATTCCCAGCCTATGAGCCACGCAACCCCCACGCGGCCTGTAGACGCGATTGTGAAGCATTTCTAAGCAGAATTCCTGGAGCCGTGGCCCCTTGTGCCCCCGCCATCCCACCTGTACAGCCCCAAACTCTGCGCGACGTCTCGCTGTATCGAGCCGGTAGACGCCGGGTGGACCTGCCCACGAGCGCCACGCAGCGGACGCCGTGTAGGGCCAACGTCAACCATCCATTCCAGCCAGTATGCTGACGTTAGCTGGGCGTAGATAGGTTGGCTGAGTCCTTGCTTTTGTGCAAGTCGAATTAACGTAAACTCAAACCATCAGGCTGGCAGTTGATTTTTCAGGATTGGCAGAAAGCGGAGAACCTGCATGAACGTAACCTCGTACTGTCCTGCGTCGCGTGGCTCCCGCGGAAGGTCGATTCCTCTTCAGATCGGTTTGTCAGTCTCGCTCGCAATCGCGCCTCCCCTTCTGCAAGCCCAGTCGCCACAAGCGCCGGCACTTCAGGCTCAAACTCCGCAGGCCGGTCAGACACTCGCATTTCCCGGAGCGGAGGGCTACGGCGCTACAGCGACCGGCGGCCGCGGCAAAGCGGCGATCGCGGTCACAACCCTCGCTGACGATGGGCCCGGCTCCTTCCGCGACGCCGCGCGCCATCCCGGCGCAACCATCGTCTTCAAGGTCAGCGGCGTCATTCATCTCAGGTCCAATATGACCCTCGCGAGCAACCTGACCATCGCTGGTCAAAGCGCGCCCGGAAGCGGCATCACCGTGGCCGACGCAAAGGTCACCATGACGGGCAGCACCAACATCATCATCCGCTACATGCGCTTTCGCGGTGGCATCGCCGAATCGGCCGGCTCCAGCTCGCTCCAGCTTGGCGACGCCAGCCACGTCATGCTCGACCACCTCTCCATCGAATGGGGACGCTGGGACAATATCCAAGCCGAAGGAAACAGCTACAGCACCCTCCAGAACTCCATCATCGGCGAGGGTATCGTTCCGCAGCGCTTCGGCTGCCTCTGCGAGAGCGACTACACCTCGTTCAGCCACAACCTCTGGATCGACAACAAGAGTCGCAATCCCAAGGGCAAAGGGCACATTCAGTACGTCAATAACGTCGTCTACAACTGGGGCGTGGATGGATATGTAGGTGGCCACGGCGGCGCCGACCACTACGCCGACCTCATCGGCAACTACTTCATCGCGGGGCCCGATTCATCCGCCTCGTTCATCGGCGAGTTTGCCAAAACCGATCACACCTATCAGGCCGGCAACCTGCTCGACTCCGATCGCAGCGGGAAGCTGGACGGACGGCCAGTCACCCAGGAGGACTTTGAGAAGGTGAAGGCGGACGTAGTGCAGAAGCCCTTCGCCAGCCCCGACGTCCCGGTGCATGTCGATCCCGCTGCAACCATCGTCGGCGAGGTCGCCCGCCAGGCCGGAGATTCGCTCTGCCGCGACTCTGTCGATGCGCGCCTGGTGGGCGATCTTCTCTCCTTTGGCGTCAAAGGCAAGCTCATCGCCGACGAGAGTGAGGTGGGTGGGCTTCCCGCCACGGTGGACGGGCAGGCTGCTCCCGATAGCGACGGCGACGGAATCCCCGACGCCTGGGAGTTGAAGCATCATCTCAATCCTCACGATCCTGCGGACGCTCAAACGTTGGACCCGAAGACTGGTTATAGCAATCTGGAGCTCTATCTCAACGAACTGGCGGACCAGCCCGTACGGCCATGCTCTGTACCCCGGTAACTCCGCTCAAGCGAGTGGCCGGATGGAAGGGCAGACTGAGGAAATGCGGGGAACACCGGCCGACTCTTGAGGCCTTATCCGACTTATTTGATGCAATGGCGATTTTGCACCAACTGAGGCCGCGTCAACTGCAAGCCAGTGTTGCATCGACCGGTTGAGCCGGCACACGTTTACTAAGATGGTCCGCCGCTTGATCTTCCCCGGGAGATCTTGTAGGCAGATTCAAGGAGGATCATCGACATGCAGATTCGATCGGTTGGTATTGACCTTGGCAAGACGACATTTCACCTGGTGGCACTTGGCGATAGCGGCAAGGTGCTGCTGAAGAAGAAGTTCTCCCAGAGGCAGCTGATCGCCTTCACAGCGAACATGCAGACCTCTTTGGTTGGGATGGAGGCATGTTCGGGGTCGCACTTCCTCGGGCGGGCTTTACGGGAACAAGGCCATGACGTGAAGCTGATCCCGGCTCAGTTTGTGAAGCCTTTTGTAAAGTCGAACAAGAACGACTTCATTGATGCAGAAGCGATTGCAGAAGCTGTCGATCGCCAGAACATGCGGTTCGTTCCGATCAAGACGGACGACCAGCTCGACCTACAAGCTCTACATCGCGTGCGTGACCGGCTCATGGCGCGAAGAACTTCTCTGATCAACCAGATTCGTGCGTTCCTGCTGGAGCGGGGCATAGTGTTCGCCAAGACCCCGATTCGGCTGAGGGAAGCTCTGCCTGAGGTGCTTGAGAACGCCAACGAGAACCTCACCCCGCGGATGCGGAACCTGGTTGCCATGCTGTGGAGCGAGTGGAAGGACCTGGAGCTTCAGATCGTCGAGATGAACGACGAAGTGGAACGGATCGCTTCGAGCGATGCCGCGTGTCGGAGACTGCGGCAGATCCCTGGCATCGGACCGCTGGTTGCAACCGCGATCGTGGCCTCGATTGGTAACGGCGCAGCCTTCCGCAAGGGACGAGAGTTCTCGGCCTGGATGGGGCTGCTGCCGAAGCAGCATTCGACCGGTGGCAAGGCGAGGCTGTATGGAATCAGCAAGCGCGGCAACTCTTATCTTCTGCGCCAGATAGGCTGCCGCATTCGGGAACACAAACTCGCCGGGCACCCGGGGTTGGATAGGTGTCCCATAAGGAAATTCCCAACTCTGGTCGATATCTCGTCGGCTTAGGTCGGCGGTTGTAGTGCGCCCCGCTGGAACTGGACCACAGGACAGTCTTTCGAGCCGACCATTGTGCTCTTGGCCAGGGCTCATATCCATTTCTTCCAAAGCAACCAGACCTTGATTGACTGGGTCAGGCCCGAGTATGCAAACAGCGTCAGCAACAGGATCGGCCAGTAAAGCCCCGGTAGGTGTACTAGACCCAGCGAAGAAGCCAGTGGAGAATACGGGAGCCAAGCTCCAAAGGCCATGATCGCCAGTGTAGTGAGTGTGAGGGACAAGCTTGCGCGGCTCTGTAGAAAGGGGATTCTGTTGGTGCGGATGATGTGGATGATAAGTGTCTGGGTCATCAACGACTCGACGAACCAGCCCGTCTGAAAAAGCGGAGCGCGTGACGGATCCCAGCACTTGAAGAGATAGAGCATCACGAAGAAAGTCGTGTAGTCGAAGATCGAGCTGATGGGGCCTACGCAAAGAATGAACCGCTTAATCTCCGCGATATTCCAGGGCCGCGGCCGCGCCACTAGTTCCTCATCCACCTCATCGGTGGGGATCGGAACCTGCGAGAAGTCGTAAAGCATGTTGTTGGTCAGGATCTGAATGGGAGCCATCGGGATGTATGGGAGAAAGGCGCTGGCGCCCAGCACGCTGAACATGTTGCCAAAGTTGGAGCTGGCTCCCATCCGGATGTATTTGAGAATGTTAGCGAAGACCTTTCGTCCCTCGATCACACCCCCATCGAGTACCATGAGGTCTTTCTCCAGCAGGATGAGATCCGCCGACTCCTTGGCGATGTCCACAGCCGTATCCACCGAGATGCCGATGTCCGCGGCGTGCAACGCGGGCGCATCGTTGATTCCGTCTCCCATGAATCCGACGACATGTCCCTTGCCCCGGAGGACGCGAACGATTCGCTGCTTGTGAGCGGGTGAGAGGCGTGCGAACAGTGTTGTCTTTTCCGCCGCATCCGCCAGTTCAGCGTCGGACATCTTCTCCACGTTCTCGCCAAGCAACATCGGATCAGGCAGCAGTCCCACATCGCTGCACACCTTCCGGCTGATGAGGTCGTTGTCCCCTGTGAGTATCTTCACTCCCACACCATGCTCGTGCAGCGCTTCGATTGCAGTTGCGGCGGTACGTTTGGGTGGGTCCAAGAATGCAACATACCCTTTCAGCACGAGGTCGCATTCATCGTCCTTGGAGCAGGCCTGTTTTCCCGGCAGTTCCTTGACGGCTACGGCCAAAACCCGGAAGCCGTCGTTGCTGAGACTCGCATACTCATCCCTCAACCCTTTCATCAGCCCGGGGTCCATGGGCGACAGCTTCCCCTCCAACTCGAATTGAGAGCATTGGTGGAAGATCTCTTCTGGAGCGCCTTTGGTAAGCAGGATCGACTTGCCTTCAGGGGTCTCTACCATGACGGACATCATTCGCCGCGTGAAGTCAAAGGGGATTTCATCGAGCTTCTTATATTTTTCGATGAGCGCCTGCTGATGAAAATCCGGACTACCCAGAATCGCCGTATCGAGAAGGTTTTTGAGGCCCGTCTGGAAATGACTGATGAGATAACCGTCGAGCAGCACTTCGTCCGTTTCTCGTCCGGCTACGTTGCAGTGCCGTTGGAGGACGACACGATCTTCGGTAAGCGTGCCGGTCTTATCGGTGCACAGTACGTCCATGCCGCCGAAGTTCTGGATGGCATTCAGCCGCTTGACTATCACCTTCTTACGGCTCATCGCGATCGCGCCCTTGGAGAGGCACACGGAAACGATCATGGGCAACATCTCGGGAGTGAGACCCACGGCCACTGCCATCGCGAAGAAAAAGGCACTCTTCCAATCGTGCTTGGTAAACCCGTTGATCAGAAAAACCACGGGCACCATGACCGCCATAAGCTGGATCATCAGCCACGTGAAGCGGCTGAGACCGCGGTCAAAGCTAGTCGGGGGCGCTTGTTCTGTAATCGAGCCGGCCATGCTGCCGAGATAAGTGCTGACTCCCGTCACGACTACGACTGCGGTGGCTGTGCCGCTTTGAACACTTGTTCCCATGAAGCAGGTATTCTTCAGCTCGGTTGGCGAATTCGAGGGCTGCGGATCCGGATCATGGAGTTTCTCGACAGGAAGCGACTCCCCGGTGAGCGTGCCCTGGCTGACGAACAAGTCTTTTGCGGACAACAGCCTCACGTCGCCGGGGATCATGTCGCCGGCGGACAATTTGACGACGTCTCCGGGCACCAGGTCCCTAAGCGGAATCTCCCTTGCGTTGCCATCCCGAATGACCGTAGCGGTCACGTGGATCATGGCTTTGAGCCTTGCCGCCGCCACGTCTGCCCGGGCTTCCTGCACGAAGCGAAGCGTGACGCTGAGCACCACCATGCATGCCATCACGATTCCGGCGCGCGCGTCGCCCGTGGCAAAGGATATCGACGAGAGCGTTGCCAGAAGGATCACCAGCGGGTTGCGGATGATGATCAACAGGCGGATAAACCAACCGCGCGGGCGTTCTTGCGCCACTTCGTTGGGGCCCGCGGTGCGTGCTCTCGCCTCGGCATCCGCTTGCGTCAAGCCCTCGGGAGTCGTGTGCAAGGAATGCAGCAGTTCGTCGCCGTCCTTCGCTGCCGCATCGAGAACCGCGGGGGAAACGCGGATGTTATGGTCTTTCGCCTTGGCAGGAATTGGAGACTTGTCCGGGGGCGGTGGGGTTCCCGCGGGGCTACCGCCCACAGGGCGGCCTTCTCCGGTTGGGACGTCTGCGGCGAGGTTCGTATCGGATACCGTCATTGTTCGCTTGACCGCAATCTAAGATCACTTCGATGTCGCAAGTCTACCGGCGATTGGGGCGAACTTCCGAATGGTATCCCGATACTCACCTGATCAATACGCTAACGCGACACCGTCGGCGCGCATCTCGCTGGCGGCGGCATAGACGCGATCGGTTCCCTGTTTGCGGTTCTCGATGCACTCGTACCGGCCGAATCCACCGTCGCTTGCTCCCATTTGCCAACCGAGCGCAGTCAGCGCCTTGCGGGTCTCTGCCGGAACTCCGGCTTCCAGCCGCAGCAGCCCCTTGGGCGGAAGCCCGGCCTGGTCCTCGCCCATGGTTTGCGACGAACCTTCGTGGTGCCACCTTGGGCTGTCTCCTGCAGCCTGCACGTCAAACCCGTAATCCACGCGATTCAGGATGATTTGGGTCTGCCCCTGTGGCTGCATGTCGCCGCCCATCACGCCGAAGGACATCCAGGGGACGCCGTCTTTCGCGGCGAATCCGGGAATGATGGTCTGAAAGGGCCGCTTGCCCGGGGCGTAGATGTTTGGATGCCCATCCTGAAGCGAGAAGAGTTCACCGCGGTCCTGGAACATAAAACCCAGCCCGTCGGCCACCAGACCCGATCCCATGCCGCGGAAGTTCGACTGGATCATCGAGACCATCATGCCGTCGCTGTCGGCCATGGTGAAGTAGGTGGTGTCGCCGTGGCTCGGCGCGTGGCCTGGATACACCGGCTCGAGAATTCGGTCCGGCCGGATCTGCTTGGCTCTTTCCTTGGCGTATTCCTTCGAGTTTAGCCACGCAATCGGGATGGTGGCGAAGTGCGGGTCGGCGTAGTAGCGGGCGCGGTCTTCGTAGGCGAGGCGCTTGGCCTCGATCTGTACGTGGAGCGACTGAGGCGACTGGAAGCCCATCTCCCGGACGTCAAACTGCTCGATGATGTTGAGCATCTGCAGCGTGGCGAGTCCCTGCGTATTTGCGCCCATGCCGTAGACGTCGACGCCGCGATAGGTGGTGACGAGAGGCTCGGGCCACTCGGCCTGATGTTCGCGCAGGTCTGCTTTGGACAGCCATCCGCCGATGCGTTTGAAGTAGGCATCGATGGTGTCGGCGATGGGGCCATCGTAGAAAGCGTCACGGCCGCCAGCGGCGATCATGCGGTAGGTGTGGGCAAGGTCCGGATTGCGAAAGACATCGTACTCGTTAGGCGCCTTGCCGCCGGGCTCATACGTGTGCACGGCGTTGGCCGTCTCTTCCACGCCGGAGCCGGGCTTGAGAAACGCGGCCATGTTGCGCTTAATGTAATAGCCGATAATCTGTGGGACAGGGGAGCCGTCCTCGCAGTAGTGAATCGCCGGCTCGAACAGGTCCGCCCACTTCAGCTTGCCGTAGCGCTGATGCAGCGCCCACCAGCCGTCGAGCGCTCCGGGAGTGGATACGGTGACCGCGCCCAGGTGGGGAAGCACCCCGTCCTTCGCCCGCGAGCGCGCGGTTGCGAGAGAAAGCGACTTCGGCGACTTGCCTGAGCTCGCCATGCTGACGACTTTTCCCGCCCTGGGGTCCCAGAGCATGGCGTAGCAGTCGCCGCCAAGACCGGAGCTGACCGGTTCGACGAAGCCGAGCAATGCGTTGGCGGCCACGGCGGCATCCACAGCAGAACCTCCGCGGCGCAGCATTTCGATTGCAACCTGGGTTGCCAGTGGATGGGCGGTGCCCGCGGCACCGGAACATCCCAAGGCAGGAGAGCGGCTGGCAAAGCTTGCGCCGGAAGGCCGGTCCCCGGCGTGGACGTCGGGGCGCACAAAAGTTTCGGCGCCGGCCGGCTGATATTTTGGGAGATCGCTTGCACCGGGTGCGTGCGCGGCGTCGTCCTGCGCAGTTTTGATGGTCAAGTTCTGGCTGAACGACGCCGAACCGGCCGCGGCAAGCGGGAGCGTGGTGAGAAACGTACGACGGCGCATGGTGCCGACCTCAGGAGGAAAATTGCGATCCAACGAGCCTTTACGCGAGGCCAGCGATGTGCGGGATGCACACGCTGGCCTGCGGTCTTCCCATCATAGAAGAGAAGGCGCGTGCTTTGCCGCGAGTTGCGAGCAAAGCACGCGCCGTTGGGATGATGGCGCGGCTAGAAGGTGAACTTGCCGCTGAGCTGAAGCTGCCGTGACGAGCCGCCATCGCTGGTGGCAAAGCGGGTTGCGGTGATCTGGCCGAAGGACGTGGATTGAACGTTGCCCGACGGCTGGCCGAAGTTGGGATGGTCGAGGATTTCGAAGGCGTCCACACGCAGGGTGAACGTCAGCCACCGCACCGACTGTCTACACCGGCCTCGGCACCATGCGGCACAACTCCGTTACCGGGCCCGGGTACGCGGACGGCGCTGAACGACGTCTGGTTCGGAGGTCAGACCATGAATCCCTGGCTGCTTGAAGAGGGTTCGTCCGGTTCAAGCGCAGGACCAGGTGCGGCGGTCGCGGCAGGGCTGGTCGGGTTCGCGATTGGGAGCGAGACGCAAGGTAGCATCGTGAGCCCGTCGATGCGATGCGGCGTTACCGGGCTGCGGCCAACCTATGGCCGCGTTCCGCGCACCGGAGCGATGATCCTGAGTTGGACCTGTGACAAGCTGGGACCGATGGCGCGCTCCGTCGAGGACACCCTGCTGGTTCTCGATGCCATTAGTGGACCTGATCCGGCAGACGTGGCGAGCGTTCCCAGCAAGCTGGCCTTCGATTCTGGCGCGGACATCACCCGCCTGCGCGTCGGATATATTCCGGCGTGGATGAAGCAGGCGCCCGCGACTGACGTCGATCGCGCCGCGCTGGAAACCGTGAAGAAGCTGGGAATGAATGCGGTGGAAATCTCGCTGCCGGACTGGCCCTACGACTCGCCGAACATCATCTTGTTTGCTGAGGCGGCGGCGGCGTTTGAGGAACTCACGCTGAGCGGCAAGGTGGATGAACTGAAGATGCAGGTGCCGGATGCGTGGCCCAATACGTTTCGTCAATCGACGTTTCTGTCGGCGGTTGACTTTGTGCAGGCGGATCGATTGCGGCGCAAGGTCGCCGTCGAGATGGAGAGGGTTTTCTCTGAGGTCGATCTGCTGCTTGTGCCTTCCCTGCGCGACGAGTTTCTGGTGATTACGAACTTTACCGGGCATCCGTCTCTGACCCTGCGCGCGGGCTTTGTGGAGGTTTCCGAAGCGCGCAGCGACTGGGCGCCGGACCCCGCCCATCCCCTGCCGAAGTTTGCGCCGCCCAGGCGCGTGCCCTACGGCGTCACCCTGGTTGGGAGGCTATTCGAAGAAGGGACGCTGGCTGAGGCGGGCATTGCCATGGAGCAGGCGTTCGGCGTTGCCGGGCAGAGGCCAGCGGGCTTCTAAGGAGTTCAGCGATACTTCGCACCGTGGGGTGCGCTCTCAATTGCGCGGCTTTACTTTAATAGAGTGCACATTAACTTGCCCGCTACCGCCGATGGCGAAACGTTATACATGCCCGCGGCGATTGATTGCCGTATAGCCAGGACCTTTTCGGTTCGTATGCCATCACTGCCCGATAGGACGCACGCCACCGCTCCCACGGTCCTGCTCAATGCCGCCATGTCGACCTGGGCTGCACTGCTTGATGCCTTCTGAGTCGAGACCGCCGTCGCACTCCGATCCTTCCCCCCGCTCCCATTTGCGCCGGACAACACAGGCCTTTCCACAACATTGAAGTGTTGTTGCGGACCTCCAATTTCATTCCTATAGTTCAACCCTAAAACCTCGGTCTCTCGTCAATTCATCGGTCATTCTGGCTGAGACTTTAGTACTTCCGACAAATCTACTTTGGGATTTACTTGGGGCCCAGGCTTATCTTATGGATCCGATTGCGCGGTTGCACGCAGCACGGCCCGGAATTGCCCCGTTTCCGACTTCAAGTGCAGTTGAATCTTCGAGAGCCTTCGGGAGCGTTACAATTCAAACGAATCGGCCGCGAAAAGGGCGGTTCCCGTTGAAGGGCCGTGAGGTGATTCCCATGCTACTGCGATTCACATTCTTGGAAAGCCGTTGAGGAGAGATGTCCAAGACATAGGTTCGCAATAGGAACAATCATGGCTCTTGGGTCCCGACAAAGAACCTGCTGGGTATGCCCCTGATCTTCGGCGATGGGGCGAGTGCAAAAAAAGTCGCGTGTAGTAACAATCGGGTGTTATATTACTCGCCTCGCAACTGCGAGGAAACCGGAAAACCTGATTTAGGAACTCGTTGAAATTTGGGTGATCGGTGGGCGTGGCTTGGTGTTTTCTGGGGTGTCTCGGTCAATTCGTGCTCGAAACGAGCATTCTTCCAGTGTTTACGCGGACTTTGGCGGCTCTTGGAAGG
>Ga0224555_1002274_pt1 | contig 23125 bp, 22 predicted proteins | sample 714S23034metaG_FD_180687 | JGI IMG/M metagenome (GOLD analysis project Ga0224555, IMG submission 180687) | Peat soil microbial communities from Stordalen Mire, Sweden - 717 S2 30-34 | ecosystem: Environmental > Terrestrial > Soil > Wetlands > Peat | place: Sweden: Norrbotten County, Stordalen...
CAACCTCGACCTTGACCTCGGCCTCGCCGGTCCGACCACGACAATCGTGACCTTCGCGGCGACTGCCGAGGATCCCGCCCTCCCGGTGCGAGCGTGCATGAACGCCAACGTAACCCTCCGCTTCGTGTTGCTCTACGGCGTGCCGAAAGAAGAACTGACGCGTGCCGCCGACGACATCGAGCGCGCAATCGTCGCCGGAGCTCTCACCGAGCTGCCGGTCCACCGCTTTTCCCTCGACGACATCGCGGCCGCCCACGAAGCGGTCGAAGCTGGCGTCGTCGGCAAGGTTCTCGTCGACATCGAATGACGCCGAGCGACTGGATCGCCTTAGAGCCACACGTTGCCACCCGTGGGTCGGCCCTACAAGATCTGCCGGCTCGCCGGCACTTGACGTCCGGTCGAGATGTCCGGTTTAGCCTCCCGTGCAATCCTTCAAACAGCCGGCTCGTCGGAATCAAGGGCGTCGCAAACCGTCGCTGAGGACGCTAGCGCCGCGGAGACCCTTGACACCGACATCCGAGTGATCTGCTATCTGTTCAAGAACACCGATCTGGCCGGCAACCAACGCGTACCGCCCAACTGCTCAGTCAGCGGACCTGGGGAAAGAAAAGGTCAGCCGCGCAACGCAGCCGCTATCTCACCACAAGACGCCATTTCGGCGACGTTCGTCAGAGCGTACTCAAGGCTGGCGCGCTGCCAGTCGTCGTTCACTGTGGACGTGCCATCGGTCGCGACGAACACCTCAAAGCCGGCATCGGCCGCGTGACGAGCAGAGTGCTCGACAGACATGTTCGTCCAGGCTCCTGTAATGACGACGGTTTCAACACCCAAGCCGTGCAGCAAAATCTCGAGCTTTGTGCCGAAGAACCCGTTCATACGAATCTTCTCAACGATGAAGTCTCCGCTCACTGGCTCCAGCCCCTCGACAGGGGCAGCACCCCAGGTTCCTCGAACAAGGGCGTTCACGTCCTTCACACCCTTGAAGAGGGGCGCGTTCAGCTTCAGTCCCACTGCTCCAGGTTCCACGATGTAGTGGACATGGATGACGGGTGCTCCCTGGCGGCGAGCTTCGGCCGCAAGAAGCGCCACGTTCGCCACAATATTCTGGGACTTGGCATGCAATGGCGCCCCGGAATCAGCCCAGGCCCCACCTTCGCTGAGCACGTCGTTCTGCATATCCTGAATGATCAGCGCCGTCTTCAGCGGCTCGATCCGAAGCATCTTATCTGCAGTCATCTTTCTCCTTAGTGCATGTACGACAGGCGGTTGCCACCAACGCGCAGCTCGATCCGATACAGCGAGGTGGAGGCGCAAATGAACAGTGTCTTCCAGTCCGCACGACCGAAATTGATGTTGCCGACGTTCTCGGGAACTGCTATCCGCCCCAGTAGCTTCGCGCTCGGGCTGATGACCCAGACGCCGCCAGGCCCGGTGACGTAGATGTTCCCGCGCTCGTCGCACTTCATCCCGTCAGGTATGCCCTCATCTATATCCCCAGACCCAATCTTGTCGAAGAAGATCGACCCATTGCTGATCGACCCATCAGCAGCGACCTCAAAGACCCTGATCTGTGCGCGCGGGCTGTCATTGATATAGAGAAGCGACTCGTCAGGTGAGAAGCACAGGCCATTCGGCTGTTCAAAGTCATCTACCAGCAACTGGAGATCGCCACCTGACGGCGCCAACCGATATACCCCCTGGAACGCAAGATCTTGCGCGCGCTCGACACCGAACCCTGGCATGCGACCATAGGTGGGATCGCTGAAATAGATGCTGCCTTCGGAGGAGACCACCACGTCGTTTGGACTATTGAGCTCCCGACCGTCGAAGTGCGAAGCGACCGTCTCGCGAGTTCCGTCGACGCGCTCGCGAACGACCGAACTCGTCGCATGCTCGCAGACGAGCAGGTCACCGCTCACCTCGTAGGTCATGCCGTTACCTTTGTTGCTCGGTTGCATCACCACGCGTACGCCGTCCTGCTCGTCCCAACGGCGCCGCGTGTCACCGGGCATATCACTAAAGAGCAGGAACCGGCCGGCACTGTTCCACACCGGACCTTCGGTGAAGGTGAATCCTGTACCGAGCCTCTCAACCTCTGTGTTCTCCGGGACCAACTCGTAGAAGTCAGCGATGTTAGGAATGTCCATTATCTGCCTCTTTGTCGTGGATCATGAGATAGAAGACTACTGTGACTAGGTTATCCTGCCGTGTCGCGATGTGTCAAGATGAAGCTTGGCTTGTGCGGGTGGCTCTGGCATCGCACCGATGTCAAAGTGAGCCCTTGGAACAGTGGTTGCGGCCGCGACTGGGCATTACATTCGGTGGACGGTTCTGCGTGGAGTAAGTCACCGGTGATGTCGCGGCAATGCGACAAATAGAGCTGGCTGTGGCTCGTGGCAAAGTAGCTATCGGACAGCCGGATATGGTTAGAAAGAGCGTGCTGACTGTACATGAGGTGAAGCGCTGTGGCGAGAGGATCATCTGGCTCGCCGACGAGTATCTCTTAGCTCGCTGGGTATGAGCATCTAAGGCTATACCGGCGCTGTGCCGGTGACGATAGGCCAGTGCATTCCCCGCACCCGGGTCGTTCGTCGGGCTGTCCCGGATAACTTTCTCTTGGGCGATATGCCGTTCATGGGTTACCAGATCTCCGACGAGGAAGTTGTGCGCAATGCCGACGGTCAGCTACTCGTCTGCGGAGCCGACGGGGTCGACGCAGCTCTTTCGCCGGCGGCCGGGTTCGGTGGGGACGCCGGGGTCGAAATCCGTGGTACTGGGTACGGCGCGGGCATTACCGTGCGGGCGGCGGGGATCAGATTGGTCAGGGAATTCGCACGTCGTGGTGTTCCTGGGCAAATCGCCTCTCCTCATCGGTCAAGTCTGTGACCCGTACGGGAGTGACAAGGGTCCAGTGCCTGCCCACCGGGCAGTGCTGCAGCCTTGCGAAGCCGAGGTCGACGGCCTTGAGCTTCACCCCAGGAATCCAGATCGTTGTGAAAAGGTGGCCCTTTCGGCACCGTACGACAACATTGCCGCCCAGCTTGTAGCCGAGACGGCGCGCGACGAGCGTTGCCAGAACTATGACGCCGATCACAATCATTGGCTGTGGGACTCGGCGTCTTTGCAGCCGGTGTTCGCCGCCGTCGATCACAGTTCGGGGCGCAATGAAGGAACTCATCGCGGACCGCCCTCAGTTCTCTGGATCATTCTCATATTCAAGAACGTTAGCAGTCCTGATAGTGGGAAGCTACGGTAGAGGCGGTGACTAGTGCCGACCTGCTCCTGCACCCGGTCCGGTTACGAATCCTGCGGGCCTTCCTCGGGGACCGCGCGCTCACCACGTCAGAACTTCAGACCGAGCTGTCCGACGTGCCTGTGGCCAGCCTGTACCGGCACGTCGCCCGTCTCGTTGACGGCGGGGTGCTCACTGTCGTCGCCGAGCGCCGGGTGCGCGGTGCGCTGGAGCGCACCTACGTGCTCCGGCCCGCTGCGGCGAGTGTCAGCTTGGACGAGGTCGCCAAGATGACTCCCGATGAGCACCGGCAGATGTTCCTGGCCTTCGTGGCCGGTCTCATCGGTGATTTCGATCGTTATCTGGCACGAGGAGACATTGACCTGCTCCGCGATGGAGTCAGCTACGGCATGTCAGGGATGTGGCTCGACGACGCGGAGTTGGGAGAGCTTTCCCGCGAGCTCATCACCGCCCTTCAGCCTCGCCTTGCCAACGCCCCGAAGCCGGGTCGCAGACGATGGATCTTAGGGACCGTTGTGCTGCCGGGGACCGATTCAGGCGTCTCCTAAGACCGCCGCGCAAACGAACGATTACCGTCGCGTTACCGCCTCGGGGTGGACTGCGGTTTCCACCAACGCTCCGGAGGCATCTCATGTCCATATCTCGACGCGCCACGCTTCCAAGGCCCGTCTGCGCCGGACGTAGTCGCGCACCACGGTTCGCTCACCTGCGTGGTCCTGACTTCACCGTCGGGAGCTGACTCAGGCCACCTTGGGGAGACGAGCAACGGTGCCCGATGAGTCACGCAACCACGGCGAGGCTGCTGAGCAGGTCCCGCGCGAGCCGGACTGCGTCGTCGAGGTCCAGGGGGCTGGCTTCGCCGACGTTGGCGCGCACCGGGTCGAGCGCGCCGGAGAGCGACGGCGAGGGAAGGCGGTCTCCCCGCTCCCGGAGCTGCGCCGCGGTCGCGAGCAAACTGGCCAGGTCAGTGTCGCTCGCCGTGCCTGCGACGGAGGCGACGAGGCTGGCGGTCTCCAGGCAGATCGCGAGGGGGAAGACGATGGCCTTTGCCTCGGCGGCGTCGAAAGCGGAGAGCGCCCGGCCGGCCGCGCCGGCGAGGTCGCCCTGGACAAGCAGCGCCCGCGCAAGCACTGCCCGGATCAGCGGCACTTCCCGTTCGACGCCTAGTTCGCTCGCCTCGAGGTCGGCCTGCGTGCCGAAATCGATGGCGGCGTCGAGGTCACCGTCGGTCAGCGCCAGGCCGGCCGCGGTGGAGAGCAGCACGACCCGTGCGATTCGCCGCACCTCGGTGTGCATCGGCCTGGCTTCGTCGATGTAGGAGCGGCACTGCTCGTAGGAACCGACCTGCCAACAAACCATCGCCGCCGTCGGCATCGCGAGCGCAAGCTGCTCGGCCGACCCACCCCGGCGGCAGAGTTCGATCGCATCGTGCGCGTACCCGGCCGCGGCCGGATCGCCTCGTTCGGCCAGGACGCTGCCCATCCCCATCGCCGCTGATACCTGCAGGTCGATGCCGAACGGAGTTGCGGCTGCGATTGCGCGGCGGACGTACTCGACCGCCTCCGCTCCGCGGTCGAGGTCATCGAGGAGCCCGGCGAGATAGATCAGAGCGCGTGCCGCGTAGGAGTCCTCGACCCCGACGAACGTATCCACCGCTGTGCGCAGCTGCTGCACGGCATTCATCGTGTCGCCCGACCAGTAGCTCAGGTAACCCAGTGCATAGTTGGCATAGGGCGTCCACTTGTGAGCAGGCTCAGCAGCGAGCAGGCGCCCCAGCCAGAAGCGGCCTTCCGCGACGTTCGTCGCCGCGAAGTAGCGGTGCAACCGGAACGCGAGTTCCAGACACCGGCCGGCATCGGCGCGACCGTCGAGGGCGGCCCCGAACAGCGACCGTACCGAGCCGAGCATGTCCGAGATTTGCTCCTGAAACGGCGCGGGCGCGGCGCGGGCGTCTTCGGGCAACATTGCATGCACCGCGTCGGCGAGGCGGTCGAAGGCCGCCCGCTCCTCGCCGCCGTCGACCAGCAGCTCCCGCGCATAGCGGTGCAAGTCGTCGTCTTGTTGGTAGCGCCACCGCGGTCCGGAGCGGTCGACGGAGAGCAGCCCGCGGGCAGTCAGCTCACGCAGGATGCGGACAACTCGAACCTCGGCGATCGGCCCGCCTGCGACGACCTGCCGCACGAGCGGCAGTCCGACAGGGCCGTCGAGGACGGCGAGCCGCCGGAACACAGCCGCCTCGTCGAAGTCCAGGAGGACGTAGCTGCTGCGTGCCACCGCGCGCAGCTGGTCGTCGCCTTCGACGACGACCTCGTCGAGGTGATCAAGGAGGTCGCCGACCGGCATCGCGGCCAGCTGCGCGGCGACGAGCTCGAGCGCGAGCGGCAGCCCGCCACATCGGCGCACCAGCGTGGCGACGTGCGGGGCGAGGCGGTCGTCGAGGCTCAGTCCGCCACCTCCCTCGCGGACGCGGTCCATCAGCAGCCGGACCTGCGCGTTGGCCAGCAGCGTGTCGACTTCGTCTGCTGCCGGCGTTGGAAGCGGCTCGACGGTAACGATCCGTTCGCCGTCGATCGCCAGAGGCACCCTGCTTGTCACGACCAGGGTGAGGTGCGGGCAGGCGGCAAGCAGCTCGGCCGCCAGCGAGGCGACGCCGTCGATGACCACCTCGCAGCCGTCTAGGACGAGTAGTACCCGGCCGAGCGGAGCGAGGTGCTCGGCGAGCGCTGCGCCGGCGTTGTCGGTGCCGATCGCCACGCCGACCTCGAGCGCGACGGTAGCTGCGACCAGGGTGTCCTGCCGCACCGGGGCGACCGAGACCCAGAGCCGGCGGCCGTCGAAGTCGCCGAGCGCCGCCGCCCGCACGGCCAGCCTCGATTTGCCGACGCCCCCGCGTCCGGCCACAGTGACCAACCCAGGGCTGGCCAGTACCTCCGCGAGGCGAGCCAGCTCTTCCTCGCGCCCCACGAACGTGGAAGTGATCGACGGCAGCCGCGCAGCGGACCTGCTGGCCTGCTCGCCCAGCGCTGCCACGTAGACCTCGACGGTCTGAGCGCTCGGGTCGATGCCGAGCTGGTCGCCGAGGACCACCCGGCATCGCTCGAAGGCCCGCACAGCGCCGGCCCGATCGCCAGAGCGGTCTAGTGCCCCGATCAGGGCCCGGTGCGACCGCTCGTCCAACGGGTCGGACGAGATGGCACGCCGCGCCGCGGCGATCGCTCGGTCGTGCTCGCCCAACGCGCCGGCGGCCGCGACGACGAGTTCCAGGCCTCGCAGCGCGAGAGCGTCGACAGCCCGCCGGTGCGGGTAGATCCAGTCGGCCTCTTCGCCAGGCAGCAACTGACTGCCTGCCATTCGAGAAACCGGCTCGGCCAAGGCGATCACCGCCTGGTGCCGCCCCTGAGCGATCAGGTCGCTGGCTTGGCGTAGCGCCTCGGCTGCGATGTCGACGTCGATCTCGACGCCGGAAGCGAGACGATAGCCGGCCGGCGCGGTGGCGATGAGCTGCTGCTCCCCGCCGCCGAGCGGCGCGCAGGCTGTGCGCAGCCCACGGACAACACCGCGCAGCGCGACCTGCCAGGTAGCCGGGAGATCGTCGCCCCAGATAATCGACGCGAGCCGATCGGCCGACAACTGCTGACCGGCCAGCGCCAGAGCAACGAGGGCGACGCGGGCGCGCCGCCCTCCGAGCGCCTGCCCCGCCACGGCTAGATCACCGTTCACCACCCCGACCACGTCGAGGACGTCGACCCGAATGTGCCCAGACATTGGATGTGACGACCCCCCTCTGCGCCGACCCACCAGCGGGCATGACCCTATCGGCGTTACCGAGCCGTTACGCCGCTCGGCTGAGCTGATCACGTCGCCGAACCGGCGACGCCGCGATTCCCACCCTTCTAGCCACACGGAGGCAGATCATGCCTGTTGGAACTTGGTACTCCCGTCGATTGGCCGCCACGCTCGGCGTACTGATGGCTGCCGCGTACGTGGCTTCGGGTGCCACGACTGCAGATGCCTCACCCACGACAAGTCCTGGACCGACGACAAGTCCGGTCACACTGACCACGGGCTACACCCTGTCAGGGTACGACGTCGCTACCAGCAGTTCCGGCATGGCGTACATCGGGTGGATCGCGAACACTTCAAAGTCCCTAGCCACCAGAGCGGTTCACTTGTGCGAGGTCAAGCCGGGCACGACCGCATGCTCGGGCGGGGTGCAGGTGGTCGACGCGCTCGGCGACTCCTCCGCCGAGGGATTGCGCGTGCTGGTGCACTCGTCGGGCAGGGTCGCTCTCGTGTGGTTCTACGAAGACGTGTCGGGCGGTCACATCGGTTCCGCCTCCACGACTTCGACCGGCAAGCTTCAGCCGGCGATCGACGTCGGCAGCGCGCCCAAGGACGGCCAGTTGCTGGACGCTGAGATCGCCCCCGACGGCAGCGTGTGGACCGTGGCGGGGCCATCCGACGGCAACGGCATCCAGGTCAGCACCGGTGGGGGCACGGCGATGAACGTGAGCACGTCTTACCCCGTCGGTTTCGCGGAGCTCGCGTTTACCGGCACAATGCCGGTCATCGCGACGCAAGACGCGGGATTCATCACCAAGCCGGCCGGCTACACCTACGAGTCCCATGGGTCGTGGTCAGCGGTCCACAACGTGGCGCATACGTGGACCGGAGGAGCACGCGTGGGTCTCGCGGAGACACGATCAGGTCTACGACTCATCGCCTCCGTCGATAACGCGAGCTACCAGCCCGTGGTTGCGGCATGGACGGGAGCCGGATTCTCAAAGCCGACGCAGACGGGCGATCACAATCCCTGTAGTCCCCGGAGCCACGACACGATCGCTGACGCCAGTGGTCGATTGGCGGATATTTCCTATGAATGCAACGACATCGCGGTCACCAACCTGCCCGACACACGGCAAGCAGCAATCGTTCGATTCTCTGCGGGCGGCGTGATCAACGCGACGGACCCGCGCTTGGCGACCACGCCTAGGGGCCACGTCTTTGCGGTCTGGTCGGTCGCGGCCGGAAACTCAGACCGGCTCTTGTGGGTGCCGGTCCTGCTGGCCGACCTGAGCACGACGAGGACCAAGGACTCGTCCGCGGGCTCCGTCAGCGTCACTGGCCCGGTGTCGTGTCTGCCTGCCGACGACATCGGGGTCGGTGTCAACGGCAGGGCCGCCGCAAACTGGCATGTCCTCCGGGAATCGCTCACACTAAATGGCAAGACGGTGCGCTCGGTAGTGAACGGCGCCTCGCTGACCGCAGGCAAGACGTATCCCTTGAGCGGTCACGTGACCTTCACGAAGGGCAGCGCACGCCAGTCCGTGACCGCCACGCTTACGTTCCGCGCATGCCCGGCGCCCTGACGACGCGGATCACCCCAGGCGGGTCGAAGACGGACAAATCGGCCATGTCCTGATGCTAGGTGGTGATGGTTCGGCATCGCTTCCGGGCCAGCTCCTTCATCGTGACTTCGACCCCGGTGGACAGCGAAGCCCTGCCGCCTAGCGCCGCTTCGGAACCGAACAGCCCGAGTAGGTGCGCCGCAACGCACCCGAGTAGGGCGAAGTCGCGTTGTGGTGCTCGTAGGGTGTCAACCGTTGTCTGTCTCGAGTGACGTGGATCGGACGTCTCGCTGTTCATTCTCCACGTCGAGCATGAGAGCCCGCGGTGCCTCTTCCAGCATCATGAGGGATTCGTCCGCGCCAGGCAGGGCTCGAATCAGCTCGTCCAGTTTGCGTTGGGTGGCCGCCTGCTCTCTTCCCTGGGTGTGCTGGATCGCGAAGACCATCACGAGCGTGACGGCTGACACGAACACTTCGAACCCGGCCACCCAGCTGTTCGGGAAACCGAGCGTCGCGCCAACGACCACCAGACAGATCACGGTTGCAATGACGGTGAGCGCTACTGCAGGCAGGGAGCTGTAATGCTCGATCCGGTACAGGACCTTGCTCGTTGCGGGAAGTTGCGCCGTTCTGTGGACGATCCGGCGCTGCCGAGGTCTCGTTCCGTCTCCTGAGGCGCGTCGCTTCACCTTCGAAGGTTACCGACTCCCTCGTGACCTGGGCTTCTGACCCCTCGCCGGTCTGGCAGATCGGTCTAGGGCAGGCTTGCAAGTGCCGGCGGACGGGCCAGCCCGCGGCAGGGAGTGAACTACGGGTGAGCAAGCGGTGATAGGCCGGGTCACATTGCCAGATGAGGCTTGGATCGGTGCAACGCTGCAAAGATGCGCTCACGCGGCCTCTGAGTGGATCCGCCCGGGATGATGGCCGGTATTCATGAGCAGCGTTGCCGCGATGCCTCGATCCCTCCCAGCCGCCTCGGCTCACACAACGAGTGAGACAGCGTGACTCGCGGCCGAGAGGGCAGCGACACAACCACGATTGTGAGCGAGAATTGCGACGTCGGTGAACTTGATCACGTGCTCGTCGCCGTTCTCGACGGCACGGCTGAAAACCTCGTCGGGCGTGAGGGAAGAGATGCGTTCGCCAGCGTCCGTTCCGAGGACTGCGTAGCAGGCAGTCATCGCGGCGCTGGCGCTCCAGGCCGTCTCCCAGGTGAGCCGCCACAGGTCAACGGGCAACAACGGCAGGGCCGCAGCCGCCGCTGCTGGAGCCGTGGCGGCGTGCACCAGCATGACCGGCTCCGCACGCCCGTATTCGAGGTACTGGGCCACGGTCGCCTCCACCAAGGCGTCGAGCTCCGCCGGCACCTGCTCGGGGTCGGCGGGTGGACAAAGCGCCGCAAGTGCATCGGGCCAAGGCGCCATATCAGCCAGTTGCGACAGCCGTGTCCGGGCGCCGCCGTGCGAAGCCTCGATGCGCGGGAGTCTCGCTAGGGCCTCCCATGGGGCCAGCTGCCCCGATAGCTGGCGTGCGGCAGGCAATAGCTGAAAGCGAGCCGCCCAGTACCCGAGTGCCATACCAAGCTCGCGTACGCGTGACTCAGTTTCCTTGTTCTCGAGGGCACGCAAGGCGTGTCCTGTGCGGATGAGCGCGTGGGTAGCCGCTGCGATCGCGCCCGGCAGAAGGCGCGGCCACCACTCGACGAGAACGTCCCGCCACGGTCGCTCCTGCAGCTCCGTCTCGAAGAGCGTCAGCCAGTCGCCAAGCCGGATCGAGTCGCCGAGCACCTCCCGCCACCCGTCTCTCTCGATCGTCCAGCGCGGCGAGGGAGCAGGCTCGAGACGCCTCGTGTACCGGTCAAGCCAAGCGCTTATCGCGTCCGGACGGTGGTTGCGCTCGAGCACCTCGACCACCATCGGCCCGTGGTTGGACAGCCACCCGTCGAACTCCGGTCCGTAGCGGAAGAGCCGCTCGTACGCCTCATCGAGCACGTCATCGCGCTCCGGAAGAGTCACGCTCATCAACCTTATTGCGTCGTCAACTTCGACAAGCCCACACCCTGCCGAGAGAGGCCTTTCGCCGACGAGCGACCTCCCTCTTCGTGCCCGGCTTGGCGAGGCGTGCCGGGTGCGAGGTCGGGCGCTGCACATGTCCCTGTCGAGGCGGGCAGCGAGCGGTTCCGATCGCGGACCCGTGAAGCACGCCCAGTCGCCACCCGCGAATGCGAGCACCGAACGCCGGAGCTTCGCGAAGCGACCACCATGCAGACGAGGCTCGGGCGCGGTGCGGCCTCCAGATGCGACATCGATAACTCGCTCAACTCGAACGTCTCTGAGAGGCACAGGGGAACCGTCGTCGTGCAGAAGGGCACTTCTCACTATTGCGTGACCGTGAAACACCCCGAACTACTGACCGGATTGTCGGATTCCGCGATCGGAGCCTGAATCGTCCGATGGAGTCAGAGTTGTCAGTCCGGACAGGAGGACGTCGAGGCCGCGTTCGAGCTCTGTAGCGCCATCGTAGGAGGCCAGGACTGGCGCGAGGCTACGTAGTAGTGGGAACTCGCCGATCGGCAGCCGTTGCAGGCCCAGCCGTAGCAGGTCGTCGGTCTCGTCAGGATTCTCGATCAGTTCTTGTAGCTCGTTGAGCATGTGGCCGTGCAGGAACCCGAACAAGGCCTGGTAGATGTGTAGGGCATCGGTCCCGCTGAAACCGGCGCGGGTGAGCAGTGTGAGGACGTCTTCGAGTGGGCGCAGTATGCCCCGTGGACGGCGCGCGAGCGGGGTGGCCAGGGTTCGCGTGACCAGCAGCGGCTCCACGCCCGGGTGGGCCAGAGCCAGCCGGCGGTAGCCGCGGGCGACGGAGCGCAACTGGCCGACCCAGTCGCGGTCGCTGGCGTCCACCTTGAGCTGGGCGAGCACGGTCTCGGCGACGGCGTCGAGTAGGGCTGCCTTGTTCGGCGCGTGGCGGTAAATGGTCATCGGGTCACAATCGAGCCGGCGGGCGAGGCGGCGCATGGACAACCCGTCGACTCCGTCGCGGTCGATGATCTCCAGTGCGGTGGCCAGCACCACATCCCGGGTGATCTTGCCGTCTCGGTTCCCGTCGGCGCCTGAGACGGTGCTGTCAGTCGGCGGGGTCATCGCAATCGCACCCTCTCTCATGGTCAAGGCCGTTGGTCACCGGGTGACCCGTGCGGACTTACGGCATTGACATTACCACAGCGTACGCCTACACTGTAGATCTACACCAAAGATCATCGGAGCTCGTCATGTTTGTCATTCTCGGCCTCATCATCCTGATCGCCGCGGTAGTCGTGGGCGTGGCCGGCGTTCTCGCCAACGGTGGCAGCGCGCATGCGCTCGCCCACGGGTTCGCGGTGTTCGGCTACCACGTGACCGGCTCCACCGGCACGCTGTTCCTCTACGGCCTCGTGGTCGGCGCGTTGGCTCTGCTCGGGCTGAGCCTGCTCCTGTCTGCTGCGCGCCACACCTCTCGCCTAGGAAGCGCCGCCCGCCGCGGGCTCGAGCAGTCACGCGACGAGACAATCGCCGTCAGCAAGGATCGCGACGACCTGATCGACCAACGCGAGGCCGCCGGCGCGAAAGCGGCCAGCGCACAAAGTGACAACTTGCCCGCGGCGACGGCCACCTCAACCTAGCGACCGCCGGTGGAGCAGGCGCACCCGCTGGGGCGTCAAGTCGCCTCCCGGCGGGCCATCACCACATCTGGGGATCGCTGACGGCCAACGGCCCTGAGCGCCACGCAGAGAACACGGGGGAACCCGTGTGCAGTCCGGCAACAGAGGGCTCGTCCCTCTTCTCACATCCCAAGGCAAGGAGACCAATCATGGCAACAATCGACAAGGCAAAGAACACCGCCCAACAGGCAAAGGGAAAGCTGAAGGAGACGGTCGGCAAAGTCAGCGGCGACGACAAGCTGCGGGCCGAGGGTAAGGCCGATCAAGTGAAGGGCAACGTCAAGCAGGCCGGTGAGAAGCTCAAGGACGCGTTCAAGAAGTGACGCGACCCAGCAGATCGACATCAACGTGCCGGATGGCGACTCTCCGAGGCGAAGACGAAGGCTCGTTGGACTATCAATTACTCCTCGTAGGCGAGAAGAAGGCTAGGAAATGATTATCTTTTTGGTGCTGCTACTTGCTTTGCTCTTTTTCGGACTGGGATTCACCCTGCACTTATTGTGGGTCGTCGCAGCGATCGTCTTATTCGTGTGGATTATCGGGCTCGCACTAGGACGGGGGAGCTCCGGGAGGCACCACTTCTATCAGTGGTGAGCCGAGTGGGCGGCGTGCGTCAAGGAGAAGGTCATCGCTTGCCGTGCGCTCGCTCACTATGAAGGGGCGCGGGCGTCAAGGGGAGGCTTTCCGGACTGACCTTCGTCCAGAGTTGGGGATTGGTTCTCATCTATCCGTCCGAACGGATCGGCGCGCCGCACTCTGCCCTCCTGGCGAATATGCCGGCTCCGTGCCCTGCCTTCAATCATTCGCGCGTCCCCTGTCGCGCGGTCGGCGCGGCTGAGTTGCGGACAGGACCCCCGTAGGCTGACCGGTCCGCAAACTCCGGTCTGCGCTTCCGAAGGCGAGCGACCCAGGATTGACCGGCCGTCCGGCAGACCTGAGACCGAGCCCATCGGCCGCGGACGGACCAGCGAGCAAGACGCCTGGCGCTCGAAGTCTGGCCTAACTTCGCCGAGTAGGCGATGATACGGATGTGGGGTCCGTTCCCGTTTTCCTGGTACTCCTCGTGTTCGTTGCCGCGTCCGGGGCCACCTGGGTCGCCGGTGTCCAACTTGCGAAGTCGACAGACGAGATTGACAGACGGTTGGGAATCGGGGACGCGCTCGGTGGGATGGTGCTGCTTGCCATCGCCGGGAGCCTGCCGGAGTTGGCGGTGACCATCTCAGCGGCGGAGTCGGGCCACCTCGGACTGGCGGCCGGCAACCTGATCGGCGGCATAGCCACTGCAACGATGGTGCTCGTCCTGTGTGATCTTTTTGCGGCCAGACCGCTGACGTATCTTGTCGGTTCGCTCTTGCCGGTTCTCGAAGGTTTGCTTGTCGTGCTCACTGTGTCAGTTGTGCTTATGGGCGCCTTGCTGCCAGCGTCTGTGGCTATGCCTGGGCACGTCAGTCCAGCCTCATTGGCCATCGTGGTCATATGGATCGGCGGAGTCTGGGTGCTGAATCGGACGCGGTCGCATCCAAAGTGGGCACTTGTGATGGAGGGCAGTGAGTCCGGGCGGCCTCATCGTCGGGTGCGTCATCCGGTCGCGGACGCAGCACGTGCAAAGCATTCGATGTTGCGCGTTGCAACTGTGTTCGGTGTCTCGTCGGCGGTGACGCTTCTGGCAGGCGTAGCACTAGAGATCAGTGGTAACCAACTAGCAGACCGCGCCGGCATCAACGGAATTGTCTTTGGTGCAACGGTACTGGCGTTGGCGACAGCGCTTCCAGAGATAAGTTCCGGCATCGAGGCGGTACGCCTAGGTGACCATCAACTCGCGATCGGCGACATATTTGGCGGAAATGCGTTTCAACTATGCCTGTTCGTGGTGGCAGATCTGGTGGCGGCGAAACCTGTACTGCCGACAGCCGGTGCGGCGAACGGATGGCTGGCCGGCCTTAGCTTGGCGTTGACCGCCGTGTACCTCGGCGGTGTCATCGTCCGTCCTTCGCGACCTAAACGGCTCGGACCAGATTCGATCCTGGCGATTCTGATTTATGTTGTGGGAATCGTAGGGCTTCTCCGGATTGCCAAGTAAGGGCAATCTCCGCGGGGATTTGCGTACTGGGCGGCGTCGTTGCCGCCGTAGGTATCCGCAACCCGGAGGAGCTCGGGCGCCAGCGCACCGAGTCATCGCGTCACCCGCGGGCTCAGCGTGCCCTCGATGCACCACCGCTCGGCGAGGAGAACTGAGCCGGGCGACTCGGCTGAGAACCACGGGGTTCATCTCTGCCTTTCGTTCGGGTTGGCGCCACATCAGCCGAGCACGATCGACAGCGTGATGATGACGGCGACGATGCCGATCAATATGAAGGCGACCAACCCGGCGGACGCCCACGGCCAATGTGCCGAAAGCAGTGGCGGCCCGGTGGGCGAGCGGCTTCTCAGGCTCGTACCCATCCCCCCTATGCTCATGTCCGACATCGGATCCCCCTTTTCCTCATCGCCGTGATCCGCACGGATCTGAACACCGTGAGACCCCCCGCGTCTGACGACTAACGATAAGGAATCCCCGTTTCCTCACGATGAGCGCAGTGTGAACAGCTCATTAAGGAAAGCCAGGGCCGAAGCGACCCCGGGTGCCGATCAGTTGCTCCGTCCTTCGCTCCTACAACGCCGGGGCGTCTCGTGGGAGGCGGGCTTTGCCGCCCGGAAGAGTTGACCGAGCTGGTTATCGCCGAAATCTTCGAGGACCCGAATGCGGAGCGCATCCACGCGCGCAACGTCGTCTTCGGCTGCTACATGCTGCAGATCAGGCGCCCCAGCTGACTTGCGCGCAACTGGGTCGTCGACCGCACAGGCCCCCGGCTGCGATCGCCCACGCGATCGGATAGGGCATCGTGAGCGGCCGCCGTCCAGTGGAGCGCCCAGTTGCCGGGGGTGCGAGAAGACTCGTGACAGTACACGGTTGGAGCAGAAGAGACGCTGTCGGGTCTGAGAATCACCCGTGGCGTCCTCTTTTGCTGCGTTTCTCGTTAGGGCAAGCAGCGAGATCCTGAACGAATCGGCCGACCCGTGGCGAGCACTGCATCGTTCACACGCTGCAAACCAAGGTCATCCGGGGTGATGTCCGGGGTGAAGAGGCCCAAGTCTCCGCGCGTTGCGTCCGATAAGAGGACGAGAAGGAAAGCCTCGCGTCAGGCCATCTACAGGCAAGCACAGATCCTGCCGAGCAACTTGCCGACTTTCACTGGAAAGGGTCCCGTGTGATCGACCGAACCGGCCTCGCGGATGACATCAGACGCGCTGTTGACCCATTGCTACTGATGCGGCGGGTCGCAGACGAGGCGATGATCCTCCTTGAAGCCATCGACGGCGTCTTCGTCGGGTTTGCCGAGGACGCGGAGTGGTTGAGACTCGAGTGCGGCTCAGGCACCTTGAAACACGAGACCGGCAACGGCATACCCAGGGGGGAGGTCTCGTGGGGTCGCCTATCGGACAGGTGAAACGCTTCGCCGTGATAATGCCAAGACCGACTCTCGTGTTGAGATCGAACTCTGCCGTAGTGTCCTGATGCTCTTGTCTCCCTCTCAGGCCGGCGAACTAGGGCGCGGTGACGGTGCTCCGCGGGTTCTGGAGGACGCGGTGATCGACAACGGCGTGCTTCAGCGGGCCGCCGCCCTGCGCGACGGCGAGGCCCGCCTTCAGGCACTTCTTTCCTCTCTCGATGATCTCGTGTTCGAGCTCGACGAGAACGGCACCTACCTCGGGATCTGGACCGCCAATGACACCCTGCTCGCAGCGCCGCGGAGCGAGCTGCTCGGCCGAACAGTGCTTGAGACCCTCAATGAGGAGATCGGACTCAGGTTGAAGCAGATCATCGGCGATGTCCTCGAAACCGGTCTCCCGGAGACCTGGGAGTACCGCCTCGAGGTTCCGGCGGGTTTGCGGTGGTTCCAGGTCAGGCTCGCTCCGATCGCCGGGCCGGAGGACACTTCGAGGAGGGTCTGCCTCCTGGTTCGCGATATCACCGAGCAAAAGGACGCTGAGCAGGAGATATCTAGGCTTCTGTCCCGCGAGCACCTGTTGACACGGTTGTCCGAAGCCCTGCCGATCGGTCTGTTCGAGATCGACATGGCGGGCCGTGTCCGCTTCACCAACGACCGCATGCGCCCGATCGTGGGCGACTTGTCCGCTGCCACCGTAGAGACCCTGAGGTCATCTGCCCTCGCCGCGGATCGACCGGTTCTAGAGGCTGCGCTCGCCGCAGCTTATGGCGGTCGCCCAGTCGATGACGTCGAAGTAAGACTCTGTTTCCGGGCACAAGGGGAGCCGCTGACCTCCGGCACCGAGCGAGTGTGCTCGCTGAGCCTGCGGCCCTTAGGTGACGCGGACGGCGTGATTACCGGTGTTGTCGGATGTCTGAGCGATGTGACCGAACGCGTTCAGCTTCGCCGCGAGCTCGAAGTGATGGCCTCGGTCGACAAGCTCACCTCATGTCTGAATCGGGACGCGTCGCTCAAACTTCTCGAACGCACAACCGGTACGCCTCAAGCGCCCGGGAAGGGAAACGCCGTCATTTTCATCGACCTCGATCACTTCAAGTCGGTCAACGACCAGTTCGGTCACGCGGCCGGTGACCGACTCCTGACCGAAACAGCTGACCGCCTTCGTAGAGCAGCGCGCAAGGGCGATACCGTCGGGCGCGTCGGCGGCGACGAGTTCATTGTCATCTGCCCGTGCGTCCAGAGCCCGGCTCAGGCGATCAAGGTCGCTGAGCGCGTGGCTGCGGCCACCACGGCCACCGTCGATGTCGGGACCGCGGTGGTCGAACTGCGGACGAGCGTCGGCGTGGCCTGGACGGCCGAAGCGCTCGACGCCGACGCCTTCATCGCCCGGGCCGACTCCGCGATGTACGAATCGAAACGGATGTCCCGCGAGGGCGTGACGCTGTTCGCAGCCGCCGGCTCGGGCGCAAGCCCGGCTTCGGATCGCCGTCTCGAACCCACGAGCCGCGAGTGAACTGAACTGCCCCCCGTGAAACCCTCTCCTGGATGAAGCCCGGTGAAAAGAGCGACACGACCCTAGGCTTGCCGGTCTTGGTGGACTTGATGACCACACCAGCGCTCGCGGTCGCTGAGACCGATCAGATCAGCGTTGCGGAGGGCTCGAGAATCAGCCGGGGGCTTGAGTTTCGTGCACAAAACGATCCGTCCGTCCAGCAAGGACCCCCCGATTGTGGACCGGTCTACCTTTAGTAGTGCGCCCGTGCGTCAAAAGGCTCGAGCAGCTGCCGGGCAAAGACGCCGGCGACCCGTGACCGAGTGGCAGCCTGTTCGACTGCGACCGGTCGACCGGCTAGTCCAGTCCGCCAGGACGGCCTGGCGCTGCCTCGCTCCGGGAACATGGCGCGCCCTGCCAACACATCCCAAAACACGAACACGATGCCGAGGTTCACGTCCACCGGTCCGTCGATCGAGTGGTGGATTCGGTGGTAGGCGGGGCTGACGAGAATCTTGCCGAGCGGCCCGAACGACCACGACACGTTGGCGTGGGGCATAGCACCGAGGCAGAGGTAGAGAGTAATCAGGCCCGGTGCGATAGGTCGTCCCCCCATCATCGCCACGACCGGGACCGTGGCGACAAGGAAGCTCGCGGTGTGCACCAGCGGGTGCACCCTGAAGGTGGTCAGAACGCTCAACTCCTCCTGGCTGTGATGCAGGGCATGGACACGCCAGAGTGCGGCAAATCTGTGGTCTGCCAGGTGCGTCAACCAGTTGCAGCCGTCCATCGCCACGAGCGTCACGCCGACGACGAGCCAAAGAGGCCATCGCGCGGTGAGGGAGAGGGACATCCACGGCGTGTAGCGATGGAACAGCTCTGCAGACGCAACACCGAGAAGCGTCACGAAGGGCGCCATCACGGTCGCGAACAAGAGGAAGAAGCACGCGTCTTGAAGGTGCCCCCGAGCGAGTACTTTTCGACGCTCGACGGGCCAGATTCGTTCGCAGGTGAATACGACCAGCACGAACCCGATCACGGCCGGTCCCGCGAGCTCTGATCGCGAGCTGGCGGTCACAGCGTTCAATGCTCCCGCCCGGTGGAGCGAGGTCACTGCCGCAACCACGAACCCCGCCGTCACGCCCGCCAGTAGTAGTGAAGGTAGGTAGAGCCTCCGGATCATCGACTCCGCGCTTCTACCAGCCATCTCGAGTCGGTCTTTTAGGGGCGAATGTGTCACATCGGTGTCGTACCTAAGGCGATTCCCGATAGCGACCTTGGGCCGGCTGGCCCACTCCGTCCTCAACCCGGCCGCGTCCACTTGTGCCATTGATAGTCAGGGCGCGGTGCCCGCATAGCGGACCCGGTTCCCCATCCCCCTTTCAATCCGTGTGTGCAGTCGTGCCGTCTTCACCTAATAGAAGCTCGTCCGATGGATGGAACCAGTTGTAGGTCTCCCGGAAGTGGCGATTCAACCCGCTCTCCGGGACCGGCCTCATGCGACGTCGCGTGGTGATTAGGTAGCCGCCGCCGTTCCCGGCGGGGGCATGGCGACACCGGAGTCCGCCTCGACGCGGATCAGAGGCTCATCCCAACTGTGGTCCGGTGACAGTCTCCCTGTGTCGACGGAGGCGGGTGTCAGTAGCCGTAGCCTCCACTTGGCGCCGTTGTCGTCGTCGTCGCCGGTGTCGTCGCCGCCTTCGCCGTCACGACGACGGACCATGACCCCCAGGTATCCTTCGCGCCGTTGCCGTTCACCTGTCCGGCGGCAGTGTCGTAGCTGAACCAGTACAGCGCCTTGCCGGAATAGGTGACCTGTCGCACTCCGCCGGAACGCATCACCGAACCGAGTTTCGAAGCCGTCACACCTTTACCAGCTGTCGCCTTCGTGACGCCCTTGGGGAGCAAGACCTCAGGCCAGGTCTTCGTGCACTGACCGACGCAACCCACCTTGCTTGCCTTCAAGACGTAGACGGTCTTGCCGCTCACTAGGACGGTGCCGAGCTTCGCGTTCTTCATCGTTGAGATGACGACGCTTTTCGCCGCGCTGTTCGTCACGGCGCCTGCGGTGCTGATCGCAAAGGCGGAGACTGAGATTCCGCCAACCGCGACAACACCCGCTGCGATGCGTCCAACCAGGACGCCTCGAGTTACATGTTTCTGGTGCGTCGTCTGTCTCATGTCGTTCGTCTCCTTAGGTCGTCATGCTCGGGTATTGGTAGTACTACGGGCGACATCGACCGGCGGATTGGTGCCACGCAGCTTTCGCGAAGGAGAACTCCAAGAGGTGGAGAGCGGCGGTCGGCGCGTCGATGCTCGCTGCGGCTGCTGATATCGAAGCTCGGTTCATCGAGAACCCTGCCTGCCGGAACTGCACTGAGCGCCCTACTTGGCCTACGGAGCCTAAGCGGGCCGATTCATGCCTCGCCTTGACACGTTGCGACAAGTCGAGAAGACCGCGCCGAGAGCGACAGGTGAGATTTGGATCCGTCTCCAGGCTGAACGCAGATCACCGCCTTGAGTAGACCGCCAATCGAATATATCCTCTGAGTCACCTGATGGATATACTGGGCCCCATGACCAAACGGTTGGTGGACATTGACGACGAACTTCTCGAGGAGGCATCTGCCGCTCTCGGGGCAGCCACGATGAAGGAAGCAGTCAACCGCTCCTTGGAGTCGGTGATACTGGCCGCCCGCCGGCGCCGCCACGGCGAGCGGCTCGAGACCATGGAGGGACTTGACCTCGACAAGTCCAGGGTCATGGCCGGAGCTTGGCGCTGAGCGCCCGATACCTCGCGGACGAGAGCGCCCTCGCCCGGTTCCCAGTACTGGCGGTAGCGTCACGGCTGCGGCCCCTCATGGAAGATGGGTTGATCGCCACCTGTGCCCTCGTGGATCTCGAAGTCCTCTATAGCGCCCGTCGGTTGCTCGATTACGAGGCAGTTTTGGAGGAGCGCCGCTCCTTGGATACGGCACCGATTACCCCCGAAGTCATGGCGACGGCCGTCGAGCTTCAACACGCTCTCGCTCGGCGCGGCCAGCACCGAGTCCCGATCCCGGACCTTGTCATCTCCGCCGCTGCGAAACACGCCGGGCTCGTCGTGCTTCACTACGACACTGACTACGGGCGCATCTCGGAAGTCGGTGGTGCTGATCACGAGTGGGTCGTCCCGCAAGGGTCCGTTTGAGGATCGGGCGTGTCGACGACAACGCCAACAGCGAAGAAGGTGGTGACGGCCACCTGGTGGATCCCTAGGAGCAAAGTGTCGTGCAGGTACCGGAACTACTGTCGCCCAGGTACCGGCGTTATGGCTCCGCCAGTCTGGCCGAGGCTCCAGCAGCGGAGCGCGGAGCTGAGGCTCTGCCGAGCTGGTTGTTGCGTCTGGGGATCGTCATCTGTGGCGAATCCACTGCCGTACGAGGATGCCGTCGACGAGCGCCGCCTCGGCGGCGAGGAAGACCAGTCCCAGGGCCGTGTTGGCGGTGAGCTCGGGGGCCTCCCTGGATCCCTCCTACCCGATATGACTCGACAACCGGTTCATCGACGGCATGCACCGCGTCGCTCGGGCGCTGTTCGAGGCCGGCGGACGATCAGGGCTGCACCGCTGGTGGAGCCACCAGAGCCCGACTTCTGCCGAATCGGGGGCCGATGCCGTCTCGACTCGAGGCCGATACTGGACGAACTTCTATGCGGCCGGCGATCGGAGGCACTCCAAGCGTCCAGTCTGAATCTCGGGGCCGTCAATCCCGACCGGTAATAGAGTTGGCGCTAGACAGCTAACTACGGTGAGAAGGAGCTCGAATGCCAAGGGTCATCCTAACCCACTCCGTCGTCGATGTCGAGCGCTGGCTGAAGGGCAAGGCCGAGCGCGCCGCGGCCATCGGATCTGCCGGCACCAACTTCACTGACTACGTCGCCGCGGACGGGAGCAAGAACGTCGCCGTCACACTCGATGTCCGCGACATGAAGGCCGCGCAGGAGCTGCTGTCCTCGCCGCCGCCGGAGGCGGCCGCCCAAGCGGAGGCACACGGCGTGCTGCCCCCCATAACCGTCTACATCGAAGCGTAGGCGCGGTACCCCGCGAGCGAAGCAACTGCCTCGACCCGGTCCACTGCGTACCGACAGGTATGCGTGCGGCCCTGGCTGGTCTCAGGCCACATTGATGAACAGTTGTATTCGCGACGCCCCTTGTACCGCCGGCTCCCTGACTCGGCACACCGAAGATCCACGTCTCCGTCGTGGCGCCACGCGCCAAGTGCACGGTTAAGCACATAACCTGCCAACCTCAGCTTTAGCGCACCGGTCGCTTGCGGCAAGACGCGGGCCGTGCCGCACAATCTATGGTCGAGGCCAGAACCTACGGAGATAGGAGTCGCGAAATGCGTGTGTTGTTGTCGACGTATGGGGGGCGCGGTGACGTCGAACCGCTGGTGGGGCTCGCGGTGAGGTTGCGCGAACTTGGCGCGGAGGTGCGGATTTGCGCGCCGCCGGACTTCTCCGGCTTAGACCGGTGCGCGGAGCGGCTGGCCGAGATCGGCGTGCCCCTGGTGCCGGCCGGCCCCCCGGTGCGCCCGCTGGTGCACGGGGCGGCGCCGTCGCCGCCCGACCTGCCCCGGCTCGCGGCCGAGTTGATGGCCCTGCAGTTCGACACCCTCGCCGCAGCAGCCGAGGGATGTGATGCGCTGGTGGCGTCCGGCCTGCTGCCGGCCGCGGCGAGCGCGCGGTCGGTGACCGAGAAGCTCGGCATGCGCCATGTCTACGCGGCCTACTGTCCCATCTTTCTGCCGTCGCCGCATCACCCTCCGACACCGTTTCCCGGTCGGCCGTTCCCACCGGACGTGACCGACAACCGGGTGCTGTGGGACCTGAACGCCCAGGTCGCGAACGAGCTGTTCGGCGAGGCGCTCAACAGCCGCCGGGCGTCGATCGGCCTGCCACCGGTGGACAACGTCTACGACTACGGCTTCACCGACCACCCCTGGCTGGCGGCGGACCCGACCCTGGGCCCGTGGCAGGAGCCGGCGGATCTCGACGTCGTGCAAACGGGGGCGTGGATCCTGCCGGATGAGCGCGCACTTCCGGCCGAGTTGGTGGCGTTCCTCAACGCTGGCACACCACCGGTGTACGTGGGCTTCGGCAGCATGCGGGCCCCGACGGACATCGCCCGGGTGGCCATCGAGGCGATCCGCGCGCAAGGCCGTCGCGCGATCGTTGCCCGCGGCTGGGCTGACCTGGCCTTGATCGACAACCGGGACGACTGTTTCGCTGTCGGCGAGGTCAACCAGCAGGCACTGTTCGCCCGGGTGGCCGCTGTCGTGCACCACGGCGGCGCGGGGACGACGGCGACGGCCGCCAGAGCGGGGGCGCCTCAGGTCGTGATACCCCAGATGGCGGACCAGCCATACTGGGCCGGCCGGGTGGCCGAACTGGGCCTCGGCGCGGCACACGACGGCCCGACTCCGACTGCTGAGTCCTTGTCGGATGCGCTGATGACGGCCCTGGCGCCCGAGACCCGCGCCCGAGCGATCGCCGTGGCCGGCACGATCCGGACCGACGGGGCGGTCGTGGCCGCGAAGCTGCTGCTCGAAGCGATCAGCCAAGAAAGACCACCGGCGTCCGCGTGAACCACGCCGGATCGTCGAGCCACCGAGTGTGCCCGCGACAACAGGCTCGCCCCTGGACCGCTACCGTGCCCCTGTGAGCAGCCACCGAGTGCCCGGTGGGGTGGCGCACAAGCTTCCCGCGGACCTGCTCAAGGCGCTGATCGCCAACCCCACGGCACTCGATGCTTGGAAGGACATCACGCCTCTGGCCCGCAACGAGTTCATCTGCTGGGTC
>Ga0224555_1002275_pt1 | contig 23119 bp, 18 predicted proteins | sample 714S23034metaG_FD_180687 | JGI IMG/M metagenome (GOLD analysis project Ga0224555, IMG submission 180687) | Peat soil microbial communities from Stordalen Mire, Sweden - 717 S2 30-34 | ecosystem: Environmental > Terrestrial > Soil > Wetlands > Peat | place: Sweden: Norrbotten County, Stordalen...
GCCTGCTTTTACTCCGCCGCAAAGCGCCGCTCTCGCGCCGCTCTGTGGCCTATTTTTCCTCCGGCGCTCACAACGCGCTTTCGGTTCGATCAGAACGGCTTCTTCAACGAGATTTTGTACACGAATGCGTCGTTGCAGGGTTGCACCTTTGGAGTTGTGAGTATCAGTGCGTCTTTCGTGTATTCCCACTTGATCGGCTCATCGCTGCCCAACATTTGAATGGAGTCGATCTCGGATGGATATAGACCTGACCAAGTCTGCCCCTGCGGGACGAAACTGGTGATGGCGGCATGGTCGCCCGGCCACGCGAGCACGGTGGCGTATAACGTGTCGTTCTTGGAGGTAAACCGAATGTCCTGCGGCGTGTAGCGCAGGGAGTTATCTTCGTTGAAAGGACCACTCTTTTTCAGCCTGGTCGGCCCTTCGCCGGCTCGGAGCCAAGGACTGGTGCCGTAGATAGCCTCCCCATTGATTCGCAGCCAGTCGCCAACACCTTTCAGCCGTTCCTTTGCCGGCTCCGGGATGGTCCCGTCTGGTTTTGGCCCAACGTTTAGTAGAAGGTATCCGTTCTTACTGACGCGATCGACGAGGCCGGTGACAAGTTCGTTGACGGACTTGAATCCCAGATCCTTGATGTAACCCCAGCCGCTGCCAACGTCGATCGTTGTGTCCGTGATCCACTCGGCGTAGGTCATCTCTGCTTCCTGGCCAAGCTCAAGGTCGTACACGCCCACGCCCGGAGTCAGATCGTGGTGCTTGTAGGTAATCGTGACATCCTTGCCCCGCGCCGCTGCCTTGTTGAAGAAGTATTGCGCGAAGTCCTTTTTGTACCACTGCTGGACCATTTCCAGTCCAAAATCAAACCAGACGACGTCCGGATCGTAGTTGTCGACAACCTCTTTCAGCTTTCCCAGCCATATGTTCAGGAATTTCTCGTCCGGAAGCGCGTCCTTCGGATGGATTTGCCCATAAAGGCCGGAGTAGCGGGGGTCACCGATGTCATAGCGACTATCCCAAGTGGGGAAATAGAACCAGTGTTCCGCGTGGTGAAAGGCCGTGAGAAACTTCAGGCCCTGAGCCTTATATGCCTTTTCCAGCTCGCCCACCACGTCGCGCTTCGGCCCCATCTTCGCCGCGTTCCATTCGGAGTACTTCGTGTTCCACATGGCGAACCCATCGTGATGCTCAGCTACGGGGCCGGCAAAGCGGGCCCCCGCGTTCTTGAACAGATCCGCCCACTCATCAGGATCGAAACGGCTGCCGGTGAACATCGGAATGAAATTCTTGTATCCGAACTTGTCGAGCGACCCATACGTCGCGATGTGGTGCTTGTAGTCGTCGGAATCCGGGTTGCTGTAAATGTTATGCGCATACCAGGTTCCGTTCTTTCCGTACGCGGGCACGGAATAGATCCCCCAATGGGTATAGATACCGAATTTGCCATCACGCAGCCAATGCGGCACCGGGATATTCCGAAGAGAGTTCCACGTCGGCTGGTAGCTACTCTTGTCCCCCTGCGAGGTGTATGCACCGCCGGGCGTAGCTGCCGCGAACGGCATCAATACCGATCCAGCAGAAGCTGCAGCACCGCCCTTCAGCAGTTCACGTCGATTCCAATTCATCTGTGTTCTCCCCGTGTATACAGTCTTATCGTTACGTACGGCTCAGATCCACCTGAGCATGGAATTATGCGTTGTAATAAACCTCTCGCATGACAGACCATGAAGTTTCTCCGCGCAACGGCATTTGCATCAGGTCTGTGGTCTTGAGCCATTCCCCATTTCGCGGTTCGGCTGCCAGTTTTGCCATGTCGTTCTCGTAATCCGTTCCCGTATATTCGTAGTATCCAAACAAGTAATAACGGCCGTGCTCTAGTTCTTTAAGAAAGATGGAGAAGTTGTGCATGTGATATTTCCCAAGGAGGTCTCGCAGACCCGCGTTCGAGGCTGCATGCAGTGCCTCATAGGCACTGATCCGATCGGGTCGCATGCCGATGACCATCCCAATACGTTTCGGCCGACGTCGGATATTGCGGCATCCCAACAAAATTCCAGGAAGCGCGATGCCGGCAAGGATCGCGATCAGACCGGCTCTTTTCATGAAAGACTCCTTCTTGCCGGCGGGTCCCCGGCCTCCTCTGAAAGCCATTTGCGTGGAAATTCGTCAGTGATTCCCCATTTACCCATTTCAAAATTGACGAAGCCCAATTTGAGCGCGGGAGAGTCTGCGCGAACACGGAAATCCCGCTTCTCCGGATCCACAAATAGCGGATCAGCGAAGACTGAATTTTTGTCCCACCCCAAGGCCTGCCATTCAGCCAGGTTGTAGCGCTTCGGAGATCTTTTTCCGTCCTCGGTTCGCAGTTCGTCCACAACTGCCTGGAATTCGCCGGTCGTGGCAAAGAACAAATTGCGATCGACCTCCTCAAACCATGGTGTCTGGACTGGGGGCGCGACAATCGAGTGGAACATCTGAGGCCACCATGGTGCACCGGCCGGGAATTGCACATCCCCCGGTTCCATCAATGTGATGTTGTTGTAATACCGGTCATGATTGAAGGCATTATCAACGTGAAAGCATGGAGCCACCCGCGATTTGTACCAGATGTTGTTAAAGACTTCCCGGTATGCCCCTTCACGCCATTTGAAACTAACACCGCCCATTGAAATGTTGTTATAGATTCGATAATTTGACGCGCCGTCATCGAGGTCCAGGCCCCATCCCGACTTCTCGTTGAAGAGATTGTTCCGCACGATGACCGGTTCCATCGCGTCCACAAGCACATCCCACGCATCAATGCTGCGATCATGAGTGTAGGGGGCGTGAGATTCCGCCAGGCTCCATGCGCGGTCACGTCCCCACGCATTGAACGGACCATGATCGCTCGTTTCGAGCACAGTGTCATGCGTCTCGTTGAATTCGACAACGTGTCCGCCCCATGTACTGTCCCCGATGCAAATGCCGGCTCGTGGCATATTGTAGATAAGGTTGTTGCTGACAGTAATGCGTTTCGCGCGTGAGATATACACGGCAGCGATTTGCTTGCCAAAGAACCCGCAGTCGTGAACGAGGTTATTATGAGCAGTGCATTCGTAGGGGAACGATCTTTGGCTGCCGATCGTTTGGGCCAGATCTCCTACAAAGCAAATGGCGCTGTCGCCTGTCTCTGTGAATTTGCAGCAGCTAACTGCGAACTCGCGATTGTAGTTGTTAACAAATACACCGTTACCGCCAATCGCGTCGAACCAGCAGTCCTGGATCGAGCAATTCCGAGTTCCCTCAGCTAAAATTGTGCCCCCACGATGAATTGACCAATCGCTGAGAGAGGGCACGTCGTAGCGTGCCATGTAGGTCGAAACGGTGTGAGCAAATCGAAATCCTTTGATGGTGATGCACGTTACAGGTGAATCCTGCGACCCCGAAAAGCGGACTATGGACTCGTGACGGGGCACCTCAATTACCGCTGTTCTCATGTCCTCGCCGGGACGTGGATAAAAGAAGAGATTATCTGCTGGTTTGTCGAAAAACCATTCGCCCGGAGCATCCAGTTCTTCCAGAACATTCTCTATGAAGAAACGCGACCCTTTTCCGACTCGCGCGGGGTTCGGATCCCACTTGGCCCCGATTTGCTGCCCGCCCCTGCCAAACCAGATGGAGTTCGACTCGTGGTCAATACCTTTGATTTCCCACTGCAAATTGCCCCAATAGGCTTGTTGAAAAATGTGAATTTCTGCATCTTTTGTGTTGGACCATTTCTTGCGAATGAAAGTGTCAGGATCGAAATGAACCCCTCTTGGCGCCTCACTCGAGTACGTCATATCCCTGTTCAGTTCGTCGTACGGACTCTCAGCGTCCGGAGGTACAGAATCGACTGCGGAAAGGTATCCGGAGCGTCCTGGAAACGTCGGATCGTAATTGGGATACCTCGCGCGAATCTGCCGTTTTCCATTTACGAATAGCTGCGTAAATTCCAGCCCCGCTGGCACGGAGGCTTTGAGAATCCCTTTCTCATGAGGAATCCATTGACAGCTGAGGCGCTGCCCTCCGCTCAGGGTGACGACGTCGTCTTTCCACGCGGACCAGACGATTGGGGCGTTCGGGCGACCTGAATCCGGGGGCGCAAAATCTAGCGGTGAATCAAGATAGTACGTCCCCCGGTGCACCCATATGGTCACCGGTCCCGAGCCAGCGATATGCCGCACGGCACGTTGTGCTCGATGAAGTGTTGCAAAGGGCTGTTCGGCCGATCCAGGATTCCGGTCGTCGCCTCGAGAGGAGACATGAAAGGCACTTGTGCCATCCGCCGGGGGATCTTCATGAGCCGATGCGGACGCGATCTCTCCAACATTCACGCTCGCGGCCATGGCTGCGGTTCCGGTCAGTTTCAGAAAATCTCGACGTTTCATATGAACCTGTTGTTTCTCTCCCTCGCGTTCATCACTGACGCTTCGTTACAACGTAGGCGGCTTTGGCCGTTGCGCTACTGATGGATTCCTGCTCGGCGGGCGAAAGCTCCGCGATGAAGCTTCGAAATGTCCGAACCCACCCCGCGTACTCGCCTGCAAGTGTCACTACTGGCCAATCGGAGCCAAACATCAGCCTTTTAGGACCAAACGCGGCCAACACGACATCGAAGTATGGACGTAATTGTTCGGGTTGCCAGCTTGTCCAGTGAGCTTCTGTGGCCATACCGGAAACCTTGCAATACACGTTTTCCCTGCGCGCAAGCTCATACAGGTTGTCCTCCCAGGGCGAGAAGATGCGTTCTTTGATTCGCGGCTTGCCTATATGGTCGAGAACAAAGATCTGGTTGGGATGACGGTCGACAAATTCAATAGTCTGCGGCAGATGGCGCTCGAAGATCAGAATGTCGTATGCGATCCCGAAATCTCTAAGCAGGCTGATGCCCCGGTTGAAATCGGCGCGTAGCATGAAGCAATCATCCGGCTCATCGTGCAGCACATGGCGCACGCCCTTAAATTTCGACTCAGCCGCGAAGCGCTCAAGGAATCTAGCCACATCGGGCTCGCAGAGGGGAACCCAGCCAACGACGCCTTGCAGGAGGTGGTGGCGCGTGGCCAGGTCGAGCAGCCACTCGGTCTCTTCGGTCGTTTGACGCGCCTGCACTGCAATCGTGCCCTCGATGCCCGATTCCTGCGCAACCTGCTCAAGATCGGGGACAAGAAAGTCGCGACGCAAGGAGGTCATTGCATCACTCATCCACACGTAATCGCTATCGTTGTATCGCCAGAGATGATGGTGAGCGTCGATCACCGGATTAGTAGCTCCATTCCTTATCGAGGACCGGCTGCAGAATCTTCTGAACCTCCGCGACCATCGTCATATCGCAGGGCTGCTCGTGATCCGCAACATTACGGAGAACCGTTTCCGGATTGGCAGTGCTGAAAAGCGTTGTCGGAATGTGCGGATTCTGACTGGAAAACTGAAGGGCGAGACGGGTGATGGAGAAGCCCTGCGACTGACAGAATTCGGCGGCCTCGCGGAACAGGCTGCGGACTGCCGGACTGGCGGGATGCCAGTCCGCCGGACCGCGGTCGGTCAGCAATCCTGAGGCGAAGGGCGAACCGTTGATGATGCCGATGCGCTTTTCATCCGCCGTGGGCAAAAGATCGAGCAGTTGCGTGTCATTGAGGCAATAGTGGTTGTGCACAAGGGCTGCGTCAATATCGAGGGACGCAAAGATGCGCTTCCATAAATCCATGGGGTAGATCCCGAAGCTTATGCTGCCGATGCGGCCTTCGTGCTTTAACTCCCGTACGGATTCGTAGCCTTCGGTCAAAGCCCATTCAGTGTGGGCGCGGTCTTGGTACTCGATGTCGTGAATGTGGATGATATCGAAATAGTCTGTGCCCAGGCGGCTTGCGCTTTCGTCGAGGGAAGCACGAATGCGCGTGCGCGAGTAGTCAAGCGTGTCGTTTCCATACGAGTTCGGATCGGTGTATTTGCCGACTTTGGTGGAGAGGAAGTAGCGGTCGCGAGCGATGCCGCGCAGGGCCTTACCAAGGACCGTTTCTGACCGGGTGCCCCCGTAGGCGGGCGCCACGTCGAAATAATTGATGCCGCAATCGAGCGCCGCATGCACGGCCGCAATGGCGTCGCCTTCATCGACGGGATGAAAAACACCGCCCAGCGAAGATGCGCCAAAACTGAGCCGTGAGACGTTGAGACCCGATTTTCCAAGCACGTTGTATTGCATTTGTCTGCACCACCTTTGCGATGAAACGTGATCCTTGTCGAGATTCTTTCGCTACGAGCCTGTCATGGAGCTTCCCACGGCCAGCAAGACGATGGCGGCGATGAGAACGGTGAGGCCGGAATAGAGCGTACGAAGCGAGCGCTTCGGCGCGCCGGTCCATTCGCGCGTGAGAAAACCGAAAATGTTGGCCACCACGAGGGAAAATGCGATGTTCACTGCCCATCCAACTGATGTTCCCAAACGACCGAGGTAGTACGCGCCCATGCCGTAAGGGATGGTGGCGACGAACCAGATGGCGCCCATCAGCACGCCCATCATCCAGTCGTGGGCGGCGTGGGGGCCGAAGTTCTTGCGCCAGGTGCCGCGACGAATCTGCAACCCGCCAAACCACAGGAGAAGCGCAACGGTGGCACCCCAGAAGACGGGCATCCAGCTGGCGAGGGTGGCGAAGACGGGACTGGCTCCGAGACGGAGAGCTTCGTCGCCTACGCGGCTGGTGAAGGTGAAGCCGAGGTTGGCGCAGGAACTCAGGATGCCGGAAGCGGCGCACACCAGCAACGCGATGCCGAAGCGGCGCGGCTGACCCTCGGCGCCTGCGCTGCGTTCGCGCAACGCTCCGGCGCGCCCGCAGATGGCGACACCCAGGACGCAGCCAGCGATGCCCGCCAGAATCACACGCCCGCCTGAAGTGAACATCTGAGCGCCCGAGTTGACGATGAAAGGGAGGATCGAACCAACTGCGGTGTTGATCCCCATGATGATGGCGAATCCCACAGACATTCCAGCCAAGGTAACCCCGTACCCAAACAGAATTGATCCGACTCCCCATCCGAACCCATAGGCCATTCCCCGCCAGATAGCGCCTGCGCCAGCAGCCCGAACCGCATCCGGCCAATGTGGAAGAGCGAATGTGGCCATGATCAGCGGGAGGATCAGCATCATCATGATCGTCGAAGGTATGTAGATGTTCTCCAGTTCGAAGCTCCGTCGGCGCTTTAGAGGGAGAGCCAAAGCCCCCCCGGCAATGGCAGCGATGAAAACCAGGAAGAAACCCAGAGGTGCGTTCATTCAGTACCGTGATCCTCGAGCGTGATGTGACTCTTTGGCTGGTAGCTAAAACCTGCGATTGGTTCAGCCACATTGCAGCGAATTCTAGAAGGCGAGGTCTTCGCCCGTCAAGCCTTCGATCGATATATTTCGACTTCAGAGCTATATAGGCCGGACGAGGCAAAGAGTCGATCCCAGCGCGGCTAACTGTTCCGTGCTCGCTCGAAGAGCTTCAATCGAAGAGGTCGTGGTCAAAAACCTGGATGTATGCTTGAATGGACTTGGCTGGACCAATGTAGGCGAGCAGGTTTCCCATGAAACAGGTTATTTTGGAGTGTCCCGGAAAATTCGGCGAACGAGACGCCCCAATGCCCGCAGTTCCCCCAGGCTACGCTTTGATCCGAATGGAACGAATTGGGGTTTGCGGCAGTGATTTCCATGCTTACGCAGGGCGCCACCCTGTCTACACCTACCCTCGAGTGATCGGGCATGAACTCGCGGGTGTGGTGGCAGATGTAGGCCCGAACAGCAAGGGTATTCAGCCCGGGAATCAGTGCGCCATTGAACCCTACATTACCTGCGGAAACTGCCGCGCATGCAATCTGGGACTCAGGAACTGCTGCGAACACATCCGGCTTTTGGGTATTCATGTCGATGGGGGGATGCAGGAGTATCTTGCCGTGCCGATCGAATTGGTCCACACCTCCGCCAAGCTGTCCCTTGACCAACTCGCTCTGGTGGAGACACTCGGAATCGGTGCTCACGCGGTAAACAGAGGTGGCGTTAAGGCGGGCGAAGATGTTTTGGTGATCGGTGCGGGGCCCATAGGGATAGCGGTCGCGCAATTCGCATCTGCGGCCGGCGCCCAGGTTCATGTGGTTGAGAGACTGGAGTGGCGAAGGTCGTTCATGGAAAAGCTGGGATTTTCTGTTTCAGAACCAGCGCTGGGCCGTCTGGCGGATGTGGTTTTTGATGCGACCGGAAATGCACAAGTGATGGGGGAAAGCCTTCACCACGTTGCTACCGGCGGGCGGCTGGTTTTCGTCGGTCTAACAAGGGATCCAGTTATCATTGATGATGGCACCTTCCACCGCAGAGAAGTCACATTGCTCGCCAGCCGGAATAGCTTCGGGCTGTTCCCGACCATCATCAGGAAGGTGGAATCTGGACAGATAGATACGACGCACTGGATCAGCCACCGTCTCTTTCTTTCGGAGGTTCCATCACAATTTGCAGAACTGCCGGCGAGGCCGAATCTCATAAAAGCCTTGGTCGAAGTGGGACCGTGACTCCGAGTCAAGAGGGATCAACATCACCATTGAGTAGTTCACCCGATTTCTCCGATTCAGACCACCCTTAGCTACACGCGCTCGGACTGAGTTCGACTTGCCCTCCGTCGGATAGCGGAGCGTGCCGCAGTCTTGCCTTTCACAACGGCTTCTGACCTACCGCATCGCGCCAAGAATAAATACAGTTCAGCGGCAGAGACTCCGGCCTCACGTAGCAAGATTTATTGGTTTACACCGCTCGCGAGAAATCCACCATCTACCACAAGAACCTGACCCGTCACAAATGAGGCGGCGTCGGAGGACAAGAAGACCGCGGCACCGACTAGTTCCTCGGTTCTGCCAAAGCGCCCCATTGGGGTGCGCATCAGAAGTTCTTTCCCTCGGGGTGTCTGGTCGAGAAGATCAGCGTTGAGCTCTGTGCGGAAGACACCGGGTGCAATCGCATTCACCAGAACGCCGCGTTTCGACCACTCGACAGCAAGCGAGCGTGTTAACGAAGCGACGGCTGATTTGCTTGCCGCATATGCGGCGACTTCCGTCAGCGCCACAAAACTATTCAACGAAGCGACATTTACGATTCGGCCGTAACCCCTGGCAAGCATGACTTCAGCAAAGATTTGGCATGCGCGCAGGGTCCCGGTGAGATTCGTGTCGAGAATATTGTTCCATTCGTGCTCCGGGAAATTGAGAGTGGGAGCCCGCTTGATCCGGCCTGCACAGTTTACGAGGATGTCAACTTTGTCGAATCGTTCCATCGTTCTCGCCAGCAGATGTTCGATGGAAGAGCGGTCCTGAATGTCGCACGTACAACGAATTGTCTTTTTCCCCATCCGCGCAATCACATCGGAAATGTCCTTCACTAGATCTCGGTGCCAAGCAGAGGCTACGACGTTGGCGCCTGCTTCTGCCAATCCGATGCTAACGGCTCGTCCGATTCCTGATGTGCCACCGATAACGACGGCCGATTTTCCATCCAGATCCATCGAGGCAAGACTCATTGCATTTCGCCTTTTTATTGCTCTTTGATCGAGAAGACTCTCTGCTATCGTTCCGCGAACCGCACTCTGAGCTCAACAGGGCCGCTCGCGTTCAGCGCAAAGTACAAGATTCTCACTATCGAGACTGGTCTCTGTACCCCAAATGATAATCATCGACCTTCACAGCCGAATCATGAACCTTCGACCCATCAGATTCGCTGAACCCCCACGCCGCGCTGCCGACCGGCTGAAGAACGACCAATGGCCATTTTCGTCTCAAAGTTGGGCTTCGCATGCGGGAGCCCCACCAATTATCAAATGGACGGCGGTTCAGCCATTACCCGACCGCGCTTCATAAGACATTATGGCAGCGAAGATTGCCTGTCAACACCATATCGCTGCCGTTGCGTAACCCTCGCCTGGAACGAGTGATACAGGCTCTACACGCCCTTTATCTTCCTGGCGGGGAACTCAATCCACGTTCCATTTTCCAATGATGCTTGACAGCCTTCTCACCCATTTGCTACGGTTCTCGGCATCGCAGTGGTTCAGCCTATCGATTTGGAGTGTCAGCCAATGCTTTCGATCAGATTCACAATTCGGACGTGCGCCATGCTGCTGGTGATCTTCGAGCTCATTATGGGCTACTGCCCGTGTAGAGCTCAGGTGTCACAGGCTGCTGCCGCTCTCAACGGCACTGTGCGGGATTCATCGGGAGCGGTCGTTCCCGGAGCCAGTATCGACCTGCGCAATACTAGGACCGACATCGTACAGAACACGAAGAGCAACGCGACAGGGAACTACTCCCTGGTAAACATCATTCCCGGAAACTATGAAGTAACTGTAACGATGCAGGGCTTCGCCACGGACAAGTCTCAGGAGTTCACGCTCGCCGTCAATCAGACCGCCACGTTCGATTTCACTCTCAAGATCGGATCGACCGACACGACAGTCACGGTTTCTGCCAGCACGATACAACTCGAAACCTCGACCGCTGAACTCGGTACCGTGATCGGCAGTGCCGAAGTGAATCAGCTGCCACTGAACGGGCGCAATTTCACCGAGCTTCTCCTGCTCGGGCCTGGCAAAAGCCCAATCAATGCGACAGAAGGATCCCAAGGATTCGGTAATCCGACCGGATCGGTCGTGATCCCAGCAGTTAACGGTCAGAATAACCGCAGCAATATGTTTCTTCTAGACGGCATCATGGATTATGCGCCCATCAGCGACTTCTATGCGGTGCAACCGATATTAGACGATATCCAAGAGTTCAAAGTGCAGTCCTCCAATGATCAGGCGGAATTCGGCCAAGTAATGGGCGGGATAGTAAACGTCGTCACCAAATCAGGCACCAATAAATTACATGGAGGTGCTTGGGAGTTCGCACGAAACGACGCCTTCGATGCGACCAATTATTTCAGCACGAATGGAAAAACCCCTCTTCGCCAGAACCAGTTCGGAGGAAGAATTGGCGGTCCCGTTAGGCTGCCCCGTTATAACGGTCGAGATAAGACGTTTTTCTATCTCTCGTACGAAGGCTATCGAAACACTAATGGCACGCCCAACCTCGAACTGGCTGTCACGCCAGCTCAGCTCGGTGGAGATTTTTCCAATCTCTATAACTCCCCATCTGGAAGCATCCAGCTTTACAACCCCTACAGTTCGACAAACAGCAATGGTTTTCTCGGATCTAGAGAGCCTTTTATGTGTGACGCCTCCGGGAATCCTCTCCCTGCAAATCCCGACGGCACACAGATAGCAACATCAAGTTCCACAGCGTGCAACAAGCTTCCCAGTAGTTTACTGAACCCTGCAGCAGTTTCTTTTGCGCAGGCCCTATTTGCGGCCTCAGAAAACGTGGGAAGCAGCTACTACAATTACCGTGATACCGATGTAACTCGGGTGTCCCAAAATCAAATGTCTTTCCGCATAGACGAACATTTTGGTCAGAAGGATCAGTTGTTCGGCCGTTATACATCGGCATGGGCGCGATCGAGCTATCCGGGCGGTTGTTGCGGACAGGCGTCAGTTCAGGGGGTTGTCCAAACTAAGGACACGCTCAATTGGAACCTCGCTGCAAATTGGACTCACACGTTCGGACCCAATTCAATATTGAGCTTCGCATTCGGGCGCGTCTTTGGACGGGACTATAATCCTTTAAATGACATTTCGAAATTCGTCCCAGACCAAAGCGCCTTCGCCAGCAAGTTGGGATTCGCTAAATACTTCGTCACCTTTCCCGGATCAAATGTCACTGGAACAATCCTGCCAAACCTAGCTGTCACTGGCTACGCGAGTGCCGGTGGCGGATTCACTGTATTCTCAAGGTGGGCCAACGTTCAGGAATATCGGGGAGACTATACCCGGCTCATCGGGCGCCATAGCCTGCGCGCTGGCGCCAGCTCGGCAACCTATGGATGGTTCCAAACGGGTACAAACGCCTTTGAACAGTTCTTTAACAACCAGACCGCCTCTGGGGCAGATCTTGGTTTTGTGGGAGGCGATCCTATGGCGTCCTACCTTCTCGGCGTCCCGGGTTATGCCGAAGAGGATAACACATACTCGAATATTCACTCCGGAACTGTAAACGGATTCTATGTTCAGGATCAGTGGAGAGTGAACAGGAAGCTAACAATGAATCTTGGCTTGCGGTACGACCTTTCAGTTGAGCCATACGCCGGCTCCTCCTCTAACGGCACAAATAGGACTGTCGGCAATTTCGATGCGAGCACTGGAAATTTCATACTGCAAGCACTTCCCCCAGCATGCTCAGGAGCCGAGACTGTGAATTGCTTGCCGGGGGGGCAACTCCCTGCGCATGTGGTGGTTTCGGACACGGGAAAAATATCTGGCAATGACTATGACAACATCCAACCCAGGATAGGATTGGCCTACCTTCTGATGAGGAAAACGGTCGTGCATGCAGGGTATGGCCGGTTTTATGACAACTGGGCTGGCATGACTGAGAATCAGGCCTACGATACATCGGTCTGGCCGGCTTCGCCGACCTTTTTCGGAAGCAGCGGCCTAGATAACGGCAATTACAACGGCGTTCTGCCGCAACAATTTCTTCAGGATCCCTTTGGCTGGGGGAATGTATCGCAGTATCCGATCCAGCCGACACCGTGGAGTTCTCTATTCGCAGGTACAGACCCTCACCTAAAGAATGGATATACCGATCAGTACCATGTTGGCTTCCAGCAAGAACTATTTCCGGGTTCAGTGGTGAATGTCAACTATGTAGGCTCTCGCGGAGCACGTATCAATACCATCATTACCGCTAATGCGCTGCGGGCCCCTGGTAATCCAGCATCTCAACCTTATCCATATACAAGTTCGATCCATTACACTACCGATCTAGGTTCAACGAACTATAATGCACTTCAAGTCTCCTCAGATATTACGACCCGTTCCGGAATAGTCGCGACGATCGCATATACGTTTTCAAAAGCGATTAGTGCAGGTTGCGACGGATTCCAGAGTGGATGCGATGTTCAGAATCCCTACGACATCCCTGCAAGCCGAGGACTCGCTGCCCACGACCTCCCGAATGTCTTCTCCGCCGGCATCGTATATCCGCTGCCGTTCGGACCGGGACAGCGCTTCAACACTCAGAACAGCGCAATCAATCAGATCATCGGGCATTGGCAACTTAATACCATTACTTCTCTAACCAGCGGTGCTCCGTATACAGTTATGGCTAGCAGCAATTCGATTTCGGAGATCGATAACTACTATGGTACAGAGCGTGCCCAGGTTGTAGGGGACCCCAAGTCGGGTAGCTGCGGCCTTGGGGTTTCGGTTAAGACGGCCAATTGCTGGTTTAATACCAATGCTTTCCAAGATCCGGCTGCCGGCACATTTGGTAATGAGGGAAAGAACACACTTCGTACTGACTGGGGACGCAATATAGACCTGTCACTGTTCCGTTCATTTGGGCTCGGCGAAAAGCGGTTTCTGCAGCTCAGGCTCGAAGCCTTCAACGCGTTGAATATGGTTGTCCTAGGCCAACCCGACAGTAATGTGGGCGATCCGACGTTCGGTGTGATCAGTTCTACCGGGAATACGGAGCGTCAGGTACAGATCGCAGTTAAATTAGAGTTCTGATTTGACCCGGAGCCCGACGTTCTAGCATGCGATTGTCTGGTTGGGGGTGGGGCCGGAGGAAGTAGGACGCAGCATTGAGAAACGCCGGTTTATACGGACAAATAGACAGAGATTGCACGGCGATGTGCCGGATCAGTCAACTGGGTATTAGGCCAAGTTATAGCCGAGCTTTATTCTTGCACGTGCTCAAGAGACTGGGCATACTGTCCCATCAAGGCACGTGCATCGACGATATGCTCCTGCATTGCTTTGCGTGCCGCCTCAGGGTTCCGCTCGCGGATGGCACTGTAGATTTTGCGATGAAACATCAACGGGTGATCGAGGGATACGCGGTCGGATAATTGTCGCATGCTCATCAACAAAGATCTGTGTATCCCTTTGAACAGGAGGTGGCAAATCCGATTACCACTAGCCCGGAAAATTGCCTCGTGAAATGCCATGTCTGCATGAAGGCGCTCTTTGGTAGTCTTGCTCCTCTCCATGGAGAGGATAGCGTTGCGCAAAGCCGATACATCTTCCGCGGTGGCTCGTTCAGCCGCACGAGCCGTCAACTCGGGTTCGATCATCAGCCGTGTCTCGAAGAGCTCGTGCTGCGATAAATCGTCAAGAAGGACAAGAAAATCAATGGGCTCATTCAGGATTGTATCTGCACTGTCGCTCAAGTAAGTGCCATCACCAACCTTTTGCGAAAGGACTCCCATGATCTCGAGAACCTTCAAGACTTGGCGCAGGGACGCACGGTTAACGCCAAATTCCTTTGCCAATTCCCTTTCCGGAGGAAACTTTGCCCCTGGGGCGATCGCGCCGGTTGCAATCATGGTCTTGATACGACCAATCAGCTTCGCGGTGATGCGATTATCCGGTTGAGTGTGACGAGCGGAACTCGGTCGCGGCATGGAAACTCCGGTCAGACAGGGATCAGAGCCATTTTACACGCGGCGCACGAGGACATCGCAGAGGCGAACAATTGGTTCGTCCGCGCTGAACATCGAATCGACCCGAATGTTACCGCTGAATGCATATTGGGTTCGTCACGACCGAGGTGGCCTTGGAACAGCCGCCATGCCGTTCACCATTGTCTCGTTTTTCGAAGAGGACCAATATGAGGCAAGTAGTTTTGGTAGCACCGGGCATATTTGCTGCGCGAGAGGGCAAAAAGCCTGCTGCTGAAGCGGGTTGCGCACTGGTCAGAATTTGCCGGGTCGGGGTCTGCGGCAGCGATTTCCATGCGTTTGCAGGCAGGCACCCCATCTATACCTATCCCAGGATTATTGGGCATGAGCTTTCCGGAATCGTTGAATATGCACCGCACAACACGCGCGGAATTCAGGAAGGTGATCGTTGCGCCATTGAGCCCTACCTAATTTGTGGCTCGTGCAGGGCATGCAGGGCAGGTCGTAACAATTGCTGTGAGAGCATCAGACTTTTGGGCATCCACGTAGACGGTGGTCTGCAGGAGTTCTTATCGGTTCCCGTGGACCTCCTTCACAAATCGGAGGTGCTCTCGCTCGACCAGCTTGCATTGATCGAGACATTGGGGATTGGGGCTCACGCGGTGGACCGGAGTGCGTTGGGCTCAGGCGAGCATGCACTCGTTGTGGGAGCAGGCCCGATTGGGATAGCTGTGGCCCAGTTTGCGTCAGAGCGAGGAGCGCACGTCCGGATCGTTGAGAAAACTGAATTTCGTAGGAACTTCGTTGCGGGAATGGGCTATGTTTCGTCAGCCACGATTGAAGGCGAACAAGCGGACGTGGTCTTTGATGCTACTGGAAATGCTTTTGCGATGGGGAAGAGCCTTGAAGCTGTGGCAACCGGCGGTCGCTTGGTTTTCGTGGGCCTGACACGCGATCCCGTAAGCATCGACGATGCTCTTTTCCATCGTAAGGAAATCACGATTCTTTCCAGCCGAAACAGTTTCGGACTATTTCCACGCATTATTAAGCTGATTGAGAACGGACGGATTGATACATCGCACTGGATCACTGACCGGTTATCGCTGGAAGACATCGTCTCGCGATTTGCATCTCTCCCGAGCCGGGGAACGCTTATCAAGGCAGTCGTAGACATGAATGGAACGCGTTGATCCTGGCAGTTACGCTCTGAGGCAGAAGGGAGGATGTGTGAGAGGGTTGAAAATTCCCGGGAAAGGAAAGCTGGATCTGTTGTCCTTGGGAGCGCTTGTTCACCGCCTTGATCCGGGAACCGTACCTTTTCGGAAGGCAGGCGAATGCCAGATTCATGTCAGTGGCGGAGAATTTAACGTAGCTGCCAATCTAGCCGACTGTTTCGGTCTACGAACAGGAATTGCGACGGCAATGGTGGATTACCCAATCGGGGATCTGATCGCAGAACGCGTGCGTGCAATGGGTGTAGTTCCGATCTACCGACGGTTCAAGCATGACGGAGTCACTGGTCCGAACATGGGGGTGGTGTACAGTGATCGCGGCTTCGGCGTCCGACCTCCCGTTGTCTTCTACAATCGATCGAACGAGGCGGCCGCTCAACTCGGCCCTGGTGATTTTGACTGGGAAGCCATCTTCGCCAGAGGCGTGAGATGGTTGCACAGCGGCGGCATCTTCGCCTCGCTGTCTTCTGGTACCGCCGAGCTTGCAATCGAGGCAATGAAAGCCGCAAGGGCCGCCGGCGCAATTACCTCCTTTGATTTGAACTATCGCGAGAAACTCTGGAACATCTCCGGTGGGCCACAACGCGCGACCGAAATCATCCGCCGAATTGTTCAACACGTCGATGTGCTGGTTGGCAACGAGGAGGATCTCCAGAGAGGATTTGGCATACCCGGCCCGGACGTGAATCGGACGTCAAGCGTCGATCCATCTGCGTTCCTGACAATGATCGAGGAGGTCCGATCAAAATATGAAAATCTCAAGGTAATTGCAACCACGCTGCGCGAGGTCCACTCTTCAAGTCGCCACACGTGGACCGCTGTCGCCTGGATCGACGGTCAGACCCATTTCGCACCAACAGCTCAGCTGGATGTGCTTGACCGCGTGGGAGGTGGGGACGGTTTTGCGGCGGGTCTCTTCTATGGCCTGCTCAGTGGCGAGCGACCCGAGGATGCTGTGAGGCTCGGCTGGGCCCACGGAGCTTTACTAACTACATTTCCAGGGGACACAACGATGGCTACGCTTTCGCAAGTGAAGGGGTTTGCGAGCGGTGGATCGGCAAGGATCCAACGATGACGTGCTGTGCTGATGAATCATCCGCGGGATCGAAATATGGAAGGAGACCATGAATAGCTTAAACAGACGAGAGTTACTACGCTTCGGAGCCGCCGCATTGACCAGCGCAGCGTGTTCCAGCCCCTGCCGTGCATTGGAAACAGCATCAACACCGCGTGGAGCTTCCGCCGACGCCATTGCAGTGTCCTGTCCTGTTGCACAGTCGGAGCCATCGTCCAATAATGTCCCGCAGATGGAGGCGTGGTATGCGGCGATGGACTCCACGAACGGAAACGTCGTGCGGTTATTCCAGGATGAAGTGTCCTTTTTGATGGCGAACAATGCCATATGGACGGGAACTGGACTGCAGAAGTTCTCATACGGTGGACCACACGACGTCAAAAACTCGTTCGTGGAAGGATGGAAGTCGAGTGAACAATCCTTTTGTTGGAATATCCACTCGGAAGTCAACGCCAATTATCATATCGATGCGCTAATCGGGCAAAGCAAAGGAGTACGTCTGCGTGTTCAGGTAGGAACCAACACGCTGGACACGCTTCTGCAATCCGATGCGCTGGACAAGGTCCCGTTGGGCCCGATCTCTATTCCGGCCGGCAACAGTACGCTGGTCATTTCATCGCTAACGGAATCCTTCGATATGACCTTGTTTTCTCTTGAACTGTACCCGGTCATCGCGCAGAACCATATCTCGGCCAGCATTGAGAAAGCCAGATCGAAAGCAACGTGGATGGCACGGGCTCCGATGGGGATGATGTTTCAGTGGGGGCAGTGGGGAGGCAATGCTGACGGTGAAGGAAGCCCCTGGCCTGATTGCTACCGCAAATTCGACTACGCAAAGTTTGCTGAACGTCTCAAAAGCGAGGGCGCGGATTTTCTCGTGTGGTCCATTACATACAGCGAATATTACATTGCAGCACCGATCCGAGCCGTCGACGACGTGTTGAGCGGCCGGACTTCGAAGGTTGATTACCTTGATCTGCTCCTGACGGAATGCAAGAAGAGGGGCATCAGGGTGCTCTTTTACTACCATGCCGGTCACGATCCTAACCCGAATTCAGAATGGTGGGACGCCTTCTGGACTGCCCCGCTGACCTCCGGTGGCGTTTACGCTCGAAAAGAAACACCTATGAACAGATTCATCGACATTTTTACTGAAATCGGGATGCGCTATCGTGACAAATTGGACGGATGGATGCTAGATGATGGTGGGATCTACTATCCTGCCCCTTTCCGATTGCTCTCAGAGGCTCTCAGAGCCGGCAATTCGGACCGAATCATCTCGCTCAACAGCGCTTATCTATTTAAGTTCGCACCTAGGTTGACCGAGTTCGAAGACTACTACTTTGGTGAGACGCCCAAAGGTTCATCCCTGATTCAGTGGCCGACAACTGCACAGGGTATTTACACGGAGGGCCCATTCGTCGGCGAATATGCCTTCGCGAATTTTCAGACGGAGTCTGGAAACTGGGGTTACTTCAACGACGTCTCTGGCGCGAAGATCGGAATGAGGCCGGATCATTCGTTAGAGACTACGCGGTCCTCAGAGAGCTTCAAGACCGTCGCTATTGAGGCTGCACGTACTCACGCGATGGCCGCTTATGACTTTCGGATGTACGAGGACGGGACGCAAAACCCGACCTCCCTTGAACGCTTCAAAGATGCGGCTACTGCAGCGCACTCCCTCTAGCGGCGGAAAGTGGACACCTGCGGAATCCGCCAAATGCATTGTGCGATAGCAACTCGAATGAGAGCCATGTCATCGTGGATCCAGCATACGTGTAGCTTCTTTCTGCTGGCCGTAATACTGGGATCGGGGGTTTTGGCTGAATCCGGAGGGTGCCAGACTCTGCCGTCGGCGCCGCTTCCAACTCTTCGATTCTCACACGGAGTGGAGATGAGCGGGATCCTTGACGCCTACTACACATGGAATGGCAATCATCCCGGGAACCACGTCAATACCGACATTGAGTTTGATGCGTACGACTCGGCGCCACGACTAAATCTGGCTGAGGTGGGCCTTTCACGAGACGCTTCCCCATTCGGTTTCGAAATAGACATGGGCGCAGGAGACACGTACAAGCTTGTGAACGCGACGGAACCAGATGGGCCTCTTCGTGACTTCCTGCAGACGTACGAGAGCTATAAGGCGAATCGCCTGAAGAATGTTCAGATCGATGTCGGAAAATTTCAGACGAGTGCGGGGATCGAATCGGCAGAGACCTTGAGCGGTTGGAACTACTCTCGCTCTCTACTGTTTGTATTCGCTCAACCTAACTACCATTTTGGAATTCGTTCTCAGGCGCCATTCGGAAATCATATAAAGGTCGGGTTGCAATGGGTCAACGGCTGGAATCATGTCCTGGATGGGAATGGCTGGCGCACTGTTGCTATTACCGGCGAGTTGAATACAAAGCGGTGGACGTTATCCCAGGACTACTACTATGGCCCGGAAAAGGTTGAGAATACATTTCGCACACGTGGCTTGTATGACTGTACGCTTCTGGGCACGCTGGTTCCGGGACTCCAGATGGACATCAACTTCGACACGGGCTATCAACAAATATCACAAGGAAGCGCGAGATGGCACGGAGTGGCAACAAGCGTGCTATGGAAACCTGCGTCCAGAATCGCTTTAAGCCCTCGATATGAATGGTTCCAGGATGCGAAAGGTTTTACCACGGGCACGCCTCAGGTGCTGCAAGAGGTGACTGCAACAGGTGACTACTACCTACATCGTGGACTGACCATTCGGAGTGAATACCGCTTTGATCGCTCTGACGAGCGGGTGTTCGCGCAGGGGGACCGTTTCGGAGTTGACTATTCGCAGCCAACAGCACTCGTCTCGATCATTGTTTCATTTGGGACCCTTGGCCGCTGACAGATGTGGACGCCTACAGAGCGGAGACTTGGGCAGGCGGGGATTGGAACGACATTCGGCTCAAGCTAATTCGCCCGCGCTGGGTCTCGGGTTCAAAAGCTTTAGCCTTCACGCAGGTCTCACTCCGGATCGTCCGGAGCACCGTAAGCGTCTGGTGTTCCCATCTGGACAGGTCGTGAGCGGCGGCCGACGATAAGGCGCATGGATGGTACTGCACTGCCGGGGCGGAAGCGGCGGGTGTTTCGCCGGGTAGAAGAGAAGCTGAGGATTGTGAAGCTGACGCTGGAGCCGGGCGCGAGCGTGGCCAGTATCGCTCTGACCAACGGCGTGAACGCCAACCAGGTGTTTCGCTGGAAGCGGCAGTATGAACGTGGCGAGTTGCGACCACGCAGGTCGAAGTCGGGCAGCGCTTTGGTTCCGGTGACGATCGCTCGAGAACCGGAAGCGCCGAAGCTGGCGGAGACTCCGACATTGCCATCTGTGGGCAGCGTCACGATCGAGTTTCCCGGGCGAGCACTGCTGAGCATCGAAGGTGCTGCCGATCCTGCCGTGATTCGCGCTGTGCTGGAGAGCCTGGCACGGTGATCGAGTTGCGGGCAGGCACGAGGATCTGGCTCGCGGCCGGCATTACCGACATGCGGCGCGGCTTTCATGGGCTCAGCGCCCAGGTGCAGACGGTCCTCGAACAGGAACCTTATTCCGGCCACGTTTTTCTTTTTCGAGGCAGGCGCGGTGACCTCATAAAACTGTTGTGGTTTGATGGCGACGGGCTATGTCTGTTGCAGAAGCGTCTGGAGCGGGGCCGCTTCATCTGGCCGCAGGCCACCAGCGGAACGGTGTCGCTGAGCCGCGCTCAGTTGTCGATGTTGCTCGAAGGCATCGACTGGAGACGGCCGGATCGCACATGGCAGCCGCCGATGGCGGTATGAACCATATTTAACACTCGCACAGTTACAGAAGCGTGGCATACTGCCTGGAACGATGCGTGCGCCGCTTCCCGATCTTGATGCACTGGACATCGAAGCGCTGAGGGCGCTCATCCTCTCACAGCACGAAGAGAAGCAGCGGCAGCTGGAGGAACTGAACCGGCAGAGAGCCGCACTGGACGAGCAGCGGACTCAGTATCAGGCCGAGCTGCTGGAACGAGCTGAACAGATCGAACGCCTGAAGCTGGTGGTGGAGAAGCTGCGCCGGATGCTCTTCGGCAGGAAGAGTGAGAAGCTTTCCCTGCAGCTTGACCAGCTCGAACTTCAGCTGGAGGAGATGGAGGCCATTCACGCTGCACTCGCGTCGGTCCCAGTGCTCGATGAGCAGCCCGATAACGCTGGTGCGAAGCCTGTTCGCAAGCCGTTGCCGGAACATCTGCCGCGCCAGATCGTCACGCACGAGCCGAAGCAGAGCTGCTGCCCGGAGTGCGGCGGCGATCTTCGCCATTTCGGTGAAGACGTTTCCGAGCAACTGGATTATGTCCCGGACAGCTTCCGTGTGATCCGTCATGTGCGGCCGAAGTTTGCCTGCAACAAGTGCGAGACAGTCGTCGAAGCTCCGGCCCCGTCACGGCCGATCGCACGCGGACTGGCTGCACCTGGACTGCTGGCGCATGTTCTGGTTTCGAAGTATGCGGACCACTGCCCGCTCTATCGCCAGTCGGAGATTTATGCACGGCAGGGTGTGGAACTGGATCGCTCCACGCTGGCCGGATGGGTCGGAGCCAGCAGCGAACTGCTCGCGCCTCTGGTCGATGCGGTGCGCCGTCACGTTCTCGGCGCGACGAAGCTGCACGCCGACGACACGCCCGTGCCGGTACTCGCGCCTGGCAACGGGAAGACGAAGACGGGCAGACTCTGGACCTATGTGCGCGATGACCGCCCGGCGGGCGAGAACGCTGCACCCGCTGTCTGGTTCGCCTACTCACCGGATCGCAGGGGTGAACATCCGCGTGAGCACCTGAGGGATTTCACGGGCACGCTGCAGGCCGACGCGTATTCCGGTTTTCACCATTTGTATGACAGTGGCCGGATTCGCGAGGCGGCCTGCTGGGCGCATGCCCGCCGCAAGTTTCACGACATCCACGCTGCGCATCCTTCGCTGACGACAACCGGTGCGCTGGAGCGCATCGGCGCTCTTTATCGCATCGAGCAAGAGGTTCGCGGCAAGCCGCCCGATGAGCGAACAGCGATCCGGCAGGCCCGCGCGGCTCCGCTGCTGGCTGAACTCCGCGCATGGATGGAGAAGACGCTGCGATTGCTGTCTCCGAAGTCGGAGACGGCAGAGGCCATTCGCTACGCGCTCTCGCGCTGGCGTGCCCTTACTCGTTTCGTCGATGACGGCCGCGTCGAGATCGACAACTCGGCGGCCGAGCGGGCGCTTCGCGCCGTCGCTCTGGGCCGGAAAAACTATCTCTTCTGCGGATCGGACGGAGGCGGTGAGAGCGCGGCTGCCATCTACACCCTGCTGGGCACGGCGAAGCTGAACGGTGTTGATCCGGAACGCTGGCTGCGCGAAGTGCTGACTCGCATCGCCGACCTCCCTTTTAGCCGGGTTGAGGAACTTCTGCCCTGGAACATGGCAGCCGAACTCTCTTAGTTCCATCTCCGAAGTGTCCACTAAAAATTAGTGGACACTAAGTGGAGCTTCTGCGGCGAGGCCGCCCGCTTCTGAGCTGTCGATTCACAGCCTCCACGGAAAACGCTCGCGGATCGAAGTCTTCACCAATCCACTCCCGCATTTCCTCATATCGCTCATCGGCCGAGTTCTGGAGAACCTCCAGAAGATCGTAATAACCAGGAACGCCCCCACAGTCTTCCGGAGGACCCGCCTGTTGTCCGCCCAGGCAGACGGGATACTCAGTATCATCGCCTCCGGAAAAGCGCTTTTCCAGAACGATGCTGTGCTCCCAGCCATCCCCGAGATCATATGTATAGGTCAGAGAGCTGCTCATCTCCGTCAGCACGTCACCGATCCGGGCACTGCGCCCCATCTGCGCAGAACCCAGTCCCGCCGGACGACGGTCATCCACGCGGAACTCATGCATGTGGCTGTCCTGCCATCCCATCGCAATCTGCAGCACTCTGTGCAACCGAGTCAGCGTCGTATCTGCCGAAACCACCAGCCGTCGCCAGATCGCCGGTCTGATGCCACGCAGCGTCACCTTGAGCTGGCATACTTCCTGTTCCATCCCGGTGCTCTTCTTCACCATCTCCCGGCTCTCGCTGATCTCAGGATAGCGGCGCACACCGCGATTGCCATCTTCTCCCATGGCAAGACCGGACGCTTACCTTGCATCGGCATCAGCTCCTGGATCTGGTCGTAGATGCCGTCCCGCCAGAGTCTCTGCCGCTCTGGCGCCGAGCCTCGATTTTTTGCAAGGCACCTTTAAAAAAATCCACCTCCAGAGTCTTCTC
>Ga0224555_1002277_pt1 | contig 23095 bp, 21 predicted proteins | sample 714S23034metaG_FD_180687 | JGI IMG/M metagenome (GOLD analysis project Ga0224555, IMG submission 180687) | Peat soil microbial communities from Stordalen Mire, Sweden - 717 S2 30-34 | ecosystem: Environmental > Terrestrial > Soil > Wetlands > Peat | place: Sweden: Norrbotten County, Stordalen...
CAACTGTTCACCCGAGGCACGCAGGAACTCGACGTTCTCGGATAGCTGTGGGATGCCGTACATCTGGACGTGGTCGCGGCCGAGCTGCTCGGCGGTGCGCCGCTTGGTCTCGGCGTCGACCATTTTCCGCAGTTGTGTGATCCGCTGCGCAGCAAGCGCTTTAGCGATCTCCTCCTGGGTTGGCGTGGGTTCGTCGCCATAAGGAGCGAGCAGGCCGGCCAGCAGCTTGCCCTCCAACTCGTCGAGTGCCATCGCCTTGAGCGCCTGATACGAGGAGTAGGACGGGCCGCGGCTGGAGTTGTACTTGCCGTAGGCGTCGACGATTTGCGCGATCATCGCGACGAGTCGCTCGTCCATGTCGGCGAGATCGGCGTTATCGGTGAGCAGATCCGCCAGCATCTGGCGCATCGCCTCGACGTCGTCGGGCGGCAGCTGCAGGTCGGGATCGGCCGCGGCCCCTTCGGTCACCACCGCGCGTGCGCCCAGCGCGGCGGGCCACCACAGGTCGAACATCGCGTCGTAGGTCTCGCGGTGCTCGGGCCGGCGCAACACCGCGCATGCCAGACCTTCGCGCAGCACCTCCCGATCGCCCAGACCGAGGACACCCATCACCCTGCCGGCATCCACGGTCTCCGATGGGCCGACGGAAATACCTTGCCCGCGAAGAGCTTCAACGAATCCGACCAGATGGCCGGGCAGGCCATGGGGGGCCAGCGGCTGGCTGGGGCGAACGCGGCGGACGGCCATCAGCTGCGCCTCAGTTCAGTCTGAGTTCGCTGGTTGCGCGTTGCTGGTCGGATTGGTGCTTGAGCACCACACCCAGCGTGGCGGCAATGGTCGCGTCGTCGATGGTGTCCAAACCCAGGGCCAGCACCGTGCGCCCCCAGTCGATGGTCTCGGCCACCGACGGCAGCTTCTTGAGTTGCATTCCGCGCAGCACTCCGATGATGCGCACCAACTCCTCGGCGATGTGCGCGGGGAGTTCGGGTACGCGGGACAACAGGATTCGACGTTCCAGCTCGGGGCTGGGGAAGTCGATATGCAGAAACAGGCAGCGACGTTTGAGCGCCTCGGACAACTCGCGGGTGGCGTTGGAGGTGAGCACCACAAACGGCAGACGCTCGGCAGTGATCGTGCCCAACTCCGGGACGGTGATCGCGAAGTCGGAGAGCACTTCCAGCAGCAGACCTTCGATTTCGATGTCGGCCTTGTCGGTTTCGTCGACCAGCAGAACGGTGGGCTCGGTACGCCGGATCGCCGTCAGCAGCGGCCGCGAGAGCAGGAACTCCTCGGTGAACACGTCGGTCTTGGTCTTATCCCAGTCATCGGAACCGGCCTGGATGCGCAGAATCTGCTTGGCGTGATTCCACTCGTAGAGCGCGCGGGCTTCGTCGACGCCTTCGTAGCACTGCAGGCGGACCAGACCGGATCCGGTGGCCTGCGCAACGGCGCGGGCCAGTTCGGTCTTGCCGACTCCGGCCGGGCCCTCCACCAGCAGGGGTTTGCCCAGCCGGTCGGCGAGGAAAACGGCTGTCGCGGTGGCGGTGTCGGGTAGGTAGCCGGTTTCGGACAGCCGCCGGCCGACGTCGTCGATATCAGCGAAAAGCGGGGCGGGCCGCGCAGGCACACTCACGTTTGTGTTTCTCCTCAGCTATGTCAGGCCGGGCGCGTCTGGCCGTCTCCCCAACCGATCCACTTGGTCGAGGTGAGTTCCGAAAGCCCCATCGGGCCGCGGGCGTGCAGCTTCTGGGTGGAGATGCCGATCTCGGCACCGAACCCGAACTGTTCACCGTCGGTGAAGCTCGTCGAGGCGTTGACCATCACCGCAGCTGCGTCGACACCTTCGGTGAAGCGTTGAGCGGCAGCCATATTGGAGGTGACAATGGCCTCGGTATGTCCGGTGCCGTATTCGTTGATGTGGGCGATCGCCTCATCGACACCGTCCACCACCGCGACTGCGATCTCCATCGCCAGATACTCCCGGCGCAGGTGGGCCTCGTCAGGGTCGAAATTCACTGTCACGCCGGCGTCTTGGAGCGCATTGATCAGCCGCGGCACGGCCTGGTTGGCGATCGCGGCGTCGACCAGAAGCGTCTCTGCGGCGTTGCACACGCTGGGGCGACGGGTCTTGGAGTTCAGCAAGATCCGTTCGGCCATATCCAGATCGGCGGCGTCGTGGACGTAGACATGACAGTTGCCGACACCGGTCTCGATGGTCGGCACGTGTGCGTCGCGGACCACCGCATCGATCAGTCCTGCGCCCCCGCGCGGGATCACCACGTCGACCAATCCGCGGGCCTGGATCAGGTGAGTGACGGTGGAGCGGTCCGCCGGCGACACGAGCTGGACGGCATCGGCGGGCAGGTCCTCGTGGGTGAGCGCTGCGCGGAGCACACCGACCAGCACCTGGTTGGAATTGATCGCCGAGGCGCTTCCGCGCAGCAGCGCAGCGTTACCGGACTTGAGCGTCAGACCGAAGGCATCGACGGTGACGTTGGGCCTGCCCTCATACACGATCCCGATCACGCCGAGCGGAACTCGCTGCTGGCGCAGCGCGAGCCCGTTAGGCAGGGTATAGCCGCGCAGCACCTCGCCGACAGGATCGGGTAGTCCGGCGACCTGGGTCAGCCCGGCGGCGATTCCCTCGACGCGCTGCGGGTTTAGCGCCAGCCGGTCGAGCATCGCGGCCGGTGTGCCGGCGGCGTGCGCCGCATCGAGATCCTCGCGGTTCGCAGCCAGGATGCGGTCGGTCTGCGCCACGATCGCCTCTGCGGCGACACGCAGCGCGTGGTCTTTGGCAACCGTCGGCAAGGACGCCAGCGCACGGGCGGCGACTCGGGCCCGCCGCGCGGCGTCGTGAACCTGCTGGCGGAGGTCGGGAGCCGAGAATGCATGCACACTCATTAACCAAGGGTAGCGACTTTGCGACCGCCCGGTTGAGACGGCCCTATTCGGCGTTGACGCGCGGCGCGTTTCACCGAGAAACGTCACGGAACGCGTGTGCGAGCTGGACCATATCCGTCCCGCGAGGTCTCCTTTCGCCGTTCCTCGATGATGCGACCCAACTCCTGAAGCAGCAACGGTGTTCGCAGGACGAGGTCTTCGATGTGCTCGCGACCGATCTCCAAGGCGGTCACCTCCTCCAACGCGTACGCGCCAGAGAGATTCGGTTGACGAGTGAGCGTGGTCAACCCGAGGAACGAGCCTTCTTCCACGACGCTCAGCGGTACGACCGAACCGTCTTCGGTGGCCGTGGTCAGTCGGACGCTGCCCTTGATCAAGAACGTCATCGCGGTAGCCACTTCACCGGCGTATTGCACGACTTCGTCGGCGCCGTAACGGACAACCTTCGCGTGCGGGACGAGCGACTGCTGATCGGTCAGGCTCAATCGCAATGCCGGCGCCACGACCGTTCCCATCGCCTTCTGCACCCGCGCCGGCGTGGAGAAATCGTCGCTGGCGCCGTCGAGGTGGAGGCCTTCGCGTCGCGCCGCGTACCAGATCCACCGCAGGAACGTGGCTCGCGCAGCGCCGTCATCGGCGGGCGACTTCAACGCGATGCTGACCCGATACTCGCCGGCACCGGCGGTCGACGATGTGGGAGCGACGTCGGTTTTGCGTTGCGGCAGCGCACTGGCGACCCGTACCAGCAGACGGCGTACCCGGTCGGGTGAGTCTGCCACCGAGAACTTGGTTGTGATCGACAGTCGGTGCGCACCGGGCGGACGGCTGAGATTGGTGAACGAGGTAGCGGCCAGCACCGAGTTCGGCGTGATCTGCAGGCCATTACCGGTTTCGATGTGGACGGCGCGCCAGTTCGCTTCCACGATACGTCCACGCGCCGCCGGGGTGTCTAGCCAATCGCCGATCCGGAACGGCTGTTCGAACAACATGAACAACCCCGACACGATCTGACCGACGGAATTCTGCAGCATCAGGCCGATGACCACCGACGTCACGCCGAGCGCGGTGAACAAGCCGCCGACACGTACACCCCAGACGTAGGAAAGGATGACGGCAAGACCGACCGCAATCAGCAAAAACCTGGTGACGTCCCGAAATATCGTCGGTACCCGCTGGCGCCATGAACCCTGCGGCGCTCCCTCGAATAGCGTGGCGTTAAGCCCTGACAGCAGTAGTAGCAACACCACAAAGCCGAATACCGTTGCGAGCACCTCCACCGAGGTGACCTTGGCCGGCACCCGCGCCACCTTGACCAACAGCACCAGCAGCGCCGCCAGCGGCACCAGGTAGCTGCGCAGCAAGTTGACCGGCCCGGCCAAAGCGCTTTGTCTGCGGGCCAGGAACTGGTGCCATTCGGTGAGACTGATCAGCACCAAAGGGAATCCGAGGGCGAGCCCGCCGGCCCAGTACAACCACAGCGGGTCGGTGACGTTCACTTGCGCTCCGACAATCGCCAGATCGGCTGCTCCGAGCCGTCGACGGTGACGCTTCCCGCGGGCGTGAACTGCCGGATGTCGCGCAGCAGCTCGTACACCTCCGAGGTGACATAGATTCCGGGACCCGTTGTGCCACTGCGTATCTGGTGGGCCAAGTTCACTGCGGCGCCCCACATGTCGTAGACGACGCTGGCTCTGCCGACCAGTCCACTGATCACGTTGCCCGTATCGACGCCGGCCCGAATGCTCAGGCGATGGCCCGTGCCGGTGTTGAAGCGCTCGATGATGCGCTGCATCTCGACGGCGAAGTCGATGGTTCGCGGCACACTGTCCAACCGCGGAACGTTCAGTCCGCAACTGGCAAGGTAGCCGTTGTGTACGGTGCGAATCGGTTCGACGCCAAAGGTTTCGGCCGCTGAATCAAGTTCCCGCATGAGCTCGTCGACGATGCCGACCAATTCGTCGCCGGACAGCCCGTTCGAGATCTCGTCGAGGCCGATGATGTCGGCGAAGATGACCGTGACGTCCTGGTGCTCTTGCGCAATGGTCTGCTCGCCATCGCGATAACGCTGTACAACCTGCTCGGGCATCAACGACAGCAGCAGACGGTCGTTCTCCTTCTGCTGTTCGGTCAGCAGACCATCTTTGATCTGCAGGTTTCGGCTCATCTCGTTGAAAGCGGCCGTAAGATCGCCGATCTCGTCACGGGACGTGACCGGTATGACGACGTCGTAATTGCCGGCGCTGATGTCCTCCGCGCCGGCTTGTAGTCGCCGGATGGGCCGCACGAATACCTGGGCAATCAGCATTGCGAGCACGCAAAGGGCAAAAACCATCGCCGCGGCCGTCACGACCAACGTCCGGGTGAATGCCTCTATCCGGGCATAGGCCTCAGAGCTGTCCCGGGTCGCCAAGATCGACCAGCGCAGATCTGAATTGGGCACGGATAGCGGCGCGTACGCCGCGAGTTCATGGTCGCCCAGGTAGCTGGTGTCCATGACCGTTCCGGCCTGCCCTCGTTGGGCGGCGTGGAAAGCTTCGGTCTCGACGGGCTGAACCAGCGTCGTGCCGTGCCACCGGAGCGCTTTGGCGACAATGTCGGGTGGGGTGCCTGCCGCTACGGCGTCGTGTTGATATTTCTCGGGGTCTTCCAGAAACAGCCGCGAATCAGAACGCATCAGTCCGTCCGGGCCGGCCAGGTACGTCTCAGCGGTCTTACCCATGCCGGCGGCTTTCCAGTGCTGGTCGGCGGTCATGATTCGGTTGACTTTCGAGATCGGCAGCGGGAGCGCCAGCACCCCGGTCGTCTTGCCCGCCGAATTGATCGGTGACACCAGCCACGCGATCGGCATTCCGCCGGCGGCCTGAAACGGCTGGAAATCGGTGATCCACACGAAATCGACCGTGTCGGCGGCCATCGCCTTTTCGTAGGCATCACGTAGGTTGGATTCGCGATACGGACCAGTGAGAATGTTGGTGCCCAGCGCGGGACCCTTGTTCACGCTGTAGACCAGATTTCCCCGGGTGTCGAGCAACATCGCATCCCGATATTCGAAGCGGGTCGCGATCTCGCGAAAATAATTGTTGAAGCGCGCATTCGCGGCCGACCATGCGCTCCCGTCGCCTGCGTCGTCGGGTGGGGTCGAGGCGTCCGATCGCGGAACCGTGTAATGGATTTGGAGATATCTCTGCGCGTTGTTGCTCGGCAACAGCGCATTGATGTCCAGCTTCAGGCCGGTTGTCCGCTGGATCGGCTTGATCAGCTTGTCGGTGTAGTAGCCCTCCAACCTCTGTTGTTGTCCGGGATCGGTTGGTGCATCAGCTAATTGGTCGAATCCTGCGGTAAAGGCCTGCACCGCGTCGTCGGCGGTTGATCCGCGACTGTAAACCACCAGCGAGTTCGTCAGATCGGCAAACAACATTTCGATCGCGCGCTTCTGCGCCTCACGCAACTGAGTCATTCGCTCGGCGGCGACGGGCATCAGCGTGTTGCGGCCGGATACATATTCGACGACGAAGATCACCGCCAACGACGCCAGGCTGGATACCAGCAGCATCACTATGATCTTGGACTGGATGCTCAACCGGGACAGCCGCCGCGGGCGACGACGCCAGACCTTTTCGGCAGGCGCCGTTTGGTCCTGCGGTGCCGGATCAGTTGAGCCCTGCGGCCTCAATCGGCTTCCTTTCGCTGACGGGTGAGGAAAAGCCCAGATCACGCAGCAGCGTAACGCGAATGGTGTAGTGAAATCGGATTTGCCGAAAACCGTTATCAACACGTGGTTTGTCAATCCGAGTGCAACTTCATAACGTCGACGTGATGACACGGGTATGCGTGGTGGGCAGTGTGAATATGGATATCAGTTTTGGCGTCGACACCTTGCCCCGCCCGGGTGAGACAGCATTAGCCGCGTCGGTGCGCTCGACGCCCGGCGGCAAAGGCGCCAATCAGGCGGTGGCAGCGGCGCGCGCCGGCGCAGACGTGCAGTTTGTCGGCGCCGTCGGCGACGACCCGGCTGCGGCGCAGTTGCGCGAGCATCTGAACGCCAACGGTGTGGGCACCGACGGGCTGATCACCGTGCCCGGACGCAGTGGTACCGCGGCGATCATCGTCGACTCCGTCGGCGAGAACTTCATCGTCGTCGCGCCCGGCGCCAACGGCCTGCTGACGCTGGATTCTGCGGCGTCGCGCGGCCTCATCGCGGACTGCGATGTGCTGTTGCTGCAGTTGGAGATTCCGGTCGCCGCGGCGACGGCCGCTGCCCGTGAGGCCCATTCGGCCGGCGCGACCGTCATTCTGAATGCCTCTCCGTCGGGCGGGGACGAGACCGAGTTGGCCCAGCTCGCCGAGGTGACCGACGTCTTGGTGGTCAACGAAACCGAAGCCGCGCACTGGGTTTGGCCGGTGCCGCATCGAGTGACCACCCTCGGCGCCCACGGCGCCAGCTACACCGGCGGCGGTGCGGAGTTCACCGTGGCCGCGCCGGTCGTGGACGCGCTCGACACGTCCGGCGCCGGCGACGTGTTCGCCGGTGTCCTGTCTGCCAACTGGGCCATGGGCCCTGACCACGCATTGCGTCGAGCGTGCGCGGCCGGCGCGCTGGCGACGCTGGTGCCCGGCGCCGGCGACTGCGCGCCGCGTGCCGCGGCGATCGACGAAGCGACGCTGCCGGAGTGATGAAATGCCGACACCGGATGTATCGCGCCGCAAAGGAGAGCCGCAATGCCGACCAACCCTGCGGGGCTGCTCATCACCGGAACCGGTGACGTATTCGCGCCCGGCGGCGACCTCGGCGGGGGCGGGGCCGACAACTGGATGCAGTGGGGATCGGCGCTGTCAATGGATGTGACGCCGTTCGACACGTTGCGCAAGTCAGCCAGGCCGGTCGTCTCCGCAGTCAACGGCCTTCAGGACAGCGTTGCGACGAGTTGGGCGATCAACTCTTGGTAGTCGTCGTTGGTCGGTGGCGCGGTCCATGAGATTGACGAGTCCCCAGGCGGGACAGCTGCATCGGTCAACACCGTCACCACCGTGTCGATGTCAGGGAGCACGCTGAGAAAGTTCCCCCCTAAGCCGATCGCGGAATAAATGCTGTCCGCGATGCCGATGTGGCTCAACTCATCAGACGGCCCGGCTACCCACCAGCAATAGCCGTACATGCCAAGCAATCCGGCCTGATGGGTTGTGCGCGAAAGTGGGCCGGTGCTGCGCGCAATCCATTCGGGCGAGAGCAGCGGACGGCCATTCCAGACACCGGCCTTGAGATAAAGCTCTCCGAACCTCCCGATATCTCGAGCCGACAGATGAAACGTGTAGTTTGGGTACCGCGTTGTGCCGCCGAGGATATCGGCGCGGTACTCGTATGACCCATGTTGATAGGTGTTCCAATCGGTCATGCCCAGCGGCCGGGCCAAGTCGTGCTCGAATGCAACGAACACACTGCGGCCGGTGATGCGTTCGTAGATGTCTCCCAGAACGTTGAAATCCCAATTGTTGTAGCACCAGAATGTCCCGGGCGGGTGCGATCCACGCGGCGGGCGGCCCAGCACAGCACCGTCGTTTGTGGGCAGGTAGACGCCGGAACGAGCGGCGAGAAGGTCTTCGATCCTGGCCGACCTTTCCTTGTCGGTCAGGGCAGGCGTGTCATCGATTCCCAGCTCGCCCAGCGTCACACCGAGGTCGACTTGACCTCGGTCGTAGGCCTGGCCGAAAAGCGCGCTCAGGATCGACTTCCGGATGGAGTGGACATGAATCGGGCGCGATACGTCGCCGAGCTGGAAGATGGTTCGCCCCGCATGACGTATCTGTGCGGCAGTCACGTGCAGCCGCCGCAAATGTTGTTCGACGGCAGGTAGGCCGGATCCGATGCCCATTCGCAGTCCCGATGAAACGCTGTCACACCGACCGCGGACGGCGGTCGGCGGCCTCGCGCCACACGTCGTGGGCGATCGCAATGCCGTCACCCGTTTGGAGTTCGGCGGCGGTCTGGCTGATCAGCACGCGACTGCGGTTGGGCGAGAGCAGGATCGACACGTGGTGATGCGGCGAAGCCGCCACGAACGCAAGGCGGTCGACACGAAGCAACGCCGAACCGATCGGCGTGTTGAGCAGCTGCGCGTTGCGCGGGCCCGCGATCTCCGCGGTGATCTCATGCTGCATCCGATCGATGACCAGACCAGCGCCAGAGAGTAACTCGTAGAGCGGGTTACGCCGCAGCGCCGAGGCCGTCAACGTCTCGGCGAGATCGGTCGGCAGCCAGGCGTCGGTGACCATTAACGGCTCGCGGGTCCTGCGCTCTCGGCGCACCCGCAGAATATGCAGCATCTCGGCGGTGACTCCGAGCGCTTCGCCGATCGAGGACGGTGGAGTTCGGATGTCGTGCTCCACCAAATCGATGGAGGTCTGGAATTGCGTCTGCCGAAGGCCGTCCATGTAGGAGCCGACCGAAGGCAATTCATCTGGACGTCCACGTTGACGGACGAACGATCCGACGCCTTGCCGTCGTTCGATGTAGCCCTGCTCGGCCAGATCGGCCAGGGCCCGTCGCACCGTAATGCGGGACACCCCGAACTGGTCGCAGAGGGTCTGCTCGGTGGGTAGCGCATCGCCTGGAGCCATCGCGCCGCGAGCGATCTCGTCATGCAGCACCAAGAAGAGCTGACGATGCAGCGGCACCCCGGCATCCGTGTTCACCGGTCGCGCTGAGCCGCTCGACTTCTGCATGAGGACCAATGCTTTCACACCCCGCTTGCCGAACACCGCATTATTTGTTATAAGTATATAACAATCAGACAACATGGCAAACGTCTTCGACGGAGGACCCACGATGACCGCGACCCCGGTTCACCACCAGGCCGCCACCGATCCGGCCGGGCCGACCGGCCGGCTGGCCTCCTGGGTCGCTGGGCTCAGCCTCGGCGACATCCCGGAAACTGTCATCGAGCGCGCCAAACATCTGCTGCTGGACGGCCTGGGCTGCGCCCTGATCGGCGCGCAGTTGCCCTGGTCGCGCGTGGCCACCGACGCCGTCCTTGACATGGAGAACCAGGGCGACGCCATGGTCATCGGCACCGGGAAGTCCACCAGCGGGCCCGCGGCGGCCCTGCTGAACGGCACCTTCATTCAGGGCTTCGAGCTCGACGACTTCCACCCGATCGCGCCCTTGCACAGCTGTTCGCTGGTCATTCCCGCGCTGCTGTCGACGGTGACCGCACAGTCGCAGACCACCACCGGCGCCGACTTCCTGCTCGCGGCGATCACCGGTTTCGAGGTCGGACCGCGCGTCGGCTACACCCTGCACGGCGCCCAGATGCTCGACCGCGGCTGGCACTCCGGGCCGGTCTTCGGCACGCACTCCGCGGCAATGGCATCCGGCAAACTGCGGGCACTGTCGCCGGCACAGTTGGAGGACGCGCTGGGCCTGGCCGGCACCCAGTCGGCGGGGTTGATGGCCGCGCAGTACGAGGCGATGAGCAAGCGTATGCACCACGGGTTCGCCGCCCGCAACGGCTTTTACGCCGCCGGGCTGGCCGCGGCGAACTACACGGGCATCAAACGGGTATTCGAGCGTGAATACGGCGGATTCCTCAGCGTTTTCGGAGAGGGCCACAATCCCGACGCATCATTGCTGACCGACCAACTGGGTGAGCGATGGGAGACCAGCATCATCATGGTCAAGTCCTATGCGGTCATGGGCGGCCTGCACGGAGCCGTCGACGCGGCCCGGCAACTCCGGCAATCGGTTGTCCCAAAGGACATCTCGAAGATCGACATCACTGTGGGTGAGACCGTCTACAAGCACGGCTGGTGGAAGCCCGAGCGGCCACTGACCGCCATCGGCGCCCAGATGAACATCGGCTACGCGACCGCGGCTGCACTACTCGACGGCAATGCACTGCCCGAACAATTCACACCCGCGCGTCTGGACGCCGACGACATCTGGTCGTTGATCGACGTCACCGATGTGCACCTGGACGAGTCACTGGCCAACGCCGACCTCACCGAATGGTTCCGCACCGATGTCGCGGTGACCACCCGCGACGGTGCCGTCCATCAGGTCCGCGTGGTCGCACCACACGGGGCGCCATGGGATCCGGTAACCAACGACGAGCTCGTCACCAAGTTCCACGCCCTGGCCGACCGCGTCACCAGCCGCGACCGCGCCAGCGCCATCGAACAGGCGGTGGTCGGTCTCGAGAACCTCGACGACGTCAACGACCTCATCGACCTACTGGCCGCGCCGGTCGCCGGCGCACTCGACTGAAAGGACGACGCATGGCCACCACACCAGCGCGGCAAAACCTACGGGCCTTGCTCGATCAAGGCGAACTCGTCGTCGCTCCAGGCGTTTTCGACGGGATAACGGCACATTTAGCCCGGCGCACCGGTCAGGCGGCGGCGTATATGACAGGTGCCGGCGTGGCGGCCTCCGGGTTCGGCCTACCGGATATCGGACTGGTCACCGGCACCGAGATGGCCGAGCGCGCCCGAATGCTTGTCGGTGTACTCGATGATGTCCCGCTGATTGCCGACGCCGACACCGGTTACGGCGCACCGATGAACGTGGTGCGCACCGTCCGGCTCTATGAACAGGCCGGCGTCGCAGCAATCCAATTGGAGGACCAAGTCTTCCCGAAACGCTGCGGGCACCTGTCCGACAAGCACGTCGTCGACGCCGCGGAGTTCGAACAGACGTTGGCCGCCGCGCTCGACGCTCGCACCGACGACAACCTGCTCGTCGTCGCGCGGACTGACGCGAGGGCCCCGCTCGGCCTGGAGGCCGCGATCGAGCGGGCGAATCGGTACGCCCAGGCGGGCGCGGACGTCATCTTCGTCGAAGCCCCGCAGAGCACCGAAGAGATCGAACGCATCGCCCGGGAGGTGGCGGCTCCGCTGCTGATCAATCTGGTGCTCGGCGGCATGACTCCGCTGGAGTCCGCAACACGACTGCAGGAGTTGGGCTACGCCATCGCCATTCATCCCGGCGAACCGCTGGCCCGCGCCGTTCTCGGCATGCTGGAGGGCCTGTGTGAACTCAACGGGGGCAACGTCGCCGACTACCTGCCCACCGGGCCTGCCGAATTCTTCAACCTGGTCGGGATGGCGGAGTGGCTTGCACTCGACGCCAAATACGCACGGAAGGAGAGCAGCTCATGGGCATGACCGTCATCGAGAAGATCTTTGCTCGCAAAGCCGGCCTGGACACGGTGTCCCCAGGCGAGACCGTCGTCGTCGATGTCGACATGACGGTGCTGATCGACCTGCAGTTCGCGACGATGTGGATCGAGCCGCTTCGCATTCATGACCCTGACAAGCTGGCGATCGTCATGGACCACGCCGTTCCCGCGCCGACCATCAAAGACGCTGCCGGCGGATCACATGCCCGGAAGTTCGCCGCCAAGTTCGGGATCGACCGCTTCTACGACGTCGGGCGCCACGGCATCTGCCACCAGGTCATCGCCGAGAACGGACTGGCCCGTCCCGGAGAAATCCTGGCCTGCACCGACTCTCACACCTGCGCGGCCGGCGCCTACAACACCGCCGCCCGCGGGCTCGGCCCCGCCGAGGTGTACTCCATCATGTGTACCGGCAGCACCTGGTTCCAGGTCGCACCGACCATCCGCTATCAACTCGACGGGGTCAAACCCGACGCGGTCAGCGGCAAGGACATCTTCTTGCACGTCGCCAATGAGTATGGCGACGCGGCCAACCTCAACCTGGAGTTCGGCGGCCCCGGGCTGGCGAGCATCCCGATACACGACCGCCGCACCATCGCCACCCAGGGCGCCGAGGTGTCGGCCGACTTCAGCATGTTCGAGCCAGACGAGGTGCTGACGTCGTATCTCCAAGACCGCGGCATCACCGGATATGATGCTGCGGCACCGGATTCCGATGCGGGTTACCGCGAGGTGCGAAGCGTGGACCTGGCCACACTGGAACCCTACGTGGCCCGGCCGGGCACCGTGAGCCGCAACGGTCTGCCGGTCTCGCAGTTGGACAGACAGAAAATCGATCAGGCTTTCATCGGTTCGTGCGCCAACGGCCAACTCGAAGACCTCGAAATCGCCGCGGACCTGTTGCGCGGCAGGACTGTTGCCGCCGGCGTTCGGCTGCTCGTCACTCCGGCGTCACAGGCCGTCTACCGCGAGGCGATGCGGCTCGGCTACCTGCAGGACATCGCCGACGCGGGCGCGGTGATCACCAACTCCACCTGTGGTGCCTGCTTCGGATACCACATGGGCGTGGTAGGACCCGGCGAAGTGTGTTTGACGTCGAGCACCCGCAACTTCACCGGCCGCATGGGCAGCCCCGAGGCGCAGATCTTCATGGCCTCACCGGCGACCGTCGCCGCTTCGGCGATCACCGGCTACATCACCGACGCGAGGAGTGTGACCGCATGACGCTGGCAATCACCGGCAAGGTGTGGGTGTTCGGTGACGACCTCAACACCGATGCCATGTATCCCGCCTTTGCCATGAAGATGGATCCCCCGGAAGCGGCCAAACACATCTTCTACGAGGTACGCCCCGGTTGGACCGACCAGGTGTCGCCCGGAGACATCGTGTTGGCGGGCAAGAACTTCGGTGTCGGCTCGTCCCGTCCGGTCGCGGCGCTGTTCTCCGAACTCGGCGTCGCCGGACTCATCGCCGAAGAGTTCAATTCCCTGTTCTTCCGCAACGCCGTCAACGCGGGCTTGCCCGCGCTGACGCTGCCGGAGGCGACCACCGTGTTCAGCGAAGGCGACATCGGCTCGTTCGATTTGAGCACCGGCGAATGGCGCAACGAGACCACCGGGGTGTCGGGGTCGGTGCCCAAGCTGCCCGACCTCATCCTCGACATCATCTCCAGCGGCGGCGTGTTGCCGAGGCTGGCGGCGCAGGGGTATCTGCCCGCCGAACTGGGCGACGTGCTGCGATCCAGCACCGTGGCGATCCGCGGCGCGGGCAGCGGTGCGTGATGGGCGCCGTCGGCAAACTGCTGCGCAACGTCCGCGCCGGAGAGCATCGGAGCCCTTTCGCGGGTCCGGGTTTCGCGGCTCCCGATGACATCACGGTCACCAGTACCGCATTCAGCGATGGCCGTGCGATACCGAAGGCGAGCGCCGGAAGGGGCGTTGGTGACGACGCGTCGCCGCAACTGAGCTGGACCGGTGCGCCGCCGAAGGCCAAGCAGCTGGTACTGATCATCGACGACGTCGACGTGCCGCTGTGGCGCCCGCTGCTGCACACCGTCGCAGTGCTCGAACCCGGAATCGCTCAGGTCGACACCGGCGCGCTGCAGCCCGGCACCGCGGGAATGCGTTTCATCCCCGGTGATTTGCGGCACCGCGGATACGCCGGTCCACGCCCGATTCCGGACCACGGGCCGCACCGTTACCGATTCCATGTGTTCGCACTCGACGAGCCGATTCCCGATCACGTCACCACCGCCAAGGCGCTGCTGAAGCAGATGGCCGGTCACGTTCTCTCCCGCGGCATGCTGGTCGGGACGTACGAACGCTAGCCCGGGCTAATCCACAGGAACCTCGCGTTCGATCTCGTCGAGCCAGGCTCGTGCCGACATATCCGACGGGGCGCGCCAGTCCCCGCGCGGCGACAGCGCGCCAGCGTGTGACACCTTGGGGCCGTTGGGCAGTGCTGAGCGCTTGAACTGGCTGAAAGAGTAGAAACGCTGCACAAAGACTTGCAGCCAGTGCCGAATTTCCTTGAGCGAGTAGGTCGGTCGTTGGTTCTCGGGAAATCCCGACGGCCAGTTGCCACTTTCGGAGTCGCTCCAGGCGTGCCACGCCAAGAACGCGATCTTGGACGGCCGATACCCGTAGCGCAGCACATGGAAGAGTGAAAAATCTTGTAGGGCAAAGGGTCCGACCTTCGCCTCGCTGCTCTGCAGCTCTTTCCCCTCGCCCGTGGGAACGAGTTCCGGAGTGATCTCGGTGTCAAGCACCGACTGCAGTACGTCGGTCACCTGCGACTCGAATTCTCCGGTGGAGATGACCCAGCGGATCAGGTGCTGAATCAGTGTTTTGGGCACACCGGCATTGACGCTGTAGTGCGACATCTGGTCGCCGACACCGTAGGTGGACCAGCCCAACCCGAGCTCGGAGAGATCACCGGTGCCCAGCACAATGCCGCCGCGCTGGTTGGCCAGCCGGAACAGGTAGTCGGTGCGGAGGCCCGCCTGGACGTTCTCGAAGGTGACGTCGTAGACCTTTTCGCCGCGGGAGAACGGGTGATCCATCTCCTTGAGCATCAGCTTTGCGGTTTCGGTGATGTCGATCTCGGCAAAGGTGACACCAAGTGCGCGGCACAGCTCGACCGCATTGCGTTTGGTGTGCTCGCCGGTCGCGAAGCCGGGCAGCGTGAACGCCAGAATGTCGCTGCGCGGCCGGTCTTCTCGGTCCATCGCACGCGCAGCGACAATCAGCGCATGCGTCGAGTCAAGCCCGCCGGAAATCCCGATGACGATCTTCGGGAAGTGCAACGCCCGCAGCCGCTGTTCGAGCCCGGCAACCTGAATGTTGTAGGCCTCATAGCAGTCCTGCTGCAGCCGGTTGGCGTCGGCCGGCACAAACGGGAAACGCTCGATCGTACGTAGCAGGCCGATGTCACCCGCCGGTGGGTTGAGCCGAAAAACGATGCGCCGGAACGACTCCGTCAACGTCCGTTGATGGCGACGGTTGTCGTCGAACGTTCCCATTCGCAACCGTTCTGCGCGAAGCAACTCGGTGTCGACGTCGGCCACCGATCGTCGCTCTCCTCTGGGGAAGCGCTCGGATTGGGCGAGCAGTGCACCGTTCTCCCAGATCATGGTCTGGCCGTCCCATGCCAGGTCGGTCGTCGACTCGCCCTCCCCTGCGGCGGCGTAGATATAGGCGGCCAGGCAGCGCAACGATGCCGAGCGGGCGAGGAGGCTCCGATCTTCGGCACGGCCGATCGTGATCGGGCTGCCAGACAGGTTGGCCAGGACCGTCGCTCCCGCCAGCGCCGCTTCAGCGCTGGGCGGAACCGGTACGAACATGTCCTCACAGATTTCGACATGCAACACGAAGTCGGGCAGATCGGATGCCGCGAACAACAGGTCCGGCCCGAACGGCGCTTCCATCCCGGCGATCCGGATGGTGCCGCGCTCGTCGTCGCCCGGTGCCATCTGACGACGCTCGTAAAACTCGCGGTAGGTGGGCAGGTACGACTTGGGCGGTACACCGAGCACGATGCCGCGGTGGATGACCACAGCGGTGTTGTAGATGCGGTGTCGGTAGCGCAGCGGTGCGCCGATTACCAGCACCGGTAGCAGATCGGTGGAAGCGGCGACGATATCGAGCACGGCGTCCTCGACAGCGTCCAGCAACACGTCTTGCAGCAGGATGTCCTCGATCGAATAGCCGGACAACGTCAACTCCGGGAAGACGGCCAGCGCGACACCGTCGTCGTGGCACTGCCGGGCAAGCCGCAGCACCGAGGCGGCGTTGGCCGCGGGGTCGCCGATCGCGGCATGGTGGGTGCACGCGGCGACTCGGGCGAAGCCCTGGCTGTAGGCGTTATAGAAGTCCATCGCCCTTCCATTGTCGCTCGGCCGACGTGAGTGCGGGTCAGTTGGGGCCACGTACCCTCGAATAGGTGACGGCTGTGGGTGCGGAATCTCCGGAGCTGGTAGCTCTGCTGGCCGGGCGCCGTGTCGCGATGTTGACCGGCGCGGGGATTTCCACCGACTCCGGCATCCCCGACTATCGCGGGCCCGATTCACCGCCGAGCAATCCCATGACGATCCGCCAGTTCACGTCAGACCCGGTCTTCCGTCAGCGGTACTGGGCGCGCAACCACGTCGGCTGGCGGCATATGGACGAAACCCGGCCCAACGCCGGGCATCGCGCGGTGGCCGCACTCGAGCACCACGGTGTGGTCAACGGCGTCGTCACCCAGAACGTCGACCTCCTGCACACCAAGGCAGGCAGCCGCACCGTGATCGACTTGCATGGCACCTACGCGCAGGTGATCTGCCTGAGCTGCGGTGAGTCCATGAGCCGCGCGGAGTTGGCCGAAAAACTCGACGCGCTGAACCCGGGTTTCACCGAACAGATCGAGGCGATCGGTGGGCTGGCGGTGGCTCCGGACGCTGATGCCGTCATCGCTGACACCGCGTCGTTTCGCTACCTCGACTGTGCGTCGTGTGGCGGCATGCTCAAACCCGACATCGTGTATTTCGGTGAAAGTGTTCCTAAAGATATTGTTCAACAGGCTATTTCACTTGTCGAAGACGCCGGCGCGCTGTTGGTCGCCGGTTCGTCGTTGACGGTGTTCTCCGGGAATCGGTTCGTGCGCCACGCCGCAGCGCGGGGCATCCCGGTCGCCATCGTCAACCGCGGACCAACCCGCGGGGACGAGCTGGCCACCGTCAAGGTGCAGGCCGGCTGCTCGGAGTTGCTGACGCTGTTGGCTGAGGAACTCTGCCCCGCCTCGGTGCGCTAGCCGGCCTTTAGAAGCTGCAGGGCATGCTGCGAATGGAGTGGAAGAAGTTGCCGGGCACGTAGGCGGGATCGCCCGCCTGGATATCCGGCAGCTGACGCAGTAGCTCGCCGAAGATCGCGCGCAGTTGCGCTCTGGCCACATGGGCGCCGAGGCAGAAGTGCACTCCGCCACCGCCGAAACCGACGTGCGGGTTGGGGCTTCGGCTCAAATTCAAGCGCTCCGGATGCTCGAACACCTCGGTGTCCCAGTTGCCGGATGAATAGAACATCACCACCTTCTCGCCGGCGCTGATGACGTGGCCGCCGAGCTCCAGATCCTTTGCGGCGGTGCGACGGAAGGTCATCACCGGCGAAGCCCAGCGAATGAACTCCTCTACCGCTCCGCCGATGCGGTTGTCGAAATCCTCCAGCAGCCAGGCGCGCTGGTCGGGAAAGTCGGTGAGCGCCTTCAACGCGTGGCTGGTGGTCTGGCGGGTGGTGTCGTTGCCGGCCACAGCGAGCAACACGAAGAAGGCCGCGATGTCGGCGTCGGCCAGGCGGTCACCGTCGACTTCGGCGTTGACCAGGGCGCTGAACAAATCGTCCCCGGGATTCTCGCGTCGATCCGCGGCGAGCCCGAAAGCCACCTGGTGGATGTACATCTGCGCTTCGAAAAGCACCTCCAAGGGGTTGCGGCCCGCGAGGTAGACGGGGTCGGCCCAGGAGCCCATGGCATCGGCGGCGTGTGCGACGCGCTGACGCTCCGACTCCGGAATGCCCACCATGTCCGACAGCGTGCGGATGGGCAGTTCCTTGCCGCAGTGCTCGACGAAATCGACCCCACTACCTGCGGCTTTGAGCTCATCAACGACGGTCTTGGCGTTGGCTTTGATCGAATCCTCGATACGCCTGACCTGGCGCGGGGTGAACGCGGCGCTGACAAGTTTGCGGAGGAAGGTGTGCCGGGGTGGATCCATCGCCAGGAAAGACTGCGACGCTTCGAGAAGCTCCTCGGGCACATTCTCGAAAAGAACGCCCTTTCCGGAGAGGAACGCCTCGTTGTCGCGGCTGACCGCGACAATGTCGTCGCGGCGAGTGATCGCCCAGTAGCCGGGGTCGTCGGGATCAGCCATCAGGGCGTCTTCGACGGGGGGATGCCAGCTCACCGGGCGTTCGGCCCGCAGCTCGGCGAATGAGCGTTCCCGCGCCTGGGCGCTGGTCGACCAGAACGCGCGCGACGACAGATCGATGGGGTCGTAGGCACGGGGGGTGGCGGCCGTCGCTGTCATGGTGGTCCTCCATCGGCTATGACGCCGGTCACAGTTCGGAACACTGACGACACTAAATCTAGACAGAGTGTCTAGTCAAGGTGTCATACTGTCGGTCATGCTCTGACCAGCGGTGGGACAGGAGAAGCCATGCCGTCAGTCACCCGCAAGCCGCAGGCCAAGCGCCAGGAGCGTCGCGGACAGATCGAGCGCAGACTGCTCGACGCCACCGAACGCCTGATGCGGGACGGCGCGAGCTTCACCGAGCTCAGCGTGGACCGGCTGTCGACCGAGGCCGGGATGTCGCGCGCCAACTTCTACATCTACTTCGAGGACAAGGGCGACCTGCTACGGCGGCTGGCCGGCCAGGTGTTCGGCGACCTCGCTGACGGCGCCGAGCGTTGGTGGAGCGTGGCCTGGCGGCACGATCGCGGCGACGTCCGCGCCGCGATGGCCGCCATCATCGCCAGCTACCGGCGGCATCAACCCGTCCTGGTCGCACTCAACGAGATGGCCGGTTACGACCCGCTGGTGGCCGCGACCTACCGCGAGCTGCTCGCCGGAATCTCCGGGCGACTGACGCAGGTCATCGAGGACGGCCAGGCCGACGGCTCGATCCGCCGCGAACTGCCCGCGGCCACCACCGCCAGCGCATTGAGTTGGATGGTGGAGCGGGCCTGTCAGCAGAACCTTCCCAGCAGGCCGACCGCATACGATACCGAGCTCGCCATTACTCTGACCGAAATTGTCTGGGGCGCACTATATCTCTCGCCCATGGCGAGAGATTAGACGGCGACCAGGTCGTCGGCGTGCACGGCGGGCCGGCGCAACTCGGCAGGCAACTCCGAGGTCGACCGGCCTATCATGGTGGCCAGCTCGGCGGCGTCATAGGCGACCACTCCGCGAGCCACCAGGGCCGCATCCGGCCCGGTCAAGTCGACAACGTCACCGCCGTGGAAACGGCCGGACAGCGCGGTGATCCCCGCGGGCAGCAGCGAACGGCGCTGCCCCAGCACCGCACGAACGGCGCCGTCGTCCAGGGTCAGCGAACCGGCGGATTCCGCGGCGTACCGCACCCAAAACCGACGTGCCGACATCCGGTTGGGCCGCGCAGCGAACACCGTGCCCACCGACGCATCCACCAGTGCCGTCGCGGCATTCGTCGCCGCCGCCAACAGCACCGGCACCCCGGCGTCGGCGGCCAACATTGCCGACGACACCTTGGACGCCATCCCGCCGGTACCCAGGTTGCTGCCCTGACCCGCGATCACGCTGTCCAGGTCGGCCGGCCCGGACACTTCCGCGATGAAGCGTGCGCCGCCGGCCTTGCGCGGGTCGGCGTCGTACAGCCCGTCGATGTCGCTCAGCAGTATCAACGCGTCAGCGCCGACCAGATGCGCCACCAAGGCCGAGAGCCGATCGTTGTCGCCGAACCGGATTTCGTTAGTGGCCACTGTGTCGTTCTCGTTGACGATGGCGACCGCATGCAGCGCGCGCAGCCGGTCCAGTGTGCGCTGGGCGTTGGTGTGCTGCACCCGCATCGAAATGTCATGCGCGGTCAGCAACACCTGCCCAACGCTGCGCTGGTAGCGAGCGAATGCGCTGCTCCATGCGTTGACCAGGGCGACCTGCCCCACGCTGGCCGCGGCCTGCTTGGTGGCCAGGTCGGTGGGCCGCTTGGACAGCCCCAGCGGCTCGATACCGGCGGCGATCGCACCGGAGGACACGATGACGACGTCGGAGCCCGCTTTCATCCGCGCCTCGATGGCTTCGACGAGCCCGGCCAGCCGGCCGGCGTCGAACATGCCGGTCGAGGTGGTCAGCGCGGTGGTGCCCACCTTGACCACGACGCTTCGCGCCGTGCGAATGGCTTCACGCGCGGGCGTCATCGGCGCCGCTCTCGTGTTCCCGGCGTTGACGCCGCGCGGCTTTGCGTTCGTCGGCGCCGACCCGGTCGGTGTTCTCCAGGCGTGCGTCGGCGCCTCGTCTCGTCATCACGGTGTCGATGCCAGACGGTGTCTGCGGCTCCCAGTCGAATGTGACCTCGCCGATGGTGACCGCGCAACCGGGCCGTGCGCCCAGCCGCATGAGTTCTTCCTCGACGCCCAAACGGGCCAGCCGGTCACCGAGATAGCCGACCGCTTCGTCGTTGTCGAAGGCGGTCTGGGCGATCCAACGCTCAGGGCGCCGGCCGCGGACCACGAACCCACCCTGCCCGTCGGACTGCACCGTGAAGCCGGAGTCGTCGACGGGAACCGGGCGGATCACCGGCCGCCGCGGCACCAGCACCGGCTGCGCGGCGTGATATTCGGAGACAATGTCTGCGAGACCGAATATCAACGGCTGCAAGCCTTCTCGAGCAACCGCCGACACCATGAACACCGGCCATCCGCGCTGTGCGACCTCGTCGCGAACGAACTCGGCCAGCTCGCGGGCATCCGGCACATCGATCTTGTTGAGCACCACCGCCCGCGGCCGCTCGACAAGATCAACCAGCGCGGAATCTCCTTGCAGCGTCGGCGTATAGGCGGCCAACTCGGCTTCCAGCGCATCGATGTCGGAGATCGGGTCGCGGCCAGGCTCGGCGGTGGCGCAGTCGACGACGTGCACCAGCACGGCACACCGCTCGATATGGCGCAGGAAGTCCAGGCCCAGCCCGCGGCCCTGCGACGCGCCCGGGATCAGGCCCGGCACGTCGGCGACGGTGAACGTCCGCTCCCCCGCCGACACCACCCCGAGGTTGGGGGCCAGCGTGGTGAACGGGTAGTCGGCGATCTTCGGCTTGGCCGCCGAGATCGTGGACACCAGCGAGGATTTGCCGGCTGACGGAAATCCGATCAAGCCGACGTCGGCGACGGTTTTGAGTTCAAGCGTGAGGTCGCGGGCTTCGCCCTGCTCGCCGAGCAGCGCGAACCCGGGCGCTTTGCGGGCCCGCGACGCGAGCGCGGCATTGCCCAGCCCGCCACGACCTCCGGCGGCGGCCTCAAACCGGGTGCCCGCACCGACCAGGTCGGCGAGCATCCGGCCGTTCTCGTCGAGCACGACGGTGCCGTCGGGGACCTTGATTTCCAGATCGGAGCCGGCGGCGCCGGCGCGGTGGCCGCCCATTCCCTGCTTGCCTGACGCGGCGACGACATGCGGACGGAAGTGAAAGTCGAGCAGGGTGTGTACCTGCGGGTCGACGACCAGCACAATGCTGCCGCCGCGGCCCCCGTTGCCGCCGTCGGGCCCGCCGAGCGGCTTGAATTTCTCACGGTGGACCGAGGCGCATCCGTGACCGCCGGAGCCTGCCCGCGTGTGGATGACGACGCGATCGACAAACCGAGGCATCGGGATCTCTCTTAACTAGTCGAGCGTGAAGCAACTGGTGCTTCACACCCGCGACGCTCAGTCGGCTGTGAGCGCGGCCGTAACGATGTTGATCGTCTTGCGTCCGCGCTTGACGCCGAACTCGACGGCGCCGGCCGCCTTGGCGAACAACGTGTCATCGCCGCCGCGGCCGACGTTGACTCCGGGGTGGAAGTGCGTACCGCGCTGGCGGACCAGGATCTCGCCGGCCTTGACGATCTGGCCGCCGAACCGCTTGACGCCCAGACGCTGAGCGTTTGAATCGCGCCCGTTGCGTGAGCTGGAAGCGCCCTTCTTGTGTGCCATGTCTGCCGCCTCTGCTACTTGATGCCGGTGACCTTGAGGACCGTCAGCTGTTGACGGTGGCCCTGGCGCTTGTGGTACCCGGTCTTGTTCTTGAACTTGTGGATACGAATCTTGGGACCCTTGGTGTGCTCGAGCACTTCACCGGTCACCGCGACCTCGGCCAGCGCGGCGGCATCGGAGGTGACGGTGGCACCGTCGACGACCAGCGCGACCGGCAGCGACACCGCAGCGCCGGGCTCGGACTCGAGCTTCTCGACCTTGACGATATCCCCGACAGCTACTTTGTACTGCTTGCCGCCGGTTTTGACGATTGCGTAGGTCGCCATGGTTACGTCTACCTTCTCTTCTGGTCTATCTGGTTCTCTCGGGTCCCAGCGGGCGCCGCGCAACCAAAGATGCGCGAACTGGTCTGGGAGTGTCGGCCAAAACCCGGTCAGCAGGCCTGGAGACAACTGCTCCAGGGTACGTGACCAGCGGCTAAAGGGTCAAACCGGCCAGTCAGTCCTCGTGGATCGGCGGCCCGGCCGGCCGGCCGGCGGCCCGGCGCCGACGGGGTGGGCCGGCGGACGCGCCGACCACCGCGACATGGGACTCCCGCGGCGCGGGCGAATCGTCGTCAGAGTCGTCGGAGTCGTCAGAGTCGTCGCCGTCCAGGTCGACGTCTTCATCAGCGTCGTCGTCATCATCGTCGTCGTCTTCGTCGTCGAGGTCGTCGTCGTCATCGTCATCGTCTTCGTCATCGTCTTCGTCTTCGTCGTCGAGGTCCTCATCGTCGTCGAGGTCGACCTCGTCGGTGTCGTCGTCGTCGGTGTCGTCGTCGTCCTCGGCG